>WBZM01002414.1_pt2 | contig 13159 bp, 16 predicted proteins | sample 5204271 | NCBI WGS metagenome assembly WBZM01 (sample SAMN12344346, study PRJNA552823) | activated sludge metagenome | biome: Activated sludge suspended growth; feature: Nitrification reactor; material: Wastewater; isolation source: activated sludge from nitrification reactor of wastewater...
AAAACTTATATATGAAAAGTTTTGTAATAAGACTATGGATTTATCTGTATTAACTGATGTGGGCAACTGTTCTGTAGATCAAGGTGATCTCTATGATTCTGGTACTCGTTACCTTAAAAAATCATCAATTGGAAGAAAGAAAACGATAGCCCTATCGCAGAACGTATCTCCAAACGCTGCCTTGGGTGCCTTGTACCAGGGCTCTTCAACTGTAAACAACATATTACTTCCACAAGGTGATGCTAATGTTTTATCTGTTTGTGAGAGTTTAGTTCTTGAAATTACTCTTCAAAACACAGATGCTGTTAATGCAGCAACTATCCTTCCAACTATGTTCATTGTGTCACAAATTCAAGTTAATACTAATCAAACACTTGAAACTATTAACTCTGAACATCTCTTAATTAAACGAGTATTCCTTTCTGAATGGGATTCTGAATTAGACCAACGATCTCAACTTGAAAATTTCACTTACTCTTATCCTGCTGGTTTCGTTACTAACACAACGACAATCGCAGCTTCTGGTTCTGCTAAGTATTACCTTGAAATTCCTTGTTGTCTTACTGGATCAGGTTTGTTCTTACCTGCTGTACAACAACAAATTACTTTAATGATTACCTTTCCTCCTTCTTGCGTTACATCGACTTCAACTTCACAAACTGTATCATGTACCAACATGAGATTGTTCCTTAATGGTTATGATTTTGAACCACAAGTAAGAAGAAATTTGTTAAATAAATTTGCTTCTAGATCTATGATCTACGGATATTGTTTTCCTATGATCGAACAACTTTCTAACATTACTGTATCTTCTGCTACTGAGAGTAACTTCGCGATTAGTACCTTCACTGATTTCTTAACCCCATGCATTTTCTTAATGGTTAGAGCAGTTAACTCAACTCAACAGAATTTATACGCATTTGACCAAATCGCAACATTAGATCTTCGTAAAGATGGAGCAAGTACTAAGCTTTCCACATTAGATAGACAAGAATACAGTTCTATGTTGATGAAATACATTAAAACCAGTGTTCCCAATTCAAACACTAATATCTTATGTGATCCTTTTGCTATTGATGTATACCAAGCACTTAAACATAATAGACTTAACGGTTATCTTAAATTCTCACCTAATATTAACGCTATTATTAGAATGCAAAGTGTTTCCGGACAAAGAGATCTTATTGCAGTTGTTTTCCGTCAAGGAGTTCTTCAAGTACAAGATGGTAACTTATCATATGTTTACTTAAACGATCAAAGACGATAAGTTTAAGATAAAAAAATTTAAGATATCATAAACACGTAGTAGATTGCTTTACCGTTGATATAGCGTGTTAGTGTTTTATAATCAACATTTTTTTTCGGTTCTCTTTGTCTGAATCTATATGAATGGGCTTTAATATCTACATCATACTTATAACCATGTAATTTAAGATAATCTCTTGCTTGTTTAAGACTCCATTCATTTCTTAAGAATATTAATGTTTGTAATTTGTAAACCATTTGTTATTTATATATACTTTATTTATATACTAATTATATATAAGCAATGAGTTTGTCAAACAAATATTTAAATAACACTATCTTAGGCAGGTACCATGATGATACACCGGATGCTACTCTTTCCAAGGTTGCTTCTAATTTAATGGTAACACAAGAACAACAAGGGTATCAAATTATAAATACCAAAGATTTTCCACAAAATACAGTGCCAGAATCAAAATACGCTTGTTATGATTGTACTTACAGTTTTGGTAAGTATCTTATATTTCATGACATATTCTTCCAATTAGCTTTTGAAAAATATGACAGTCAAAAAAAGACATATGTTGGAATTGTACGACATTTCTTGTTAAAAGTAGATGCATCAATTTGGGTTAAACAAATTCGATATTATTATCCTCGTAGTATTTCAACGTTATCAGATGCCAATCGTCAAAAGTTTACAAAGGCATTATTACAATTACCAGCGTATGATGACTTTAATACTTACTATAGCAGTGTATATGCTTTGAAGACAAAATCGCCATCGTTACCTTTTCCATGTGATATTGGTATTGGAAGTGGTTGTTTCAAATCAGAACTTGATTTCTTCTTACAGAAATATAATAATGAATCTGATTTTGGTAGTCTTAATGATGCTGTTATAAAAGATCGTCAAGATACTATTAACGCATTTTACTTACTAACAGGTGAAGACCTAACTTCAATAGGTTACAATTCATTATCTGGGTCTGCAAGTAATTCATATATATACCAAAATTCTCTTATGAATAAGCCTTATGCAACTGGTGCAGGTCCGTTACAACAAGGTCCTTATTTAGATTACATAGCTGATAATAGTCTTATAGCAAGTAATGAAAAAGTTGTTGATACTGATATACTTAGTCCTGATGATCCACTGAGAGAACCACCGTCTACAACGCAACCTCAAGTACCTCCTTTAACTGGGACTCCTTCGCAACCTATTGTTATGAGTCCTTATGGTAGTGAATCAAATTATATTCACGATGGATATTCTACAACAGTAACTCAATATGGTACGAATCCACAAATACAAGGAGATCCAAGTGATTACGGTATTATGGATGTAGATGATTACTTAAAACAGAAATGTGAACAGATGTCTTGTTGCGTATCATGCTCACATGGAGGGCAATGTAATAAGGATGCGATTTATTAAATAATGATTTTTTTACATCAATTATATAAGTAAATAAATGTCTGATAAAATTCCTAAAGCTAGTAACGATCCTATAAAATACGTAGAGTATTTTTATGTATCAAATGCACAAGGAATTAAATGTTCTGTAAGACAATATATGAATTTAATGGATTCATTACCCAACGATAATCAAATGAAAACAATGTTACTAGATGCATCGAAAGTAGGAGGAAATGAAAGAATACTTCCAAGAAAAAAGCAAGTAGGTATGTATAAAACTGCTGCTTATTATTTCGTTTTCTATTTAGCATTACCAGATGGGAGGTTTCAACGTATTTCTTTAAGTATTGATGATGTAAATGAAGATACGGGTGTCATTCAAATAAAGAGAATAGGAAATGCAGTTTTACCTTTTCTTCTTAATTATCTTGTTCCTGGTACTAACTTACAATTATACAATTCTACAAATGGACAGAAAATAACCAATATACAGGAATACATTAAAAAAGGAGGAAAGTATATTGCTGTTATATATTTTAGACCTAATGATACACAAATGGGATTGTTACAAAATATAAACAAAAATGCTATATATTCCAATGATCCTAATACAGTAGATGTTACACCTTATATATATAATGTAGCATATGAACCACCTGAATTGGTATTAAATAGAAATTACCAAATACAAGGATTTGTTCCTAGAATACTTGCAGCATTTGAAAGGAACGATTTAGCTTTAATGCTTGCAGAAACTATACAAGAAACTCATAATAATCTTAGACGAACTGTTATTGCTGAAAATCCTCAAAACAATAATAACGCAGATTATGAATTCGTAGAAGAAGTAGAAACAGAAATTGAATTGCCTAGTGTATTAGATAGTATTGAAATTAATGATAGTATTGAAATTAATGATAGTATTGAAATTAATACTAATAGTAATTTAGGTGAGGAATATTTACCATTGGTAATGTCACAAGATAATAAATTGTTAGCAGCAACACTAAGAAGCTTATATTTGGGATTGTATGCAAATACAGGTTACGAAGATTTACCATACGTAAGACAAGCAAGAGGACAAATGATTAAATATGGTAATAACTTACCTCCTCCTCCTCTCAATCCCAACCCTCTTGGAGTTGAAAATGATATCGATCCGCCTCCATATGAAGATCCTGTTATTGAAGATGCTGTTAATGGTAACTTAGGAGAGGAATTACTACTTGCAGCAAATAATATCTTAGCAGCACAAGCAGCAATTGGTAACAATAATTTACTTGCTTATAACTTTCTTACATACAAATGGGCATTAGCTGCTGCGGCATGTAGTATCGTATCTGCTTACGGTGTTTACTTATTATACGCTTATAAGGGTTCATATGCTAACATCTTAGTCGATACGATTTACGATTGGGTTAACAGTCCTGTAACATTGTCAAAACAGGAATCAATTAATAAATCATTTGATAAGTTATTTTCAAGTATTAAAACTAAGATGCCAGAATCAAAGTTATTATTACCTGAATCATTACCAATACAATATAAGAATAATCAACTAAGTTCTGTACCTAGTATGAGAGTAAGCATTACTCAAGCAATACAAAATAACTTACCTGTTATAGAAAGTTTGCTTAATTATGTAATCGCTAAAGATATTACAGGTGATACCACTAATATTGTTAATAATAATATTGCACCTACTCAATTAGATCATTTGTTAGGTCCTGTAACATCTCAAAGCATATCATACGTAGCTAATGCAATGATGCCTCTACCTAATTCACCTACATTGGATGTGTTTCCACGTAATGAATTAAACTTTCCTAGTCAAGTACCATCGCCTTCTTCTAGAAATACGAGCAAAGCACCTTGGAAAGTTAATTATATTATGGGATATGATAAAATTGATTTTACTAGTATTATGACACCTACTCCATCACCTACGCCAACAATAAGTACTTATGCGGAACAAGAATACGATAAATTCCTGGATAGAGTAAATGATCCAGAAGCAAGTTGGTATAATGATTTTTGTTGGGCTATGGGTTGGGCTTGGTATATAATAAAAAGTGTAGGATATTATGGTATAGTTGTTCCATTTTATTATGGAGGTAAATCTCTTGCTTGGGGATGTGATTTATATGTAAGATATATCGGTCCTTATGTTGGTTATACTTTACAAATTGCAGCAGAAACAGCAAGTCAAAGCATTAAAATTATAGGTGCTATAGTAGTGGGTATCATAGGATATGTATTCTACCGGTCACGTAATTAATTTATTTTTTTAATTAACATATATTTTTTTGTTAGTATATACAAGATGGTTTTTAATTTAGCGCAAGGAATAGAGTCATTTGTTTTGGCTTATCTCAGTGAGAAAGAATTTGAAAAAGCAGCAATTTATGGAGTAAGTACTTTACTTAGTACTGCAGTTGGTGATATCGGAATGGGCTGGTTTAAAGGAAGTGAGGCCGAGAAGTTTGTCTCAGAGCCTATTGTTGCTGGTTTATTGTCAGGAGTTGGTATGTATGCCTTTAAAAAGAAGGAAAAGGATAGATTCTTAAGTCCTTTTGCAAGAGGTTTCGTTTATACCGGAGCTTCTGCTGGTCTTAACAGTGTATTAGCACAAAATTACATTAATCCCACTGCTTTAGAAATTAAAAAGGGTGCCAGTTACGTTAATCCATTTACAAATAAAGAAGTAACAGCTGAAGCAGATATTAAAATTATTCCAGAAGGATATCGAGCATTGAGAGATTATAATGCTTTACAGAAAGATGTTGGTTATTTACAATCTAGTGTTGTTTTATAATTTTATTAACATTTATTTTTTTTGTTATTTATATATCATTATTTCACTTACGTTAGATTATGTCTGATTTACTTAAAGTAGTAGAAGAAAAGAAAAATAACTTTGCTAAGTTCTTAGAAAGTATCCATTTACCACAAAGCAAACATCGATTATTAGATGATTACATTAAAGAGATAAGAAACAGTTCACCTGAATTATTTAGTTATTATATTCAAACTAAGATCGTAGATTTCCATAAACAAAATTGTACGCAAAATTTGGAGAAATATACCATAGCAAAGTTAAACGAATTAGGTATTCAAAGACAAGAATTGGATGATCAAGAATTTGATAAATTCGTTAAGTATTTAGAGTTATTTATTTTCATATTGAATTAAGTCTTTTTTTAATTTACGTGTATATATATAATATCATATACTTATATTCACTAGCGCTCGATTATGCCTGATTTTAATGATAAAACTTATATATCCGATTTAAGGAAATATGTTAAAGATAATAACCTAGAAAAGTTATTTAAAGAACAACGAGGAAAACCATCAGCTAGAGCAAGCAAAAAAGAATTACTCTCATTCATTAAAGAACAAGATATTGCAAACAACTTAAGTGATATAATTAGCGATGCATTGAAAGATAATACATTAGAAGGTAACACTGCAGATGATATCAAATCGCAAGACTTAATAGAAGAGTTACAATCTAACGACTTTAAACCTAACGATTTGAAAGAAGAAGATGAAATTGAAGAAATACCTATTTTTAAATCTAATGATTTAAAATCTGATAATTCAAAACAAGAAAAGAAAGAAGATTCGCCTAAATACGAGTTAAATAATAATCAAATGAAAGTGTTGAAATACATCAACAGATTTCCTGAGAAACTTAAAATAATAACTAGTAGACCTACATTTAAACAAGAGTTTGCAGCATTAAAGGATTACAACCCGGAACAAACAGATGAAGAGAATCTTAACAATGAAAAGTTATTAAGAGAATTGGAATATACATTAAATGGGGCTAATATTGGTGCAATCATAACAGATCATATATTCATTACTGTTAATGCTATCGAGACTATTATAGTTGCAATAAGAGAAAACAAGAATGGCAAAATACCTTCGTATATTGTTGATACTATAGGACAAGTACGTATCGAAGGATTAGCTGATATGTTACAAAAGAATCCACATTTTCACGATTGTATCGATGAGTTACTGATTAAATACGATTCTTATGAATGTATCGTTAAGTATCTAAGCGTTGAAACAAGATTATTACTTATTGTTTTAGGTAGTGCATTTATTGTCCACAAAGGTAACGTTAAGAAAGAAGAGTTAAAAAAAGAAAGCAATACCCAACAAGGAGCAGTCAAAATGGAACAAGTTAAGACGCGATTCTCTGGTCTTTAAAGTCCTGTAAATTTTTCATTAAGAATCTTCATTTTTTCAGCATCTAATTTCTGTGATCTAACCATCAAAATAAATTTAATACATTTGTTACATAACAATAATGTAAGCATCGCAATTATAGCGATGAGAAAAAGAAAGTTAACAATATTAAAATCTTCAATTGGATTCATATTATTAATTATGTTATAATCTATATATACAATATTAATAATCATTTAATAATTACATAATGTCATACCTAGAAATACCATGTAACTTTATTGCTTGTGGAAATAGTAAGAGTTCCAAGACTACTAGTTTTAAAGGATTATATGAACCAATATGTAAGAGATTTAGACATACATTACTATTCTCATCAACCAATAAATTAAATTGCGAATATGATGATATTATTGCATCATCTAGAAGTTGCATTGTTAAAGAAGAATACGACGATGATTTGGTTAAAGAAATTATGAAACATCAAGAGAAAGCAATAATTAAATTGAACAATAAATACGGATCGTTTGATAAAATACCTGATTCAGTAAAAGAGAAATTACACGTATCGATTATAGCTGATGATATGTTGGGATTGATAGATTTCCACCATTCAGTATTTAATCAATTGTTTGCAAAAAGTAGACATCTTTACATTTCAGTATTTATATTGCAACAACACATAACAACTTTATCGCCTTGTCAAAGAATCAATTCGCATTATACTTTAATAACCAAGATTAAAGATAACAACATAGATACCTTATACGAATTAATTCAAATGGATGAAATCGGAACATCAAAAAACGATTTGCGTAGATTCTTAGCGAAATATTGTGTTAATTACCAAGTGATACTTTTTAGTGAAAGAATAGTAGATAAAAAAAATAATAGACATTATAAGGTAATGAAGTTTAATATCGCATAAGTACTTATGCGAATCGTAATTTTATTACGAAGAATTAGATCTTTGTTATTTCACAAATTACTTCTTCGACTGTAACCGTTCCTGCAGTATTGAAAAGATACATAAAGAACGCATAATTACGTACTGCAGTCATATTCACGCTGTTATTAAGATAATAAGTATTGTAAGTATTTAATGTTCCATAGTTATATTTACCTATAGCACGATTTTGTCCTGCAGTTGCATCGTAGAATCTTAATTCAAAGTTTGGAACTTGTGTATCATTTTTTAACGTAACTTTACAACTAACTTGATAATCGCCACTTACGGATGGAGTGTAAGTACCCGTTACAGTATCTAAAGTAATACCTGCATTGTTAAAGCCTAAAAACCCATTGGCATTGTTATTACCGTAAGTATAACCAAATCCAAAAGAGGGCATTTGATAAGAGGCCGCATACGGAAACGTTATTGTCGGAATACCTATAACTGTTTGCGAAAAGATACCTGAAGTAGGTGCACTTCCATAACATAATTGGAATGTTGCAGTATCAAATAATACAGCGTTTGTATAAGATCCAGCTGCAAGATGTGGCATCGAAGGATTACCATTAAGTTGTAATGTATTTCCTATATTCCCGATACGTGTGAATCCAACATTATCAATTCGAACCTGTCCTGTTCCACTTATAGTGAAATTATTTGAATTTAAACTTACCGTTCTTGAACTAGTTAAAGTCCCGTTGGTATTGTAGATATTGTTTGCTGCAAAACTTAAATTATTTGCTGTTGAAGTTATTATTACATTCGTACCTGCTAATAATGTTTTGAAATTACGAGTAGTGGTTACCGGTAATACACCAGTTGTGTTAAGTATTGCATTACCTCCTCCTACATTTTGAAAATCACTGTCCGGAATACCTCCGCCGGTTGAATTCAAAGTAATGTCGCTTCCCGAGTCTACGAAACTCATATTGGTACCAGCTAATAAGGTTTTAAAGTTTCTTTGTACTGTACTCGGTTGTATTCCATTGTTTTGAAGTATTGTAGTCCCGACCCCAGTGTTTTCGAGATTAGTCTCGACTGGGCCTGCATTACTTGCTGATCCTAGAACTCCAATATTAGAGATACGAGAGCATGAGAAATTAGTACAAAATTGCAATTGTAAGTCATTTCCAGGCGTTACATTGTTTGGCAATATTCTTACAACTAATTCATCTCCTGCATTGATTTTCACATTACCACTTGAATTTAGGTTTCTTACATAAGAACCAGGTAATATTGAATATTGATCTCCTTGAGTCCTCGTTGAAGCTGCACCCGATTGCTGTGAAAATACAGTGGCTCCATTCTTAAGTATCATTATTATAGTTCCATCGGTTTCGATTACAGTTGAAATAATGTATACTGAAAAGCTTACATTGAAATAACCTGAATTATTAAATTTAACGATACCAGTACTGATATTACTCATATCATAATCACCACTAGGGTCATCAATATAAGCCTCGCAAAGACTAAATCCAGGACCATTATTATCTAACCATGGTATATTTTGCTCTGATCCTGGTGCATTTATTATCCATCCGCTACTTCCGGGGTTACTAGAAGGGTCTATTTCTAATCTGAATGAACTTAATGTTGTTATCAATACGCTATCTTCTGGTAATAAGTCTACTCTCATTATTATAAGTATTTATATTTACGCGTTAAAATAAAAAAGTTATAAATATTAAGTTTCGTTTATTTGGTAATTGGCTATAATTATATGCTCTGTATTTCTTTTAGTCATAGCATACTGTTTTTTATATTTATATTTTATATGATCTTTAAATAACATTTCAATAAACCAAACGTTTTCCAATATAAACATAATATAAGATTCTTGAAGTTCGATTTTGTTCTTATAGAAATATTCGTAAGGATTCATAGACTTAGAATCTAATGAGTAATATTCATTACAACTCAATACGTACGGAGGATCAAATACAAACAATGTATTCTTATCATTGTATTTATTATACACATCTAACCAATCGGATTGGGATATAATTACATTATCCGATTTAATGAAATTGAGAAACTGTTCTTTTATTGCATTAAGTTTAATTGGTTTGTTATTTAACTTTTTATAAGGCCCAGTATACATTTTATTCAATACAATAAAATCGTAGCAATCATCTTGTGTTTTCTTTTTTCTAATTAAATTAAGTCTATCGGAATTAATTGAAGAAATACGAGAATTAAGATTTATAATAAATTCTTCAATACTTAATTTTTTTATCTCATTATACAATCCAATTAAATCAGCATCAATATCGTTTATTATGTATTTATTATTAGGATGAGTAAGCCAAATATTAAATGCAATGCATGCACTCCCAGCAAATATATCAATAATTAAAGTATCATCATTTATTTCTGGAAGTTTCGGTATTATGTGTTTTATTTCATTTCTCTTATTACCAATATATGGGCACAGAAAATGTGACATTTTAACACTCACTATATACGTGTAAAAAATAAATGTTAATTAATACAGTAAACATCCAGTTTTAGTGTTAATGAAAATGAATAACAGTTTTATCTTCGGTATACTTTTTATAATAATCTTCTAATTTATCGAGTGGTATATCTTTGGTTACATCTTGTATCTTATTGTAAACTTCTTCAAACAAATCAACTGGGTATAATACCAATTCTCTACAACGAAATCCTCTTCTAGAATAATGCATTATTATGTAATTGTTTGCATACGAAATAAAGAAATCGCGTTCTGTTAGACTTACATCTCTTGGTCTGGTGCACATATCATATTGAATAAGTAACAATTCTAATGATAATATTTTATTCATTACAGCAATAAAATTACTCGAAGCATAAGCATCCCTATATCGAGGTTCTGGACAGTTATCATATTCATTTTTTAACCATTCATACAAACGCTTAGCAACTGTAGAAAAACTAATCATACTCCAATTATTACCCCTTATATTACGCTCGGCACATTTCATTAAATTATCATTATCATCAACAACTCGCCATAAAAATTCATCCACTGCAAAACTACACAAATTAGACATTGATCTGTAATAGTCTTCAACTGCTTGTTTTCTACCTTCCATAATCGTTATATATCGTATATATTATATGATATATAAAAAATAATTGCTATTGAATTTAGTCAAAGTAAGTACTTCCTCGAATATACTCAGGTCCGAAATTGTCGCCTTTAAATGGTTTAAGTTCCCATCTAGTATAATCATTACACAACGTAAAATTAAAACAACTTTCATCGGTCATTTCAATAAATGTCTTTCTTAAGAGCAATCTTTTAAGTCTCATATGATTAGGTAATTCACCATCTAAATAATCAAATTGCTTTGCTTCGTAATTATGTTGTAAACTGCCGAGCTCTCCAGTTGTTAACATACCTCTAATATTATAAGGTATTACGATATTATCCCGTGCATAATTATTTGTAGGAAGAGTAATATTATATTGTTTCATTGATGCAACTGTAACCAATTCATATAATGGTTTTTTTAAGTGTTTAGGCTTTGTATAAATTACTTGTTTCATTCTAATATGTCCAAGTTTTTCAATCTTATACCATCTAACTAAAATAGACCCATCTTTACATTTAAATGCATTGTAAAATTCAATGTCCCTAAATAATATAACTTGATTACTTGTGTTATGTATTGGTAATCCTACCCAATCAGGATAGTCTTCTTTATTTAACAATTCGAATCCACATTCTTCCAATTTTTTAAATATATTTTCATTATAACTCTTTGTGTATTGGAACATATTAGTGCATATACGATCAATATCTGTGAATTTAGGTTCTTTACCTAATCTAGTCATTAGAATGTAATTGTCGCTATTTTCCAATCTATCGGAAGAATTGCTTTGATCTTGTTGTTCTGCCATGTATACCGTATGATATGTATATGGTATGTTGTATATAATATGTAAAAAATAATTGCTATTAAATTAGTTATATGCTTCTGCCCACTCATTTAAATAAGGATGTTCATAATCTGTTATGTCACATAATTGTACATTATTAATATATTCATACATTTGTTGTGGCATACCTTTATTTTCGTTATTCATTGCATATAATAAATTATAAAATGATAGTAATGTAACATGTTTAATTAAATTATATCCTATTACTGTAAGCGAAGAATATATATTTTCTTCACTAGTTGCATCAACTAATGATTCAAATGATTTTAAATGATCACGCAATATTTTAGCATTAGTTTCTGTACATACACCCATACACATCTGTTCAATATAAAATTTTAACAATGATTTATTTTTTGATTTAATAATAAGATCATAAATTTCTTTTTGTTTGTCAATATGCTTTAAATGATATTCTAATACTGATTTTTGAACCATGTTCATTATATATGATATGTTGTATATCACATATAAAAAATAATTGCTATTAAATTTCATAAGTTATATTTGCCCCATATCGTTGTCTTATATCTTCAATAGATTCCTCAATAGTTGGTTTATTCCATAGTAAGTTCTTTCCCCACCAAGATTTCTTTAAATGATCGGATTCATCAATTGTTTTCCGTAGCCTTTTTAAATGTACTTCTTTTACTGATTCAGCTGTATCAATATTTCTCATACAAGCAGTAGGATAATCATCGCATCCTTCTTGTCCTATATTAAATGTCTTTTGTCTTTGTTTACCATTATCATCTTTGTATAAGATCTTAACAGCTAGTTTCTTGTTCTTTGCCTTGGATTTAGATATATGGTAAGTTACTGTATCTTCTTGCATATTGTATATATTATATGATATAAAATTATTTTCGTAATTCAATTATAATATTAAATCTATCCTCCATATCTTTAATTGATTCTTCTATAGTAGGCTTATTCCAACTAATATAACGAGACCATGATCCTGCAGTTGTTAACATATCCCAATCTTCGTTTTTACTATGTCTATTAATATATATCTTCTTTAGTTTATCAGCTTCTTCTGGATCTTTCTTATAAGCCAATGGGTAATCCCTGTAACCAGCAGATCCAAAGAATACCATCCTACTTTTAGTGTTATCAGGTAATTCTTCATATACCATCCATTTCTTTAGTTTGTTTTTAGAAGGTTGCATAACAAATTTTCGACTCATTGTTTCTATGTATATATATAGGTTTTAATTTATTATATTAATTATTTCTTCTATTAGCTTGGTACCATTGAATTACTTCGATTAATTTTATAACACTAAATTAACTATTTTTTACCACTTTTTGCCCGTAGATTCTAGGCCCAACAACCCGATTCTAGGGACCACAAACCAATCGAAAATTGACCACCTAAAGGAGAGAAGAAAAAATACAAAAAG
>WBZM01000530.1_pt2 | contig 13138 bp, 13 predicted proteins | sample 5204271 | NCBI WGS metagenome assembly WBZM01 (sample SAMN12344346, study PRJNA552823) | activated sludge metagenome | biome: Activated sludge suspended growth; feature: Nitrification reactor; material: Wastewater; isolation source: activated sludge from nitrification reactor of wastewater...
AGGCCGTCGCGCGAAGGCGGCGAGCGTCCGTCGCGCTTTGCGAAATTGCGTGACGATGGCGCGCGTCCACAGCGCGATGGTCGTCGCGACGGCGAGAAGCGCTTTTCGCGCGACGAGCGTGGCGGCGAGCGGCCCTTCAAGCGTACGGAGCGGCCGGGCGGCGACAGGCCGCGTGGCGGCGACGATCGCAAGGGCCCGCGCGCCGGCGGCGATCGCAAGGGCCCGCGCCCCGGCGGCGCCGGGCCGCGCGGCGCCGGCCCGCGCAAACCGCCGCGCGGAAAAGGCTGATGCGCATCGTCGGCGGGCGCTTTCGCGGACGCACGCTGAAAGGTCCATCGTCGCAGTCGATCCGGCCGACCTCCGATCGCCTGCGCGAAACGATATTCAACATTCTCGCGCACGGCCATGACGATGCAGTCGAGAATGCGCGCGTGATCGATCTCTTCGCCGGCACGGGCGCGCTCGGACTCGAAGCGATTTCGCGCGGGGCGCGTTTCGCGCTGTTCGTCGACGACGGCGCCGAGGCGCGCGCGCTGTTGCGCGAAAATGTCGAGGCGCTCGGTCTCGGCGGCCTGACCCGCATCTTCCGGCGCGACGCGACGAAACTCGGCGATGCGCCCGCGGGCGAAAAATTCGATCTCGCCTTTCTCGATCCGCCCTACGGCAAGGGTCTGGCCCCGCGTGCGCTTCGCGCGCTGGCCGAAGGCGCCTGGCTGCGCGACGGCGCCCTCTGCGTGATCGAGGAGGCGGTAGAGGAAGAGCTGGCGTTGCCGTCGGGCATGGAGCGGGTCGACCGCCGCGCCTATGGCGAGACGCAGATCGTGATTGCGCGTCTGGCCGCCCCGGTTAACGGTTAACTTTATCCATCGCGTTGAGGTTTCGTTGACCGTCGCCCCGCGCGTCCGCAGGGTCCTCGCTGAACGGCGGATGGAGGCCTGCATGTCTTTCGTGTCTGACAGCGACTGGCGCAAATGGGGCCGGATCGATCCCTATTTCGGCGTGGTGAGTTTCGACGAATTCAAGGCCGATCGCATCGCCGATAATCGCGCGCGCTTTTTCGACACGGGCCGCCGCGAGATCGAAATCGCGTTGAACGACATTGCTGCGCGCTACGGCGACGTCGCGCGCCGCCGCGCGCTCGATTTCGGCAGCGGCGTCGGTCGTCTCGCGCTGCCGCTCGCCGAACGCTACGACGAAGTCGTCGGCGTCGATATTTCCGACGCGATGATCGCGGAAGCGCGCGATAATTGCTGCGACGCCGGCGCGCGCAATGCGCATTTCGTCCTGTCGGACGACGAACTGACGCGCGTGAGCGGCTCGTTCGATCTCGTGCATAGCTATATCGTGCTGCAACACATTCCCGTTGATCGCGGCCTTGCGCTGACGTCGCAGATGCTGTCGCGGCTGGCGCCGGGCGGCGTCGCCTGCCTGCACTACTCGCTTCAGCGCACGTTGCCGCCCGCGCGCGAATTCGTCTACATGCTCAAGCATCGCGCGCCGTTCGGCCGCCTTGTCATGAACCTGCTGCAGCGCCGCGCCTGGGACGCGCCGGCCATGCAGATGAACAACTATCCGCTGGCGCGCATCCTGCGGCTCTACGCGCAGCATGGGCTGGAAGACGTCTTCGTCGCGCCGGAATGGCAGGAGACGGCGCTGACCGCGCGCATCTACGGCCGCAAGAAGGACGGCTAGCCGCGCGAGCGCGCCACGAAGGCGCCGAGCGCCGCGGAGATCAGGAGAGCGGCTGCGGCAATCAGCGACGGGGCGAGAAAACTTCCCGATGATTCGCGCAACTGTCCGGCAAGCGCGGGCCCCACGATCTGCCCGAGCCCGAAGGCCGAGGTCATGATCGCCTGCGCGCGCTGCGGCGCCATTTGCGTCAACCGCCGCGCAATGCCGAGCCCGATCGCCGTGATCGCCATGAACGTGCCGCCGAGAAAGATTCCTGCGAGCACGATGGCGGCCTGGCTGGGCGAGACCACGCTGAGCGCGACGCCCGCAGCCTCCACCAGGCAGGCGACGGAATAGGCGAAAACGTCGGTCGTGCGTCGCGCGACCCATGCCCAAAAGGGAATCGACAGCGCGCCGGCCAGTCCGACGATCCCCCAGACGTAAGGCTCGACCGGCGCCAGCGAGGCCGTCTCGCGCACGATGGCGACGAGGAAGGTGGCCGTGATGACGTAGCCGAAGCCGAAAAGGCCGTAGGAGAGAACGAGCGCCGCGAGCGCGATGGAGACGCCGCCGCGATCCGCCTTCGCCGCCTGCGGCGCGGCGGCGGGCGCGGCGGGGGCCGGCAGCAGCGCCAGCGCCAGGAGCGAGACGGCGGTTGCGATCAGCGCATTGGCGATCCACATCGTCTTCCAGCCGAGCCCAAAGGCTGCAAGCGCCGAGACGAGCGCCGAGGAAAAGGCGATGCCGAGCCCGACCCCCGCAAAGGGCGCGGCCGACAGGCCGACCCGGCCGGCGCGCACCAGCGGCTCCAGCGCCATCGAGGACAGGCAGACGATGACGAAGGCGCTGCCGAAGCCGCCGATGAAGCGCATGATGGCGAAGACCGGCACGGACGGCGGAACGGCCATGCCCGCCAGCGAGAGCGCGCCGGACAGCAGGCCGGCGAGAAAGAACAGGCGCGGACGGCGTTGCGTCGCGGCGCTTGCGCCCGCCAGCGCGCCAAGAAGGTAGCCGAGAAAGTTCGCCGCCGCGACGATGCCTGCGCTCGCCGGCGTCAGCGCCGCGTCGGCGATCATCACGGGCAGGATCGGCGTGTAGACGAAACGCCCGACGCCAAAAGCCGCGGCCATGGACAGCATGCCGCCGACCGCGAGGCGCGCGGGGGAAGGCGCAGGCTCGATCATCGCCATGCGCGCGCGGTCTGGCGCTTCATCGTCAACAACATGCCTCCCTCGCAAGCCGCCGGATTAGACATTATCCTCGGACCGAAACCAATGGCGCGGATAACATACGAGCCCGGATGAGCACGCAATTCGATATGCCGCTTCTCGCCTTGATCCAGCAGGGCGCGGAGGACGATGTTCTCTTCGTCTTCGACGGCGCGCCCGTAACGCGCCGGGAGTTCGCACAGAGAATCGACCAGACGTGCGGCTGGCTCGCCGCGCACGGGATCGGCAAGGGCGATGTCGTCGCCGTCTGGCTGGTCAATCGCGTCGAATGGCTCGCGCTGCTCTTTGCCTGCGCGCGCATCGGGGCGATCGTCGCGGCCGTCAACACGCGCTATCGCGCCGCCGACGTCGCCCATGTCGTCGGCCTGTCGGGCGCGAAAATGCTGGCGCTGGAGCCGGGCTTCCGCTCCATCGACTTTCCCGCCATCCTCGCCGGCGTCGATCGCGCCGCCGTTCCCGCGCTCGAGAAGATCGCCATCGTCGGCGCCGGCGATGTGGCGGCGCCCTGGTCGGGCTTGCGCTTCGACGCCTTCGAAACGAACGCCCCTGCGCCCGCGCCGCAAGGCGAGAGCAACGCGCCGTTGCTGCTGTTCACGACGTCGGGAACAACCAAGGGCCCGAAGCTCGTCGCGCATTCGCAAGCGACGCTGGCGGGCCATGCCCGCTCCATCGCGCGCGCCCTCGAACTGTCGAAACGCGAACACGCGCTGCTCGCCATGCTGCCCTTCTGCGGCACGTTCGGCATGGCGAGCGTGCTCGGTTTTCTCGCCGCTGGCGTACGCATTCACGTCATGGACGCGTTCGACGCCGCGCCCGCGCTGCGCATTCTTCAGGACGAACAGATCACGCACAGTTTTGGTTCGGATGAAATGTTCCGGCGCATCCTCGCTCTCACCGACGACCCCACGCCGTTTCCGCGCGCGCAACTCTTCGGCTTCGCCGCCTTTCAGCCGGGCTGGCGCGAATTCGCGGCGACGGCCGACAAGCGCGGCCTGCCGATGCGCGGACTTTATGGCTCGAGCGAAGTGCAGGCGCTTTTCTCCATCGGTCGGGCCGATGCGCCCTTCGCCGACCGCATCGAATGCGGGGGATGGCCGATGTCGCCGCAAGCGCGCGTGCGCGTGCGCGACTCCGAGACGGGCGAGATCGCCCGCCCGGACGTCAGCGGCGAGATCGAGATCGACGCGCCCTCGCGCTTTCTCGGCTATTTCAGAAATCCGGAGGCGACGGCCGAAGCGACGACGCCGGACGGCTTCTTCCGCACCGGCGACATCGGCCGCACGCGGGCGGATGGCTCGTTCATCTATGAGACGCGCGCAGGCGACGCCATGCGCCTCGGCGGATTTCTGGTCGGACCGGGCGAGATCGAGGACGAATTGAAGGCTTGCGAGGGCGTCGCCGACGCGCAGGTCGTGGCGGTGGAGATCGCAGGTCAGGCGCGCTGCGCGGCGTTCGTCATCGCCGCGCCGGGCGCTCGGCCCGAGGAGGGCGGCCTGATCGCGCATGTGCGCGCCCGCCTTGCGGGCTACAAGGTCCCCGCGCGCATTTTCCTGATCGACGCCTTTCCGGTGACCGACAGCGCCAACGGCGTGAAGATCCAGCGCGCGAAACTGCGCGCCATGGCGATGGAGCGCATCGCCGCCGCATGAGCCATACGACAAGACGGACGACATGACCGAACCGAAAGACTGCTTCTACACGTCGCACGGCCTGCGCCTGCACTATGCCGACTGGGGCAACCAGGATGCGCCGCCGCTGCTGTTGATCCACGGCGGCGGCGACCATTGCCGCAGTTGGGACCGGCTCGCGCGCGAACTGCGGCCGCGTTTTCATGTCGTGGCGCCCGACCTCCGCGGCCATGGCGATTCCGACTGGACCAAGGGCGGCTCCTACGCATTGACGGAATATGTCTACGATATCCTGCGCCTCTACGAGACGCTCGGAATCGAACGCGCCAGCATCGTCGGCCATTCCATGGGAGGCATGGTCTCGCTGATATTTTCCGGGACTTATCCGGAGAAGGTCGAAAAGCTCGTCGTGCTCGACGGCGTCACGGTGCTGCCGGACGCCCCGCGCGCGCCGACGCACGAAAGGATATTGAAGTCGATCGCGCAACTCGGCGAACGCGAAGGCAAGACGCAGCGCGCCTATGCGACGATCGAGGAAGCGGCCGAACGCATGAAGAAGCGCAACACGCGCCTGACGGACGAACTGGCGCTGCATCTCGCCAGACACGCCCTGCGGCGCGACGAGTCCGGCGGCTATGTCTGGAAATTCGACAAGTACCAGCGCGTCGCCGCCCCGCATCGCCTGTGGCCGGAGGACCATGTCGCGCTGTGGTCGCGCATTTCCTGTCCGACGCTGCTGCTGTTCGCCGACCGCAGCTTTCTCGACAACGAGAAGCGGCATGGCCTCGTGCGGCATTTCCCGAACGCCAGCGCCAGGACGATCGCGGATTCCGGCCATTGGGTTCAGCACGACCAGCCCGAGGAAGTGCGCGCAGAGATCGAGGCTTTTCTGGGTTAGAATTGCCGCGCTGCTGCCTCGGTCATGAGCGCGAGAACGGGCGTCCAGACATTGCGCCTCGTCGGCCGGATCCCCGCTTTCGCGGGGATGACAGGACCGGCCGCCTATGTCTTCGGCGCGATATCCACGCCGTTGATCTCGCCGACCGCGGTCGCCAGCATCGGCACGTAATCGGCGGCGCCGCCGCGCGCGACTGCGAGCGCGTAGGAATTCTTCACGGCGTTGCCGAGCGGGTTGGACATGCCGGCCGCGTCCGCCATGGATTCCAGATAGCGCATGTCCTTGAAGGCGTTGGCGAGCGTGAACTTGTGCGCGTCACGGTCGCCTTCCAGCGTCCAGCGCATGAAGGTCTGGTAGAAGCCGCAATCCATGCGGCCGCCGCGGATCACGCTGTCGAAACGCTGCGGCGTGACGCCCACCTTCTGTGCGAGCGTGATCGCCTCGGCGTAGAGCGCGGCGTAGCCCATGGCGAGAAAATTGTTGAGCAGCTTCATGCGGTGGCCGTCGCCGGTTCCGCCGATATGCACGACGCGTCCCGCCCACGTGTCGAGCACCGGCTTGAGGCGCGCAAAAATTTCGTCGCTCGCGCCCACCATCGTGTCGAGCGTTCCCTCCCACGCTTCCTTGGGCGTGCGCGACAGCGGCGCATCGACCAGCGTGACGCCCGCCTCGGCGAGCTCGGCGGCGAGCGCCATGGTGGAGACAGGATCGGCGGTCGAGCAATCGACGACGATCGAGCCTGCCTTCAGCCCTTCCTTCAGCCCGCCGCGCACGATCGCTTCCACTTCCGGCGAGCCGGTGACGCAGATGAACACGATGTCAGAGGCCTCGGCCAGTTCGCGCGCGCTCTTGGCTTCTCGCGCGCCGCGCTTCGCGAGGTCCTCGACCGGCGCGCGATTGCGATGGCCGAGAACCGTCAGCGCATAGCCCTTCTCGACGATGTTCTTGGCCATGCCGTGGCCCATCAGGCCGACGCCGACGAAGCCGATGCGCTCCTTGCTCATGAAGTTCTCCTACGAAGCTGATAAGATCACAAATCCTCGCCCTGACGCCTGCTTTGCAGGCCCCGTCAGGATGAAGGGCAGACCATCAACTCGCCTCCGCGACATGGCGCGGCCGCCAGATCGCGGTATGCGTGATCTGCGCGATCACATGCGCGCCGTCGGCGACGGCGAGCGCGTCGAATTCGACGATGGCGTGGCCCTTCGTCACGCCGTTCGACGTGATGCGATTGCGCAAGCTCAGTTCCTGCCCGACGCGCGCCGCCGCGAAATTGCGCAGGCGGCTGCCGACGTGAATCCACGGCCCGAGCACGACGCTCTGCACCAGCGCGGCATTGCACAGCCGCAGAATTTGGCCGGGATGCACGAGATTCTCGCGCAGATAAAGTTCGTCCGTCTCGCGGATGTCGGCGAGATATTGCTGCAAGGCGGCGCGATCGATCGTCACCGGCGCGAGGCCGAGCGACACGCCAGGGGCCAGATTGCTCTCGCTCGCCTTCGGCCGCTCCCGCGGCAGGACGCCAAGCGGCAGGCTGTCGACGGCGGCCGGCGCCGCGGCGTCGGCCAGAACCGCGTGGCCTGTCGCGCAGAGCGCGCCGCCGCTTTCCACAGTCAGGTCGAGCACGCCCTTCTCCTCGCGCGCCGTCACGCGCGCGATGTTGCCGTCGTAGACCGGCTTGAGGAAGCGGCATTCGGCGCCGCCGCGTTCGAGCCACGCGCGGCCCCAGCGCGCCACCGGCATGTGCGCCATATAGGCATAGACCTCGACGCCCGGCACCAGCGCGCCGGTGAAGCCGAAGCGGCGCGCGACGTCGTCGTCATGAATCTTGTTCTCGGAGGTTGCGGCCGTGTTGAAGGCGCTCACCTCGTAAGGCGCCGGAGCGGTTGCGCTCATCTTTTTCTCCCTCGCCCGCGCTGCGCCTGTCATCGGCGCATTGACTTCGTCGTCCGAGCCTCCGCATCATGGCGCAGATAAGATTGTAGAACAATCGGAGGAAACAATGAGACGCTTCACCCGCGGCGCGCTGGCGTCCGTCTTCGCTCTCTCGCTTGCCGCCTCCGCGCTCGCGCAGGGCAAGCCGCCGCTGAAGCTCGGGCTCATCCTCGACATGTCCGGCCCCTATGCCGACATCACCGGCCCCGGCTCGGTGACGGCCGGCAAGATGGCGGCGGAAGATTTCGGGGGCGAAGTGCTTGGTCGCAAGATTGAAGTGCTGTCAGCCGACCATTTCAACAAGGCCGACGTCGCCGGCACGACGGCGCGCGAATGGTTCGACAATCAGGGCGTCGAGGCGATCATGGACGTGGCGGCGTCGGCCACCGCGCTTGCCGCCAACGAGATCGCCAAGGCGCGCAACAAAATCCTGCTGCTCTCTGGCCCCGGCGCCGTGCGCATCACCAACGAGGCTTGCGGGCCCTACACGGTGCACTGGGCCTACGACACCTATTCGCTGTCGAAGGGCACGGCGACGGCGGCGGTGAAGGCGGGCGGCGACACCTGGTTCTTCATTACCGCCGACTACGCCTTCGGCCACGATCTCGAAAAGGACGCATCGCATTTCGTCGAGGCGAACGGCGGCAAGGTGCTGGGGCGCGCGCGCCATCCGCTGAACACGCCGGACTTCTCCTCCTTCCTGCTGCAGGCCCAGACCTCCGGCGCGAAAGTGGTCGGTCTCGCCAACGCCGGCGCCGACATGATTACCGCGGTGAAGCAGTCGTCGGAATTCGGCCTCACCAAATCGGGCCAGAAACTCGCCGTGCTGCTCGGCTACATCTCCGACGTCGAAAGCCTGGGACTGCCGGTCGCCAAGGGCCTGCTGCTGACGGAGCCCTTCTACTGGGACCGCACGCCCGAAACGCGCGCCTGGTCGCAGCGCTTCTTCGAGAAGTTCAAGCGCATGCCGACGGCGGCGCAGGCCAGCGTGTATTCGTCGATGACGCACTACCTGAAGGCGGTGAAGCAGGCGGGCTCCACGGATTCCGCGGCCGTGATGAAGATCATGAAGGAAACGCCCGTGAAGGATTTCTTCGCCGACAACGGCGTGATCCGCGAGGACGGCCGCATGGTGCACGACATGTATCTCTTCCAGGTGAAGGCGCCTGAGGAATCGAAGGGCAAGTGGGACGACTACAAGCTGGTCGCCACCATCCCCGGCAAGGACGCCTTCCTGCCTCTGGCGGAATCGAAGTGCCCCTTGGTGAAGAAGTAGGGGCGCCGCCGACCCCCTCCTTTCCCTCTCCCGCAAAGAGGGGGAGGGCCGGGGAGGGAAAGATCAATCCGGCCAGAACCAGCGCGGCGCCATCAGCACGGGACGGTTCTGCATCTGCAGCGCCAGCGCCATGCACTTGCCGTAGCGCCGGTTGACGCTGTCGGCGAAGTTCGCCGTTGTCATCTTCGACCTGATCTTCGCGCTCTTCAACTGAATGCCCGGGACCTGCGCGAACACCGGCTCCTTGCCGGTCACGCGGGTGTAGACGCCGCGCACGGATCGCCACGTCTGCGTCGTGGTGAAGTCCTTGCTCTTTTCCAGAAGCAGGTCGCGCCTTAGCGCCGCGTCGTCGATGCCGAGACGGTAATGCTCGATCAGCGCGCGCAGCGCCGTCTCGCTGTTCGTCAGGTCGGCCTTCGCGCGGCCGACCTTGTCGTAGGAGAGAAGATCGCCGTCGAGCGCGACGCCGTGTCCCGACAGCTTGCCGACGATCGCCTGGAACGCCGCGTTGCGCGCGGAATAGCGGCCGGCGTTGTAGTCGGCGAAGCGGAACATCTTCTGGTCGTAGCCGGTGTCGTATCCCAGCAATTGCCTGGCGCCGAAATAGAGCCCGCCGGCGCGCGTGTAGAGCCTGTCGCGCACCGCATTGCTCTCGGCGTGGGTGATCGGGCGCCAATGCTCGCCGCGCTCGGCGTTGAGCGCAAAGGCGACGGACACCTGCATCGAGCCGACGGTCGAGATCTGGTTGTATTCCTCGACCCAGCCGTCGAGCAGGCCTCAGTGCAGCAGGCCGTCGAGCGCGGACTTGCCCGCGCCGTATTCCACCAGCGCGCGATAGGCGAGATCGAGGTCGCGTTCGGTGCGCGCCGCGCGCACGCGCTTGATGAAGGAATGGCGCGCGTCCGGCATGGCGTCGAGCATGGCGTAGGCCTTCGCGCCAAGGATCGGGATCTTTCCCAGTTTTTCGCGCACCGCGCGATCGGCGATCTTGCCGAGGTTCGGCACGGCGGGATTGGCGTTGAAGCTCGATTCCTGGGAGGCCACCGCGATGACGGAGCAGATGTTCTCGCGCGTCACGGGAAATTTGTTGTCGGCAAGCGCGGCCAGAATGTCCTCGCCCCAGCCGGTCGCGTCGCGCACGCCGCCGCGCTCGTTCAGGATGAGACGCGCGACGTCGGGCGGCGTGAAGGTTTGGGCGGAGGTTTGTGTAACGGGCGCCCCTACAACGAGGGCCGTCATTGCGAGGAGCCGAAAGCGACGTGGCAATCCATCCCCGCGTCTCGACCAAAATGCGGGGATGGATTGCTTCGTCGCTGCGTCCCTCGCAATGACGGGCACGGTTACAGCGCCCGCCAGCCGATGTCGCGCCGGCAAAATCCGTCGGGGAAGTCTATGGCGTCCACGCCCGCATAGGCGCGGTCGCGCGCTTCGCGCACGTCGGCGCCGAAGCCCGTCACGTTGAGCACGCGTCCGCCGTTGGCGACGATCGCTTCGCCGACGCGCTTCGTGCCGGCGTGGGTGACGACGACGCCCTCGAGCGCATTTGCGCGATCGATGCCCTCGATCGCGCCGCCCTTCTGCGGCGCGGCCGGATAACCTTTCGCCGCGAGCACGACCGTCAAGGCGGAGACAGGCTTCAGGTTGACGCGCGCCGCCTCGAGTTTTCCGTGCGCGCAGGACTCGAGCAGCGCCAGCAGATCGTCGGCGATGCGCGGCAGGATGACCTGCGTCTCCGGATCGCCGAAGCGCGTGTTGAACTCGATCAGCTTCGGCCCCTCCCTGCCGATTATCAGGCCGGCGAACAGCACGCCCCTGAACGGCGAACCGGCTTCCGCCATGGCGCGCACGGTCGGCTCGACGATTTCCGTCATCACGCGCGCGGCGATGGCGTCGGTCACGACCGGCGCCGGCGAATAGGCGCCCATGCCGCCGGTGTTCGGGCCGGTATCGCCGTCGCCCACGCGCTTGTGATCCTGCGCCGACGCGAGCGCAACAGCGCGAGAACCGTCGCACAGCGCAAAGAAAGAGACCTCCTCGCCTTCGAGAAATTCCTCCACCACCACTTCCGCGCCGGCTGCGCCGAACGCGCCGTCGAAACAGGCGACCACGGCGGCTTCCGCCTCTTCGCGCGTCATGGCGACGACAACGCCTTTGCCGGCGGCGAGCCCGTCCGCCTTCACAACGATCGGCGCGCCCTTTTCGCTGATATAGGCGAGCGCGCTGTCGCGATCGGTAAAGCGTCCATATGCGCCCGTCGGAATTTTCGCGCGCGCGCAGAGATCCTTGGTGAAGCCCTTGGAGCCTTCGAGCCGGGCCGCCGCTTTCGACGGTCCGAATGCGGCGACGCCTGCGGCCTCCAGGGAATCCACGAGGCCTTCGACCAGCGGCTGCTCCGGCCCGACCACGACGAGGCCGATCCGCATCAACCTGCAGAAGTTCACGACCGCCGCATGATCGGCCGTGTCGACGCTCACGCATTCCGCGATCGCCGCTATGCCGGGATTGCCGGGCGCGCAGAAGAGTTTGGTCAGGCGCGGGCTCGTCGCCAGCGCATTGGCGAGCGCATGTTCGCGCCCGCCGGAGCCGATCAGCAAAACGTTCATGGCGCCCTTCCCGGAAATCCGCCGCCTCATATCAGGCGCGGCGGGAAAAGTCAGGACGATGCGCTTGATTGTGGCGCGCCCATGCGTTTCGCTGGGCCGAACGGGGGGATTGCGATGCGACGGACGGCTTCTTTCGCCTTTGGAATTCTGGCCTGCGCGGTGCCAGCCCACGCCATGGATTGCAAGGCCGCGAAAAGCGAGGTCGACAGGGCCATCTGCGCCTCGCCCGCGGCGCTCGCCGCCGACTCGGCCATGGCGGCCGCCTACAACGCGCTGCGCGAGCGCTTTTCGCCTGCGGAGCGCGAGTCGCTGCTCGTCTCGCAGCGCGCCTGGATCAAGCGGCGCGGCTATGGCTGCGACTCCGACAAGCCCGCCTATGCGCAGTGCCTGACGACGCAGGCCGACCAGCGCCGCGCTTTCTTCGAGGCGCGGCCGGAGGGCGGCCCGGGCGTCGATTCGGCGCTGCGCCCGGAAATCGTCGCCAGACCCGGCAGGCCGCGTGACTGGGAGATCGACGTCGAACTGCTCAGATTCGTCGAGCCGAAGACGCCCGGCGAAAGGACCTTCAACGCCGAGGTCGCGAAGATGCTCAGGGACATTCCGACGGATCGCAAGGAGATCGGGCGCGACCAGACCTTTTCGCACGACGTCTGGATGCGTCTCACATGGCTGTCGCCGCGTCTTATCTCGGCGCGCATCGAAGGCTATGCGTTCGAGGGCGGGGCGCATGGCAATCCGTCGACGGCGGGACTCAATATCGACACGAGGAGCGGCCGCAAGCTCGTCTTCGCCGACGCCTTCGACAAGGCGGCGCAGGACAAGCTGACCGCCGCCTGTCTCGCGCAGATCGTGCCCGAAAAGGTCCGGCGCGGCATGGACGAACCGAAGGGCGAGGAGTTGAAGACGCTACGCCAGGGCGTCGAGGAAGGCCTGTCCAGTCTCGATACGTGGAACTTCACCGCAAAGGGCGCGACGATCGTCTTCGGCCACTACACCCTCGGCTCCTACGCCGAGGGCGCGTATGAATGCGAGGCGCCGCTCGCGCGCCTGAAGGAACTGGCGAAAAAGGATTTCCCGCTGCCGGAATGAGCCGTGCGCTACGCTGACTGCGCTTCGCGCCCCGCGAAGGCGGATTGCGCCAGCGCCTGCGCGTGATCGCGAACGTCCTGCGGCCAGTCGGCGATGCGCGCGGCAAACCCCTCGCCGTCGCGCGCAAAAAGCGCACGCGCGGCTTCCTCGAAATGGGCGAGGTCGCCGGCAAGAGCATGCATGAACTTGTAGGCGGCGTCCTGCGCGCGGCGGGTTTCCTGGCGCGGATCGCGGCTTGCCGCTTCCACCAGCTTGCGGAGCGCGACCGAGGCGCCGCCGGGTTGTGCGCGCAGCCAGTCCCAGTGGCGCGGCAGCAGCGTCACCTCATGCGCCTCCACGCCGAGTTTCGGCCGTCCGCGCCCGCGCGCCTCTGCGGGGGGCGGAGCGAACCGCGTCAGAGCGCGAGCAGCCGCCGCGTCGGCGTCGCCGCGCAGGTCGAGATCGATCGGCGCGCTTGTGGCGGCGTCGAAAATCAGGACCGGTTCCGGACGCCGGTCGGCCTGATGCGCGTGAACGGCGCGTGCGACGACGTCGATCGACCCCTGCGCGATGCGCTGAGGCCCGACGAAGGCGACGAAGGTGGTTGCGAGCTTGCTCACGGGCTTATCTTTATCCGGATAAAAATCACCCCGTCAATATTGCCCGGGTAAAATAAGTTTGGCTGTCGCGCGGCCGATCGGCCATAATGGCGCATGGCTGAATCGCCTGCCGGCAACGCCCGCGAACTCACCGTTTCCGAACTCGCCGCGGCGCTGAAGCGCACGGTGGAGGACCGGTTCGGCTTCGTGCGCGTGCGCGGCGAGATTTCG
>WBZM01003137.1_pt1 | contig 13138 bp, 7 predicted proteins | sample 5204271 | NCBI WGS metagenome assembly WBZM01 (sample SAMN12344346, study PRJNA552823) | activated sludge metagenome | biome: Activated sludge suspended growth; feature: Nitrification reactor; material: Wastewater; isolation source: activated sludge from nitrification reactor of wastewater treatment...
GGTGGACTCGGCGCCGACTCGATGGCCGGCGGCGCCGGCAACGACACCTACATCGTCGACAACCTTGCCGACCGCGTATCCGAAACCCGCAGCCCCGGCAACGCGGCCGACGCGGGCGGTATCGACACGGTCGACAGCAGCGTCAACTGGACGCTCGGGGACTTCGTCGAGAACCTGGTGCTGCGCGGTAGCGACAACCTGAGCGCCACCGGCAATACCCTGGCCAATACGCTGCGCGGCAACGCCGGCAACAACGTGCTCGACGGCAAGGCCGGCGTCGATCTGCTCGACGGCGGCGAAGGCGCCGACGTTTATCTGATCGGGCTGGCGAGCGATCACCCGGCGGCGGAAATCGCCGACAGCGGAACGAGCGGCAACGACGAAGTCCGTTTCGCCGCCGGCACGGCAAGCACGCTGACCCTGTTCGCCGGCGACCGCGGAATCGAATCCGTCGTCATCGGCAGTGGCCTGGGTGAAGTTGCCAACACCAACGGGACGGGCGCGCTCAACGTCAACGCCGCGCTGGTCGGCAACGCCCTGTCGATCCTCGGCAACGCCGGTGCCAACGTCCTTACCGGAACCGCCTACGCCGACCGCATCGACGGCGGTGCCGGCGCCGACCGGCTGATTGGCGGCGGCGGCAGCGACACGCTGATCGGCGGCACCGGCAACGACGTCTATGTCGCCGACGCCAGCGATACGCTGATCGAAACCTCGACACTGGCGAGCGAGATCGACACGGTTGAAACGAACGTGAGCTGGACACTCGGCGCAAACCTGGAAAACCTGACTCTGCTTGGCTCCGATAATCTCAACGGCAGCGGCAACGCGCTGAACAATCGACTGCTCGGCAACACCGGCGCGAATGTCCTGGACGGCGGTCTCGGTGCCGACAGCATGTACGGCGGCGCCGGCAACGACAGCTACATCGTCGACAGCGTCGCCGATCAGGTCTTCGAAACGTCGCCCAACGGCAGCCGCAGCGACAATGGCGGCAACGACACCGTCTATAGCAGTGTCAATTGGACGCTCGGCGACTTCGCCGAAAACCTCGTCCTCGGCGGCAGCGGCAACCTCAGTGCGAGCGGCAATACCCTGGCCAATACGCTGCGCGGCAATGCCGGCAACAACGTGCTCGACGGCAAGGGCGGAATCGACGTGCTCGACGGCGGCGAAGGCGCCGACATCTATCTGATCGCGTCAGGCTTTGATCATCTGGCGGCAGAAATCGCCGACAGCGGAACGAACGGCACCGACGAAGTCCGTTTCTCGGCCGTGACGCCCGGGACGCTGACCCTCTTTGCCGGCGACCGTGGAATCGAGCGTGTCGTGATCGGTGGCGGAGCAGGCGAAATTGCCGTCAGCAGCGGCACCACCGCGCTCAACGTCGACGCGCGCGCGCTGGGCAACTCGCTGTCGATCATCGGCAATGCCGGCAACAACGTCCTCAGCGGAACAGCCTACGCCGACACGATCAACGGCGGCGCCGGCAACGACCGCCTGATCGCCGGCGGCGGCAACGACAGCCTGACCGGTGGTGCCGGAGCCGACCAGTTCGTTTTCGACCAGACCCCGGGCGGCGCCAACAACCGTGATCTGCTGACCGACTTCGTCTCCGGCAGCGACACGATCCAGCTCAATCTGGCCGCCTTCCGCGCTCTCGGCACGACCGTGGGCAGGCTGAGCACCGACCAGTTCTGGTCCGGTGCGGGCGTCACGCAGGCGCACGATGCAAGCGACCGCATCGTCTACAACACGACGACCGGCGATCTGTATTACGACGCCGACGGCTACGGCGGCGACGCAGCGGTCGCCATCGCCGTGGTCGGTGTCGCCACGCATGCGCAACTGAGCTACGCCGACTTTGCGCTGATCGCCTGATCGACATTGCCCGGCCGGCGTGCGGCACGCCTCGCGCCGCACGCCGGCCGGGGCATGCTGCCTGCACGCGCCACTCACCGCAAACCATCGCCCGCCGCGCTGCGCCGGGCACTGGCATGCCCGCCAGCGCTCAGGGCGCTGGACGAACGACGCGAAAACCGAGCAACTGACTGCGATAACCGGCGGCGTTGCTGTTGCGCACCGCCGCGCGCACCGACGCCGGGCCGCTCCAGCCTCCCCCCCGATAGACGCGCTGCGGGCAATTGTCGGTTTCCCGCGGCGAACCGTCGCCAGGTGCGCCGACATAGTTTACCGACTGGCAGTCCTGCACCCATTCCCAGACATTGCCGAGCAGGTCGTGCAGCGCGAAAGCGTTCGCTTTGAAACGTCCGACCGGCGCCGTCTCGACAAAGCCGTCGCGACAATCGTGCGCTTCCCAATTAAAGCGGCGCTGTTCCTGCGCATCGCCGTCGTGCACATTGGCGTACTCGCACGCCAGCGCCGGGTCATCGCCCCAATAGCGCGAAGTGCGCGTGCCGCCGCGCGCCGCGTACTCCCATTCTGACTCGCTGAGCAGGCGGTAGGCCTTGCCGGTCTTCATCGCCAGCCAGGCGACGTAGGCGCGCGCGTCGTGCCAATTGACGCAGACCACCGGGTGATCGTCCGTCTGGCGAAAGCCGGGGTCGCGCCAACTGCGCCCGACCTGGTTGACCCATTCGTTACCGACCCAGACATGGCACGCCGCCTCGCCGCGATAGCCGCTGGCCTGGACGAAAGCCGCGTACTCGCCGCGCGTGATTTCGAAACGACCGACGGCAAGTGGCCGGGCAAGGGTGACCGTGTGGCGCGGGCGCTCGTTGTCGCCGCTCCCTGCTTCACGCGTCGGCGCACCCATCAGGAAACTGCCGGCAGGAACCAGCACGAGTTCCGGGCAGTCCGCGCAGTCGCGCAGCGTAGCGGCCGCGCGTTCGCCGGCCGCCGCCGGCGCACTGCTGCTCGCCGCGGCCTGGGTCAGCCGGCGCAAGCGGCCTTCCGCCAGCGGACGGAACTGACCTTGCGGAAACTTCTCCAGGTAGGCACGGAAGTCGTCGACACTGTCGCTGTTCTTGATGCTGTCCCAGAAGCTGATTTCGAAACCGGCGGCCGACTGGCCGGCGCCCGAATCGGCTGCGCCAGCGCCCCCCGGCGTGCCGACGAAAAAGAAATCGCCGTCGATGCTGCCTTCCATCCACGGTTCCTGCTGCCCGCCGGAATCCTTGCGCACACCGGCGACGACGCGCTTCAGGCTCTGCTCGATCGGCTGCCCGGCAACCTCGATCTGGCGCAGCAAGTGGTAGGTGTACAAGCCGTGCTCTCCGTCGCCGTCGGCCGCCACGCTGCCCGGTCGGGTGGCGAAGGAAATCAGCGTACCCGAAGGCGCGTCGACGCGCGCCAGGCCGCCCGCGGCCGAGCGAAAGCGGCGGGTGAACGGGTTGTTGCGGCAGGCGTCGAGAAACATCAGGTTCAAGCGCGTCTTCGCTTCTTCCATGATTTCCAGCACCTGACTGACGTTGATACTGTTCAGCGGCACGTCGTCCTCGCTCGTGATATCCGCATCGACCGTCGGCAGGTAATTGATTCCGCGCACTTGCAGGCCGTGTCCGGCGTAGAAGAAGAGCGCTACGTCGCCCGCGCGCAGGCGGCTGCGGAATTCGCGCAGCATCGGCGCGATCTGCCGCGTCTGCAGGTTTTCGCGTTCGATCACGGCAAAGCCGAGCTTCCTCAGTTTGGCCGCGATGGCGCGCGCATCGTTGCCGGGATTGCGCAACGGCGAGGAACGATACGCAGAATTGCCGACGACCAGCGCGACACGCTGCTCGGCCGCCGACAGCGACGCCGGCGACGCGCATCCGGCGATGAGCGTGCAGCAGGTCAGAATCAGCCAACGCAGTGTGTTCATCGGCGACAATGGTAGTATAAAAAATCGACTCACGACCTATTCCTGCCGCCCCCAACCGTCGCTGCCCAGTGTCTTCGCGACTCAATCCCCTCATCGGCGAACTGCCGGTCTGGCGCAGCCGCTGGTGGCGGATGGCCGCCTTGTTGCTCGCCGCGCAAGTCCTCACCTTGCTGCTGCTCGCCGCGATGCTGGTCAACAAGCAGCAGCATCTGCTCGTCGAGCTGACGCTGTCGCGCATCGAAATCCAGGCCGCCGACCTGGCGGGAACCTTGCGCACCGGCGCACTGAGCGGTCTGCACGTCTCCGAGATGGAGCAGCTTGCCGGCCTCGTGCAGCGCCTGCTGGCGGCCGAGCCCGGGCTGGCCGAAGTGGAAATCGTCGGCTTCGAGCGCGCCGGCGCATCGATCGTCTTTGCCGGCCGCACGGCCAGCGTCGGCCATCGCCTGTCACCCGCCGAGTGGCGCGCGATGGCCGCCAGCGACGGCTTCCAGCACGGCATGGTGGGTGCTCAGCCGACCCTGACCAGCGCCGTGCGCGACGGCGCCGACGAGGTCGTCGCCGGGCTGCGCCTCTACGCCGCCGAAGCGCCGCTCGCCGCCGGCACAGCGAAAATGATCGACGCGCTGATCGCGCCGCTGGCAGTGGTCGCCGTGTTGATGACCGCCAGCACGCTGGCCGCGCTCGCCTGGCTGCGCCGGCACCCCGACCTGCGCCGCCGCGTCCTGCTCTTTGCCCTGGCCGTGATGATTGCCGCCGGGGCGACGATCGCCGGCCAGGCGCGCGCCGTGCTTGCCGACAGCCTGCAGCCGGCAATCGCCAGCAAGCTCGGCGGTGTCGCCGATCTGCTGGCTGGCAAGCTGGAGCGAGCGGCGGCGCTCGCCATCCCGCTCGACCAGATTCCGCGCCTGGCCGCGTACTTCGCCGAAATCGTCGAACGGCATCCGGAAGTCGTCGCCGTCCGGCTGACCGCCGGCGACGGGCGGCTGCTCGCGCAGCACGGCGTCACCACCGACGGCTGGATCGAACGCGCTGCCGGCCCGGCGCTCGTGGCGGTCGCCGGCGACGCCCGCTTCGTCGATCGCCGGCTGCTCGAACTCGCGGCGGACATCGCCATTGTCGCGCTGGTCGCCGTGCTCGTTTTCCGCGAATTGCTCGCCGCGCTGCTCGCCCGGCTGCCCGCGGGCAACGCAACGCCTGGCGTCGCCGGTCTCGACCGCGTGCAGGAACTGCGCCTGCCGCTGTTTCTCTTCATCCTGAGCGAAGAGCTGTCGCGCGCTTCACTGCCGCTCTACCTCGCTTCGTTTGCCGAACCCAGCACTGGCTGGCGGCCGGAGACGGCGGTCGGCGTCGCAATCGCCGTCTACATGGCGTGCTTTGCGCTGGCAACGCCCTTCGCCGGCAAGTGGACCGATCGCTGGGGAATGCGCCGGGTGTTTGCGGCCGGCGTCGTCCTCAGCGTCGGCGGCTTCGCGTGGGCCGCGCTGGCCGACGCGTACTGGCAACTGCTGCCTGCCCGAGCGCTCTGCGCGCTGGGCTATGCGGCGGCGACGATGGCGGGTCAGCGGCAACTGATCGTCCTCGGCGGCGAGGCCCAACGCGCCCGCGCCTTGGCGCTGTTCGTCAGCGCGGTCAGCATCGCCGCCATCTGCGGTACGGCGCTCGGCGGCGTGCTCGCCGACCAGTTCGGCTCGCGTTGGGTTCTCGCCGCTTCCGCGATGGCCGCCGCGCTGGGCTGGCTGTCCTACCGACGAATGTCGCCGGCCGCCGGAGGCGACGCCGCGGCGACGCGGCCGGCAGCGTCGCTGCGCTTTGCCGAACTGCTCCGCCTGCTCGGCCGGCGGCGCTTCGCCGCCCTGATGCTGGGCAGCGCGCTGCCGACGAAGATCGCGCTGGCCGGCCTGCTCTTCTATCTGACGCCGCTCGTCCTGCACGAACTCGGCCAGACGCCAGCAGCGATCGGGCGCGTAATGATGTCGTACTTCCTCCTGGTCGCCGCGATCAATCCGCTGGCGGCATGGCTCGCCGACCGTCATGGCTGGCGACAGTCGCTGACGATTGCCGGTGGTGTGGTGATCGGCGGCGCTGCTCTGCTCGCCGGCAGCGGCTTGCTGCCCGCTGAGCACGCGCTCTGGCTGGCGATTGCCGGCCTCGGCGTGGGCACCGGTCTGGCCAGCGCTGCGATGCAGTCGCTCGCCCTGCGCCTCGCTGCGCCGACCAGCGACACAGCGGTCACCGTTGCCGTGCGCATGCTCGAGCGCCTGGGCAGCGTCATCGGCCCGCTCTGGATCGGCTTCTGGCTGGCTGGCAGCGGCGCGTCGGCAGCGCTCACCGCACTCGGCGTCACCGTTCTTACCGCCAGCCTCGTCTGCCTTGGCGCGCAGGAGCACGGGCGGCAGACGGCGGCAAACAAAGTGGCGACTTCGCCAGCGCGATCAGAATGAGAAGCGCGCGCGCCGTACGCACCGCCTTCGCCGCGCTGCTCCTGGCCGTTTCGCTCGGCGCCACTACCGGCCGCGCCGCGCAGCCGCCCTGGCGCATAGCGATGCTGCTCTACCGCGGCTGCGAAGAATCGTGTCGCGGCTTTCAGGACTACTTTCGCCGTCAGAACGTGCCGGCCGTATTTACGCTGCTCGACGCGGCGCAGGACCAGCGGCGGATCGCCGGCCTGGTCGCCGAAGTCAAACGGATGCGGCCTGATCTGGTCGTCGTCTGGGGAACGAGCGTCGCCCTGGCCGCCGTCGGCACCTGGGACGCGGTGGACCCGGAACGCCACCTGACCGAAATGCCGGTCGTTTTCATGGCCGTCACCGACCCGGTGCACAGCCGCCTGGTGCCCTCGCTCGCCGGTTCCCGACGCAATCTGGCGGGTACGCTATACCTGCTGCCGGTGGCCGAGCAGTTGCGCGCGGCGCGCGCGTACCTGGACTTTCGGCGCGTCGGATTCCTGCTCAATCCGGCGGAAACCAATTCGCGCCTCAGTCTGGCCGAGCTGCAGGCGCTTGCCGGGCAGCTCGGTTTCGCGGTGCACGTCGAAACGCTGCCGCTCGATACCGGCGGCAGGCCGGAGGCCTGCGCGCTTCCCAAGCGGATTGCCGCCCTGGCGGCGGCCGGCGTCGATCTGCTCTACTTCTCGCCGGACAGTTTTCTCAACAGCCAGCGGCAAGTGATCACCCGCCAGGCCGTCGCGCGTAAGATTGCCGTCTTTGCCGCCGCCGAAGCGCCCGTCAGACAGGCAGATGCCTTGCTCGGCGTGGTCGTGCGCTACGACTACGTCGGCCAGTTCACCGCCCGCCTGGCGCTGCGCATCCTGCACGACGGCGCACGAGCGGGCGAACTGCCGGTGGAGCTGCCGCGCCAGTTCTCCTACCTGATCAACCTGCGCGTAGCCCGCCGCCTCGGTCGTTACCCGCCGTTGCCACTGCTCGATGTGGCGGAAATCGTCGGCGGCAGCGACTGTGCTGGCACTTTCGAGAAAGGAGAGCGATGCGACTGATCCTCTGCGTCAAGCGCGACCTGCACGGCTGCATTTTTCTGAATCGCCTGATGCCGCGGCTCGCCGGTCACCCGACATGGATTCTGCTCTCCGACAAGGCGCGCACAGCCGAGAGCCAGATTCCCGAACTCGCCCGGCTCGCCTACCTGGAGCGCGTTCTGCCGATCGACCGCCTATTCCCATTGATCGACAGCGCGCCTGCCGGCGGCGTCGGCGAGTGGGCAACGTTCGCCGGCCTGGCGGCGCGTTACGCGACGCGCTGCGAAGTCGTCGAGGACATCAACTCGCCTGCCATGCTCAGCCGCCTGGCCGCCTACGCGCCCGACCTGATCGTTTCGGCGCGCTTCAGCCACATTTTCGCGCCCGCCGCAATTGGCGTTGCCCGGCACGGCGTGGTCAACATCCACCCGGGCGAACTGCCCGCCTACGCCGGATTGTTCTCGCCCTTGCGCACCGTCGCCGAAGGCGGCCAGGAACTCGTCTGCTGCCTGCATCGCGTCGACGCGGGCGTCGACAGCGGTCCGATCATCGCACTCGCCCGTCTGCCCTATCGGCGCGAACTCGGCCTGCTGGCGCAGATCGCCGAGCTTTACCCGCTGGCCATCGCGCCGCTGCTCGACTTGCTCGCCCGCCTGGCCAACGGCGAAGCAGTCGCCGGCGAGGTACAGGACCGCAGCCGGCGACGCTACCGTTCGCTGCCGGACGCCAGCGAGATCGACGCCTTCCTCGCCGCCCGACATCACTTGTGGACGGCGCAATCCTACGATTCGCTGCTCGCCCGCTTCCTGCGCCCTGCGCCTGCGCCGGCCACCCCCTGAGCGCCCAGGCGAGCAACTGCCCGCGCCCTGCGCACGGCTCGTCAGTAAGCGCTGCCTTGACGGATCCTGTCCCCGAGGATAGGATCCATCGGATGAGCACACACAGCAGCCACCCGGACATCATCAAGCGCCTGAAGCGCGCCGAAGGTCATCTGCGCAGCATCGTCACGATGCTCGAGAAGGAACGCAGTTGCCTGGAAATCGCGCAGCAACTGCAGGCCGTCGAGAAGGCGGTATGCAACGCCAAGAAGCTGCTCGTACACGATCACATCGACCACTGCCTCGAAGACGCCGTGCACAGCGGCGCACAGAGTGCAGACGACGCGATCCAGGCCTGCAAAGCGATCAGCAAATTCCTCTGAGGATCTCCGATGACCAGCTTCTCGACGCTGCTCGGGCAAGGCGCAGCCAACGCTTGGCTCTTCGTCCCCAGCGCCATCCTGCTCGGCGGCCTGCACGGGCTTGAGCCCGGTCACTCGAAGACGATGATGGCGGCGTTCATCGTGGCCATCCGCGGCACCGTAGCGCAGGCTGTTCTGCTTGGCATTGCGGCAACGATCTCGCACACGGCGGTGGTCTGGGCCATCGCGCTCGGCGGCATGTATTTCGGCCAGAAGTGGAGTGCGGAAACCAGCGAGCCGTATCTGCAAGTCGCCTCGGCCATCGTCATCATCGGCGTCGCGCTGTGGATGATCTGGCGAACCTGGCGCGAGCAGCGCGCCAGTGGACACGCGCACGACGAGCACGATCACCACCACCATGCCGATGCTGGCCGGTTGATCGATACCGGCCATGGGCTCGTCCGCCTGCAGGTGTTCGAGGACGGCGTGCCGCCACGTTTTCGGCTGTTTCGGGAAGGCGCCTACGGCGACGCCTGGGCGGCGGCCGAGGTCTCGATTGAAACCGAGCGCGCGGACGGCTGCCGGCAGAGCTTCACCTTTCGGCAAGGCGACGGCTTCCTCGAATCGGAGCAGGAGATTCCCGAGCCGCACGCCTTCATCGCCCGTTTGCGCCTGGGGCACGCCACGCACAGCCACGATTACGAACTCGAGTTCGTCGAACACGAACATGCGCATGGGCACAGCCATGCGCAGCACTGCGGCGCCAACGCGCACGCGCTGTCGCTACCGGAGTCGCTCGACGCGCACGAACTGGCGCACGCCAACGACATCCGCCGGCGCTTCGCCAACCGACAGGCAACAACCGGGCAGATCATCGTCTTCGGACTGACTGGCGGGCTGATCCCCTGCCCGGCTTCGATCACCGTCCTCCTGCTCTGCCTGCAGTTGAAAGAAATTACCCTCGGCGCGACGCTGGTCCTCTGCTTCAGCCTCGGCCTGGCCCTGACCATGGTGCTCTCGGGAACGTTGGCAGCCCTCAGCGTCAGGCACGTCGCGCGAAGCTGGCAGGGCTTCGGCGAATTCGCGCGCAAAGCGCCGTATCTTTCCGGCGCGCTGATCCTGCTGGTCGGTCTTTATCTCGGCTACCAGGGGATGCTGGCGCTGGCCTGAGCAGCGGCCACCCTGCGCCACGGGGAAGCAGGTCCGACTCCGGCCCGGAGAAATTATTCAAAACTGAATCACTACACTGTTGACGTAATTCATCCTTGCATTGATACTGTCGCCGACAACAACCCGATGGGAGACCCGGCGTGCCGATCAGAGTAGGCAACAAGGCGGACGGCGACGATTTTTTCGACCGCACGGCCGAACGCGAGGATCTCTGGCGCTACCTGTCCGGCAACCATGTCGTGCTCAGCGGCGCGCGCCGGCTCGGCAAGACCTCGCTCCTGCAGCGTCTGGCCGAAGAAGCAGCCGAACGTGGCTGGCAGGCCCGCCTGCTCGATGTCGAAGGAATCGACAGCGCCGAAGCCTTCGTCGACCAACTGGCACGCGCCTTTGACGAGGCAACGCTGAGCGGGGGCCGTCGCTCGGTGGGGGCCGCCGTCACCCGCGTGTTCGCGTCGCTACGCAAGGTGGATGTCCGAGTTCCGGGCGGCGCCGGCCTCGGCCTCGAACTGCAGGCACTCGCCGAAACGCCCTGGCGCAAGGCGGCGCTGGCGCTGCAGGAGCGCGTCTCCGGACAGACGCAACTCTTCCTGATCGACGAATTCTCGGTCTTTCTCGACAAACTGCTGGCGCGCGACGCGCTCGACGGCGAGCGCCTGCTCGGCTGGCTGCGCGCCTGGCGCCAGCAAGCGGGGCTGGCCTGCCGTTTCGTCTTCTCCGGGTCGATCGGCCTCAATGCGCTGCTCGCGCGCCATCAACTGAGCACGCGCTTCAACGACTGCGCGGACTTCCGCCTTGGCCCGTTCAAGCCTGCCGCCGCACTCGCCATGCTCGCCGAACTGGCGCAGCGCGAACAGTGGCCGGTCGCTGCCGACAGCCTGGAGCATCTCTGCCGGCGCGTCGGCTGGCTGTCGCCCTTCTACTTGAATCTCCTGCTCGACGGCAGCCTGCAGGCGGCGCGCGAACGTCTCGAAGAAGACCGCACAGCGCAACGTCTGCTCACCACCGACGACATCGACGCCGCCTACGATCGCCTGCTGGCCAACCGCTCGCGTTTCTTCCACTGGTTTCAGCGCCTGGCGCGCGAACTCCGGGAACCGCAGCTCTCGTTCACGCTGGCTTTGCTGGCGGCTGTCGCGCGCGCCGAAAACGGCCTCAACCGGCGCCAGCTCGCCACCCGCCTGACGCGCCACGAGCCCGACCCCGACCGGCGCGCCGAGCGCCTCGACGAAGCGCTGCTGCTGCTCGAAGAAGACGGCTATCTCGACGCCGGCGAAACGATCCACTTCCCGTCGTTCCTGCTGCGCGACTACTGGCGGCGCAACCATGGCCGCTGATCTGTCGCGCGCCCGCGCCGCCGCCGTGCTGCGTCCGCAGCCACCCACCGCGCCGCTCGGCACGACCTTGAAATACAACCCGCAGTTGTGGGGCGACGACGAGCTGCGGGCGATTTTCGTCGCCCGCCTGGGCGAACTGCAGCGCCTGCTCGACGCCTTGCGCAACACGCCGGCGGGCAAGGTTCCGCAGCACATCCTGATCACCGGCCAGCGCGGCATGGGCAAGACGACGCTACTCCGTCGTCTGGCGCTCGCCGTGCGCGACGACGCCGAACTGGCCGCCGCCTGGCGCGTCCTCGACTTTCCCGAAGAACAATACACGGTCAGCAAGCTGAGCGAATTCTGGCGCAACGTGCTCGACGCGCTGGCCGACAATCTGGAAACCCAGGGGGCGACGACGACCGAACTCGCCGCTCTCGACGCCGCCATCGGCGAAATCGACGCCCTGCCACCGCCCGAACAGGAAGACGCCGCGCTCGATCTGCTCAGCGACTGGCTTGCCGAGCACCGGCAGCGCGTCGTCCTCCTGATCGACAGCAGCGACCTGCTATTCGCCAACCTGGCCGGCGGCGGCACGGCGCGCAAGGAACAGCGCCCCATCGCCGACGCCAGCGCGACGCCGCTCTGGCGCTTGCGCAAGACGCTCAGCCACCAGCCGGAGATCTTCTGGATTGGCGCCTCATATCAGGCGCTGGAAGCGCAGAACCACTACCACGACGCCTTTCACGACTTCTTCGACCTGTGCGAACTGCGCCCGCTCGGCGTAGACCAGATGCGCCAGGCGCTGCTCGCCCTGGCGCGCGTCTTCGGCATCGACGGCCAGCACGGCGAGGCCGGAGCGGCTGCGCTCGCCGCCCGCCTCGACGCGCGCCCCGAGCGGCTGAAGGCGCTGCGCGCGATGACCGGCGGCAACCCGCGCACGACCGTCCTGCTTTTCGACCTCTTCGCGGCGAATGGCGACGGCAACGTGCATAGCGACCTGCGCGGCCTGCTCGACATGATGACGCCGCTCTACAAGGCGCGCATGGAAAACCTGGCCGAACAGCCGCGCAAGATCCTCGCCCATCTGATGGAACTCTGGGCGCCACAAGCCGCGCGCGAACTGGCGCAGGCGGCCGGTCTGCCGGTGACCACGGTCAGCGGCCAACTGACCCGGCTGGAAAGCGAAGCGCTGGTCGACAAGGTGCGTCTGCCCGGCGCTCGCCGCAACGGCTACCAGGTGAGCGAGCGGCTGTTCAACGTCTGGTACCTGATGCGCTACGCACCGCGCCGCATGCGCCAGCGGCTGAACTGGCTGGTCGAATTCATGCGCCTGTGGTTCTCGGGCGAAGAACTGCTCGCCCAGGCGCAGCTTCGCCTTGCGCGACACGCGGCCGGCGAAGTCGACGAGGCCGCGCTCGACTACTCGCGCGCACTCGCCTCGACCTTGCCGGAAGCGCGCGCCGAACGCTGCCAGCTCGAGTGGTCGGTCTTTTCGGCCGTCCGCCAGCACGCGACCGACACGCGGCGCGCGCTGCACGAACTCTTCGACCTCGACGGCGACGATCGCGCCTACGCCACCGCCGACGACTACCTGCAGCGCTTTGGCGCACTCGACGCCGGCCTGGCGCAATGCCCGCACGCCGCTGACGCGCTGACCGAATGGATAGACGCCGTCAAGGGCTCGCTGTCGCTTTCGCTGGCGGAAAAGGAGCGTTTTGCCAGGGAATCGGCGAGGCTGAGCGAGTTTCAATACTGTGAACTTGTTCAGGCATTCGCCGACGAACGGTGTAAGTGGAGCGAACTCTTCTCGCCGACCGCGGCCGCTGCGCTGCGCCGCGCGACGCTCGCCGGCGACTTCTTCCCGGACTGCCCCGATTCGCGCCTGTCGTACACACAGAGCATGGCCAGCTTCGCCGGACAGCCGACGGCTTTCGTCCTCGCCGTCAGCCTCCTGGCCGGCAAATTCAACGACGAATGGCTGGACAAGGCGGTGCGTCGGGCGATGACGCTCGACATCCACGACGCTCGCGCCTGGTGGGGATTGGGCAACCTGTTGCAAGACCACCTCGCCCGCTACGACGAAGCCGAAGCCGCGTACCGCCAGGCGATCGCGCTCGACGCGAAGGATCCCGACCCCTGGAACGACCTCGGCAACCTGTTGAAGAACCACCTCGCCCGCT
>WBZM01003140.1_pt1 | contig 13133 bp, 8 predicted proteins | sample 5204271 | NCBI WGS metagenome assembly WBZM01 (sample SAMN12344346, study PRJNA552823) | activated sludge metagenome | biome: Activated sludge suspended growth; feature: Nitrification reactor; material: Wastewater; isolation source: activated sludge from nitrification reactor of wastewater treatment...
GGTACTCGGTCCTGAGGGGTAGTTCCTCGCCGGACTCCTCCTGCCAGCGATGCCGCAGGCGGCTGACCAGCTTGTCCAGGCGCCGGCGGTCATAGTCCAGCCAGTCGAAGCCCAGGGCCTCCACCAGCGTCCGTTGGGTCACGACTGCCCCGGGGTGATCGCACAACAGATTGAACAGCGTCATCTCCGCGACGGACAGGGCACTGCTGAAGCCGTCCGGGGCGATGAGTAGCCGCCGTTGGCCATCCAGGCGCCAGCCGACCCCCAGGCGGCGCAGCAGGGCGTCGATGATGGCCGCCAGTTCCACTAGCCGGAACGGCTTGACCAGATAATGGTCGGCCCCGGCGTCCAGGCCCTGTAACCGATCCTGGATCGCCCCCCGTGCCGTGAGCATCAGGATGCCCACCCGGGGATACTCCTGCCGCAAGCGTCGCGCGACCTCCTCGCCGCTGCCATCGGGGAGCATGAGATCGAGGATGGCGATGTCCGCCAGGGGCATCAGCGGCCAGAATTCGGCCAGGGTGCCGGCCTGTACCACCTCATGGCCACGCTTGATCAGGAACGCGGCCAGCTCCTTGCGCAGCAGGGTTTCGTCTTCGAGCAGGGCGATACGGGCCATTCCGGGATTTTACAGTAGAATGCCGGCCATCCGATTCGCGGGGGACAAGCCAATGGAGATATTGCACGGCACCACCATCCTCTCGGTGCGCCGGGGCGGCCAGGTGGTCATCGGGGGCGACGGCCAGGTCAGCCTGGGGCAGACGGTGATGAAGGGCAATGCCCGCAAGGTGCGCCGGCTCTATAAGGAGCGGGTCCTGGCGGGCTTCGCCGGGGCGACGGCGGATGCCTTCACCCTCTTCGAGCGCTTCGAGGGCAAGCTGGAGAAGCATCAGGGCCATCTGACCCGCTCCGCCGTCGAGCTGGCCAAGGACTGGCGCATGGACCGCATGCTGCGCCGGCTGGAGGCCATGCTGCTGGTCGCCGACCACACCGCCTCCCTGATCATCACCGGCACGGGCGATGTCCTGGAGCCGGAGCAGGGGCTGATGGCCATCGGCTCCGGCGGCTCCTTCGCCCAGGCGGCGGCGCGGGCCCTGCTGGAGGCCACCGAACTATCGGCCCGGGAGATCGTCGAACGCTCCCTGCACATCGCCGCCGATATCTGCGTCTACACCAACCACAACCTGACCATCGAGGAACTGGGCTCGGCCTGACCCTACCCCGATCACTCACCCGGAAGCCTCCCCCATGTCGGACATCACCCCCCAACGCATCGTCGCCGAGCTGAACAAGCACATCGTCGGCCAGGAGGAGGCCAAGCGCGCCGTGGCCGTGGCCCTGCGCAATCGCTGGCGCCGCGCCCAGATCCCCGAGCCCATGCGCTCCGAGATCACGCCCAAGAATATCCTCATGATCGGCCCCACCGGCGTCGGCAAGACCGAGATCGCCCGCCGCCTGGCCAAGCTGGCCGACGCCCCCTTCATCAAGGTCGAGGCCACCAAGTTCACCGAGGTCGGCTACGTGGGGCGGGACGTGGAGTCCATCGTCCGCGACCTGGCCGACACCGCCGTCAAGATGGCCCGCCAACGCGCCATGGAAGGCCTGCGCGACCAGGCCCAGGCCGCCGCCGAGGAGCGGGTCCTGGACGCCCTGCTCCCCCCGCCGTCCAACTTCGAGGAGGACAGCCGGGGCGCCGGGGCCTCCAGCGCCACCCGGGAGAAGTTCCGCGACAAGCTGCGCCAGGGCGATCTGGACGAGCGCGAGGTGGAGATCCAGGTCAGCGCCTCCCCCATCGGCGTCGAGATCATGGCCCCGCCGGGCATGGAGGACATGACCAGCCAGCTCCAGAGCCTGTTCCAGAACCTGGGCCGCGACCGCACCAAGCGCCGCAAGCTCAAGGTGGGCGATGCCATGAAGCTGCTGCGCGACGAGGAGGCGGCCAAGCGCGTCAACGAGGAGGAGCTGAAGCTGCGCGCCCTGGAGGGGGTGGAGCAGCAGGGCATCGTCTTCCTCGACGAGATCGACAAGGTCTGCCGTCGCTCGGATCACACCAGCGGCGCCGATGTCTCCCGGGAGGGGGTGCAGCGCGACCTGCTGCCCCTGGTCGAGGGCTGCGCCATCTCCACCAAGCACGGCGTGGTGCGCACCGACCATATCCTCTTCATCGCCTCCGGGGCCTTCCACCTCGCCAAGCCCTCGGACCTGATCCCCGAGCTCCAGGGCCGCCTGCCCATCCGGGTGGAGCTCAAGGCCCTGAGCACCGAGGACTTCATGCGCATCCTCACCGAGCCGGATGACTCCCTCACCGAGCAGTACAAGGCCCTGCTGGCCACCGAGGGGGTCAATCTGGAGTTCACCGAAGACGGCATCCGCCGCATCGCCGAGGTCGCCTGGCAGGTCAACGAGCGCACCGAGAATATCGGTGCCCGCCGCCTGCACACGGTGCTGGAGCGGCTCCTGGAGGAGGTCTCCTTCAACGCCGCCGAGATGGATCGGGTGACGGTGGCCATTGATGCGGCCTATGTCGACCGCAATCTGTCGGAACTGGCCGCCAACGAGGACCTGTCGCGCTACATCCTGTAAGCGCGCTAGACCCTGTAAGGCGAATGGGTTTGCTGATGCGCTGACGCTCTCAAGCGAATGGGCTCGGCACGGGTGGAGACATCCCCCATCCCGTGGCAGCTTTGCCAATGGCGGCTTTTCCCTATCCCGGGCCTTACCCCAAACGCCAACCTTCAGGCAGGTCAGTGGGAGCGGCCCTACCCCTCATGACCCCCGGAGGTAACCCCATGCCCACTCCCACCGAGATCAATTTCCATCGCCAGTCCAAGGTGCTCGAACTGACCTTCGATGACGGCGCCCACTTCAACCTGCCCTGCGAATTCCTGCGCGTCTATTCCCCCTCCGCCGAGGTCCAGGGCCATGGCCCCGGCCAGCGGGTGCTCCAGGTCGGCAAGGAGGAGGTCAATATCGACCGCATTGAGCCCGTGGGCAATTACGCCGTCTGCCTTCACTTCGATGACGAGCACAACACCGGCATCTATTCCTGGGACTATCTCTACCGCCTGGGCCAGAATCAGGAAGGTCTGTGGCAGGACTACCTGGAGGAGCTGGAAAAGGCCGGCCAGCCGCGCAAGAAGCCTTCCTGACCGACCGGTTGCAGCCTCCTGGCGCCGGGACGGGCTCAGGGTCGTCCTCGGGTCACGCCCACTTCAACAACCCGCTCAGTTGGGGTTGAACATTGCCCTGGCCCACGGGCGGTGACGGATTCCGGCAGGAGAACATGGCCCCCCAGCGAAAAATCAATCCGTTGGCGCATCACGCTGGGACACACCGCGGCTGTGCTAGACTTTTTACATGCGCCATCCTATCGACCCCAAGATTGACTGCGTCTTCAAGGCTCTGCTGGGTGCCGAGGACAACCGGGCGCTCTTGATCCACTTTCTCAACGCCCTGCTCGGCGCGGAATTGCCCGCGCCGGTAAGCGCGGTGGAGATCCTCAACCCCTACAACGAACGCGAGTTCCTCGCCGACAAGCTCAGCATCGTCGACGTCAAGGCCAGGGACCCGCAGGGACGACTCTATCAGGTCGAGATCCAGATCCTGGCCCATACCGATTTACCCGCGCGCATGCTCTACACCTGGGCCGATCTCTACAGCCAGCAATTGCAGAGCGGACAGGACTACGGCGCGCTGCGCCCGACCTATGCCATCTGGCTGTTGGGCGATGACCTCTTGCGCGACGATCCCGCCTACGCCCACCGCTACCGGCTGCGCGACGAGCGCTGCCGGCCGCTGATCGCTCATGGCGGGATCAATCTGTTCGAGCTCGGTAAATTCGCCGCCCGGGAGGTCGAAACCGAAGAACAGCGGTGGCTGAGATTCTTCAAGGAGGGCGAGCGCCTGGACGCCGACCACCTGCCGGAGTGGATGCAGACGACTGAAATGAGGCAAGCCATGAGCACCCTAAAACGCTTCTCGGATAAAGAACGCGCCTACGACGCCTACCAGGCGCGGCAGAATTATCTGCGCATGCAGGGCTCCATCGCCCGCCATCAGCAAGAACTGGAGGAGGCCCTCGCTGCGGAGCGCGCGGCCCGGGAGGCTGCGCTGAGGGAGGCGGAGGCCGCGCTGCAAGCGAAAGAGGCCGAGCGGCAGGCGAAAGAGGTCGAGCGGCAGGCTAAGGAAGCGGCCCTCGCTGAAATCGCACACCTCCAAGCCCTGTTGCACGCCAGCCACGACGGTGGCGACACCTGAGGCCGGTAAGGCTGACGGCAGGACGGAACATTTCAGGCTACTTGTCCCAGGAAAACGCCCTCAATTCCCGATAGTTCCGTCGTTGCAGCAAGTCGGTGGCCTGTCGCATCCTGGCCTGTTCCGCCGGGGTCAGGTGCAAGGCGGTGAGGGTCTCGATGACCTCCCGGCACCGGCGGGAGTTGGCCGCCTGGGCCTGTTGGCGGAGGTCCGCCAATAGCTCCTCTTTCCGCACCGGACTGATCTCGGGGCGCGGCCCGCCCGGACCCCCAGTCTTGCCAGCAGCCTCTCCCACGCATGCACCTTCGCCCTCGACCAAACTCTCCCCAGTGCCCGCAACTTTTCCCTTGCCCACACTCTCTCCATTACCTACGTCCTCTCCCGCGTCTACAACCTTGCTAACGCTCCCTCCCGCGCCCGCGCTAGCACCCATGCCCGTACCTACACCCGGGCTCTCGTCTCCCCTTGCCGAAGCCAGGTAGCGGCGGATGGCGTCCACCACCGCCGCCAGTTCCTGGCGAAAGGCCGGCACCAAGGTGGGATCGAGGGACGCTTCCAGGGCGGCGGTCCGCTCCCGCAGGGGCTGAGCACCGATGTTGGCGCTCAGCCCTTTGAGACTGTGGAGGGTGCGTCGGGCTTCCGGATCACTCAGATCCAGTTCCAGGTGGGCATAGGACGCGGCGAATTGATCCAGGATCCGGCGGTAGAGCTGGTCCTTGCCGCCCATCAGCGCCAGACCCGCTGTCGGGTCGAGGTGAAACGGCGCGCTATCCTCAGCGGGGCCTCGTGGTGGGATCGAGCCCCCGCTGAGGACCTGGTTCTGAGGTGGGAACGGCTTTTCGGGCGGGACCTGGTTTTGAGGCGAAAACGGCTTTCCAGGCGAGACCAGCCCCTGACGGTTCGGATCGCCGAGCCCGGACTGGGGGGCCAGATAATGGTTCAGGACGGCCTGGAGATGTCCCAGATCTATGGGCTTGCTGAGATGGGTGTTCATCCCCGCGGCCCGGGTCCTGGCGACATCCTCGGCGAAGGCATTGGCGGTGAGGGCGATGATCGGAATCCGCGGGTCCAGGGCGCGGATGCGCCGGGTCGCCTCCAGGCCGTCCATGACCGGCATTTGCATGTCCATGAGGATCAGGTCGAAGGCCGACCCCTGAAAACGTCTGACGCCCTCCTGACCGTCCGCGGCCACTTCGACCCTGAGCCCGCTACCCTCCAGGTAACCCAGCACCACGGCCTGGTTGATGGGGTTGTCCTCCACCAGCAGGAGGCGTCGGCCGGCAAGTCCCCGGCTCCACCCCGGTACCCCGGAGGGGGACAGGGTGCCCGCCGCGGCCAGGGCGGGGGGCGCCGGGGTGTCGGCGCCGGTCTCACCACTCGACGCCCGTCCCGCTTCCGCCCTCCGCTCCGGCTCGGCGGGTGGCGGGCAGGGCATGGCGGGGATCGTGAAGCTGAAACAACTGCCCTGGCCCGGGGTGCTGTCCACCTCGATGCGGCCACCCATCAGGCTGACCAGTTGCTGGCTGATGGCCAGTCCCAGGCCGGTGCCACCGTAGCGGCGCGTGATGCTGCCGTCGGCCTGGGCGAAGGGGTGGAAGAGCCCGGCCATCTCTTCCGGGGACATGCCGATGCCGGTATCCCGGATCGCGAAGCGGAGGCCCCTAGGATGGTCCGGGCGGATCACCAGCCGCACTTCCCCCGCCGCGGTGAATTTGACGGCATTGGCCAGCAGGTTGGTGAGGACCTGGGTCAGCCGAAAGGGATCGCCGCGATAGTGGCTCCCCAGTTCGGGGTCAAAGTCCACGGCGAACTGGAGGCCCTTCTCCTCGGCGGGGATGTCCAGCAGATGCAGGACCTGGGCGACCAGGTGCCAGAGGTCGAAGGGGGTGGCCTCGAGATGCATCACCCCCGCTTCGATTCTGGACAAGTCGAGGATGTCGTTGAGGATATGCAGCAGGGACTGGGCGGAGGTCTCGATCTTGCGCACCCAGTCGTGCTGGCGATCGTCGAGGGGGGTGCGCAGGGCCAGTTGGGCCATGCCAATGATGCCGGTCATCGGGGTGCGGATCTCATGGCTCATGTTGGCGAGGAATTCGCTCTTGGCGCGATTGGCGGCCTCGGCCAACCCCATGGCCTCGATCAGGGCCTGCTCCCCCGCCTTGCGCTGGGTGATGTCATAGCTGACCCCGGTCATGCGCACCGGCTGGCCGCCCGGGTCGCGCTCGACGCTGGCGGTGGCCACCAGGTAACGCGCCGCGCCGTCCGGCCAGATCACCCGGTATTCGCTATTCAGGTTCTTCTCCCCGGCCAGGGCCTGGCGGACCTCCCCCTCGAACCGCTCCCGGTCCTCGGGATGGAGGCTATGGCGCCAGTCCTCGTAGGCGCCGGCAAATCGCGCCGGGTCCACCCCATGGAGCCGATACATCCGCTCATCCCACACCAGGCGATTGTCGGCGAGGGACCAGTCCCAGACGCCGATGACGCCGGCCTTGGTGGCCAGTTCATAACGCCGGTTGAGTTCCCGGAGTTCCAGGCGCTGGGTGGTCAACTCCCGGGTCCGCTCGGCGACCCGCTGTTCCAGGAGGTCGTTTTGGTGCTGGATCAGCCGCATGGCCTGGCGCAGCCGCACCTGGTTTTCCACCCGGGCCAGGACGATGGCCGGGGAAAAGGGCTTGGCGATGTAGTCGACGGCGCCCAGGGACAGGCCCTTTGCCTCGTCCTCCAGGGAATCGAGGGCGGTGAGAAAGATGATCGGCAGCGCCTCGCGACCCGGCATGGCATGCGCCCGCTGGCAGACCTCATGGCCATCGGGGGCGGGCATGACGACATCGAGCAGGAGGAGATCGGCGGCGCGGCCCGCCTCCAGGTAACGCAGACAGGCCGCGCCATCGGCGAAGGGATGCACCTGATAGCGGGGGGCGAGGACATTGATCAGCAGTTGCAGGTTCTGGATCTGGTCGTCCACCACCAGGATGTGGGCCAGGTCGCTGACGGGTAGGTCGTTCATGACGGCGGGTGTTCAAGTTCGTGCGGCCAGGCGGTTAGCAGATCCTGGAGCCAACCGGCGGCGGTATCGAGGTCGAAGCGACGCACGCTGGCGAGGACCGCCGCCAGACCGGTGGCGATGGGCGGGGCCAGGTCCGCGGGTATCCGTCCGGCGATCTCCTCCACCAGCGTCAGGGCCCGGCTATCGACGGCCTCCAGCAGGACGGCCAGTTCGCGGAGTTTGGCGAGCAGTTGGTCGTGGCCGAGGGCCTGACCAGACTCGGCCCCGGCGTCCGGGGGTGGCAGGGGATGCTCCCGCTGCCATGCCCGGGCGGCGTCGAGGGCCTCCCCCAGGGCGGCGACCAGTTGCTCGACCGCGGCGGGGGCGGGGGCCGCGCCGGCGCGCAAGGGAGTCTCCACTGCCCGGGCCAACTCCTGCAAGGGTGCCGCCCCCAACTGGCCGGCGCTGCCCTTGAGGCTGTGGGCGAGGCGAAAGGCCTCCGGCCACTGACCCGCCGCCAGGTAGGCGGCCAACCGGGCCGGGTCCTCCTGATGCTGCTCGATGAAATGGTCAAGGAGGCGATGCATGACCGGGAGTTTACCGTGGGTGAGGCGCGCCACGCGGCCCAGGTCCAGGAGGGGCGCGGTTGGGGGTGCGGCTGGGGATGGCGTCACCGCGGTTTCGGCTACCCCCGCCGCCGACCCGCTGGCTTCCATTACTGACCCGCCTGCTCCTGCCTCTGGCCTGCCGGTCCCTGCTGTCGACCCGCCAGTGCCTAACGCCACCTCGCCACAAAGGTCCGGTGACGGTCCTGAGGTCACCGCCGTGGCCCTCGCGTGGGCGGGGTCGATCAGGCCGGGGCCAAGGGCGTCGATGGGCTCAGGGCTCTTGGGGAGGGTGCCCCTATCCGGTGGGGGTGTGGCGGCGGGCGGCCCTGAGGTCTGGTAGGAGGGGGTAGTGGCCTGTCCCGGCAGCCACCGGACCAGGGCCCCGTAAAGGGTCTCCGGTTCCACCGGCTTGGCGACATGGTCGTTCATGCCGGCCGCGAGACAGAGTGCCCGGTCCTCGGCGAAGGCGTTGGCGGTCATCGCCAGGATCGGGGTGTCTCCCCAGCCGGCCAGGGCGCGGATGCGGCGGGTCGCCTCCAGCCCGTCGAGGCGCGGCATCTGGATATCCATGAGCACCAGGTCGTAGGGGTGGAGACGCGCCAGGCGCAGGGCTTCCTGCCCGTCGCCAACGGTATCGATGACCAGATCGAAGGGGGCCAGGAGTTCGACCGCCACGTCGCGGTTGACGGGATTGTCCTCGGCGATCAGCAGCCGCTGGCCGGCTGCCCGCTGGCGCAAGCGCTCGGCCTCCCCCTGCTCCAGGTCCATCGCGGCCAGGGGGTATTCGGGCAAGGCGGCCGCCTCGGCCAGGGCGTCGACCAGGGTCGAGGCCGTCAGGGGCTTGGACAAGACCCGTTGGAAGCCGGCCGCCACGGCCCCTTCCCGCAGGCCCGGGTCGTCGTAGGCGGTCACCAGCAGGCTCAGGGGGGGGTGGTCAAGGGGCAGGGCCCGCAACCGGTGCAAGGTCTCCAGGCCGTCCATCCCCGGCATGCGCCAGTCGAGCAGCAGGAGGTCATAGGGTTCCGGGGAGGCATCGGCCCGGCGGATCTCCGCCAGGGCCTGGTCGCCATCGGCCACCGGGGTGGGACGCATGCCCAGGCCCGCGGTCATGGCCGTCAGCACCTCCCGCGCCTCCGGCAGATCATCGGCGATGAGGACCTTGCGGCCGCGCAGTTGCGGCCGGGTCGCGGGTGGGGTTTTGGTGCAGAAGGGGAAGCGGGCGGTGAACCAGAAGGTGCTGCCCTTGCCGGGCTGGCTGTCGACGCCGACCTCGCCATCCATGAGCGTGGCGAGGTGCCGGGTGATCGCCAGCCCCAGGCCGGAGCCGCCATATTGCCGGGAGATGGAGCCATCCGCCTGCTCGAAAGCGGCAAATAGCCGGTGGCACTGGCTGGGGGTGAGGCCGATGCCGGTATCGCTGACCGCGAAGCGGATCAGACAGCCGTCGCCATCCTCCGCGAGGACGTGGGCGCGAATGATGATGCTCCCCGCCGCGGTGAATTTGACCGCATTGCCGGCATAGTTCAGCAGGGCCTGGGCCAGGCGCAGGGGATCGCCGTGCAAGGGGCGCTGCAAGGCCGGGTCGAGATCGAGAATGACCTCGATCCCCTTGGCGCGGGCGCGCTCGCCGATGAGGTTGACCACCTTCCCCAGGAGCAGTTCGTCGAGCCGGAAATCGGTCTCTTCGAGCTGCATCTTGCCGGCCTCGATGCGGGAGATGTCGAGGATGTCGTTGATGAGGTCCAGCAGGTGGCGGGCGGCGACCTGGATCTGATCGAGTTTCAGCCGTTCCCAGGTGCCGTCCTGGAAGCGTTGGATCAACAGGTGAGTGAGCCCGATCACGGCATTGAGGGGGGTGCGGATCTCATGGCTCATGTTGGCCAGGAAGGCGCTCTTGGCGCGGGTGGCCTCGGCCGCCTCCAGGGACCGCTGCCGCAGCTGCGCGTTGAGGGAGCGCGCCTCTTCCAGGTGGCCGCGTTGCTGGCGGGCGATCAGCGCCAGCAGAAAGGCGGTGGTGATGACGGCGAGCAGGACCAGGAGCCCGCTCAGCATGGCCAGGGAATGGATGGGGGCCATGACCTCGGCCTGGTCGATCTCGGCGGAGATGTACCAGGGCAGACCGGGGACCTGGCGCACCGCCGCGACCACCTCCCGGCCCCGGTAATCGCGCCCCTGGTAGAGGCCGTCGCCCTGACGGATGGCCTGCACGACCGGCGCGCGCGCGTCCTCGGGGTCGATCGTCAGAAAGGGCGCCGCCGCGCCGCCGGGGCGGTTGACGAGTTCGATCCCACCCTTCTGCTGGCGAAAGAGCAGCAGCTTGCCGGTCTGGGAAGGATTGGGCCATTGGTTCACCATGGGCAGCAGGTGGTCGGCGACGCCGATGGTGAAGACCAGGACCAGGGGCTGATTCTCGCCGCTGTCGGGGATCAGGGCGGCGTAGGCCAGATAGGGCTTGTCGTCCTGGCCCGCCTGGATGTCGACGAAGGCGGTCTGGCCAGAGGCGATGACGGCGGTGACGACCGGGCGGATCAGGGACAGGGGATAAGGCGAGGTCCCGGCGCTGATCAGGGGCTGGCCGTCGGGCTTGAGGATCTCGGCGCTGATAAAGCGGTAATTCTCCAGGGTGTCGGCCAGCCAGAAGGTCACGCGCTGGTCGTCGTACCAGGCGGAGAGGCGCTCGTTCCATTTGCCGAGGTCCCGCTGGCGCAGGGGGGTCAGCAACTCCCGAAAGACCTGGTTGTTAGCGAGCAAGGTTATGGCGGCCAGTCGCTCCTCCCGGCGGCGGGCCAATTCGTTGGCCTTGAGCTCGGCCACCGCCGCCAGGCGCTCGTGTTCCGTGTGCAGGGTCGTCGTCGCCAGGACCTGAAAGCCGAAGATGCCGACGGCGGCGAAAAAGGCGACGCACAGGGCGAAGATGACCAGGATGTGGCCGATACGCAGGCGGGCCAGCAGGGCATCCGTCAGGCGGCCCAACGCCGGCATCCGGCTCGAGGCCCGCCGGTCGCCTTCCCGCCCCGGTGGAACGCCGGTGGCCGGGGCCGGGGACTCAGCGGGAGCGGCCATGGCTTCCGGGCTCGGCCGGGGACTTAGCGGGAGCAGACATGGCTTCCGGGGGCGGAAGGGGACTCAGCGGGGACGGTCACGGCTTCCGGGCAAAGAAGTCAGGGAAGTAATGACGGACGCCGGGGTAGTACTTGTTGACCAGCTTGTCGTAGGTGCCGTCCTCCTTGATCTTGACCAGGTAGCGATCGAAGGCGGCGCGCAACTCGGGCGAGGAGCGGGGAAAGGCGGCGGCCAGGTCCTGGGGCGCGGACACCGGGCCGATGACCTTGATCCGGCCCGCCCAGCGTTGCAGGTCGATCAGGGCGTCGGGCACGTCGAGGAGGGTGAATTCGGCCTGATCAGCGAGCAGGGCCGGGACCATTTCACTGAGATTAGTGCTGGCGGTGTAGGGCCGCAGGTCGATGCCCACCCCCTTGAGGTCATAGTTGGCCGGATCGAGGCAGGTCTTCTCCATCACCAGCAGGCTCTTGCCCTCCAGGACCTTGCGGGTCTCCTGGATCTCCGCGGGCAGGTCGCTGTGCGCGGGGACGGGTGAATGGGCGGCTTCGCTGCGGGTGACGGCCAGCACCTGGGAGGGGAAGGTCGGCGCTGAATAAAGCAAAACCTTTTCCCGCCAGGGCAGGATGGTGAAACCGGTGGCGATCATGTCCCCCCGCACCGGGAAATCGCCGCTGAGGCTGATCTCGCCCTCCTTGCGGACCACCTCCTGGCCCAGCAGGTCACGGATGATGTTGACGAAATCGGAATAGACCAGTTCGTAGTCCACGCCAAGCTCGCGGGCGAAGCCCTGGACCAACTCGACGTCGAAGCCCTTGCCCTCCACAGTGACGAAGTTGGCGTAGGGGATACCCAGGTGGCGGAGCACCCCGCGCTCCTGGATCTCTTTGAGATCGGCGGCGCTGACCGTGACGGCGGCGCTCAGACAGACCAGAAGGAACGGGGACCGGGCGATCCATCGAGTCAATCTATTGAAATGCATGCTTTAATCATCACGATAAGTAGTTGGCTGGGACTGACTCCGCGGCTAAAGCGGCCTGAGCGCCGCGATCGGTCCCGGCTGGGATCGCGAAGTCAGGATTATAGTGATTCCCACATCGTATTGATGAACCCCGATCGAGTGACCAAGCCCGACTCCCGGTGCCGAAGCCAAAAACCCAAGCGCGCTGGGTGTAAACTGAATTCCTTCTTCCCGGTGTGGGGTTGGCCAGCGGCCCGGCTTGCCTCTGGCCAGTCCGGGCCGGATACTATGGGGCATGCCATACGCCTCCACCCTCGCCAATCACTTTCTCATCGCCATGCCTGGGCTGCGGGATCCCAATTTCTCGCGCACCGTGACCTATCTCTGTGAGCACACGGAGCAGGGGGCCATGGGGATCGTCATCAATCGCCCCCTGGAGATTCGCCTCGGCGAGATCCTGGAGCAACTGGACATCGAGGTGACGGACCCGGCCGTCGTCGACACCCCCGTCTATCTCGGGGGGCCGGTACAGACCGATCGCGGCTTCGTCCTTCACTCCGAGGGGGAGACCTACGATTCCACCCTGAGCGTGGCCCCCAATATCTGCGTGACCACCTCCCGGGACATCCTGGAGGCCATCGCCGCGGGCAAGGGGCCGGCCTGGCGGCTCGTGGCCCTGGGCTACGCCGGCTGGGGCGGCGGCCAGCTCGAACAGGAGATGGGCACCAATGCCTGGCTGAGCGGCCCGGCGGACAATGACATCATCTTCCGGCTGCCCGCCGGGCGGCGCTGGCAGGCGGCGGCCTCGCTGCTGGGGGTGGACCTCAACCTGATGAGCGCCGAGGTCGGCCACGCCTGAATGGCTAGCGGTACCCTGATCGGGTTCGATTTCGGGCCACGCAAGATCGGCGTGGCCATCGGACAGCGCATCACCGCCACCGCCGCCCCCCTGACCACCCTGCGCAGCCACGACGACCGCCCCGACTGGCCGCGCATCGAGGCCCTGATCCGCGAATGGCAGCCGGAGGCCGCCGTGGTCGGCCTGCCTTACAACATGGATGACACCGAGACCGCGATCGCCCCCCTGGCCCGGCGCTTCGCCCGCCAGGTCCAGGGGCGCTTCGGGCTCCCGGTCCACCTGGTGGACGAGCGCCTGACGACCCTGGAGGCCCGCCAGATCCTGGGGCGCAAGGCGACCTCCCGCGAGGTGGTCGATGCCATGGCGGCCAAACTCTTGCTGGAGACCTGGTTGAGTGAGCGCCAC
>WBZM01003141.1_pt1 | contig 13131 bp, 11 predicted proteins | sample 5204271 | NCBI WGS metagenome assembly WBZM01 (sample SAMN12344346, study PRJNA552823) | activated sludge metagenome | biome: Activated sludge suspended growth; feature: Nitrification reactor; material: Wastewater; isolation source: activated sludge from nitrification reactor of wastewater...
TTTCTCGTCGGTACGGCAAGTGCTGACCGTGCGCGCAATCAGCCCGCGATTGGATTCCTGCCCAGCAAGTAGATCTCTGAGCTTCGATCGCGTGAAGCCAACGGTTTGCGCAGCGCGATTGTCTTGAATGCCAGACTCATCTTCTTGCGAAAGTCGTCAAAACCATGCCCGTGAAAGACTTTGACCAGGAAAGCGCCTTCGGGTTGCAGCCACCTGCCGGCGAAATCAAGTGCAAGTTCGGCCAGCGCAATGACTCGGGCCTGATCGCACAAGGCAATACCCGAGATATTGGGCGCCATGTCGGAAAGAACAAGCCCGGCTTTGTTGCCAGCGAGCAATTTTTCGAGCTGGTCGAGGATCTGCGGTTCAAAGAAGTCGCCCTGCAGGAAGGTGACACCCGCGAGTGGCTTCATTGCGATCAAGTCGAGGGCGATCACCTGCCCATGCCGGGCGCACCGTTCGGTCACCACTTGCGACCAGCCACCGGGACTCGCACCGAGGTCCACGACGATCCTGGCTGGGCCGATCAGGTGATCCTTGTCGTCGATCTCCTTGAGCTTGTAGGCGGCACGTGAACGATAGCCTTCGCTGCGCGCACGCTGGACGAAGGTGTCGTTGACGTGCTCGCGCAACCAGGCGTTGCTCGATCTGCTACGCTTCATCGTTCGGAGTCCTTCTCGCTGTGAGTTGGCTCAGGCATCGCCGCTACGCACGGACTTTGCTCAGGCTGGCGCCACGCGTGCTCGGTCTAGCGGGCGCCGCCGCGTAGCGTGCCGCCGACCAGGAGAAGGCCGAGCACGCTCTGGACAAGGTAGAGGATGCTGGATACGCCGTGCCATGTGGCAAAACGATTGCGCAGAACGCTTTCCATCACCTCGCGCGGCAGGGCATCGGCCTTGATCTGGGCGAGCAGCGGTTGAATGCCGAAAAGGCTGACTGCGGTGAGCAGCAACATCAGCAGAATCAGCCAGAAGTTCCAGCGCTTGAAGCTTATTGCACCGAAGCGCAGCAAGCTGAAAAGCAGCAGGTAGCTGCCACAGGCAAGGCCGACCCAGCCCATCAGTTCGAACAGTCGGCCGGCCAATGCACCGGCTAGCGGACGATCATGCGCGAGGGTCGCGAAGAGCGTTGGCGCGGCGAGATAGCCGATCGCCCAGAGACCACCGACCCAGAAGGTCAGCGCCACTTCGTAAAGAGCGGCTGCCAAGCGGTGCATCGCATCTAGCCTTGGTCAGCCAACGCGGCAAAGGGAGCGGCGGCCGTGCGGGCGCCTGCCGTTCACCTTGTCGAGACGCTTCGCCAGGTGGCGGTCGACGGACGCCTCATTCATAGCGTACGTCGATCACTTCGTACTCGCGAATTCCGCCCGGCGCCTGCACCTCGGCGATGTCGCCAGCGAACTTGCCGATCAGCGCGCGGGCGATCGGTGAATTGACCGAGATCTTGCCGGCCTTGATGTCGGCTTCGTCCTCGCCAACGATCTGGTAGCTGACGCGTGCTCCGGAATCCTGATCCTCCAGGTCGAGCGTTGCGCCGAAAACACAGCGACCATCCGCGTCGAGCAGCTTCGGATCGATGATTTGTGCGTTCGCCAGCTTGCTCTCGACTTCCTTGATGCGTCCTTCGATGAAGCCTTGCCTTTCCTTGGCGGCGTCGTATTCGGCGTTCTCCGACAGGTCGCCGTGCGAGCGCGCCTCGGCGATCGCGGAAATTGCCCGGGGTCGCTCGACGGTCTTCAGGTGGTGCAGTTCGGCGCGCAGCCGCTCGGCGCCGTTGACGGTCAGAGGAATCTTGTTCATATCGTTCTTCGCCAGCAGCAGAGCCGATGTGCCCGTGGGTACGCTCGGCCCTGGACAGGGTTGAGGTTGATCAAGCGAGTTGCGCGTGCAGATCCTGGATCGGATAGACGACGAGGTCGCCGCGGTTCCTTATCCCGGCGGCGGCCGCTTCGGCGCCCCAGATCGTCGTGTAGATGGTCACGCGGGCGGCCAGTCCGGACGTGCGGATTGAACGTGAGTCGCTGATCGCCTTGCGTTTTTCGTCGACGGTATTGATGATCAGGACAATTTCGTTGTTCTTGATCATGTCGACCACGTGCGGCCGGCCTTCGGTGACCTTGTTGACCGGTGTGACGGCGATTCCCGCAGCGGCGATGGCCGCTGCCGTGCCGCGCGTGGCGAGCAGCGAGAAGCCAGCCGCCTGCAGGTCGCGCGCGATATCGACGGCTTTCGCTTTGTCCGATTCCTTGACACTGATGAATACCTGGCCAGAACTCGGCAGGCGAACACTGGCGCCCATCTGGCTCTTGACGAAAGCTTCGGAAAAACTCATGCCGACACCCATTACCTCGCCAGTCGATTTCATCTCCGGGCCCAGGATCGTATCGACGCCACGGAACTTGATGAACGGGAACACGGCCTCCTTGACCGAGAAATAGTCCGGAATCACTTCATGCGTGACGCCCTGGCTGGCCAGCGACTGGCCGACCATGCAGCGAGCGGCGATCTTGGCCAGCGGCAGGCCGGTCGCCTTGGAGACGAAAGGCACCGTGCGCGAAGCCCGCGGGTTCACTTCCAGAACGAAAACGACGCCGTTCTGGATCGCGAACTGCACGTTCATCAGACCGCAGACGTTCAGCCCCTTCGCCATCAGGCGCGTCTGTCGACGCAATTCATCCTGCAAGTCGGGCGATAGGGTGTAGGGCGGCAGCGAGCACGCCGAATCGCCGGAATGGACGCCCGCCTGCTCGATATGTTCCATGACTCCGCCGATGAGCACCTGCTCACCATCGCAAAGCGCATCGACGTCGACCTCGCTGGCGTCGTTCAGGAAACGGTCGAGAAGAACTGGCGAATCGTTCGACACCTTGACCGCTTCACGCATGTAGCGCTGCAGGTCGCGTGCGTCGTGCACGATCTCCATCGCCCGTCCGCCGAGTACGTACGACGGGCGGACGACCAGCGGGTAGCCAATTTCGCCAGCCAAGTGCAGCGCGTCGTCCTCGGTGCGCGCGGTGCGGTTCGCCGGTTGGCGCAAGCCCAGTTCGTGCAGCAGCTGCTGGAAGCGCTCGCGATCTTCTGCAGCGTCGATCATGTCCGGGCTGGTGCCGATGATCGGCACGCCGCTGGCCTCCAGGTCGCGTGCCAGCTTGAGCGGGGTTTGTCCACCGAACTGAACGATCACTCCGGCCGGTTTTTCGACCGCGACGATCTCCAGCACATCCTCGAGCGTCAATGGCTCGAAATACAAGCGATCCGAGGTATCGTAGTCGGTCGACACGGTCTCCGGATTGCAATTGACCATGATCGTCTCATAGCCGTCTTCGCGCAACGCGAGCGCAGCATGCACGCAACAGTAGTCGAACTCGATCCCTTGGCCGATCCGGTTCGGGCCACCCCCGAGCACCATGATCTTCTGGCGCTCGCTCGGACGCGCTTCGCACTCTTCTTCGTAGGTCGAATAGAGATAGGCCGTATCCGTGGCGAATTCGGCAGCGCAGGTGTCGACCCGCTTGTAGACCGGGCGAACGCCTAGCCGATGGCGGTGTGCGCGCACTGCATGCTGTGTCGTCTGCAGCAGGGTGGCGAGACGCTTGTCGGAGAACCCGGCTCGCTTCATGCAGCGGACCTCGTCCTGCGTGAGCGATTCTAGGGATCTGCCGCGCAGAGCTTCGGCCTTGCCGTGCAGGTCCTCGATCTGGGCCAGGAACCAGGGATCGATTGCCGTCAGACGATGAATCTCGGCCAGCGAGAGGCCGATCCGGAAGGCGTCGGCAATGTACCAGATACGTTCCGGACGCGCCTCGCTGAGCACGGTTTCGATTTCTTCGCGGTCCACGCTGCGTTCATCGAAACCGTCAGAGCCGACCTCGAGACCGCGCAGTGCCTTCTGCAGCGATTCCTGAAAAGTTCTCCCTATGGCCATCACTTCGCCGACTGATTTCATCTGCGTGGTCAAGCGCGCATCGGCCTCGGGGAATTTCTCGAAGGCAAAACGCGGAATCTTGGTCACTACATAGTCGATCGACGGTTCGAAAGAGGCGGGCGTCCGACCGCCGGTAATGTCGTTCGCCAGCTCGTCGAGCGTATGACCCACCGCGAGCTTGGCAGCGACCTTGGCAATCGGAAATCCCGTTGCCTTCGAAGCCAGGGCAGACGAGCGCGAAACGCGCGGGTTCATTTCGATGACGATCATCCGCCCGTCAGTTGGCGAGATGGCGAACTGCACATTCGAGCCGCCGGTATCGACGCCGATCTCGCGCAGCACAGCGATGGCCGCGTTGCGCATGATCTGGTATTCCTTGTCGGTCAGCGTTTGCGCGGGCGCGACGGTAATCGAATCGCCGGTGTGCACGCCCATCGGGTCGAGATTCTCGATCGAGCAGACGATGATGCAGTTGTCGTTCCGGTCGCGGACGACCTCCATCTCGAACTCTTTCCAGCCGATCAGCGATTCCTCGATCAGCAGTTCGCTGGTGGGGCTGGCTTCCAGACCGCGCCGGCAGATGTCGACGAACTCTTCCTGATTGTAGGCAATTCCGCCGCCCGATCCACCCATGGTGAACGAGGGGCGGATGATCGCCGGGTAGCCGATCATCGCCTGGACTTGCAGTGCCTCCTCCATCGAGTGAGCGACCGCCGAGCGCGCCGAATGCAGGCCGATGCGCGTCATCGCCGCCTTGAATTTTTCTCTGTCCTCTGCTTTGTCTATGGCTTCGCGTGTGGCGCCGATCATTTCGACGCCGTAGCGCTCGAGTACGCCGTGTCGGGCGAGGTCGAGCGCACAATTGAGTGCCGTCTGGCCGCCCATCGTCGGCAGAAGCGCGTCCGGGCGCTCGCGCGCGATGATCTTCTCCACCACCTTCCAGGTGATCGGCTCGATATACGTGACATGCGCCATTTCCGGATCGGTCATGATCGTCGCCGGGTTCGAGTTGACCAGGATGACGCGATACCCTTCCTCACGCAGCGCTTTGCACGCCTGTGCCCCGGAATAATCGAACTCGCAGGCCTGGCCGATGACGATCGGTCCTGCGCCGATGATCAGAATGCTCTGGATGTCTGTACGCTTAGGCATGTGGTGCCCTGTGGTCTTGCATCATCTTGACGAAGCGGTCGAACAGCTGCGCGATGTCGTGCGGTCCGGGGCTGGCTTCCGGATGCCCCTGAAACGAAAATGCCGGCACGTCGGTACGCGCGATTCCCTGCAACGATCCGTCGAAAAGCGAAACGTGGGTCGGCACGAGCGTGTCTGGCAGCGTCTGGCTGTCGACCGCAAAGCCGTGGTTCTGGCTGGTGATCAGGACCTGCCCGCTGTGCAGATCCTTGACCGGGTGGTTGGCGCCATGGTGGCCAAACTTCATCTTGACCGTGCGTGCGCCGGAAGCGAGCGCCAGCAACTGGTGGCCGAGGCAGATTCCGAAGACCGGAACACGCTCGGCAAGAATCTGGCGAATCGCAGCGATCGCGTAGTCACAAGGTTCCGGGTCACCCGGGCCATTCGAGAGAAATACGCCATCCGGCCGGTAGGCGAGGGCTTCGGCTGCCGAAGTCCGCGCCGGCACGACAGTTACCCGACAACCGCGTGCAGCCAACATGCGCAGGATGTTGTGCTTGACGCCGAAATCGTAGGCGACGACATGCTTCTGTGCTGGCGGCGGCGGACGGTAACCATCACCGAGCGCCCATTCAGCTTCGCTCCACTCGTAAGGCGCCGCCACACTGACGACCTTGGCGAGATCCATTCCGGCAAGTCCGGGAAAGGCGCGCGCCTGCTCGATCGCCCGCTGCGCATCGAGCTCGCCGGCCATGATGCAGCCTGCTTGCGCACCGCGCTCGCGCAGAATTCGCGTCAACCTGCGTGTATCGATTCCGGCGATCGCGACCAGGCCGTGCGCCTGCAGGTAAGCCGGTAGCGTCTGCTGCATGCGCCAGTTGGCGGCGCGCACCGGCAGGTCGCGAATGATCAGGCCCGCCGCGTAGTTGGCGCGTGATTCGAAGTCTTCCGCATTGCAACCGACATTGCCGATGTGCGGATAGGTGAGGGTGACGATCTGGCGGCAGTACGAGGGATCAGTAAGGATCTCCTGATAGCCGGTCATCGCTGTGTTGAAGACAACCTCACCACTGGTATTGCCTTCCGCCCCAAGCGACTGGCCCTGGAATACCGTGCCATCGGCCAAGGCAAGAAGAGCAGGCGCAAGTGTGGGTAACAAGGACACGCAAGACTCCTGTCGATACCGCGATTGAATGCCTTGCCTGCCCGATTTTGTGGACACACAAGAAAAGCGGGAAGACCGCATGGTCCTCCCGCTCGGGTCGTGGCAAGCTGGCCGATTATACCCGAGCAGGGCGTCCTGTTGGACACTTTGCCCTGGCCGACGTGGGTGCGCTGGCTGGGCATGAGACTGTCTGGGCGCACACGGGTGTCGGCTCCTAGGCGACCATGGCGCCGCGTACGAAGCGCTCGATTTCGGGTTTCAGGCGACTCATCTCCTGGCTCAGGATGCCGCCGAGGTGCTCACAGCGGGGCCAGTCGACCTGGCCGTCGAGTGGCTTTGCGCTCCGTTCGAGATCGAGAGCAAACCGTCTTGCTTTCTCAGCGTGGAACATGGCGAGAAGGCTCTTCAGGGTATGCGCTGCCAGCGAGAGTTGCGCCGCATCCTTGGCGCGCAGGTTGGAGCGGATGCGCGCCAGATGCTGGTCCCACTCGGCAAGCAGCATGCGGGCCATGGTGAGCAGTAGATCGTTGTCGCCCAGATCACGGGCAGCCGCGCCAAGGTCGAGCGAAGTGGCGGAGAGCAAGCTTTCGGGTTGAGCGAGCGTTGGCCCTTGGCTGCTGTCCCGGCCGAGCGAGCGATCGATCGCCGCGTAGAGCTCCTGCGCCTTGATGGGCTTGGCAACATAGTCGTTCATTCCGGCGCGCAGGCAGCGGTCGCGGTCGCCTTCCATTGCGTTAGCGGTCATCGCGATGATGCAGACCGAGGTGAACTGATCGGAAATGACCCAACTGCGCCGCATTTCACGGGCGCGAATCGACTCCGTCGCCTCGATCCCGCCCATCACCGGCATCTGCATGTCCATCAGGATGAGGTCGAATTTCTTCTGCTCGAAGTGCTCGACCGCCTCTTCGCCGTTGTTGGCCAAGGTGATCCGGTAGCCGCGTTTCTCGAGCAAGCGGCGCGCCAGTTCCTGGTTGACCGGATTGTCTTCGACGAGCAGGACCTCGAGGCTGCGCGGTTGCTCGTCCACCAGGTGCGCGTCGAAGTCGAACGGGGCAAGGATAGCTTGGCTATCGCCTGCACCGGCAACCAGTTGTAGCGCCGCGAGCAGATCCTCGGGCGCGATCGGCTTGACCAGATGGGTGACCCCCGACAGGTGGCGTAGACGCTCGAGATCCTGGCGTTGCTGCTCGGTCGTCAACAAGACGATCAGCTTTTCACGACATGAACCGCCTCGCCACGCTTCGGTGAGCGTCAGGCCAGCGGGTGCGCGCATTGAGGCGTCGACGAGGACATAATCGTAGGCCTGCCCGCCTGCCCGTGCCTGCTCGATTGCCGCCGGTGCGGCCGGTGGGTCGCCGACGATCGATGCTGCGATGCCGATCTCTTGCAGGACATCGGCCAACTGCTGGGCGACGATCGGGTGCCCGACGAGCAGCAAGGCGCGTTGACCGCGGTAGCGCTCGATGCGGCGAGGGTTGGCCGTCGCCGGTTCGACGCCGACCCGACAGGTGAAATAGAAGCTTGAGCCTTGTCCTTCGACGCTGTCCAGCCAGAGACGGCCGCCCATCAACTGGACAAGATGCGTACAGATCGTCAGACCTAATCCGGTGCCGCCGAAACGCCGGGTAGTCGAGTCGTCAGCCTGAGAAAACGCATCAAAGATGGCGCTCTGCCGGGCCAGCGGAATGCCGATACCGGTGTCACGCACCGTGAAGCGGAGAACGGCAGAGGTCGCTGCGCTGCTGTCAAGCGTGGCGGAAACCTGGATGTCACCTGTCTGTGTGAACTTGATCGCATTGCCGACCAGATTGGCGAGCACCTGCCGCAGGCGTGCCGGATCGCCGATCGCTCTAGGTGGAAGGTTTGACGCCAGCGTCACGATCAGTTCGAGACCCTTGCGGTGCGCGGTCACCGCCTGCGCGCGCGCGACCTCGAAAACCAGGCTGGGCAGGGAAAATGGAACCTCCTCGAAATGCAGCTTGCCGGCTTCGATTTTCGAGAAGTCGAGAATGTCGTTGACGATCGCAAGCAGCGATTCCGCGGACGACTTGACCGTCTTCAGATAGTGTCGCTGTTCGGGATCGAGGCGGGTGTCGAGCGCCAGGTCGGTCATGCCGATGATTCCGTTCATCGGTGTTCGAATCTCGTGGCTCATGTTGGCGAGGAAGGTGCCGCGGGCGCGGTTCGCTGCTTCGGCCGATTCCTTGGCGACCAGCGCCGCCTCCTCTGCCTGCTTGAAATCGGTAATGTCGCGTTGCAGGATGAGCAGCCGCGAGGGCTCGCCGCGTTCATTGCGCGCAGCGATGCGTCCTTTGACCAGCAGCCATTTCCAGGCAGTGCTCTTGGTCCGCAGGCGGCACGTCGTCTGGAAGATCGCGGAGGCGTTCTGGTTATGGGCGGCGACCGCTGCATCGAAGCGTCTGAGGTCTTCTGGGTGAGCCAGGCTGCGCCAGGCGACGATGGTGTCGGGGATCTCGCCTTCGGAGAAGGCGAGCAGCTTCTTCCAACGGCGTCCCGACTCGATGCGCCCGCTGTCCAGATGCCAGTCGGAGAACGCATCGCCCGACAGATCGGCCTGCACGGTGCGCAAGCGCGCATAGCGGGTGAGCAGGTCGTCGGCCGCTTCGAGCACACGCGTAAGGCGCGCGGCGGCCTGTGCATCGTGCGCGGCCAGCGAGCGCATCAACTGCACGAGCGCATTCTCCGGGTCATCGCCGAGCACGCCGACCAACTGTCGGGCAAGGTGATGCGCTTTCATCGCTTACGCCGGTGCGCTCAGCCGGCGCGCCAGGTTTCAGCGCAGGCCGAGCACATCCTGCATATCGAACAGACCCTCCTTCCGGCCGGCAAGAAAGCGCGCTGCGCGCAGACTTCCGAGTGCGTAGGGCAAACGGCTACTCGCCTTGTGGCCAATCTCGACGCGCTCCCCGAGGCCGCAGAACATGGCATTGTGGTCGCCGACAATGTCACCGCCACGGACGGTGGCGAAGCCGATCGAGTTTGGCGAACGCTCGCCGGTCACGCCTTCTCGGCTGTAAACAGCACACTGTCCGAGCTCGCGTCCGAGTGCCTGGGCAATTACTTCGCCCATGCGCAGAGCTGTTCCCGACGGCGCATCCACCTTATGCCGATGGTGCGCCTCGACTATTTCTATGTCATAGCCGTCGTGCATGATGCGCGCTGCCATTTCGAGGAGTTTGAGTACGACATTGACGCCGACACTCATGTTTGGCGCGAAAACAATCGGAATGTCGCTCGCTGCGCTGCTGATTGCCTGCTTGCCTGCGCCATCAAAACCGGTCGTTCCGATGACCATGGCCACGCCATGCCGGCGGCAGAAAGCGAGGTGCTGCAGCGTACCTTCGGGGCGGGTGAAGTCAATCAGGCAATCCGCCTGGGCAATCGCCGCTTCAGCATCACTGCCCACGACGACGCTCGACGGCAGTCCGACTATTTCGCCGACGTTTCGACCAAGCGCTGGCGAATCGGTGCAATCGATGGCGGCAACCAGGGTCGCACCCGCATCGCGCAGCGTCGCCTCAATCAGCATGCGTCCCATGCGACCGCCGGCACCGGCAACGGCAATTCTCAACGCATTCATTGCTAGAGCCCAAAAAAGTCCATGATCTTCCCGAAAAAACCCTTCCCGTCAGATTGCTGTGTGCTGGTCAGACCGTCCGCATCCAGGCTACCGAGGTCGAGCTCCCGATTGCGGCTCTCGACCAGAAACAGTTGCCCGCTCGTTTCGGCCGCCGCGACATCACCGGTGACGCGAGCCAACTTTCCCTCGCCGTCGAAAAAGGCGGACAGGCGACGTTGCTCGACCGCGCCGCTTGCCCCCCGCTTCAGCCAGTAGACATAGTCCCAGCGACTACCGTGGAAAATATCCATCAGAATCGGCGTGCCCAGAATGAAGCGCACCTGATCCTTGCTCAGACCGGGGCGCAACTGCGAGACCATTTCTTGAGTCAGGACATTGCCCTGCTGGACATCGATGCGGTACTCGGTGACGATACGCGGGACTGACGAGCACCCTGCGAGCAGGCCAGCAATGAGGGCCGCACTAGCAAGTCGCAAAAGAATCACCTTGTTCAAATCGGGCGAAAGCCTGGGCTAGGTTCTGAATCTGCATGACAAACGCGCTTGGCTGCCAGGTCGGCTGCTGGCCGAGCGCTCGCCTGACTTGGCTCGCGTGCAGGTCGCAAGGCGGGGTTTTCACGCGCCTGCACCGCATGCCAGCTACTGGAGGTATATCATAACCGAAAACCTTTTCTTTATTGTCAGTCCCTCAAGGCAAGCCGATGAGCAGTTCCGAGAACCTCAAGACCATCGGGTTGAAAGCCACATTGCCGCGCCTCAAGATCCTTGCTCTGTTTGAGAAGAGTGAGGTTCGCCACCTGTCGGCGGACGACGTGTACCGGCTGTTGCTGGCGGAAAACCTCGACGTGGGCCTGGCTACCGTCTACCGCGTCCTCACCCAGTTCGAACATGCCGGGCTGCTTGACCGCCACTATTTCGAATCTGGAAAGGCGGTTTTCGAGTTGAGCGCAGGCGAGCATCACGACCATCTCGTTTGTATCGACTGCGGCCGGGTCGAGGAGTTCTATGACGACGAGATCGAATGCCGACAGGCGAAGGTTGCCAGCGAGCGTGGTTTTCGCATTCGTGCCCACGCGCTGCATCTTTTCGCCGAATGTAGCAAGACGGATTGTCCGTATCGCGCACAAGGTGCGCAAACGCCGCGCCTACGCTCGTTTGGCAGCGATCGCCAGGACCCACCATGAAAGCCTTAGGCGGGCGCTGTCGGCCTTCGCCGATTCACGGTTTCCGCACGTTTGGCGAGACGAATAACCAGGGATCAACCATCGCACCGTTCAGGATCACGCTCCAGTGCAGATGCGGACCGGTGGCGCGACCGGTCATGCCGGAACGCGCGACCACCTGATTCTTTTCGACCGGGTCGCCGGGTGCTACGTCGATCCGATCGAGGTGACAGTACATGCTGAGCAGGCCGTTGCCGTGGTCGACAAGAACGGTCTTGCCGTTGAAGAAGAAATCGCCGACCGCGAGCACGGTGCCACGCGCGTTGGCCTTCACCGGCGATCCGGTGGGAACGGCGATATCGAAACCAGCATGTGGCGAACGCGCTTCGCCGTTGAAGTAGCGGCGCACGCCAAAACGGCCGGTAAGCCGTCCTTCGGTGGGCAGAACAAAGTCAGTATCGGTCTCCGGGGTCGCGCGCCAATGCTGTTTGAGTGCCTGGATGGTCTTCATCTCACCTTCGACGCGCGCCAGGTCGCTGGCCGACAAGTCTACCTTGCGCGTGTCTTTAAGCGTGATGCGCTGTTCCGGATAGCGCTTGCCGACCACCGGAAAATGCACGCTGCGCGCTTCTCCGCTGGCTTCGACGACGCGCAACTCGTGTGTGGCGACTGGCGTGTCAAGCGCCAGACCGACGACCGCAACCCATTGGCCATGGTCAGCGGCAACCAGAACCGCTTGTTCGCCGAGCCACGCGCGCGGCTGCGGAATGCCGGGCGCGAGCGGCCCGAGCGCAACCAGCGCGACACCTCCCGGCACGTTGGCGGCCCGGGGCAGCGCGGCTGCTGCAGGAGCCGCCAGCATCTGCACCAGGATGATCAGAGGAGCGAGCAACGCCGCGTGTGAGCGCATTGTCAACACGGCAGCAGTGTTACAGTGCCGCGGTCGAGAAGGTGTCGCACTGACGCACATCGCCGCTTTCCATGCCGCGCTTGAACCAGCGAACACGCTGCTCGGACGAACCGTGCGTGAAGGATTCCGGGACGATCTGGCCGCGCGTTTGCCGCTGCAGGCGGTCGTCGCCAATGGCCGAGGCGGCGGTCAGCGCCTGTTCGGCTTCACCGGGTTCGAGGATCTTTTTCATGCTGTCCGCCCGGTGTCCCCAGACGCCGGCAAAGCAGTCAGCCTGCAGTTCCAGCCGCACCGACAGCGCGTTGGCGGCTGCCTGGTTGCCACTGCGCTGCTGCGCCCGGTGGACCTTTTCGGAAATGCCGAGCAGGTTCTGCACGTGGTGGCCGACTTCGTGTGCAATCACGTAAGCCTGCGCGAATTCGCCCGGCGCGTGAAAACGCTCGCGCAGGTCACGGTAGAACGAGAGGTCGATATAGACCTTCTGATCTGATGGACAATAGAAAGGTCCCATGGCCGACTGCCCGGTGCCGCAGGCGGTCGGTGTTGCCCCGCTGAACAGCACCAGTCGCGGTTCCTGGTAGCGCTTTCCCGCTTCGGCAAAGACCGCTTGCCAGGTGCTTTCGGTGCTGCCGAGCACTTTCGCGACGAAGACACCCATCTCGTCGTTGGCCGGCGGTCGCGTCGCCGGGCGACCTTGCGTCGTGGAACTGGGGGCATTTGATGCCAGGCCGAGAATCACCGACGGATCGATCCCGAAGAAATAGCCGGCGGCGAGGGCAATGACCAAGGTGCCAATGCCGACGCTGCCGCGCCCCACGCTGATACCGCCGCCGCCCCCCCGTCGGTCCTCGACGTTCTGGCTTTGCTCCTGATCATCCAAACGCATTCTTCATCCTTTCAGCGCCTTACGACCCTTGTCGATGAGCGCCAATCTTAACTTAACAGAACCCAGTTCGTCCTCACGCGGCGCCAACTAGCGAGGACGCATGAATTGTCGCCCCAATCCGGTGCTGTGTGTGGTCACCACCGGCTGAATGTGCACAAAGTCTGATTTTCGTGCATAATCCGCGCACTTTTTACAAGAAGGGGCTGTCGAGGCCCTTACACAGGACTTACCCTTTCCCACAACCGGTCAGCAGACGGTAGCGCTATGGTTTGTTCCTGGAGCAAGAAGGGCACGATGTGCGTTGGCCAAGCTCAAGGCGCTTGCGGTGGGGGCGTGGCGAAGACGCGGT
>WBZM01003142.1_pt1 | contig 13127 bp, 10 predicted proteins | sample 5204271 | NCBI WGS metagenome assembly WBZM01 (sample SAMN12344346, study PRJNA552823) | activated sludge metagenome | biome: Activated sludge suspended growth; feature: Nitrification reactor; material: Wastewater; isolation source: activated sludge from nitrification reactor of wastewater...
CGCTGGCGAGGTAAATCCAAGCGGTTTTCATGCCGTCGGACAGGTCAATCCATCCGGACAGGTGCATACCCACCAACGGCAGGAGGGACAAGGCCAGGATCGTCACCGCCTTCCGGCACGGTGCATACGGCAGTAGTACCAGGGCGCCAGCCACCAGGCCAAGCCAGGCTGGCAGGGAGCGGGAGAGGATCAGGAGCAGGACATCCAGCACCAGGACCGCTCCCAACAGCCAGCCTCGCCAGCCCCGGTAAAAGTCGATCAGGTAGATCAGCAAGCCCAGGGCCATAAGCGCGTAAAGCGCCAGGTAATGCGGATTGCTGAAGACCCCCAGAAAGCGCCCATCCATGTAGGGCTGGGTCCGCCAGAACCAGGCCCCGACCTGGACCAGGACGAACACCACCGTGATGACCGCCAGTAGTGACCGATGGTCGCCACGCGGGCCAACCCGCGCCGGTACTAGGGTGATCAGGATCGCCGCGAACAGGCTCCAGCCCAAGACCTCTTGATGCCCCCCCTCGATCGGACCTGTCGCCATCGCCAGGCCCTGCAGGAACAAGAGGCCCCCCAGGCCCAGCAGCCACCAGAGGGGTTCCGACCAGGGCAAGGTGCCCCGCCCCTGGTACAGCATCCAGGCGAAGGGCAGCAGGCTGGCATGCAGAAAGCTACGGTAGCCGCCCAACTGGAAGGCCAGGGAAATGCCGAAACCGTAAACGCCCAACAGCAGGATCACCGGGCTCAATCGGCGCAGCGACAGGTCTCGCAAGTACTTTGTCATGAGTCGGCAAGATGCCATCCAGGGGCTTTGACCAAGGGCCTATTGTCCCATCGAGTTACCCCTTGGCGCTTGGTTTTCCAGCCCAACCCGCATACCGAGCCGAAAGGGCCGACCCCGGGTTTTGATCTGGCACCTGACCGCCTTCCCATTGGCCGTCAGGAGCTCCGGGCACCCTTATCCCGCGCCCTTTTGCCCTCCTCCTCTCGACCAGACCTAACCGTTCTGTCAACCTATGCCCCAGACCCAGACCATTGGCCTCCCCACCGCATCGAGCCGCCTGCCCCTCCGCCCGACCGTATGAACATTGCACCCTTCACCAACCTCAATCTCGAAACCCTGGACCAGGCGGTGGACCTGGTCCGAGTCAACAAACTGGCCACTGGCTCGCGGGAAACTGCCTTTCTGCGCGCTTATCCCGCCCTGCTGGCGGCAATCAGGGTGACCGACCGGGACGCCGATGCCTTCTTGTTGGCGGCCACCTTCGCCTACGGCTGGCTGCCCGGACGGCTGCACATCGAACCCCAGAGCCTGGACGCGGCGGTGCGTGCTTTCGGCCGGGCCCGCGCCCCGGAGGCCGCCTTTGCCGAGGCGGACGCGATGGCCGTGGCCACCTGCCTCCAGTCCCTAGTCGCCGCCTCCCAGGTGCTGCACTTCGCCAACCCCGCCGTCTACCCCACCTGGGATGCCCGGATCGAGGGCTTCCGCCGCGGCCAGAAGCCCACCCCCTACCACATGACCCAGACCATCAATTACGCTGCCTATGTCATGGACATCCAGGGCGTGAAGCGCCAGGAAGGCTTCCCGGGCTTCCACTTCGATTTCTGCATGAACTATCAGGAGCGCCTGCGCCATTTGTCCATTCCCCCCTTCCCCCTGACCGACATGAAGGTCATCGAATCGGCGGTGGGCGAGATTCTCCTGGCCCAGGGGGGGCGTTTCTGACCTGCAAGCCCCCCTGGGTTGACTCCCGCCGACGCAACTCTCCCTTCATCCCCGCCCAGCCCGAGATACCCCCAAGTCGCTCGACCCCACGGTACCGATGACGTATTCGACCCGCCCCCGGACCCTGAACGACCCGCCGCGCCCACCATGGCAGCGCCGTTAGATCCTCTAGCGACATGGCCACAGACGATGCCAGCTCCAGGCCTTCACCTCTCTAAGTAGCCGGTAATTTCGGCATCCTCGTTCAGCCTGCGCGGCCCCCATGCAATTCCGGCCCAGTATCAATGCCCTCAGGGCGATCGCGGTGATCTGCGTCGTCCTCTTTCATTTTCGCGTACCTGGCTTTGCGGGCGGCTATATCGGCGTCGACATCTTTTTCGTCATTTCCGGTTATCTGATGACCGGCATCATCCTCGGCGGCCGCGATCGGGACCAATTTTCCCTCCGGTCCTTTTATGCCTCCCGGGCGCGCAGGATCATTCCCGCCCTCTTGGGCCTGGGCCTGGCCCTCGGTCTGTTCGGCTTCCTGTATCTGCCAGGAGATGATTACCGCTCCTTGCTGCGGGATATCTCTTCCAGCCTCCTCTTCGTCTCCAACTTCTCCCTGGCAAAAAGCGGTAACTATTTCGAGGCCGCACCTCAGGAGAACTGGCTACTGCATACTTGGTCACTATCCCTGGAGTGGCAATTCTACCTGCTGTACCCCTTGCTACTGCTGGGATGTCGCCATTACTTCGGCCCAAGCCGGAACCTGACCGCCACCCTCATCCTCGCCCTCGCCTTCTTCTCTTTCCTGGCCTCCGCCCTGCTCACGCCCTCCTTCCAGGCATTCGCCTTTTATCTTTTACCAACCCGCGCCTGGGAGCTCTTGATCGGCGGGATTCTCTTTCTCTATCCACTCAGGCCAACCGAGCCATTCCGCCTTAGTCTCGAAGCGGCTGGCCTGGCCTGTATCGGCCTCGCATTGTTCTGGCTCAATGAGCAAGCCCCCTGGCCTGGCGTCCTGGCCCTGATCCCGGTGGCGGGCGCGGCCCTGGTTATCCTGGCCAATGCCGATTCCCCCCTGAGTCGCAATGCCCCGCTGCAATTCATCGGGAGAATCTCTTATTCCCTCTATCTCTGGCATTGGCCCGTGGTGGTGTTTCTCTATCTGTGCGGCCTGTTGGGGGACTCCTGGGCCCTTCTTGCCGGACTAACGTCAACCTTCTTTCTGGGGAGCCTCTCCTATTTCTTCATCGAACGCCCGGCCAGCGCCCGCCTGCCCGGGAACCGGCTGAAACCCTTCCTGATGCCAGTCGCCCTAGTCGTTGTCAGCGCCCAAGGGATGGCGGAGCTGCTCAAGGTCGTCCCGGGCGTCCGGTTTCACTTCCATGAGCCAACTCGCCCGGCCTACGAAAGCCAGCTCGTCGTCAAGGAATGCCTGCCCAATGAATTCAATGCCGTCGACTGCCGACTAGGCACGGGGGAGATTGCCGTCATCCTGCTTGGGGACAGCCATGCCCAGGCAACGGCTGCCGCCGTCCAATCCGTCAATCCCGGTTCGGCCCTGCTTTGGGCCCTCGGCGGTTGTCCGACCCTCAGGCAGTTCTCCATGCGCGACGGTGAGCTGGCCGCCAATTGTCGCGCCTTCAACGAGTCCCGGCTAAAACTCCTCCGGGAAACCTACCCCGGGGTCCCGGTACTGCTTTTCAGCCGTACCGCCCTTTATCTGGATCGCAATAGCGGCAACCGCTTCCGGGTCCATTTCGACCTGGAGCCCCAGACCGGTTCCCCTTCCCTCGACGACGCCTTCGCCAGCGAATACGCGCATACGGTCTGCGCCATCGCCCAAACCAATCCGGTCTGGATCGTCAAACCCCTGCCCGAGATGCCATTTAACATTTACAAAGGCTTGCATCTGAGATCCCGCTTTTTTTCCCCAGGGTCCGATATCGCCATCCCGATTTCGACATATCTTGCGCGCAATAAGGTGGCCTTGGACACCATTGCTCGAACCGAGGCAAGGTGTGGCGTCCAGTCACTGGACCCCACGCCCTATCTTTGTCCCATGGGTTTTTGTCTGGGTACCAAGAACGGGGTACCCCTCTATTTCGATGACAATCATCTCGTCGACGCGGGAAATCTACTGTTACGGGATCTATTCAGCGGCCTATTCCCCCGGCGCTAATGCGGCCTGGGACCTTGGATCCAGGATGGATTCAAACAAGGGGCGCACCCGATCTGCCCCCGTCAAACTTAGATGGGCATCGTCGTAATACCAGGGTTGGCCCTCGCTATAAAAGCGACACTCCCCTTCTGGACAAAAGACCTCATGGGGATAGAGGCGGATCAGACCGCCAGCATCGGGAATATGGTCGAGGAGGGCGAAGACGCCCCGGTGGCTGGTTAGAAATTCAGCCAAAGTACGGCGTACCCGATCGGGATCCTCGCCCGCGAGGATGGCGTCCGCCAGTCGGTTGGGGACATGGTCGCCAAGCCTGGGCACCGGGTAGGCCAAGGCAACGGTCTTGCCAGCGGAGAGGAGTCGTGCGACGGCCCCCCGTAAGGCGGCGGGCAAGGCTACCGCTCCCTCGTCATGCAGATAGTCATGGAAGTTGGCGGATAGGATCACGGTATGAATGCCGGGCGTTGCGACGAGTCGTTCCAGGGCAATGTTCTGAAAGCGCCGGCAGGCATCCCGCCAGGACTGTCCCACGGGTTGCCAATCCACAGCGGGGGGACAGGCGGCCATGGTCAGACTCAAGAGGGAGCCCCCCTGCCCCCTCGCCACTTCCCCGAGGACCGGGGCATAAACCGCGGCGAAGCTATCGCCCCATAGGGCCAGAACGGGCGGGGCCTGTAAGTCGCCATATTGGCAACCCTTCGCATCCTCGCTAGTGCTCAAGCACTCGCCCTGCCGCGGGTCCCGATTATCGTAGGGGGCGGCGAGAATGGTGGCGAGTTCAGGCGGATAACGTCCCAGCCACCCCCCCGTCTTTTCCCCATGCAAGCCGATGCCGACGATGGTCAGGCCCGCCAAACCGGCGAGGGCAAAGATCCGCTTTCCCGGCAGGATGCCCGATCGACCACGAAAGGGACGCTCGACGAAGCGCCAGGACAGGACGGCCAGGGTCAGGCTGATCCCGATCAGGAGCCATGCCTGACCAAGCCCTGGAGCGGCCCCAATCCAGATCCGCCCGTAGACGAAGACCGGCCAATGCCACAGATAGAGGGAATAGGAGATCAGGCCAAGGATGACCAGGGGTCGCCAGGACAGGAAGCGCCCCACGACCGAAGGGCGCCTCTGGCCGCCGAGTAGGATCAGGGCGGCGCCACCGCAGGGCAACAGGGCGGCCACCCCGGGAAAGACCGTGTTGGACGAATAGAAAAAGACGGGAAAGGCGATCATGGCGAGGCCAACCAGAGACAAGAGGTTGGCGAAGCCGGGGAAGTGGGGCAATCGCCAGGGGTTCAATGCCACCAGCACGCCAATCATGAGTTCCCAGGCACGAAAAGGGGGTAGATAGAATGCCGCCGGCGAGCCCGGGTCCGCCCCTAACGCCAACGTCGCGCCGCTGAGAGACAATACCGCGATGACCAATACCCACCCAAAGGCTTGGCGGCGGCAATGGCGCCAGAGCAGCAGCATCAGGGGAGGAAAAAAGATGTAGAAGATTTCCTCGACGGATAGGGACCAGGTATGCAACAGGGGCTGGCGCTCGGCCTCCAGGTCGAAATACCCACTTTTTTGATAAAAAAAGATGCTGGAGAAGAACAGGGTTGCCGCCACCAGAGAGCGGGCATAATCCTTGGCCTCCCGCGGGTAGAGCATGAGGGAAGCCAGCAGGGCCGTGGCTAGCAGCGTCACGAAGAGGGCCGGCAGGATGCGGCGGACCCGGCGCTCGTAGAAATTCATCAAGGAGAAGCTACCGGTGTCCAGTTCGCGCACGATGATCGAGGTGATCAGATAACCCGAGATGACGAAAAAGACATCGACGCCAACATAGCCTCCGCCAAAACCGGGAACATCGGCATGGAAGAGGACTACCGGCAGGATGGCCAGGGCGCGCAAGCCATCGATATCGGCCCGGTAAGGGTGCGATTCGATCATTAGGGGCGAGAAAGAAAACGGCCAGTCAGCGCCCCCCGCAGCCGCCGGACCGAAAACGGGGGAATGCGCCGGCCCAGGGCAGCGCCCCGGGCCATGGCCGGTTTTTCCACCAGATGCCAGGAACAGAAGGCCAACACCAGACAGATGGCCAAAGAGGCAAGCTGATTGAACAGAATCCCCTGGGCCCCAAAAAATTGGGCCATGACCTGTTGCACCGGGAACCCCCACAAATAGACGCCGTAGGACAGGTCCGACCCAGGCCTCAGGCGCAGCATCCAGGACTGGCTGGCGACGAAAAGGATGCTGGCGAACAGGGCCAGATAAAAAAGGTAAAAATTGACCAGCGCATGGCGAAAAAGAGCGAAGAGGATCCAGAGTGTCAGGACGACCCATCCATTGATGATGAGGTGGCGCTTATAGAAAGCCAGAGTGGCGCCGATGGCAAAACAGGCTATGAGCAGGGAAACCTCTGGACTCTCATCGGGGAAGAGCAATGGCACGGCGAGAAGGGTGGCCAGCACCGCCAAGGGCAACCAGCACCGCTGGAAGGTGCCGAGCAGGTACAGAACCAACAGCCCGAGATAGGCCGCGATTTCATGAGGAATGGTCCAGAGGGAACCATTCACGGCACTCAGGGCGTTGTCCTGAAAGACACCAGGCAGTGGGAACCGAATCCGAAACACCAGATTCCGGTAGATATATTTGCCAGTCTCCGGGTGCAGAAAATACTCCCCCAACGGGAGGCTGGTGAGCAGGGGCCCCAGGACCAGGGCACATAGCAGCACCGTGACCGCCAGGGCCGGCCAGAGGCGGAAAAAGCGGGCGATCAGGAACTGGAGGGGTTGTCGCTTTTCCAGCAGGCTGTTGGTGACCACCAACCCGCTGAGCAGAAAGAAGACCTTGACCGCCAGGGAGCCCGAGGAATCAAAGCCCAACCACTGCGCCAGCGGATCGGACTGGCCCGAAACCGGGACCAAGGCATAGGCATGGCCGAAAATGACCATGGCCGCGGCGATGATCCGGAACAAATCCAGATTGTTCGCGCCCCGCGGCAGGATCTCGGCCAATCTCATCCAGGGGGCAGACCGGGGGGCAGACCACCGTCAGCCTGCTTGCCCAGCCGCGGAAGACGCAGATGGAGGCCAGTCTTGCCCAGCAAATGCCCGGAGACGGGAGCGGTGATGAAGAGGAACAGGGTGACCAGGACCTCATGCAGGCTCAGGCCCTCGCCCTGGGTGCTGAAGTGGATGGCGGAGGCGATCAGCAGGCTGCCGACCCCCAGGGTGGTCGCCTTGGTCGGGGCATGGAGGCGGGTGAAGAAGTCTGGCAGGCGCGCTAGCCCCAGGGAGCCGATGAAGGTAAAGAGGGCCCCGGCAAGGATGAGCAGGGATAGCAGGGCTTCCAGCATGGGGGCGATCTCCCGGTCAATGCCTATTCGATGATGTCACCGCGGAGCAGGTACTTGCACAGGGCCAGGGTACCCACGAAGCCGATGACGGCGATCAACAAGGCCGCCTCGAAATAGAGGTTGGAATTCAGGCGCAGCCCCAACAGGATGAGCAGGGCGATGGTATTGATGTACAGGGTGTCCAAGGCCAGGATGCGGTCCGGCGCGCTGGGCCCGATCAACAGCCGCCAGAAACTGAGGGCGATGGCGGCCGCCACCAGGGCCAGGGCGAGGGTCACGGCCAGGGCCATCATGGTTCGAACACCTCCTTCAAGGGGGCCTCGTAGCGCAGCTTGATCTCGGCGCACGTCGCCGCCGGGTCCGGGACATCCATGCCATGGACGAAGAGGGTGCGGCGATCCGGACTGAGCTCCACGGACAAGGTCCCGGGGGTCAGGCTGACGGTATTGGCCAGCAGGCTGATGGCCAGCTCAGTCTCCAGATCGAGGGGGATCGCGAAGAAGCCCGGGCGCAGCCGCTCCGGCTTGCCGAGGATAAGCTGGGCGACGTTGAGGTTGGCGACCAGGATGTCCCCCAGGACCCGCCCGACGAAGCGCAACAAGGTCAGGGGGTGATGAAAATGGACGGTATCCGGCCAGAATCGCAGGGTGAGGAGGGGGATCAGCCAGCCCAACACCAGGCCCAACAGGACATGACCTGGGGACAGGGTGTTGTTGAGCAGCAACCAGACCAGCGTCAGGACCGTGGTCAGCCAGGGATGGGGCAGCAGGCGCCGGATCCGCCTCATGGCGTCCCTCCCAACACGGCCTGGATATAGTTTCGCGGTTGCAGCAACTCATCGGCGATCGCGGTTGTCCATTCCAGCCACTCCCCCGCCCAGAGGGTCAGCCCCAGGGTCAGGAGGAGCAAGGCCGCCGCGGGCAGCAGCGCGTGCTTTTCCTCGGTCTGGGCGGGCCTCCTCTCCCCGGCGACGGCCGCCGAGCGGAAAAAGAGCAGGCTACCGGAACGCGCCAGGGCGATCAGGCCCAAGAGACTGGCCATCAGGATCATGGCGAGGATCCAGGGCCAGCCGGGATGATCCAGCGCCGCCCGCAGGAGTAGGAACTTGCCGAGGAAACCGGAGAGGGGGGGCAGACCCGCCAGCAGGATGGCGCAGAGGAAGAACAGGGCGCCGACCAGGGGCGCATGGGGCACGTCCGGTCCCGGGCGGAAATGGTCCCCCACCGGCCCCCGCCCGGCGGTGATGACCCCCGCCAGCAGAAAGAGCGCCGCGGCGGACAGGGTCGAGTGGGGCAGATAGTAGAGGCCCGCGGCCAGGGCCTCCCGGCCCCCCAGGCCAAAGGCAATCATCAGGGTTCCCACCGAGGCGATGACCAGATAGGCGGCCTGCCGACCCAGGGAACGGGCGGCCAGGGCGCCCAGCATCCCCACGACCAGGGTCGCCAGGGCCAGGGGCAGCAGCCAGCCCTCATAGAGACCGGCCAGCTCCCCCGCCGGGGGGCCCAGCAAAAGCGTCGAAACCCGCAGGATGGCATAGGCGCCGACCTTGGTCATGATGGCGAAGAGGGCAGCGACCGGGGCGATCGCGCTGGCATAGGTCGCTGGCAGCCAGAGGTACAGGGGCAGGAGGGCGGCCTTGAGGGCGAAGACCCCCAGGAGCAGCAACAGGGCCGCCCGGGCCGGACCCAGATTGTCCACGGGCACCGTGGTCAGCAACTGGGCCAGATGGGCCAGGTTCAGGGTCCCGAAGAGGCCATAGATCAGCCCGGCGGCGATCAGGAACAGCGCGGAGCCAGCCAGGTTGACGACCATGTAGTGCAAACCGGCCCGAGTCCGCGCCGGACCGCCGCCATGGAGGGCCAGGCCATAGGAGGCGATCAGCAGGACCTCGAAAAAGACGAAGAGATTGAACAGGTCCCCGGTGAGAAAGGCGCCGTTGAGCCCGAACAACTGCAACTGGAAGAGGACGTGAAAATGGCGGCCCGCGCGGTCCAGGCCCTGGCAGGCCTGCCAGAGGGCAAAGCCGGCCACCAGGCTCGTGATCAGCAGCAGCCAGGCCGCCAGCCGGTCCGCCACCAGCACGATGCCATAGGGCGCGGGCCAGTCGCCCAGGCTGTAGGTCAGGATGTCGCCGCGCTGGGTAGCGGCCATCAAGCCCAGGGCCAGCCCGATCTGCACCACCACCGCCACCTGGCTGAAGGCCCGCCGCCCGCCTAATTCCCGCGCCCGGAAGAGGAGCAGGAGGATGCCCGCCAGCAAGGGGACGAGCAGGGGGGCAATGACCAGGGTGGACGATGGCATGTCAGAGAGCACCGTCACCGGGGGGGGTCCGGTACCCGGCAGGGGGGTGGGGGTGGCGGATCAAGGGCGCTCTTCCCCCGTGGGATCCCCGTGGGGCTCGCCCTGGGCGTCCACCTCATCGCTACCCAGTTCGGCCCGGGCCTTGAGGGCGAGCATGATGACGAAGGCCGTCATGGCAAAGCCGATGACGATGGCGGTCAACACCAGGGCCTGGGGCAAGGGGTCGGCATAGCTGGTCTGGCCGGCGGCAATGATCGGCGGCCGACCCTCCACCAAGCGGCCGCTGGCGAAGAGAAAGAGATTGACGGCGTAGGACAGGAGGGTCAGGCCGAGGACCACGGGAAAGGTCTGGGCGCGCAACAGGAGATAGACCCCGCACGCGGTGAGGACGCCGATGGCCAGGCTGAGCAGGATCTCCATCAGCAACCCGGCCCCGGGGGCGAGTCCCCGGCGGAACGCCCAGCGCCGGATCCCCTGACGGGCGTGCCGGGGGCCAGGCCATCACGACTGGCGTCGGACATCAGCCCGAGGTGGATGAGGATCAGGAGGGTCGAGCCCACCACCACCAACCAGACCCCGAGATCGAAGAGCATGGCGGAGGCCACTTCGAACTCACCCACCAGGGGCCAGTGGACATGGCCGAAGGTCGAGGTCAGGAAGGGGTGACCGAAGAGCAGGCTCGCCAGGCCAGTGAGGGTGGCCAGGAGCAGGCCGGCGCCAATGACGGGGTGGGTCTTGTCCGGCAGACGCGCATGGGTCCAGGCGACGCCGTTGGCCAGGTAAAGCATGATGAGGGCGATGGCGGTGATCAGCCCAGCGATGAAGCCGCCCCCCGGCAGATTATGGCCCCGCATCAGGATGAAGACGGCCACCAGCAGGGCCAGGGGCAGGAGAAGACGGACCAGGGAGGCGACGATGAGGGGGTGTTGGTCCCAGTGCCAGGCAGTGGCGGGCCCGGCGACCCTCTGGCCGCTCAGCCGCAGCTTATCCAGCAGGGCGAAGATGGCCAGGCCGGCCAGGGCCAGCACCGTGATCTCGCCCAGGGTATCGAAGCCGCGGAAATCCACCAGGATGACATTGACCACATTCCGCCCGCCCCCACCCGGCACGCTCCGCTCCAGGAAGAAACCGGCGATGCTCTCGTAGGGCCGGGTGAGGATGGCCCAGGTCAGGACGCTCATGCCCAGACCGGCGAGGACGGCGAGGACGGCATCTCCCCACCGGCGCGGCGAGGGGGGTTCCTCCGGGGTGGTCTGGGGCAGGAAGAAGAGGGCCAGCAGGAGCAGGATGATCGTCACCACCTCCACGGACAACTGGGTCAAGGCCAGATCGGGGGCGGAGAATTTGGCGAAAACCAGCGCGACCATCAACCCCACGGCACCCACTAGGATCAGCGCCGTCAGGCGCTGGCGGTGCCAGACCAGGGTGGCGATGGCCGCCAGACCCAGGGCGAGTCCGGCGCTCAGGCTGACGGCGTCCAGGGGCAGGAGCTTTAGGGGACCCGTCAGGGGCGAACCCGATCCCCACCAACCCACCAGCCCCAGGAGCAGGGCCACCGCCACGAACAGGCGCAACAACCGCGACAGGGAGCCCTGATCCAGCCAGAGCGTGACGCGCCCCGCCAGGGTCAGCAGGCCCTGAAGCAGGCGTTCGTAGGCCCGGCGGAAATCGACGCGTCCGCCCTGCGTGTCCCACCAGCCATAGATGGGCTTGCGAACGGAGTAAATGATGACCCCGCCGCTCATGGCCAGGATGCTCATCAGGACCGCGGGACTGAAGCCGTGCCAGATGGCCAGATCGTGAACCGGCGGCGGCCCCTGGAGGACGGCGCTGACCGCCAGATGCAGGATGGGCTCCACCGTCAGGGCGGGGAGCATGCCCACCAGCAGGCAGATGACCACCAGGATCTCCACCGGCACCCGCATCCAGCGCGGCGGCTCATGGGGATGCTTGGGCAGATCGACGGGTTCGCCGTTGAAGAAGACATCATGGACGAAGCGTAGGGAATAGGCGACGGCAAAGGCCCCGGCGATGGTCGCCGCCACCGGCAGCAGCCAGCCCAGGGCCATGGCGTTGGCCACCCCGACCGCCTCGCCAAAGAACATCTCCTTGGACAGGAAGCCGTTGAAGAGGGGTACCCCGGCCATGGCCGAGGCCGCCACCATGGCCAGGGTGCCGGTATAGGGCATGGCCCTCCAGAGCCCGTTGATGCGGCGCATGTCGCGGGTGCCGGTCTCGTGGTCGATGATGCCGGCGGCCATGAAGAGCCCGGCCTTGAAGGTGGCGTGGTTGATGATGTGGAAGATACCCGCCACGGCCGCCAGGGGAGTGCCGATACCAAAAAGGACGGTGATCAGACCCAGGTGGCTGATGGTCGAATAGGCCAGCAGCCCCTTGAGGTCATGCTGGAAGAGGGCGATGACGGCCCCGGTGATCAGGGTCAGCATGCCAAAGCCCGCCACCAGGTGGTTCCATTCCCAGGTGCCGGCCAGGGCCGGGAAGAGGCGCGCCAGGAGAAAGACCCCCGCCTTGACCATGGTGGCGGAGTGCAGGTAGCTCGAGACGGGGGTCGGCGCCGCCATGGCATGGGGCAGCCAGAAATGGAAGGGGAACTGGGCCGACTTGGTGAAGATCCCCAGCAGGATCAGCAGCAGGGTGGGGACATAGAGGGGATGGGCGCGGATCAGGTCCCCGGAGGCCAGCACGACGCTCAGGTCATAACTGCCGGTCATCCGGCCCAGGAGCAGGATGCCGCCCAGCAGGGCCAGACCCCCGGCCCCGGTGACCGCCAGGGCCATGCGCGCCCCGGTCCGGGCATCCTCCCGCTGGCGCCAGTAGCCGATGAGCAGGAAGGAGCTCAGGCTGGTCAGTTCCCAGAACATCAGCATCTGGATCAGGTTTTCAGACAGCACCACCCCGAGCATGGCGCCCATGAAGAGCAGCAGATAGGCATAGAGGCGCCCCAGGTTGTCCTCCGCGGCGAGGTAATAGCGGGCATAGAGGATGACCAGGGCCCCGATCCCCAGGATGAGCCCGGCGAAGAGGAGCCCCAGCCCATCCAGGCGAAAGGCGATATTCAGGCCCGCCGCCGGGAGCCAGGCGAAATGTTCGAGGTGCGTCTCTCCCGCCACCAGGGGGTCGAGGAGGGAGAGGATGAGGATGGCCGGCATCAGCACGACCAGCAGGGCGAGCAGGATCGCCGTCGGACGGCCCAGCCGGCTGCCCCAGGCTACTCCCGCCGCCCCCAGGAACGGCAGCAGCACGGCCAAGGTCAGGGTCATGCTCATGTGCCCACCCTGACTGTCATGGGCGAGTCACCACAGGCCTGAAAGGGAAAGACGATGCCGTGTTTTTCACGCTAACCATCATGGGAGGATGCGCCACCCCCCATAAATGAGAGCCTTTGTCGTGCCTTTCACGCCAACCGCACCACCGGTCTGAAAGGGCAGCTGTCATACACTCAGGGACGGGCCGGGGGGGCTGGAGGCGCCGCCGGGCCAGGCGCGGGGGGGGGCATTCCAGGGGCCGGGGGGTAGACATAACCCTGAAAATCCGGATTGCGCCAGCCCGGAGGACCCAGGCGCTCGGCGGGGGGACGCAGACGCGAGGTG
>WBZM01003143.1_pt1 | contig 13126 bp, 29 predicted proteins | sample 5204271 | NCBI WGS metagenome assembly WBZM01 (sample SAMN12344346, study PRJNA552823) | activated sludge metagenome | biome: Activated sludge suspended growth; feature: Nitrification reactor; material: Wastewater; isolation source: activated sludge from nitrification reactor of wastewater...
ACTTCAGACCGATAATAGCCATTATTGACCCCCATTCATTAGTTTAAGCATTTCGTCTTGAGTAAGTTGTGTATCTACAATTGCACCGCCGACAGTAATAGCTAGACAAGCGGTAGTGATAGCGTTCCTAACTACATCTTCAGTAACTTTAGCAGGATCAATAATACCGGCTTTAAGTGTATCTACAGTTTCGCCAGTAAGCACATTGATACCTTCACCTTCTTTAAATGGTGTTGTAGGATCATAGCCAGAGTTAAGTAATAGCGTATCGTATGGTTTACACAATGCAACGCCAAGAGCTTTCATAGCTTTACTCTCATTAAGCAAATATTGACCAGAAAGTTCACGTAATGTAACCCCACCGCCGGCAACAATACCGTCTTTAAGTGCAGCACGAACAGCACCAACAGCGTCATCAATACGATACTTCTTTTCTTCAGCTTCAGTATCAGTAGTACCACCAACTTTAATTATGCCAACTTTACCTTTAAGCCGAGCGATACGCTGTGTGATTTCATCTTTTTCATCAAGCTTTGCTTTCTTCAGGCGTTCTTCAAGAGAAGCGACACGAACATCTACTAGTTCACCTTGACCACCGATAATAACAGTTTCGTCATTAGTAACAACTACCTGTTCAGCAGCACCAAGTGTATTCATACCTAAGTTGTTTTGCCAGTCACCAACGGTAGGATCAATCAGTTCAGCACCAGTAACAGCACAAATATCTTTATAGTTGTCTTCTTTAGCGTCACCCATACCCGGAGCTTTAACGACACAGAAGTTCATAGCACCTTTGACTTTGTTAAGAATAAAGGTAGATAGTGCGTCTACTTCTACGTTTTCAGCGATTATCAAACAGTTACCAATCTTGTTATCAACTAAGACGTTCAAGATGTTTTCATACTCCTGAAGATCTGTAATTGTACCTTTAGTGACAATAATTGCAGGATTTTTAAGTTTTGCTTCACGAGCTTCAGTAGCGAAGTAAGGTGACATATAGCCACGATCAAACACAAAACCTTCAACAACTTTAGTAGTAGTGTCAGGTGCAGATGTAGTTTCAACGGTAACAGCACCTTCATAGCCAAGTTCAGCCATTAAGTCAGCAACCAACTTACCGAGCTTTGGATCACCAACAGATACGGTAGCAACCGGTAGTACATCTTCAGGCTTCTTTTCAATCTTCTTAGCTTTTTCACGGATAGCTTTAACTAGCGGTTCAACTTGTGCTTCAAGTTCACGCTTAATCATCATAGGATTTTCGCCAGCGTCCATAAGCTTCTTAGCTTCCTGAATAAGATGATATGTCAAAACAGTAACAGAGGTAGTACCATCTCCTACTTCGTCCATCTTACGGCTTGCTTCTTTGATAATCTCAACACCAATAGATCTAGGATCATCTTTAAGATTAATAGCACGAGCAACAGTTACGCCATCGTGCGTAATAGTGAATTTGCCAAACTTATCACGGATCAAGACGTTTCTACCCTTCGGTCCGAGTGTAGTTTTAACAGGCTCATATACAGCTTTAGCACCAGCAATTACATTTTCTAAAGCTTGCTTGTCTTCGTAAATATTCATTTCTTATTGATCCTTTCGTTAATTTCTTCTATTTGCTTATCAATACTTGCTATCCTTTGCTCAATCGCCTGATACAAATTTCTATCGTACCATTTAAGATCTAACAAAGTATCAAGTTCAATTCGTCTAGCTTTTAATACAGCGAGTGCAAGCTGTACTTTATGTCCAAGTATTTTACTCATTTCTTAAACCTTATAATTCCGGCTACTCCATTTTCAGCGTGGTCAAGTAAGCCGTGATTAGCCTTGAACACCCATAGTCTTTTTTCTTGCATATCAGCTATAGCGGTAATGATTTCCTTCTTAATCTCATCGGGGGATAGTTCACCTTTATGTCCGAAGATCCTGTTACTCTCAAGATATTCACATTCAGTTTCCCACCGGTAGTTAATGCGGATTTTACACTTAGCCCTAAAGCCACCTAAAGCCCACTTTTCAAGTTCAAACTCTACCGGCTCATCAAACGGCGTAAGATCTAACTGCTCATAATTCTTAGTAGTAATGGCGAGTAAGTCTTTCACTGTTCAACCTCACGCTTTCTACCACTCAGAGTATTTACCCAGTCTTCACCGTCAAACTGCCAATGCTTACAGGGGGATTTAAGTCTGCAACACTTCTGTTCAGCAGCGTCCAAAGCTTCTTTGAACTCATTCGGTCCGGGCGGAGTACTTTCAATAACAATAGCCGTACTACCATCTGCTAGTTGCTTTATTTTGCCGTCAGGCAAATCGGATATTTTTTTTATATCAGGTCTTATATTGCTAGACACTTCATTAGTAGATAATAGTACTGGTTTACCAGCTTCACGCCATTCATTTAATAAATGATTTACTAGCCCACTCATAGAGCTACCACGAGCTTTTAACTCCTTCAACGCTTTTTCATTGTCAGGTGTTATGTATATGTTCATAGTCATAACTATACACATAGTCATAACCATATTCAAGCAGATTATGTACAAAAATATATGTACACGGGAAATCAGAGGACAGCTAGATACTCCCTTTCGGTTACACATTTATATATATACCTACAGAGTGTCTTTAGAACAGAGGTGACAGGGGGGGGCGTTAATAACTATTAATAGGGTACTTGTACATTATGTACATAAACAGTATCAGTCTTCTTGTAACTGATCTAATATCTCTTGAGGTACTTCTCCACCTTTACCACCTGATAGATCATAGGTAACAACTATATGCTTATTCTCTGTCTGTATTCTCTGAGTAGCTTTACCATTAGCCTGTTCATACATAAACATAGCAACATCAGCAACTTTATTGCCTTTAGCAGTAGAACTATCATTAATAAGAATATCTTCTATTCTATCTTCGGCGATCCTCGCTAGGTGTGCAGTACGTTCTTTTACTGTAGCTACCTCTGTTTGAATGTTACTATTTGTTGCCAATTCACTTGCTTTTTTACGGATCGTTGCATAAGTATATTTAGCCTGTAATGGAAAAGCTTTTCTATAGGCTTGTGTATAGCTCATACCTTTAGCAACTAGCCTAGAAAATATAAGCTGTTCTGCTGTAAGTGGTTTATCTTCTATTGTTTGTAAGTCTGTAGTCATACTATTAATAATACATAAAGTCATAGACATAATAAACTAACTAGCTTTAGCTTCACCGCCGAAATGCTTTTTACTTGACAGAATACAATAATCACATCTGTTGTGGATAACTTTATGAATAAAGTACTTGACATAATAGAAATGGCTTGCTATTATTAGAGAGTAAGATAAATGAAAGGAACGCTTACAATGAAATTATCAAAACAATATCTATTAGAACAGCTAGAAGTAAAAACGCCGGAAGATCTTGCTACTGAAATAGCTACAGATCAATTAAAAGGTTACAAAACACCTACCGGCTACAGTGTAGACTTTAATGCTACTGTACGAAAATATACTTTAATGCTTATTAATCTAAAGAATGAAAAGGTGGTGGCTTAATTGCCACCGCCGGAAATGAAAGGAACTACTACAATGAACACAACAGCTAAAACAATAGAATGGTCAAAGCTTATTGACGAAGCATTGACAGTTAAAGGATCACTTGGAAACACTTACAACCGTTTTTATAACTATTCATTTATGAATCAAGTATATTTATGGCTTCAAGGTGTAAATGAACCTGTAGCAACATACAAAGTATGGCAAGCTAACGGAAGACAAGTAAACAAAGGATCTAAGGCAAAAATGATCGTTAGACCTACATTTTACAAAGATACTACTGAAGATGGCGAAGAAGAATATCAATTAAGAGGTTTTAAGCCTGTAAATTGTATCTTTACTTACTCCGACACCACCGGCGAAGAATTGCCACCTGTAGAAGTTGAAAAATGGCATATTGCTACAGCTTGCGAAAACTTAGACATTGAAGAAGTAAGCTATACATCTATGAATGGTAATAATCAAGGCTATAGCTATGATCGTAAATATGCAATTAGTCCGGTAGCAAAATACCCTCTAAAAACTACAATGCACGAATTAGCACATATTGTACTTGGACATACTACCGATAAAGATAGTCATAACCATAGAGGAGTTAAAGAGTTTCAAGCCGAAGCAACAGCATATTTAGTAATGAAAGAATTAGAAATGACTGATTATATGGACGCTTCGGCTTCAAGAGCTTATATCCAAAGCTGGTTAGCAGATCAAAAGCCAGAAGACAAAGCTATAAAGCAGATCTTCAAAGCTGTAAATGATATTCTCACCGCCGGTAAACCTAACACAAGAAAGGAGCAATAAAAATGAAATATACAGTTGGTACAAAACTAAAATTCAGTAAAGTATCGTTTATTCAATACTCTACACGCCGAGCAAGTACACGTTTAATAGCTAGAAAGGTTAAATAATGATAACTATACGCCGATATAATAGCCAATCATTTACACAAGCCGAAGAAGAAGCAGTTAATGAGCTACACGACAGCTTGACAGCATTTTTTCAGGCTATGGGCTTCAATGATACAGCTATAGATCTAGTAACAGAAGATTTATATAACTATCTTGATAGCAAAATGGTTGAATACATCAAGCTAAACAAGGAACAGAAAAATGTTTAAGAATATATTAATAGGCTTATTGCTTATACTCACCGCCGGATCTGTAGCAGTAGCATATAGAAACAGCAAGCCGATCTGTGAAGATCTACAGCGACAAGGTGATGATCTGATCTGTGTATATAACTTAGGTGAAATACCAGAAGACGAAGCAGACGTAATAATTGTTAAGTAATTAATTCACAAAACGCTTGACAAAATAGAATCACTGGACTACAATAGAAATATAAGTTAAATGAAAGGAACAACTTATGACATACAAAGAATTTGGCGAAGAAGCCGAGATCACCGTATCAGTAAAGATAGTGGTAAATGATCGGGTAGTATTCAAGGGATCTAGCTACGATATTAATGGAGCTATTGCCGAACTTGGACGAGCCGAGCGACACAACTTTATTGAAAACGAGATCCGCAAGCAATATGAAGAATTGCCAGAGCCAATAGAAGACGAAGCACGAGGGCTAGTAATATGAAAATTACAGTAAATTATCCTCAAGTTAATTATGGCTTCGGAGCTTGGGCTAAGTTAGAAGACGATAGAAGCCAAGTATGGGGATCACGATTAGCAGTTAAGATCACTAAACCTTGCACCTATTGTAACGAGCCTGTTACTTATGTAAGAGGAGCAGTTTATAGCGGTGATCCGTATCACTGGGATTGTTACAAAGATACGCCGGAACATCTAGCACAAGCTGAAGCTTTTCAAAAAGCAATTTGTGGAAATCTTACACCAGCACAATACCAAGCTAAACACGGTATTGCGTGGAATGAATGACAATAATATTAATAATTTTCTATGGATTAGTTTTCTTAGAAGTAATAAGCAAGGATTAAAAATATGAAGGGCGGAACAGTAATAGCGGAAGTAACAGAAGACGAGCTACAAGAATTAATGGACGGTAGCCGAGATAGCATAGATTTTTGGTTTGAAGATCAGAATATAAACGTAACTGTTCAGATGATGAACACTGAAGGAGAAGAATAAAATGGGCTTAGATATGTATCTTAGTAAAAGAAAGTATGTTAAAAACTGGGATTTTGAAGTAAAAGATAACCCTGAAAAGAAATATACAATCACTGTAAAGCGTGGCGGTAAAACTATAGCAAGCAAAATGCCTATTAAAGAAGTTGTTTATGAAGCCGGTTATTGGCGTAAAGCTAATGCAATACACCAGTGGTTTGTAAATAATGTTCAAGAAGGTGAAGACGATTGCAAAGAATATTGGGTAAGCAAAGAACAACTAGCCGAGCTTTTAGAAAAATGCCGTGAAGTTGTGAAGGTTGCCAAGATTGAAAAAGGCAAGGTTGTAAATGGTCAAACTGCTACACCTGAAGGCTGGAAAGATAATTTAGAAGACGGCGAAACAATAACTAACCCTGAAGAAGTAGCAAAAATATTGCCTACCTCTAGCGGATTCTTCTTTGGATCAACAGACTACGATCAATGGTATATGCAAGATATTAAAAGTACTATTGAGATCTTAGAGCGTTGTTTAGAAGATTCAGACGGTGATTTTTACTATCAAAGTAGTTGGTAATCATTATGAAGATCAAAGACTTAGATAAGAAAGTCCGAGCGACATTAAGAGATGATGAAAAAAGCCGTAACTCTGATATACGTTTAACACAATTAATTTGGTGGAACTATTATCAAGGTTACGTGAAGATGGTGGACGGTGAACCATATGTAAATATGAAGAACTTATTTGATCTACCACGTGAAGACAACATTAAAAGAATAAGGGCTAAGATACAAAACGAGGAGAAATTGTATCTACCTACTGATCCCGCCGTTGCTAAAAAGCGTGGCTGGAAAGAAGACGAATGGCGAAACTATTTAGGCTTACCAATAGCCGGAAAGGATAATCAATACTTATGAGCCGTAAAGATGATAGCTTTGATAAAGCATTTAAGATAGTTGGAACAATGGTAGTTGTCTATATTCTTGGAGTAATGGGCTTACTAGGGTTTGCGGTTTGGGCGATATATAAAATTGTAATGGCGATTGCAAACTAATGATCTGCTATAGAGATACAACTTTCTGTGCAAGTAAAGGCGTTGAGCATACTTGCGGTAGAGAGTTTACAGAAGAAGACGCTAAACAAGCTGAAAAATGGTGGGGTGGTAAAGATTACCCTGTAGCCTATAGTTACTTTTGCAAGCCTAATCTTTATGACTTTAAGGAATTTGTAAAAAAGAATCACGATATTGCTATAACGCCAATACAAGAAAAAATGTTTGAAGCACTTATGGAAAAGAAAACAATATTTTTACCAAAAGCTTCAGGCAAAACACTATTTAATAAATTAGCTAAGGAGTATTTAGATGGCTGGAAGACCGAAACAGGAAAAAGCTGATATTAAGGCAATTCAAAAGCTATTTAGTAGCACGAATTACCCTGATATTGTGCAAGATAATGTAATTAAGCCGGTTATTGCGTACACAATGCGTAAAAGTGGCTGTACTTTTCAAGAAATAGCAGACGTATTTGGCTTCACACGCCAGATGGCTGAAACACTGTATAAGAAAGCTGAAAAAGAACTATGAAGCGTTTAATCACAGCAGTAGTAACAATGCTGATCTTGGTCGGTGTTACTTTACTGGTGCTGATATTTAGAGAAGAACCAAAGTTTGACGGAACATTTAATGAATCAGTAAACACAATCAGAGCCGGTTATGATCTAGCCGGACTTACTGAAGCTGATGATCTAAATGTAATTGCTGAAATGAAATGTAGAGATATGGTTGATCGTAACTATTACTCACACGTTAATCCGAATGGTAAAAACGCTTGGGAACAGTATGAGTTTGGTAACTATACTTACGCCGGTGAAAATCTAGCACAAAACTACCGAACCGCTTATCAGACTGTACAAGCGTGGCGTGAAAGTCCTAAACACTTAGAAAACTTGGTGAACCCTAATTACAAAGAGGTCGGTTATGGGGTATGTAAAGATAACGATGGCTACTTTTATGTAGTTCAACTATTCAGGGGGTAATATGACGTTAGTAATTCAATCAGGTTGTACTTGTGAAAGAAGCTATGACGGCTTCATATGCAAAATGCACTATAAAGCAGCGAAAGGAATTTACTATGACGAGGTGGCGTACCACGAAAATTACGAAAGAATACAGGGAAATCGTAAACGTAGATACGGGATCTATCCGAAAAGTAATGCTGGCAAGCGACAAACAGTGGGCTTACTTAGAACAGCTTCGCCAAAGACACAGCAAGAACTATAAGCCACTGAAAAATAGACCAACTATATTTTCAGCAAGCAAGAAAATTGATAAGTATTTAGAAAAAGAAAAGCAACAACAATTATTGTAAGGGGGTTAGGGTGAACGAGGGTAAAACAATATCAAAAAAATATACTATTCAGCTTACTGAATTAGATATAAAGCTACTATTAGAAGCACTTGGTAAACATCAGCAATATCAATGGGATAACAGATTTAGTTCACGTGCTACTGAACATTTAATTACTAAAATTTATAGAGCTATGGGAGTAAAAATATAAGTGGATTATAGTGCTGGTGATTTACTAGCTCATAACACTAAACGCCACTATCCTACAAAAGCAATAGCCAAAAAGACTATGTTGCGGTTACGGTCTAAACCTAATCAAAAAAAGAAGTTATGGTTACGATCTGTATATCAATGCAAGGTATGTGGTCAATGGTGTTTGACTAGTATGAGAAAAAACGATCAATATTGAAAAGCCACCGGCAAAGAGAATGATCTTGAAAGGAACAAAACTCTGATCCGCCAGTGGCTATTTCTATTATAGAGTATCATTTTACATCTGTTAAATCAATTATTTTACTTTTAATTCAGTCTTTACCAACCCCTGACTGCCTTCGGCAATCTGCCCCACGCTTGGGGAGTTTCTAGTTTGACGATTTTGGGTTTATATTATTTATTATTGGTGAGAAGGTACTTCTTCCCCCCTACCCCCATAAAGAAAGTAGAGAGGAAAGTATATTTACCATCGGAGCCGAAGTATACCCTTGTGTCATACCCTAATCAGACACATAAACACGTTTTAACGGTTAGTTACCTTGCAAGTCCGGTGATCCGCACGAGTAGTCTATTAACTACGGCTGAAACAGTTTTCTCTCTGTTAAGCCTATATGTAGTAGCCGTTAAAGATGGAGTTGCACCATATCTAGTGTTTATCCCAGTGACTAATACTTGTTGGAGTAGTTAGTCTTCTGTATAATACCTAATGTTGGAGTAGTTCCGCAACCCTAATTTGCGAAAACTCTTAAAAAGCTACTGGTAAAACGGTGGCTTTTTTGTTATGCTGTGAACAGCACGGAAAATGAAAGGAACAAAAAGTGCTAACAGCAGGAGAAAGTTTTAATGACCGTAAAGAATTTCTTTGGTCTTATATACACACCTGTCAGGATCTAATCAGGGTTATACAGCGAACCTCTATAGCTGATACACCTTTAGCTAAAGAAACAATGAAACTTGAGCGTGAGCAGATCCAACAGACGTATAATGAGCTAAAGGCACTTCAAAGATGGCTTAAAACTTCTGGTTTAAAGCCGGACGAGCCGTTTTACTATAAAAGAGAGGGTAAAAATGAGCAGATCAAATAATTATTGGAAGAAGCGTCTAGCACTTGAAGACGATGAAACCATAAAGCAAATTGAAGAAGCAGTTTTAGAGCGTGGTGCAGAGATAGAGGACGAAGCACCGGCTGATGAGATTGTACATATCTCTGAAATGGAAGAAGAAATCAAAGCTGAGTATGACAACTGGGGCAAAATCAAAGGGCTTAGAACTGGTTTACCTAGCTTAGATGAAATGATTGGGGGTATGGGTAAAGGACACGTTATATTAATCGGTGGTGAAACAAGCAACGGAAAATCTGCTTTAGCAGCTAACATAGCTGTAAATGTAAGCAAGACTAATCCGGTGCTTTTTATTACCCTTGAAATGCGTAGAGCTGAGATCGGTAGCCGTATTATGCACATTAACGGCGGTAAGCTTGATGGCTTAGATATGATGTTTCAATCGGAACACCGGCTTACCTATAAAGATATAAAGCCATTGATAGCCAAAGCTAAAGAAATGGGTAGTGTTGAGATGGTTGTGCTGGACTACCTACAGTATCTTGGTCGTGGTATGACCGAAAAAGAAACAGCCATTATGAGTAAGGAGATTAAAACATTAGCTTTAGAGTTTAATATACCATTCGTGGTAATTGTAAGCCTTCGTAAGACTGAAGGCGGTAGAAACAAGCGTAAATGGACAGAAATAGAGATTGAAGACTATATGGGTACTGGTGCAATTGGCTACGACTGTGATTGTGCTATGATTGCAAGCCGTAAAAACCTCAATAATGACTTTGATAATGATAGTTTATGGGTAAAAATCCTTAAAACACGTAATGCCAAGCTTGATTATGATAAGCGATATGTGCGTTTTGACTGGGATCAAACACGTATAAGTGAAGGCTGGACTACACCGGCAAAGCCTGAACAGGCACAATTTAACCCTAACGAATTTGATAATGCTGTTGAAGCAGGAATTAATGTAGAAAGTACTTGACAAAACAATCTGTGGTATGTTACAGTGGAACTGTAAATAAATGAAAGGAACAATTTACAATGGGTAAACTAAAGCAAAGTGTCATTGACACACCACTAGAGGATCAAACAGATCCACGTGATACAGGTGACTACGGACAGCCTGACGAGCCTACAGCTTCAGACTGGGCTATCTCTGAACTTAACAACGCTATTATCACTCTTGAAAAAGAGGGTGCTACTGGTTATGTAGTTGAGCTTAAAGAGTACCGTGAACGCCTTCAGAAAGTAATAGATAAAACATTACAACCTTTTTAATATGACTGACGATGAACGTATCAAAGAATTGCTAGAAGAACACGGTGCTTATACCAAAGCGTTGCACACGGAGCTTCTTCAGTTATTTATTGATATTGCCGGCGAGAAATTAATTGAAATAGAAAGGACAAAAGCAGGAATATATAGAACTATACTCACAAACAAGATGGTTAAGCCTGAATATATGAAGGCAATATATGAATTAATGCAAAAAGCAGAGGAGAAATTAACGTGAACAGCCAAAGATACCCTGAAAAGGGAACAAAAGAGTATCATATCAAAATGCTTAAAAAGTTGCGTGGGTGGCTCAAGCTTAACCCTAAGAACAATCCTGTAGTTACTGACGAAGCAGACGCATTAGATTGGGTGCTTAAAGAAATCGGAGAAGAATAATGCCACGAGAAAAAAAAGTAGTCGGTAAAGATGATTTTGTTTGGGTACGATCCATTTATGGTAAAGGACCGAACGCCAAAGAGCAGTATGAATATATACCTGATGGCGGAATGAACGAAGTCATTAAAAACTGGCAAGCTAAACAAGCAGATCACCCTAGAGATGTTGCAAGTCCTAGCACTTTACTAACCTGTCCACGTGTCATATGGCTACTAAATAAGAATGTAGAGCCTATTAATGAAATGACTTGGGCGGTTAAGCAACGTATGTTACTGGGTCGCTTGTTTGAAAATCAGTTTGCAGAGCAGTTGCAGGATCAGAATATGCTACTTAAACACTGGCGAGATGATCCCGGTCTAGATGTAGAGAAATTTGAAATGGGTAAAAACGATACGCTATTACGTGGTGTACCTGACTACTTGCTACGCCTTACACACGATAATCAAGAGATTGTTGCTGTAAGTGACGCTAAAACAGCTAGAAGTGACAGTTTCGGATATAACCCTATAGACGATACTGAACTGTTTGATGAATGGAACTGGTATAAGTACCGTATTCAACTAACAGCCTACTTTATGCTGTGTCATAAGAATAAAGAATGGTTTATAGCTCAAAACTTGCCATTACCTACACACTGTCACCTATTCAGTTACGCTTTAGATGATGGAGTAGTACGCCGTGATGTTATATGGCAGCCTACCACTAAAGATGTGCAGACAGTACTTGATATGACAAAACGGTTCAACCAAGCTGTGAACAGCAAAACATTACCACCTTGCACGTGTTCTGAGAGCTATGAAAACTTTGACGTTAAATTTTGTAAATTTGGCGTGGTCGAACAAGGTAAGAAGATAGCTGACACGTGTTGTTCAGACGATTTAGTAAACGCTATTAAGGAGAATAAATAATGGTAGATATTGCAGTAGGTGTATTTCTAGGTATGGTCGCATTTAGTTTGCTTAACGCATTACTAGCTGTACCAAGCAAATTACACCAAATACGAATGGAACGTAAATTTAAGCGTGAAATGCAAGAAGTAGCAGATCACTTATTTAATATGGCAGTTGAAGCTAAGAAGGAGATTGAAAATGCCGAAAGAGCCAAAGCTAACCAAAGCGGAGAAGGAAGAAAAGCAACGCCAAGAAGCGGAAGCAAAAAGGCTGGAAGCGGAGCAAAAAATAGATCAGGAAGTTCAGTTAAGAACAGCCAAGTTCGATCAAGAGTTGAAAAACAAAGCCCGAAAACTAGCAATAAATCCTGATAATTTTGCAACTGAAGAAGAATTAGCACAAGCAATTAAGAAAGTAGAGGAACAAGATGAGCAATAATGACGAGTTCGCAGAAGCAATTGAAGCCGGTAACGGTGGTGAAAGCTGGAAGCCAGAAAACGAAGGTGATGTAATCTTCGGTACTTACAAAGCTAATAAGCACAATGTAGGTATTAACAATAGTGAAGTTTACGTGATCCAAGAAGACGGCAAAGATGAGCCTACCTCTGTATGGGGTGGTACGGTACTTGATAGCCGTTTTGAAGAAATCCCTGTTGGTAGCCGTGTAAAGATTGAATATCTTGGCAAGGTTAAGGGCAAAGGTCCAAAGCCATACAACAACTATAAAGTTGTATATGTACCTAATAAGGATCTACAGGCGGTCAATAACGCTTTTCCGGGTGCAGAGGTAGCCTAGTATGAGCAGTCAAGACGAGTTCGCTAATGCAGTAGAAGCCGGTAGTGCCGAAAGTGCTACTGAAAATGTACTAGATAGCATTGATCTTGACGCTTTACGCTTAACTGATAACAAAAAATATCTGTCTATCACTACTGATTGTCAGACAGTTCATAAGCAATTATTGGACTATGAACGATCAGGCAAGCTAGGGAACTATGTAGAAAACCCTAGCTTGATAGGTGATTATCTTGGTAAGTTACGCTTAAATGCTAATCAGCTATTTGCTTTCATCAATATTTATATAGATATATTGAATGATTTAGAGATAGCCTATGCAGAAAAACGGCAAAATATGTATGAAGCATACCTAAAATTGCCTAAAGCAAGCCCTAGTGCAGCCGAAAAACACGCTAGAGAGCTTACACGCATTGACGAAACTAAGATTAAAAGCGTAGAGAACACGATCCAGCAAATTAAAAACGAGTATGAACGCTACAATGGTATCTGTATGTACTTACAGAGCCGTATGAAAGAGTTCAATACAGAAAGAATGGTAGG
>WBZM01003144.1_pt1 | contig 13126 bp, 10 predicted proteins | sample 5204271 | NCBI WGS metagenome assembly WBZM01 (sample SAMN12344346, study PRJNA552823) | activated sludge metagenome | biome: Activated sludge suspended growth; feature: Nitrification reactor; material: Wastewater; isolation source: activated sludge from nitrification reactor of wastewater...
CCTGGTGTTCCGGCGGAAGGTCGCGCAGGTGCCGATGGACACCGAGCTGATGGCCAGCGAGGACACCTGGTGGCTGCTCACCGCGGAGCGACAGGGTGCGGTGGTGCACCAGAGTTCGCACGTGGGGGTCGATGTCGTTGCCGCCCCAGGCCGGGACCGCGCCCGGGCCGAGTACAAGACCCAGACGTGGGTCCACCGGGTCGACCGGCTGGACCCGAAGCTCGGCAGCGGCTACCTCGTGGGGTCGGTAGCCCGCGAGCTCACCCGTGCCGGGCGCCCCGCTGCGGTGCTGCGCACCGCGGTCCAGGTGATGCGTCGCCCGCACGGTGTTCGGTGGGCCCCGGTGCTGGGAGCCCAGACGGTGGTCGCGGCCGCCCTGGCCGCCCGACGCTGGCCAGCGCACAGGCGCCGACCGTGAAATCTCAGGACAGCTCTCCCCCACACTCCCCCCGGGACGGCCTCAGCAAACGGTTGCGGCCGGCATACCTGCGTCTCATGCGGATCCTGCCGCCGCGGACCCGACGCGTGGTGGTCTACGCGCTGCGCCACCGCCGCTTGCCGCACCTCACCGACCCGGCGACCTTCACCGAGAAGCTGAATTGGCGCATCCTCAATGACCGCCGCCCCGAGATCGTCGAGGTGTGCGACAAATTGCGAATGCGCGAGATCGCCCGGGAGCGGGTGCCCGACGAACACGAGCTGCACATCGTCCCGCTGCTGTGGTCGGGCAACGACCTCCGCGAGTGTCCTCACCTCGAGGGACCCTCGCCGTGGGCGCTCAAACCGAGCAACAGCACGGGCAAGGTCATCCTCGGCCCGGACGGTCGGTCGGTCGCTGAGTTGGTGGCCGCGACCAGAGGCTGGGCCACCAGCGAACCCGGCTATTACCTGGGCGAGTGGGGCTACACGCAGGTGCCCCTGCGGTTCGTCCTCGAGCAAAGGTTGCCCGGAGACCAGCCGCCCCCGGAGTTCAAGGTCTTCTGTTTCGACGGCATACCGCGTTTCATCCAGGTGCACCGAGACCGCTTCACTCGCGACTACTCGATCGCGACCTATGACCCTCAGTGGCAGCCGGTCGCCGGGCATTACGTGCTCGGCTCCCCGGCCCCGCACGCGCGCCCGGCGAATCTCGATCGCGTCCTGAGCCTGGCGCGGCGGCTGTCCGCCGGGTGGGATTTCATTCGGGTCGATCTCTACGACATCGACGGCGAGCTGTGGTTCGGGGAGTTCACGCCCTACCCCTCCGGCGGGTCTCCGTTCGCGAGCCAAGCCGTCGATCGTGCGGTGGGGCAGCTGTGGCGACTTCCGTCGTCAGCGACGCAGCGGCCATCGAGGTCGTCGCCGTCGTCGCCGTCGTCGCCGTCGAACGGGTGAGCGGCCCGCCGGCGGTGCTGTTGTGGGGAGATTGTGTGTCGGAGTCGAAGAGGGGGACGTACGTGAGGGTCGATTGGTGCGCGGTGCTGGGCTGGGGGCGGCGATGACGATCGTGGCGAAGGCGCGCAAGACGTTTCGTCCGCTCTACTGGCGGGTGGCCTCGTTGCTCCCGGTGCCTGCCCGGAGGAGGTTTCTCTTCCTGGCCAGGCATCGCCGGTGGCCGGATCTGCGTGACCCGCACGGGTTCAGCGAGAAGATCAACTGGCGGATCCTGCATGATCGCCGCCAGATGCTCGTCGACTTCTCCGACAAGCTCGAGATGCGACGGCTGGCCAGAGAGCGCGTGCCCGACCCTGCGATGATGCGGCTTCCCGAGCTGTTGTGGCAGGGCGACAGCCTCGAGGATCTGCCCGACCTTCAGGCCGTGGGACCGTGGGTGCTCAAACCCAACAACGGCACCGGCACCGTCGTCTTCGGCCCGGACGGACGCTCCCGGGAAGAGATCATCCGCCGGGCTCAGGCCTGGCGATCGAGCGCTCCCGGTGAGCTGTTGGGCGAATGGGCCTACACCCAGATCCCGACGCGATATCTGCTGGAGGGGCGTCTGCCCGGTGGTGGCACGCCGGCCGACTACAAACTCCTGTGCTTCGACGGTGAACCGCGGGTCATCCAGGTGCACACCGAACGGTTCAGTGACGCGCACAGCCTCTGCCACTACACCCCCGAGTGGGAGCTGCTGCCCGGCCGCAGCGCCAAGTGGCGCAATGACCCGGTGCCTCGACCGGAGCGGCTCGACCTGATGCTGGAGATTGCCCGACGTCTATCCGCCGGGTGGGATTTCATCCGGATCGACCTCTACGACGTCGATGGCGCAGTGTGGTTCGGTGAGTTCAGCCCTTATCCGGGCGCCGGCACCTCACGGTTCGTTCCGTATGCGTTCGACGAGTACCTCGGGTCGCTCTGGACGCTGCCCGAGCACCTCAGGTGAGTCGGCAGCTGCGTCTGGTCGGGCAACTGCTCGGCTCCACGGTTCTCGCCCAGGTCGCCGTGCTGGGGGCCATCGCAGCAGCCGCCCGGGCCACCACGGCCAGGGACTTCGCCGACTACGGCGTCGTCACGAGCGTCACGGCCGTGGTCGCCACGTTCAACACGTGGGCCGCCGAGTCACGGACCACGGTGGTCGAGGAAGACCGAGCCCACGAGATCTCCCGGGCCGGCCTGGCCGTCCTCTGGATGGTGCTGGCGCTGATCACCCTCGCTGCAGCCCTCGCTGCCGTGATGGGCCAGCACCGTTTGGGTCTGCTGCTGGGGTTGGGAGGGGTCGGCGCGGCGGTGACCGGCGGCCTGCAACTCGTCCAGGGCGTGGTCTTGCGTCGTCAGCAACAGCACTTGTTAGCCCACAGCCGAGCAACTCAGGGACTGTCGAACGCCGCCCTCATCCTGCTCTTCCTGGCCATCGGGTTGCCGGGCTTCGTCATCATCACGATCCCCTGGCTCATCTCGCTCGTGCTGGGACTGGTGGTCCTTCTGCGCGCGACCGGCGACCGCTCGCTGTGGTGGGGACGAAGTTCGTGGGCCGAGTGGCGGGTTCTGCGGTCCGAGACCCGCTGGCAGCCGGGCAGCAACGTGCTGGTCTCGCTGGCTGGTGCCCTGCCCATGCTGGTCCTCCCCGCCGTTGGCGCTGTCGAGGTGGCAGGTGCCTGGGCGTTGGTCGCCCGCTTCCTCATGCCCGTGGTGTCCACGCTCAACAGCACGTTCGGCCCGATCTACCTCGGACATGCCGCCGGGATGATCCGCCGCCGCGAGCTGCCGCAATTGCGTCGCTACCACGCCCGGTGGACTCTGCTGCTCGCAGCCGGGATGGTGTTGCTCTTGGGAGGGGCCACGTATGCCGTGCTCGTCCTGGTCCCGCTGTTGGGTCCCCAGTGGTCGGCCGCTGGGTCGGTCCTCGTGGCCGCGCTGCTGTACTTCGGCTCGATGTTCTGGTGTGTCCCGGTCTCGCAGACGCTGGTGCTCCTCGGCCGGGTCGACACCCAGGCGTGGTGGAGCGTGGCTCGGGCGGTCCTGTGTGCCATCCCGATGCTGTGGGCAGCGAGCGAGCCGCGAGGGGCTCTGACGGGCTGGGCCGCGATGGCGGCGCTGACCTTCGTGGCCCAGTTGGGGCTGCACCGAATAGCGCTGAAATCGTCCAATATGGGACATAAAGGATAGAGCGGTCAATTCAGTGTAATGCGCTGCAATAGGTGAGATTCATATTCCTTCGCCTAGCAGTGCGAGGGATATGACCGCTATCATCCGTCTTAACGTGTGTGCCTGGCACATACGCATCACTGGTCAGGAATTGGGACCTGGCCAGCGCGCTGACGCCTTAGGGCGGTGTCGGCGTATGGGGAACCCGGTGATCTGGCAGTCGCTGGGGTGAAGAGGGGATGCATTAGTGACGACTCTGCTCGTGGCGAACGAGGGTGGACACATCACCCAGTTGCACCGGTTGGTGCCGCGCCTGGACATCGACGACGACGTGGTCTGGGTGACCACTCGCAGCCCGCAGACCGCCTCGCTGTTGGCGGGTGAGACGGTCCATTGGACCGGCCCTGCCGACCCACGCGACGTTGGTCATGTCATGAGCAATGCCCGCTCGGTGAGCGCCATCTTCCGGCGTTACGACGTCAGTCGGGTGGTTTCCACGGGTGCGTCATTGGCGTTGTCCGCCCTGCCGCAGGCGGCGATGCGGGGGATCCCGACCTACTACATCGAGAGCGCGACCCGCGCGGTGGGTCCGAGCCGGACCGGCGCGTTGCTCGCCCTGGTGCCGGCGGTGAATCTGTTCACCCAACATGAGTCCTGGGCCGGCGGCCGCTGGAGGTTCGCAGGGTCGCCGTTCGACATCTACTCGACTGATGCGACGTCGCCCAAGCCGCTGCGCCGGGCCGTGGTCACCCTAGGCACCCAGGGTCGCTATGGCTTCCGCCGCGCCGTCGAGCGGATCAGGCAGATCCTGCCCGCGGATGTCGAGGTGCTGTGGCAAACCGGCAGCACCGATGTGTCCGGGCTCGGGATCGACGCTCGCGAGGCGGTTCCGTATGCCGAGTTGAACCGCGCGGTGCACGAAGCCGACGTCGTCGTCACGCACGCCGGGACCGGCGCGGTGCTGGGCGCCTTGGATGCCGGTCAGTTCCCGGTCGTGCTGCCGCGGCGTTTCTGCTACGGCGAACACGTCGACGACCACCAGGTTCAGACGGCGTTCGAGGTCACTCAGCGGGGGCTGGCCCTCGTGCGCGATCCGGCCCACCTGACTCTCGAAGACCTGTACGGCGCGGCATCCCATCGGGTGACCCAGCGCGCTCGGCCGCCGCTGCTCGACCTCGACGTGCTCGACCGGCGGGTGCCGGCCATGGCCGTCTGAGCCGCTTCGTGGCTCTGCGCTGACCGAGACTGGCCGGGTTTGCTTGCGCGTCTCCCGGTTACGGGTCAGCGACCCCACCCGTCCGCGACGAACTGAATGCGCGACCACGGGAAACCGTCGAGGACCGTGCCGCCCGTCTCGTAGCGCGACGCATCGTAGATGCTCAGCCATGGGTCGCGGCGCCCCGCCTGGATGTCCAGTTGCCCGGACTCACCGTCCAACACGACGCCCTCAGAGACGTCGGCGACAAGGAGTCCAAATTTCTGTGCGGCGCGCGCCAGGGCTTTCCCGAGGCGCGACATCGGCAGGGTGTCGACGTTGACCGTGGGGTCCAGACGCATTCGTGCACCTTCGGGGATGGCATCTGGATGAGTATCGCGCCCGTCGGTGCGCTGCGCAGGCCACACGGCGACCTGGAGCTTGGTCTGCGGCAGCGCAATGGACAACGCATGCGGGATCACCCCCGCACGGGCCTCGGCGATGGTGACCATCCCCGCCGCATTGACCAGACTCGACGCCGCCGACCCGAACGGCCGGTCGAAATAGCCCCTGCTGGTGCTCACGTCATCGATCCGCCCGCCCCAGCAGGCGGTCCACATCCCGTTGACCTTCGCGGCCTTCCAGAACTCCCAGAGCCGTCCGGTGGCCGGATCGTAGATCGTCATCCCGCCATCGCCTCCGAGGCCCGGCGTGGCATTGGTCGGGATAGGAACGCCGAGGAAGATCCCTCGCCCGGCGAAAAAGTCCGGATGCGCGGCATACGGGCATGACCCGAACGCGACATCCGTGGTGGGGGTGCCCGCCGGCACGGTGAGGACAGTGGAGTTCCACGCCCTGGTGTTCATCCCGGCCGTCCCTGTCGGGGTCGATTGGATCAGCGCGAGCAGGCGCGCCAGCCGGGCGGGGGAGGTGGGGTCCAGTGGCGCCGTCCGCACGTCCAGTCGAAAGGCCGAGTTGCTCGCCTGCCGGTATGCCGGTGTGCCGGCAGCCGTCGCAAGGAAGGCGAGTTGGGGTGTGGTGGTCCCGGCGCTCCCTGTCGTCGGTGAGATCGAAGTGGACGACCCGGTGGGAGCTGGCCCAACGGTGGAGCCGGTTGGGTCACCCGATGCAGACCGAGTGACAACCGCCCCCGACGATCCGGACGCCCCTGCCGAGGGGTCGGTCGACGGTTTGGCTTCGCCGGGAAGAGCGAGGTTTTGACCGGGGGAGCCGCCCCCGACTGGGGCAGTGCCGGTACTCGAGGACTGCAGCGCAGGCGTGTCGCCGCCGACCAGCCCGTTGCCGGCATCCGACCCGGGGTCGGGCACGGCATACCCCTGCGCTGTGCGGCCGAGAGCGAGGGCTGATCGGAAGCCCTCGGAGTGCCCGTCGGTGAACACCACCGCGAGGAGGGCGCCGACCCCCACGAGCGCTGCTGCCGTGCGCGAACGCGCCGATCGTCGGCCGGGGGGTGCGGAGCGCATTGGCCTATGGTGCCGCACCACCCACGGGGACTCCTATTCCATGGCGAATTGCCGGAAATGCCCGTGGCGACATTCGCGCCCGCGGTGGGAACTCTCTTAGCGGACTATTGACCGCGGCTTAACGCGTGCGCTGTCACCGTGGCTTTGGGCCACCTGTGGCCCCGCTGTCGAGCCGCACAGCGCAGAGGTTCTCCCCAGGAGTCACCATGTCAAGACCCAGCACCTCCACCGCAGCCTGCACCCGCACCGCTCACCGCGGCCTCCGTCGCAGCGCAGCCGCACTCGCCGTCTCGGCCGGCGCCGCCGCTGCCTTGCTCACGGCCGCACCGGCCGCGCAGGCCGCCCCGTCGCCGGCCCCTTACCCGGTAGGCACGTCCATGCTCATCCGCTGCCACGGCCTGGACCTGTGGTCGGTGTCGGGTTACCTGCAGTCCAGCGGCACCAAGACCAAGACCGCGCCCACGGTGACGATGAAGGGCCCGGACGCCACGCTGTACGCGCTCGTCGGGAGCTGGTCGATCAGCTCGCGCTTCAACGGCGTCTACTACTCGGGCAAGTACACCTACGACGAGACCCTCACCGCGCCGGACGGGTCGGTCTGGGGCACGTGGAAGGGCACGCAGTTGCTCGACATGTGGGGTCGCCCCTACGGCCCGAAGTACGGCACCTGCAATAACCCGCTGTGACCGCAGCGGGCCTCGATCCGCCGTCCTCGCCCCTCCCAAACCCCCCCGGGATCGCAACGGACGCAGCCATTCGGTCGGAATGGCGCGCGCACGGAGCGACACGGAGGGGCGGGGACGGCCCCGCCTCGCCCCAGATGACCGTCGCGAGACTGGCGGGGGTTGAATGGTGGCATGAGCACCGCCACGACCTTGACCTTTCTCGGCGCGACCGGATCGGTGACGGGCTCGAAGTTCCTGCTCACCGATGGTGCACGGCGCATCCTCGTCGACGCGGGGGCCTTTCAGGGTGAGCGTGAACTGCGACGGCGCAACTGGGAGCCCTTCCCGATCGATCCTTCGCTGATCACCGACGTCATCCTCACGCACGCCCATCTCGACCACTGTGGCTACCTTCCAGCGTTGGTGCGCAACGGTTTTCACGGCCCCGTGTGGGCGACGGCAGCAACCATCCGGCTCGCCGAGATCGTGCTGCGCGACGCGGCTCACCTGCAGGAGCGCGACGCCCTCGACGCTGCCGAGGGCGGCTGGTCCAAACACAACCCGCCCAAACCGCTCTACGACACCGCCGACGTCGAGGCGACCTTGCCGCTGATGACTGCGGTCGACTACGACCGCGATCTCGACCTCGGCGACGGGCTCTGGGCGCGCTTCACCCGGGCCGGGCACATCCTCGGGTCGTCCAGCGTCCGGGTCGAAACGCCCAGCACCTCAGTTCTGTTTAGTGGCGACCTCGGTCGCCACGACCACCCCGTGCTGCGTCCGCGCGAGATCCCGCCGGGGGCGGCATACGTGCTCGTTGAATCCACTTACGGTGACCGCGAGCACCCGGAGCCGCTGGAGTTGCCGCACGAGGGTTTCGCCGATGTCATCCGGCGCACGGTGGCCCGCGGGGGGTCGGTGCTCGTGCCGGCCTTCGCCGTGGACCGCACCGAGGTCGTCCTCAAGACCCTGTCCGACCTGCGCCGCGACGGCCGCATCCCGAGGGTCCCTGTGGTCGTCAACTCGCCGATGGCCCTCGACGCGCTGCAGGCCTATCGCGACAACGCCACCGAGATGCGCGCCGAACTCGACCTGCACGAGATCCTCGGCGACGTCCAGGAATTGCGCAGCGCCGAAGATTCTCGGGCCTACACCGAGTCGCGGCACGGCTCGAGCATCATCATCTCCTCGTCCGGCATGGCGACCGGTGGGCGGGTCCTGCACCATCTCGCCCGGATGCTGCCCGACCCGCGCCATGCCGTCGTCCTCACCGGCTACCAGGGCGCCGGCACCCGCGGCCGGGCCCTCATCGAGGGCGCTACCCGGCTCAAGATGCACGGGCAATACGTCGGCGTGCGCGCCGAAATCCTGCATGACACCGAGTTCTCGGTCCACGCCGACGCCTCGGACCTGCTCGACTGGCTGCGTGCGCTGTCACCGGCGCCCGCGACCGTCTTCTGCGTCCACGGCGAACCCGACCCCGCGGCAGCCCTCGCGGCCCGCATCGAGCGCGAGTTGCGGCTGGATGCCGTCGTCCCGCGCCTCGACGAGCGGGTCGTCCTCGCGGCTCCGTCCGCACCCACCACCTCGGGCGGCCCTCTCGAGACGACCCTCCCGTATGCCGTCCGTCCACCTGCCGCGGTCCCGGCAGAACCCACGACACCGGCCAGCCCGCCTGTCGAGACCCAGGATGACGCGACACCGGATGGCGTGGCCCTGGGTGCGGCGACCCCGGTGGTGACGGTGGACGGCATACCCGTGGGTGCCGTGCAGGTGACCAGCGATCTGCGCCCGCGGCGAGTCGACGCGGACACCGTCGTCCTGGAAGGCACGATCACGATCCGCCTCGACCGGGCCTGAGCGCACCCGTGCCTCATCACCGGCCGTCGGTCAGGGTCAGCTCCGGACGCGGCCCCAGCCGAACCAGTCTCGTGCCGACGACTGTCACTGCCGATCGATCGGGTCGCTGAACACCAGACCGGCGTGCGCGAGCAGGGCGGTGAGGGAGACGGCATACGCGTCGGGGCCGTCGATGAGGTATGCCGTGTCCTCCCGGCAGTAGACCGGGCAGGAGGGCAGCGGGCCACCATGGGGGTGCTGCAGTAGCACGCGGTGGCTCTCGTTGAACCGGTCGCCGGCAACCTGGCCGATGACAACCTCGTCCGCTCGGGTGCCGGCATCGAGCACGCCGATCCAGTCGCCGTAGACGATGACCCCGAGTCCGCCGGTGGGGATCCCGGTGACGGCGTTGACCCGGCCGCCCGCGACGCGCAGCACCACCGAGCCCGGGAAGGGCAGCGCCCACACGTCGCCCCGCGCCAACGTCATCGACACCAGGCCGTCGTCGGCGGCGGTGCCTGGCGGCAGCGACCAGCGGGGCCGCAGCTCGGGCGTCCAGCGGGTGAGGCGCGGACCGGATCGGGAACCGACCACCCAGACATCGTCGTCGCGGTCTGTGGTCACCCCTTCCGGAATCTCGCCGATCTCCCCGGTGTGACTGACCGTGCCGGTGGAATCCAGCACGCACGCCAGGTCGCGCCCTTGCTCGTCAAGGCCCGCGAGCAGCCACCGGCCGCCCGTCATCGACGCCACGAACGGATAGGCGACCGGCATCCGCGGGACGAGCAGGGTCTGCCTTGCGTCGAGACTCCCGGAGCGCCCGGACGGCCAGCCGTATGCCGTGAGCGCACCTTCCGCGCCCGGCTGCTGCACCTCCTGGTCCGATCGGGTCCACAGCGCGATCAGGCCGGTTTCGCCCACGGTCGCGGTCACCAGGTGCCCATACCCCGCGGGTGGCTGGAGCGTGCCGAGGTGGCGGACGGCATACCGGGAGGTGGTGGAGGCCGAGGAACCGGAGCCGCCCAGCGCTCCCCGCAGGCGTGCTATCCAGGAGCGGCCCGAGCCGTGGTCAGTCATCGCTCTCCTGATCTGGCTCGGTGCCGGGAGCGACCGGACTCGCGGCCGGCGGACCCTGCAACAGGGTGAGCCGCATGGCACACGCCTGCCGGATCACCTGGAAGGCCGTTTCCTTGGCCGTGTGCCGCAGCCGGGCATCCGTCGCCGAGGCGAGGGTGAAATTGAAGGCGACGAAGACCGCAAGGAAACCGGCCACCCGCAGGTGAGCGGTGCTGATCAGGTAGGTGTGACCGGACCCGGCATACGTGAAGAGGGCATGCGGAGCCGAGCGGGTCCAGACCTGGGCGGTCGCGGGGTCGATCGCGAGGTAGCCGATGACGAGGAAGAGCAGGAAGACGGCGCCGGCGATGATTAGCCCGACCATGAGCTGAGACAGCATGGCCACCTGTCGGACGTAGAAGCGTTGCCTCCTGGTGAGCGGGCAGGTGGCCGGCACCTCCGGGGTCGGCGCGTCACACAGGGGCGTGTCGGCCATGGCCGCGCGCAGGTCCTCGGTGGTCTCGAAGTGGACCAGCTCCGCGAGACCGAGGTGCTGCTGCCGGGCGATGAAGAGGGCGGCGAGGAGCAGCAGCACGGCGATGACCGCGAGATAGGGCGTGATCGTCAGGGTGCCGATGGACCCCCACACACCAGGGTTGAGGAAGAAGAAGAACACCACCCCGAGCGAGACCGGCAGCGATGTGGCCAGCGTCGAGCCGGTCTGACTGAGCGATCGGCCCAGGCTGCGGCTCAGCCAACGCGAGAGGGTGACGAGGCCGAGCCGTTCCAGCCCGAGGATGACCAACACCGCCAGCACCTGGATGACGCCGATGACGATGACGGTGACGAGTTTGAAGGTATGCGGGTCGACCTCCTCGCCGGCGAACTCGTCGGCGCTCGTCGCGAGCATGACCAGCAGGGGTGGGCCGAGCACGAAGGCGGCCGACTCCAGCCACCCGATGCGCTGGATCGGTCCGAACGGCGGGCGCCTGCGGGCCAGGTTGGAGGCGAGCCAGGTGACCAGGACGATGCCGACCGCCAGTCCGAGCGAAGCCCACCAGGACAACGTCGTCGACAGCGGCAGCCCGACGAGCATGACCAGCAGGAACCATCCGATGAGCACCGGAGTGGCGCGCTCCGAGGTGGAGCGAGCGTGGGGCGTGCCCGACAGCAGCAGGGTCAGACCGCGCCGGTCGAACCAGCGCGCGACCTCCGCGCCCGGATCATCCGAGCGACCGAGCAGGTGACTGGGCACTCGACCGCTGAATCGACCACGGGATCGACCATTCGTGCTGCTGCTCGCCATGGACCTTCCCTGCTCTCCGAGCCCCGATCATCGAGCCGGCTCCCGACCGCGCGCAACGCCAGCAGGCGAGTGTCGCTCGGTTCTTCGACTGCGAGAGTATGCCGTCTGCAACGGTATGCCGTGCCCGCGAGGTGCGCGGACGGCATACCCGAGGTGCGCGGACGGCATACCCGAGGTGCGCGGACGGCATACCCGGGGTTAGTCGTTGTCGGAACTGCCGTGCCGCAGCCGGTGCAACAGACCGTGCTCCTCCTCGGCGGCGGAGGTGGACTCCGCGAGATGGGTAGAGCCGTCGGCCGCGACGGCCGTGTCCTCGAAGAGCAGCAGCGTGATCCGATGGTTGTCCATCTCCCGGACCGTGAGCTGGCCGCCGTCGAGCCTGACCATGTCGCCGACGTTGGGGACACTGCCGAAGAACTTGTAGAACAGCCCGGCGAGGGTGACGTAGTCGTCGTCCTGCGGGAAGTCGAAGGGCACCAGGTCTTCCAGGTCGAGGATGCGCATCGAGGCGTCGATCTCGTATTGGCTGCCTTCGAGCTTCTTGACCCGCCGAGCGGCGTGGGTGAACTCGTCCTCGTAGTCGCCGACGATCTCTTCGAGGATGTCCTCCAGAGTGATGATGCCCTCGGTGCCGCCGTATTCGTCGACGACGATCGCCATCTGCTGACGGGTGCGCTTGAAGTCGGCGAGCAGGTCGTTGAGCGGTTTGCTGTCGGGCACCATGAAGGCCGGCTTGGCGAAGTCGATGACCTTCTTCTTGCTCACCGTGGCCATGCTGTCGCTGGAGGCGTGCTCGGCCATGTAAGTGAGCAATTCCTTGATCTGCACGATGCCGGTGATCTTGTCGATGCTCTTGTCATAGACCGGGAACCGAGCGTGCGGGATGTCGCGGAAGTAGCGCAGAGTGTCGCCCAGGGTGGCGTTCTGCGGGAGGGCGCGGATCTGGGTGCGCGGCACCATCGCCTCGCGGACCGAGTGCTCGTCGAGCTCGAAGACGCCGCGGATCATCTCGGTCTCTTCGGGCGCGAGCATGCCGTCCTTCTCGCTGGCTTCGAGGATCATCCGGATCTCTTCGACGCTCATGGTGAAGTGGCTCTCGCCGTGCCCGCCGAGGTTGCCCTGTCCGGACAGGCGCAGCAGCAGGTCGGAGGCCCACTTCATGACGGCGATGAGCGGGCGGAAGGCGAGGTACAGGACGTTGATGAGCCGCCCGACCATGAGCGAGAGCTTCTCGGACTTGTGGAAGGCCAGGACCTTGGGCGCGAGCTCGCCACCAACGATGTGGACGAACGACACGAGGATGAACGACAGGACATAGGCGAAGGTGTGCGCGGCGTGATGTAGCGCGTCGTGGTCGCCGAGGGCGGTGAAGATGTCGACGACGTAGGGGTCGATGACGGTGTGCAGGGTCTCCATACCGACGGCGCCGAGGCCCAGGGAGACGAGGGTGATGCCGACCTGGGTCACCGAGTAGAACCGCTCGGGCTCCTCGTGCAGTAACTGCACGGTTTTGGCCCGCTTGTCGCCGTCCTCGGCCAGTTGCCGGATCCGGCTGCGCCGGGCCGACGAGATCGCGATCTCCGACCCGACGAAGAACGCGTTCCCCGCGACGAGAAGCAAGATGATGACCAGCCGCAGATACAGCGGGAGATCCTCCATGGGGTGACCCTCCAGGGCAACCAACGTGTCGGCGGGCCCCGATGGGCGCAACACCTGAGGGGCCCGATTCTAGAAGCGCGCTACCGGCCGCAATAGGCCTAAAGACACCCCGCGTCTATCGAAAAGACAACAGGGGTATGCCGTCCGCTCACCCGCGCCGTACTGCCTCCGCACGCGTCTCGCACGCGTCTCGCACGCGTCCGCGCGCGACTCGGGCGCCGCCGGGGTGCACAGCCTTCTCTATCCGTGTAATCCGGCTGCGTCGCCCAGACCGAGCGGCTGGGGTCCGGCTCCCGGCCGCGTCGTCTATGTCCTCAGCGTGAAGTGGACGGTCTTCGCCCCCGCGCTGTTGCCGTGT
>WBZM01003146.1_pt1 | contig 13121 bp, 9 predicted proteins | sample 5204271 | NCBI WGS metagenome assembly WBZM01 (sample SAMN12344346, study PRJNA552823) | activated sludge metagenome | biome: Activated sludge suspended growth; feature: Nitrification reactor; material: Wastewater; isolation source: activated sludge from nitrification reactor of wastewater treatment...
GAAGGCGCGGTGGTGGAGCTGCTCCTCGCCATGGGCTACGGCGGCGTGGGCGGGCGTGGCGTCACCACGGATCTCACCCACGATGGCGGGATCGACGGGGTCATCGACCAGGACGTGCTCGGCCTCAGCAAGGTCTATGTCCAGGCCAAGCGCTACTCGCCGACCAACGCCGTGCAGCGACCGGAGGTGCAGGGGTTCGTTGGCGCGCTCAGCGGCAAGGCCGATGGCGGCGTGTTCATCACCACGAGCCGCTTCAGCCCCGGCGCCGTCGAGTGGGTTCGGACGGTTCCGGCTCGCATCATCCTGATCGACGGCCGGCGCCTCACCGAGCTGATGATCGAGTACGGCGTCGGCGTCCAGGTCGAGCGGACCTACCGAGTCGTCGAGATCGACGAGGACTTCTTCACGTGAGCCGGATCGACGACATCATCCGGCGGCACTGTCCATCTGGTGTCGAGTACCGAGCGATCGGCGACGCGGGGGAGGTGTTCCGCGGTCGGCGCTTCACCAAGACCGATTACGTGGACGATGGGGTTGCGGCGATCCACTACGGCGAGCTCTACACGCACTACGGGACCTCGGCCCGAGAGGTCATCACGCGTGTCCAGTCCGACCTGGCGCCGAACCTGAGGTTCGTCGAGCAGGGCGACGTCGTGATTGCCGAGGTCGGAGAGACCCTCGAGGACGTCGGGAAGGCCGTGGCATGGCTCGGCACCGAGCGGGTCGCGATCCACGATGGCTGCTACGGCTTTCGATCCGAACTCGACCCGACCTTCGTCGCCTTCTACCTCCAGACTGCCGCCTTCCATTCCGAGAAGAACCGTCACGTCGCACGAGCGAAGGTCAAAAGACTCTCGATCCAGGGTCTCCGACAGATCCGGATTCCGGTGCCACCGATCGAGGTACAGCGCGTGATCGTTCGAGTCCTAAACTTGTTCCAGTCGCTGGAGGCGGAGCTGGAGGCGGAGCTGGAGGCGGAGCTGGAGGCAAGACGGCGCCAGTACGCGCACTACCGCGACTCGCTCCTCGCGTTCACCGAATTCGAGAGAGAGAGAGATCAGGTGGCTGACCTTGGGTGAGCTTGGCTCGCTGTTCGGCGGGCTCACTGGCAAGTCGAAGGCCGACTTCCAGTCCGGGAACGCGCGCTACGTCTCATACATGAACGTGTACGCCAACATCTCGACCGACGTGCTGCCCGAAGAAACGGTCAAGATCGGCGACGGCGAACGCCAGCGTCGGCTGTCACGCGGGGACATCCTCTTCACTGGCTCATCGGAAACCCCCGAAGAGTGCGGAATGTCGTCGGTGATCACCACCGACCCACCCGAACCCTTGTACCTCAACAGCTTCTGCATCGGCTTCCGACCCGAGCCCATAGACGTACTGGATCCGGAGTTCGCAAAGCACCTGTTCCGCTCGCTGACGATGCGACAGCAGATCGTGCGAACGGCGAACGGTGTCACGAGATTCAACGTCTCGAAGAAGCGACTCGCGAAGGTTTCGGTGCCGGTCCCGTCACGGGCTGAGCAGGCTCGGATCGCAACGGTCTTGGACAACTTCGAAGGCCTCGTGAACGACCTGTCCGTCGGACTCCCGGCCGAGCTTCTGGCTCGGCGCAAGCAGTATGAGTACTACCGGGATCGGCTGCTGAAGTTCGAGGAGGCCGCGTGACCGACGCGTCGGCTTCACGATACGAGCCGATCGCGTTCAGCTCGGAGAGCACGGTCGTTGCGGAGTTCCTCACGGACCCCGCTCCGGTCGCCGGCTACCAGTCCGAAGCCGACCTCGAACGAGCCTTCATCGATCTCCTCCGTGAGCAGGCCTACGAGCGCCTGACCATCACCAGCGAGGCGGAGCTGGTCTCCAACCTGCGCAAGCAACTCGAAGTGCTCAACGGCATCACGTTCTCCGACGCCGAGTGGGAGCGATTCTTCCGCGAGCGGATCGCCGGTGACAAGGACGGCGTCGTCGAGAAGACGATTCGCATCCAGGAGGACCACATCCAACTCCTCCAGCGCGACGACGGGACGACCAAGAACGTCGCGCTGATCGACAAGGCGAACATACACAACAACCGTCTCCAGGTCATCAACCAGTACGAGGCCGAAGGCACCTACGCCAACCGCTACGACGTGACCGTGCTGGTCAACGGGCTGCCGATGGTCCACGTCGAGCTGAAGCGCCGCGGGGTCGACCTTCGCGAGGCCTTCAACCAGATCGACCGCTACCAGCGCGACAGCTTCTGGGCCGGCACCGGTCTCTTCGAGTACGTGCAGCTGTTCGTCATCAGCAACGGCACGTTGACGAAGTACTACAGCAACACCGTCCGCACCCAGCACCTCGGGGAGCGAGCGGGAGCAAAGCGAGCCCGAAAGACCTCGAACAACTTCGCGTTCACGAGCTGGTGGGCCGACGCCACGAACCGGCCGATCGAAGACCTCGTCGGCTTCGCCAAGACCTTCTTTGCCAAGCACACGCTCCTGAACATCCTCACCCGGTACTGCGTCCTGACGGCCGACCGGATGCTGCTCGTGATGCGTCCGTACCAGATCGTCGCGACCGAGCAGATCCTCCGGCGGATCGAGGTATCCACCAACTACAAGCAGTGGGGCACCGTCGCCGGGGGCGGCTACATCTGGCACACAACCGGGTCAGGCAAGACCCTGACCAGCTTCAAGACAGCGCAGCTCGCTACCGCGATCGACGGTATCGACAAGGTGCTCTTTGTCGTCGACCGCAAGGACCTCGACTACCAGACAATGGCCGAGTACGACCGGTTCCAGAAGGGAGCGGCCAACTCGAACACCTCGACCAAGGTGCTCAAGCAGCAGCTCGAGGACCCGAATGCCCGGATCATCATCACCACGATCCAGAAGCTGAGCACCTTCATCACGGCCAACAAGGGCCACGAGATCTACGGCGGCCACGTCGTGATCATCTTCGACGAATGCCACCGCTCCCAGTTCGGCGACATGCACACCGCAATCACCAAGGCGTTTCACCGTTACCACCTCTTCGGGTTCACGGGAACGCCGATCTTCGCCGCCAACTCGGCCAGCGGCGGTAACCCGCAGTTGCGGACGACCGAGCAGGCGTTCGGCGACAAGCTGCACACGTACACGATCGTCGACGCCATCACCGACAAGAACGTGCTGCCGTTCCGCATTGACTACGTGAACACCATCAAGATGCCAGAGTCGATCACCGACAAGCAGGTCAGCGCGATCGACAAGGAGAACGCGCTGCTCGCGCCCGAGCGGATCGCGCAGGTCGTCGCCTACATCCGCGAACACTTCGACCAGAAGACGAAGCGGACCTCGCACTACAGCGTCGCCGGCAAGCGCCTCCGCGGGTTCAACTCGCTCTTGGCGACTGCGTCGATCGACGCGGCCCGCCGCTACTACAACCAGTTCTTCCTCCAGCAGCAGGATCTGCCGCCGGATCAGCGGCTGACGGTCGGTCTGATCTACAGCTACGCGCCGAACGCGGCAATCGACGACATCCTCGCCGAGGAGGAGTTCGAGACCGACGGGCTCGGCTTCGATGCCCGGGAGTTCCTCGAGCACGCCATCCAGGACTACAACGACTTGTTCGGCACGAGCTTCGACACCACCGCCGAGAGGTTCCAGAACTATTACAAGGACCTGTCGCTCCGGCTCAGGCGGCGAGAGATCGACCTTGTGATCGTGGTCAACATGTTCCTCACCGGATTCGACGCAACGACACTCAACACCCTCTGGGTCGACAAGAACCTGCGCGCCCACGGCTTGATCCAGGCGTACTCACGGACCAACCGGATCCTGAACTCGGTGAAGACGTTCGGAAACATCGTCAGCTTCCGAGACCTAGAGCAGGAGACCAACGACGCCATCGCGCTGTTCGGCAACAAGGACGCCCGAGGGATCGTTCTCCTCAAACCGTTCGCCGACTACTACGACGAGTACGCCGAACGAGTCGCGGAGCTCCAGGCCGACTTCCCGCTCGGACAACCGATCACCGGCGAGGCCGCCCAGAAGGCGTTCATCGCGCTGTTCGGGTCGATCCTCCGGCTCCGCAACATCCTGCAGTCGTTCGACGAGTTCGCCGGCAACGAGATCCTCGCCCCGCGAACGGTGCAGGACTACCAGAGCGTCTACCTAAACCTGTACCAGGACTTCCGCTCCCGGCGCGACGCCGAGAAGGAGTCGATCCTCGACGAGGTCGTGTTCGAGATCGAGCTGATCAAGCAGGTCGAGATCAACGTCGACTACATCCTGCTGCTCGTCGAGCAGCACCGGAGCGCCAGGGGTGACGGCAAGGACAAGGAGATCCGCGCCGAGATCACACGCGCCGTCACCTCGAGCCCGTCGCTGCGGAACAAGCGGGATCTCATCGAGGAGTTCGTCGACTCGCTGTCCGCCACCGCCCAGGTCGACAGCGCATGGGCAGCGTTCATCGCCAAGAAGCGGGCCGAGGAGCTTGACCGGATCATCGACGACGAGGGTCTCGACTCGAAGGCGACCCACGCCTTCGTTGACGCAGCGTTCCGCGACGGCGCCGTCCAACCTACCGGTACAGCGATCACCAAGATCCTTCCGCCGGTATCCCGATTCGGACACGACGGCGGCCACGCCGTGAAGAAGCGCACCGTGCTGACGAAGCTCGGCGACTACTTCGACCGATTCTTCGGCCTGAGCTGACCGTCGCCACGGCCGGCCACGTTGTTGGGCCTCGGAGGGTCGCCGCGCGCTTAGGTCCCTGAGGGTCCACGTGTGCTGGAAGGTCCATCACGGGCGGGGCACCTCGGAGGTGGCCCTGTGGAACGGATGGAACGACGGACGCTGTCGGTGGCCGAGGCCGCCCAGGTGCTGGGGATCTCACGAGCGCACGCCTACGACTGCGTTCGGAACGGTGAGCTCCCGTCGATCACGCTCGGACGTCGCGTGGTCGTGCCTCGGCAAGCGATCGAGGATCTCCTGGCTCAGGGCTCCTCCGCCGATTCGGCGGACGTCGGATGAGCTCACGACGAGCGCAGCAGCGGCCCTGTCAAAGCGGTTCACAGACTTGCATCGTCGATGCGGTGACCCTGAACACCGGGAGGGAGGTGCCGTGTTGAACCTCCACCGGCTCGCGCCGGGTGCCGAGTCGTACTACCTCGACCAGGTCGTGTCGGGGATCGAGGACTACTACGCGGAGGAAGGCGAGGCGCCGGGCTACTGGCTCGCGGCGGCGCACCAGTTGGGGCTCGACGGACAGGTGCGCGCCGAGGACCTCCGAGCGGTGCTCGGCGGCGTCGATCCGAGGACGGGCGAGCACCTCCATCGCGCGCGGAACCGGAAGGTGCCCGGCTGGGACCTGGCCTTTCGCGCTCCGAAGTCGGTGTCGATCCTCTGGGGCGTCGGCGACGCGGCCATGTCAGCGCAGGTGGAGGCCGCTCACGATGCCGCCGTGGCCCGTGCAATGGGCTACATGGAGGACGTTGCTGCCTTCACGAGGACGGGACGCAACGGCGTGCACCGGGCAACGTCGGACGGTTTCGTGGCCGCGGGCTTTCGGCATCGCACCTCGCGAGACAGAGACCCGTTGCTCCACACGCACGTGCTCGTCGCGAACTCTGTGTGCGCCGCCGACGGCCGGTGGCGGACCATTGATGCCACGGCGCTTTACGAGCACGCCAAGACGGGCGGCTGCGTCTACCAGGCACAGCTTCGCCACGAACTCACGGCGCGGCTCGGTGTGGAGTGGATGCCGGTCCACGACGGACTATCCGACATCGCTGGTGTCGATGCGGACCTGATCCGTCTGTTCTCGAAGCGCCGCGAGCAGATCGAGCAGACGATGGCCGAGTGGGGCCTCACGTCGGCGAGAGCGGCGCAAGTGTCGACCCTGGAGACCCGTCGGGCGAAGGTGGTCAGCCCTGAACGCCTATCTGACCACGCCGCCAGGTGGCGGTCAGAGGCACTGACCACCGGCCATGACCTGCCCGACCTTACGACAATCACCGGTCGCCAGAGCGTTCCCGAACTTGACGCTGGCGAGACAACGACAGCCTTTGAACGCCTGTCCTCCTCGGCGGGATTGACGGCGTCGAAGTCGACGTTTGACCTCCGGGACGTCATCCGAGGGCTGATCGACGAGCTCCCGCCCGGCGTGTCGATGGAGACCATCGACGATCTCGCTGCCCAGTACCTGGCTCGCGACGAAGTCGTCGGCGTCGGACGGAAGGACCGAACAGGACCGCTCTTCTCGACGACGGAGATGATCGACCTCGAGCGCTTCGTCGTCGATCTCGCGAGCGGCGGACGGTCTGCCGGCTGGGCCGTAGCCGCCAGAACCGCAGTCGCGACGGCGATCCGGGCACGGCCGTCGATCGCCGAGGAGCAAGCAGCCGTCGTACGGGAGATGTGCAGGTCCGGTCGCGAGGTCGATGTACTGGTCGCTGCTGCGGGAACGGGCAAGACGTTCAGCCTTGACGCCGCACGCGAGGCGTGGCGTCAGTCTGGATACCGGGTCATCGGTTGCGCGCTGGCCGCGTCGGCGGCCCACGAGCTGCGCGCCGGATCGGGCATCCCGTCAACGACGATCGCCAAGCTAAACCTGGACCTCCATCGGGGTCGGCAACGACTCGATGCCCGCACCGTTCTCGTCATCGACGAAGCAGGGATGGTCGGGACCCGAGCGCTCGCTCCACTGCTTCGCGAAGCGGTGCTCCGCCGGTCGAAGGTGGTGCTCGTCGGCGATCCCCGCCAGCTTCCCGAGATCGCGGCCGGCGGCGTGCTGGCTTCGCTTGCGAAGCATCATCCCGTGCTCACGCTCACCGAGAACCGGCGTCAGCAGGAAAAAGCCGAGCGTGGGGCCCTCCGTCGGTTGCGTGACGGAGACGTTGATGGGGCCATCGAAGGGTTCCGACGACTCGGCGGAGTGGTCGCCGCGCCCAACGCCGAGACGGTGCGCGATGTGATGGTCGCCGACTGGGCCAGTCATCGGAGCGCTGGCGAGTCTGCGTTGATGATGGCGAGGCGCAACGCCGATGTCGACGACCTCAACCGTCGTGCCCGCTGCCTCATCGCCGCGGCCGGTGAGCTGTCCGGTCCGGTGATGTTTGTTGCCGGTCGGCCGTTCCAGGTCGGCGAGCAAGTGATCTGCACCAGAAACGACCACCCGAACGGGATCCGCAATGGCACGGTCGGCACGATCGTCGGGCTTAGCTGTTCGGAGCGCACCGTCACGATCTCGACCGAAGACGGCGAGCGGAACTTGGCGAGCGACTACATCGATGCGGGACACCTCCGGCACGGGTATGCCGTCACGGTCCACAAGGCCCAGGGCCGAACCTGCGACCGCGGCCTCCTCCTAGCCAGCGACGACCTGCACCGCGAGATGGGATACGTCGGACTCAGCCGTGGACGGGAGTCCAACCGGATGTACCTCGTGTCCGACGAGCCGGGCGACGAGCTGGAGCGCCACGGGCGACCGGATGATCGGAGCGACCCCTTCGACCTCGTGGTCGACTCGCTGCGGCACAGCGACGCCAAGGAACTCGCGATCGATCAGTCCGGTCTGGACGAGCTCGACGACGGTGCCGACATCGGCTGGTAGCCAGCCGAGGAGTGTCCTTGTCGAGCGGGGAGCGGAGTCGCCCGCAGAGCCCCCGGCAACGCGACACACGTACCAAAGCGGTTGGGGCGGCCGATGGTGGCCGCCCCAACCGCGGAGCACGTCTACTTCTCGTCTCGGACTCCCTTGTGGGGGCGGTCACTGACGTTCAGGATTCGGCCCGTCTTGGTGTCGCGCTTGATGTAGGTGCCATTCGGGTGCTGGAACTCGCTCCGGCCCTTGACTGCGCCGATGCGATGACCCTTTCCGGTGTTCGTTGCCATCTGCTCACCTCCTTTCATGCTGGCAAGAACCAGTGTAGGCGAAGCTGGACGAAAAGTGGTGCATGCCGATGCAACTAGTCCACCCAATGTGTAGGATGGCTGTCATGGCAGGCAAGAAGACCACCACAGCACCGGACGAACTAGATGAAGTTCAAGGTGCACTAGTCCAGTTGGCACGTCTCTCGGTCGCAGGCCGCGAACAAGATGCTGCCCTTTTTGTCCAGCGCCTTTCTCGTCGGTTTCGGACCAGCGAACCTGCGCTGGCCGAGGCGCTGGTGGGGATGCTGCGCGAGGCTCCGACGCGGTCTTCCCCGCTTCGACGCGCGGGTGGTGCTGCCGGCTTGGCCGTTCCGGTCGACGCCGACAGCCGGCTGGCGCTGGTGCGTGTCGAAGATCCTCCGATGATCGAAGCGGAGCCGATCCTGCCGCCCGGGGTCCGGAGGGCCGTGCAACAGCTCGTCGACGAGCGCCGGCGGGCGGATCAATTGGCCGACGTTGGCTTAGCGCCCACCCGAACGGCGCTCCTTGTCGGACCACCCGGAGTGGGCAAGACCATGGCATCGCGATGGTTGGCCGCCTCACTCGGTCTGCCCCTGCTGGTATTGGACCTGTCAGCCGTGATGAGCAGTCTCCTCGGTCGAACGGGCGTCAATCTCCGGCACGTGCTCGACTACGCGAAGAGCCAACCGTGCGTGCTTCTCATCGATGAGTTGGACTCGATCGGCAAGCGGCGGAACGACGACTCTGATGTCGGTGAGCTGAAGCGGTTGGTCAACGTGCTGTTGCAGCAGCTTGACGACTGGCCTCCAGGTGGATCGCTGCTCTTGGGCGCCACCAACCATCCAGAGCTTCTTGACCCAGCGATCTGGCGCCGTTTCGAATCATCGATCGAGTTCCCGCTCCCGGATCTTGAAGGCCGGTCCGCTGCGGTTCGTCGGTTCCTCGGCGGGTCCCTGCCGATCGACGCCGACTCCACGCTCGCTCGGATCTTCGAAGGCTGGTCGTTCAGCGATATCGAGACAGCGCTTCGCCGAGCCCAACGGGCCAGCGCATTGGACTACGGCACGCTGGGTGACTGTGTCGCCGATATTGCAGCGGAGCGTGCCCATCAGTTGAGCCCGGCCGATCGACGCGACTTGGCGGTCTCGTTGGTCGAAGAGCTCGACGTGTCCCAGCGGCGAGCGCATGAGTTGACCGGCGTCAGTCGGGACACCATCCGCAAGATGCAGCGCAAGGAAAGGTGAGCCGCAAATGGCAGATGCTCCTAGGTTCCTGATCGGATTCGGCGAAAGGCTTACCGAGCCTGTGCCGCGCCCGCCCGGCGGCGGAGGAGCTCCACCGCCATACACGCTCGAGGAAGCGCGCCGACGGATCGGGGCACAGGTCGTAACGGCCGCTGAGCTTGCGTGGCAGTTGCCCGCCCGAGCCTGTCCGGTCGATGAGGTGGTCTCGGTGGTTACGCTCCACCCGTCGTTCATAGCGAAGTCGCACTATCCAGGCGGGCTGCTTCGCGCCGCTGGATTCGAGCCGCTCGGAAGTCGGCCTAGGTACGTAGTTCCAGACCTCAACATGCACCAGGTCACGAGAAACGGTGTTCGTCAGTTCGAGGCACGTCCCGGCGAGGACGAGCGGCCGACGACCGACCTCTTCGTTGTGTCAACCAGAGATGCCTTGAGGAGGTGGGCCGACCACCTGGTAGACGAGGACGAGGAGCTCCGCGCTGGCGAGGAGGAACTGGTCACGATCGAGGAGTTTCGCCTTCCGTCCACAGCCGAGCGGGTCCGGCTTCCCGCCGAACTCCCGGAGGCCGTTCCATTGGAGGTCGTGCTCCATGCAGCGGGTGATGAGTCCTACGCCTACGTACTCGAAGCCTTCGAGGCGTTCGCCCTCGATCTGGGCGTCAAGCTCGATCTCGACCGTCGGCTTCCCGTGGGAAGCCTTTGCTTCGTGCCGACCGTCGTGCCTGGGGATCAGATCGCAACGCTCGCCGAGTTCGCCTTCGTCCGAGTCGCCAGAGCCATGCCTAGATTGCGTTTGCTTGAGCCAGTGGACACGATCGCGCGCGCAGCGAACGTGCGAGTGGCCCTCCCAGAGGGCCCTCCGATCGATCCCGATGTACGAGTCGCAGTATTCGACGGCGGTCTCGCAGACGATTCGCCACTGGCCCCTTGGGCCACCAGTCGCGACGCCGCCGGGGTAGGCGATCCGGTCGACGAGTTTCTCGAGCATGGCCTCATGGTGAGCTCCGCAGTTCTCTTCGATTCTATTGACCCGGACCACGAGTTGCCCACGCCATTTGCGCATCTTGATCACTACAGAGTTCTCGATGACCAGAGTGGCACCGACCCCTTTGAGCTCTACGACGTGGTTCGACGGATCGAGGCTGTGCTCAGCCAGAGCGACTACGCGTTCGTCAACCTCAGCATTGGGCCTGCCCTTCCGATCGAGGATGACGAGGTCCACTCATGGACGGCGTTTCTCGATCAGTACCTCGCCGATGGGCGGACGCTCACCACAATCGCGGTGGGGAACAATGGCCAGAAGGATCGCGAGAGCGGCAATGCTCGAATCCAGGTTCCGGGCGATGCAGTCAACGCCCTTTGTATCGGAGCCGCGAGTTCCCAGGGTGCTACGTGGGATAGGGCTCCGTACTCCGCGTTTGGCCCAGGGCGGACACCGGGCCTCGTGAAGCCAGATCTGGTGGCGTTCGGGGGCGTGTCAACCGAACCGTTCCTCACTGTTGCGAACGACTCTTCCGTTATTGCAACGAGGGGGACAAGTTTTGCTGCGCCCGCAACGTTGCGAACTGCGCTCGGCGTCCGAGGGTTGTTTGGTGAACGGCTTGATCCCCTCGCCCTCAAGGCCCTGCTGATCCACACGTCTGAGCGGTGTATCGATCACGACCCGCACGAGCACGGCTGGGGGCGAATCCAGCCGCGACTTGAGCCGATCGTGATCTGCCCGGATGGCGTTGCGCGAGTGGTCTACCAAGGCAGTCTGACCCCTGGTAAGTACCTGCGCGCACAGCTGCCCGTACCGTCGGAAGGGCTGGAAGGGAACGTCAAGATCACGGCGACTCTCTGCTTCGCGAGTGATGTCGAACCTGATCAGCCGTCGAACTACACCCGGAGCGGACTGGAGGTTGTGTTCCGTCCCGATGAGACGAACTTCGCGTCGACGACTTCGACCGTGGCCAAGACTTCTCCATTCTTCGGGAAGCGCTCATTCGCCTCCGAGGCCGAGCTTCGAGCAGACGCGCACAAGTGGGAAACGGTCCTTCACGAGTCGGCCACGAAGCGGGGGTCGAAGCTCCGGAACCCAGTGTTCGACATCCACTACAACGCACGGCGCGACGGCCACGACGGGACTTCCTCTGCGCCGCGACTTCGCTACGCGATGGTCATCACGGTGGAGTCCCGTCGAACGCCCGATCTGTACGACCGGGTCCTGCGAACCTACGCCACGAGGCTCGAAGCGCTCGTTCCGAGAATCGGAGTGCCCCTGCGCGTCGACGTGTAGTGCTGCCTCGCGTGCCTCAGCGGCCAAATACAACGGCGCCGATCTGCTCAGCAGCCTCGGCCTGCATGCCGTCCAGCACGTGGCTGTACAGGTCGAGGGTGATCCCGACCGTGGCATGGCCGAGGCGCTCGGACACGACCTTCGGGTGGATCCCCGCCTTGAGTGCCAACGATGCCGACGTGTGCCGCAGATCGTGCAGCCGTATCCGCGGAACGTCGACGCTGCGAATGATCGACTGGAATGTCGAGGTAATCGTGTCGGGGTGGAGCGGCGCTCCGTCGGCACCGCAGAACACGTAGCCCGAGTCGAGCCACGCCGCTCCGAGACGCAGCCGCTCTGCCAACTGCCTTGCCCGATGGCTGCGGAGCACTTCGACAGACGTCGCATCGAGCGCGACGCTCCGCCGCCCTCGGCGGGTCTTCGGTTGGTGCACGCTCACGGCACGGCCTCGGCCGGCTGACACGCGGTTTCGGACGATCGCCATGGCGCCTCGGTCGAGATCGACGTCTTCCCACCGCAGCCCGGCCGCCTCGCCGCGCCGAAGTCCTGTCGTGAGGAACAACACCCACATGGCGTAGAGGTCGTGGCCCGCCACTGCGTCGAGAAATCGGTGCGTCTGGTCGTCGGACCAGATGGTCATCTCTGCCTCGACAACGCGCGGCGGGTCGACCGCCTCCATCGGGTTCCGAGCGATGAGGCCCCAACGCACGGCGTCCTTCAAGGCCTTCTTCAATGTGCGTCGACAGCTTGCGACCGACCTCGCCGAGAGTCCGCCCCGTCCGTCGACTCGGCCAGAGCGCAGCAGTTCGGTCTGGAGCGAGCGCAGGTGCATAGGCGACAGTTCGGCCAGCCGCACGTCGCCGATTCGAGGTACGACCCAGTTCCGGATCATCTGCTCGTACCCGCGGTACGTCGTGTCGAGCACGTTCGATTCCATCGCCGCGAGCCACTCGTCGAGGTACTGCCGGACGGTGGTCGTGCCGGGGTCCACCCACCTGCCGGTGCGCATTCGTTCGAGCGCCGCCGTCAGGGCGTCCTCGGCGTCCTTCTTTGTTCGGTGACCGCCAACCCACTTCTGCTGCTTCTTCCCGGACGCATCGCGCCCGAGGTACAGGACGTAGGTCCAGGTCATTCCCCGCTTCATCACCGATCCGCGCACTGCCCGTCTTCCCTCGTGTCGGCCACAGACGCCCTAAGCGCGCGGCTCCAGCTGAGGCCTCGACGGGGTGGGCGGTCAGCGGATTAGCAAGGGATTAGCAAGCGCTGCATCCGGACGCTTCCGGGGCCCGAAAACCCTGGAAACACTGAGCCCGAACTCGGATTCGAACCGAGGACCTGCTGTTTACAAGACAGCTGCTCTAGCCAACTGAGCTATCCGGGCGTGAGGCCCCATCGTACCCACCGTGGCCGCCGCCCTCGGTAGCCCATTCGCCACGGCGCAACCGCTGCGTTTCGGTGCGAGTGCGGCTACGTTCGGCGGATGGCCCTGCGCCCAACCGCCACCTCCTCAAAGTGGTCCCTGTGGTCGGAGAACTCGTTCCTCTGCATCGGGTCGAAGAACTCCGTCCTGTCGATCGGTTCGATCGGCAGCGCGTGCTCGATTGGTTCGATCGGGTCGTTCGCGTCGGTGGCGTGTGTTGGGTCGGCGCTGAGCGCGTTCTCGGTGATGTCGTTCCGATCGTTCCGCTCGATCATGTCGGCCTCGGCGGCCGGCCGGATCGCCGCGTACGGAACTCAGGGCTG
>WBZM01001601.1_pt1 | contig 13119 bp, 13 predicted proteins | sample 5204271 | NCBI WGS metagenome assembly WBZM01 (sample SAMN12344346, study PRJNA552823) | activated sludge metagenome | biome: Activated sludge suspended growth; feature: Nitrification reactor; material: Wastewater; isolation source: activated sludge from nitrification reactor of wastewater...
CGCACCGGGGCCTGGTGCGCCGTGACGCTCGGTGGCGAAGGCGCGCTGGTCGTCGACGGCCGCGTCGCCGGTGCCGGTGCTGCGCCCGCCGCGGGCGCCGCGCACGACGCGCAGGCCGTCGCGACCGAGAAGCTCGCGGCGTTCGCCGTCGAGCCGGTGGACACGCTCGGCGCCGGCGACGTCTGGCACGGCGCGTTCGCACTCGCCCTCGCCGAGGGCGCGGGCGAGCGCGAGGCGGTGCGCGCAGCCGCGGCGGCCGCAGCCCTCAAGGTGTCGCGTGCCGGTGGGCGCGCGGCGATCCCGACGCGCGCGGAGCGCGACCGATTCCTGGAGCAGAGATGACGCTTTCCGCAGGCAAGTACTGGGGCATGCGCCGGATGGCCGACGCGGCCGGGCGCTTCAAGATGACCGCGGTCGACCAGCGACCGCCGATCAAGAACCCGATCCGCGCCAAGCGAGGCACGGCCGAGGCGCCCTGGGAGGACGTGGCCGGCTTCAAGGAGATGCTGATCCGCGAGCTGCAGCGCGAGTCCTCGGCGATGCTGCTCGACCCGCACTACGCCTATCCGCGCGGCGTCACCATGCTCGACGCCACGCGCGGCATGATCCTGACCCTGGAAGACTCCATCTTCCGCGAGACCGCGGGCGGGCGCCTCTCGTCCGAGATCGACGACTGGTCGGTCGAGAAGATCAAGCGCGCCGGCGGGGACGCGGTGAAGGTGCTCACCTGGTACCGGCCCGATGCCGATGCCGACGTCTGTCGCGCGCAGCAGGAGTTCACCGAGCGCATCGGCGCGGCCTGCGCGCGCTACGACATCCCGTTCGTGTTCGAGCTGCTGGTGTATCCGCTGGCGCGCGACGCGGAGCAGACCCGCGACTACGTCGAGATGAAGTCGAAGCACCCGGAGCTGGTGCTCGAGAGCGTGCGCACCTTCGCGGCGCCGCTGACCCCGGCCTCCTTGTCGGTGAAGGTCTCGCCCTTCTTCAGGTCGAGGTTGAGGACGTTGTCGCTGGTGAAGACCGCCTTGTCGACCTTGCCGTCGCTGATGAGCTGCTCGGCCTGCGAGGTGGTGACCCGGGCGTAGCCGCCGTCACTGTCGAAGGAGAACATCATCACCGTGATGGCGATGACGGCGAGCACCCAGAACAGCGGTGCCCGGAAGACGCGCTTGAAGTCCATGTAGTGGCCGGGCCCGGTGGGGCCCTCCTCCTGATCGTTCGCCCAGATCGTGCAATGCCGACAGCCGAGGAGCACGCCCCGTCATCGGGTACACGCTACCCGCCCGGCAGGGCGAGGAGAGTGGCCTCCACGAGGGGTGAGCACACGGCATACAGCGGGGGCAACGCCGGGAGGGGGCGTCGCGTTCCCGGGGCTCAGCTGTAGACGTGCGGGGCGAGCGTGCCGACCTGGCGCAGGCCGCGGTACTGCTCGGCGTAGTCGAGGCCGTAGCCGACGACGAACTCGTTGGGGATGTCGAAACCGACCCAGCGCACGTCGACCTGGACCTTGGCCGCCTCCGGCTTGCGGAGCAGGGTGCAGATCTCGACCGACGCCGGGTTGCGCGACTCGAGGTTGGCCTTGATCCACGACAGGGTCAGGCCGGAGTCGACGATGTCCTCGACGATGAGGACGTGCTTGCCGGTGATGTCGACGTCGAGGTCCTTGAGGATCCGCACGACACCGGAGGACTTGGTGCCCGAGCCGTAGGACGAGACCGCCATCCAGTCCACCGGCGCGCTGATCGGCAGGGCCCGCATGAGGTCGGCCATCACCATGACCGCGCCCTTGAGGACCCCCACGAGGAGGAGGTCCTTGCCGGCGTACTCGGCCGCGATCTCGGCGGCGAGCTCGTCGAGCTTGGCGTGGATCTCGGGCTCGCTGATGAGGACTCGTTCGAGGTCCTGGCCCATGTCGGCAGCGTCCACTGCACGGCTCCTCACGGTTGTCGCGGCGCGTGCCGCCCAGCCTAGCTGTGATGCGCGAGGCCGATGGTGATCCGCCCGGCCGCCCTGGCGACGCGGAGGTCGCCCGGGACGTGGAGCGGGCCCTGCCCGTGCCAGTGGGTGAGGAGGCGGTCACAGGCATCCGTATGCCGGGTGCTCACCTGCCCGGCCGGCGCCCCCGCCGCGATGAGCAGCCGCCGCCAGACGCGGGTCCGGATCGGTCGGGGCAGTTCCGCGAGCGCCCCCACCTCCACCCCCAGCCCGCCCACCTCCCGCCGATTCGAGGTAATAGCGCCCCCAGATGTGGGGCGGTAATACCTCGAATCAGCGGAGGCAGGATCGGCGGGGGCAAGGGGGGCGGGGGCGGGGGCAGGGTCGGCGGGGAGGGGGTCGGCGAGGGCGGAGAAGGCGTCATCGGCGAGGGCATCGAGCAGGTCGGCGTCCTCGCGCAGCTGGTCGGCCGTGCGGGCCAGCGCGGCCGCCACGCCCGGCCCGAGGTCGCGCTCGAGGTCGGCCAGGGCCCGCCGCGCCCGCACGCGGGTGAACGAGGCATCGGCGTTCATCGGGTCGTCCCACCAGGGCAGGTCCTCGGCAGCGCAGGCTGCCTCGGTGTCCGCACGGGTGATGGCGAGAAGGGGACGGCGGACGCGACCGCGAGCGGACGGCATACCGGCGAGTGAACGCGCGCCCGACCCGCGAGCCAGCCCGAGGAGGACCTGCTCGGCCTGGTCGTCGCGGGTGTGGCCGAGCAGGACCAGGCGTGCCCCCATTCGCGAGGCGGCCTCGTCCAGGGCGGCATGGCGCGCCTCCCGGGCCGCCGCCTCGAGGCCATCGGCCGAGGGCACGACCTCGACGGCCACCACCTCGATCGGGTCCAGCCCCAGCCCACGAGCGCGATCGGCCGCCGTGGCCGCCACGTCGGCGGAGTCGGGCTGGAGCCCGTGGTCGACGATCACCGCCCCGGCCCGCAGCCCGAGGCGCGACGCCTCGACGACGGCGGCGGCAGCCAGCGCGGTCGAGTCGGCGCCGCCACTCATCGCGACGAGCACGAGGTCACCGGCAGCGCACTCGGCGAGCGCGCCCCGCACGGCGGCGCGGATCGCCGCGATGCTGCGGTGCGGGCCGGTCATGCCCGCGATTCTCCCCGACGCCCAGCCGTGGGCGCGTTCAGCCGTGGACGCGGCGGACCCAGGACTGCGGGTCGGTGATCTCCTCCGGCAGCGGCAGCGTCTCCGCCGACGTCCACACGGCATTGAAGCCGTCGACGCCCACGACGTCCTGCACGCCGCGGACGAAGACCGCACCGTCGCGGTACTGCCGCATCTTCGCCTCGAGCCCGAGGAGGCGACGCAGCATCCGGTCCACGGCTCCCAGGCCCTGGCGACGCTCGGTGAACTTCGCGCGGATCTCGGCGACCGTGGGGATGTGGCGCGGGCCGACATCGTCCATGACGACGTCGGCGTGGCCCTCGAGCAGGCTCATGACGGCGGTGAGGCGGGCCAGCTGGCGACGCTGCTCGGGCGTGGTGAACAGGTCGGCGAGCCCGGTGCCGCCCTCTCGGAAGGCCTCGGGCAGGCGGGCCGCCACCGAGCGCGCGAGCTCCTGGAGGTCGTCGGGGTTCGGGGCGAGGTCGACGACGAGGTCGCGGGCGCTGCCGATGAGGTGGTCGCGCAGCCAGGGCACGGCCGTGAACTGCACCCGGTGCGTCTCCTCGTGCATGCAGACCCAGATGCGGAAGTCCGCCGGGTCCACCTCGAGCTCGCGCGTCACCTGGACGATGTTGGGAGCGACGAGCATGAGGGCCGGCGTCCCTTGGGGCGCGAGGTCGTACTGCCCGAGCACCTTGCTCGCCATGAAGGCGAGCAGCCCGCCGGCCTCGGCCCCGGTGACCTTGGCGCCGATCGCCGTGACGAACGCACTGGGAGCGGGCGCAGCCTCCCCTCGGCGGGTCTGCATCGCCTCGATCGCCGGGTCGAGCAGGGCCTTCATCGACTGCGCGTTGGTGGCGATCCACGTGGGCCGGTCGACGACGATCGCCTCGGGTGCCCCCGGGGGCGTGTGCAGGCGCGAGGTCTCGGCCACCGGCGCGTATGCCGTCCGCGCGGCCTCCCGGATCGCGGCCACCTCGGCGGCCGCCTCCTCCGCGGTGATGCTGGGGCCCGAGGGCACGAGGGTCCGCCCGGTGGTGATGGCGAAGTCCCAGTCGACGTGGGCGGGCACGGTGTCCTCCAGGGTGTCAGTGGCAGCCGCAGCGGGTCAGGGCGGCGGCGAACCGGTCCAACGCCGCCCGCGCCCGGGCCGTTCCCTCATAGTTCTTGGGCACGGCATCGGAGGCGACCGCGAAGGTGAGCAGACGCCCGTCGGCATCCGTGGTGAGTCCGGCGAGGGCGGCCACCCCGGTGAGGGTGCCGGTCTTGCCCTGGGGGATGCCCGCGACATCGGCGGTGTCCGGCGCGGCGAAACGGTCCGAGAGGGTGCCGGTGAGCCCGCCGATCGGGAGCTCCGCGAAGACCGAGCGCAGGTCCGGCTCCTTGCCGCCGAGGCCCAACGTGAGGACCGCGTCGACCGCGGTCAGGGTGGCCTTCTGGCCCGGGCCGAGACCACTGGCGTCGGTGAGCTGCAGTCCGGTCGTCGGGATGCCCCGCCCGGCGAGGGACTCGACGACGAAGGGCCCCGTCGCGCCGTCGGCCGGGACCTCCTTGCCGGTGGCGACGATGGCCTGCCGGACGAGGTTCTCCACGATCGCGTTGTCGCTCTCGGCGAGGGCGTGCGCGAGGACCTCACCGATCGGGGCCGAGCTCACCTGCCCCAGGACCGGCGCGTCGGGCGGGGCGGTGGCCTCGAGGGTGGGCGCCACGCTCGCCGGGCGGCCCGCGGCCACCAGGGCGGCCACGAACGCCCCGGCCACGTCGGCGTCGCTCTCCTGTTGCTTCACGACGCCGTGCAGGGGGCGGTTCTCGGCGAGGCCGATCATCGAGACCCCGCGGGTGAAGCCGGTCGTGACGTCGGCGGGATTCCACACGGAGGGGACGCGAGGGCCTGCGGCATACGAGGTGTCGAGGTGGACGACGAGGGGGCCGGCGGGCGCCGCCTTGGCGACCTGGGCGGCAAGGTCGGCCAGGCCCGCCCGCCCGACGACGTCGGTGGGGTCGCCCTTGCCGGTCGCCAGCAGCGTGTCCCCCTTGGCGACGAGGAAGACCTCTCCCGCCGAGCCGCCCACGACCCGGGTGTCCATGGTCTCGGTCACCGCGAGCTGGTCGGCGACGGCGACTGCGGAGAGGATCTTCTGGGCCGAGGCGATGACCCGTGGCCGCTCGGCGTCCTGGGCGTAGATCACCGTGCCGGTCTCGGCATCGGTGACGATCGCGCCGGCGGCTCCGCCGAGGGCGGGATCGGAGAGCACCGGGGCCAGGGCCGCCGCCAGGCCGTCCGCGGTCGGCGCCGCGGCCTCCGCGGTCGGCGAGGCCGGGGCGGGTGTGGGCAGCGGGTGGAGGTTCGCGGGGGTCGGCTCGGGCAGGGTGAGGACGCCCGGGACGAGGTCCTTGGCGTCGGCCGTGAGGTAGGCGCCGGCAGCCACGAGGAGCACGGCGGTCGTCAGTGCGGCCACCGTCCTGATGCGTTTCACGGCACCCCCTCCGACAACGACGACCTCCATGCGCGAGACTTTGGGCACGAGCCTAGGTGACCGACGGAAAACCGACGGAAAGAGGAGTGCAGTGGAGTTCGACGTCACGATCGAGATCCCCAAGGGAGCCCGGAACAAGTACGAGGTCGACCACGAGACCGGGCGCATCCGGCTGGACCGGATGCTCTTCACCTCGATGGCCTATCCGAGCGACTACGGCTACGTCGAGGACAGCCTCGGCGAGGACGGCGACCCGCTCGACGCCCTCGTCCTGCTCGACGAGCCGACGTGGCCCGGCTGCCTCGTCAGGGCGCGGCCGATCGGCATGTTCCACATGCGCGACGAGGCCGGCGGCGACGACAAGATCCTGTGCATCCCGGCCGGTGACCCGCGCAAGAGCCACATCACCGAGCTCGAGCACATCAGCGAGTTCGACCGCCTCGAGATCCAGCACTTCTTCGAGACCTACAAGGACCTCGAGCCGGGCAAGTCGGTCGAGGGCGCCCACTGGACCGGTCGCGAAGAAGCCGAGCAGACGGTCAACGAGGCGATCAAGCGCGCCAAGGACGCCGGCCTGTCGACCGCTCGGTGGCGCACGCCGGAGATGGGCAACCAGGCGATCGCCGAGTACTCGAGCAAGGTCCGACACACCGAGGCCGAGCTCGACGCGGCCGTGCAGCGCGCGGTGCGCGAACTGGCCACCAAGGAGAACCCGCTGTCCGACGACTGACCGCCCCCGGCACACGAGAAGGGGAGCCGTCCCGTGGGGCGGCTCCCCTCGTCGTATGCCGGGTGCTCACCGGGGTGCCCGACGCCGGCGACCCGTGGTCAGGAGGGTCAGTAGACGCTGATGTGCACGTGGTCGTAGTGGTTGGCCGTGATCGAGCCACGGTCCGCCATCCAGCGCCACTGGTCAGGCGCGTTGCCGGGGAACCAGATCCGCTGCTTCCAGATGATGTACTTCACGTTCAGCGAGCGGGCGTTGGCCTGGATGTAGGCCGCGACCGCGTCGCCCTCGGCGAACGAGCGCGTCATCACGTCGACGGCGTTGCCGTCCTTGTGGTCCCCCCAGGTGTCGGTCGGCCGGTAGCCGCCGATGTTGGTGATGCCGAAGGTCTTGCGGACGGCGTTGTAGACGGCCTGCGCGTTCGGGGTCAGGCCGCGCTGGGGGTAGCTCGTCTGCGAGGTCGACGTCGACGTGGAGGTCGAGGCCGGCTTGGGGGCGGTGGTGGTCGTCGGCTTCGGCGTGGTGGTCGTCGGCTTCGGCGTGGTGGTCGTCGAGGGCTTGGGGGCCTGGCTGGCGGCCTGTGCGGCGGCAGCGGCCGCTGCGCGTGCAGCCGCCTCGTCCGCCGCCTTCTTGGCCGCCGCGTCCTTGAGCGCCTGGGCGTGGGCGGCTTCCTCGGCCGCCACCTTGGCGGCGAGCGCTGCCTGCTCCGCCGCGCGCCGGGCGGCGGCGGCCTCGGCCGCCTGACGGGCCAGGCCGTCCTGACGGGCACGCTCGACCTCGACCGAGGTGGACCGGGCGGCCGCGAGGGCAGCGACCCGCTGCTCCTGCTCGGCCTGGATGCGAGCGGTCTCGGCCGCGGCGGAGTTCGCGCGGTCGGTCGCGGCCCGGCTGGCGGACGCGGCAGCACTGGCGGCCTCCGCCTGCTGCCCGCGGGCCCGCTCGGCGACCCGGTCGGCCTCGGCTTGGAGGTTCGCGGTCGACGTGGCATTGGCCAGCGCCTGCTGGCGCAGGTCACCGACGACCGTCAGGGCGGCCGAGCGATCGGCCACCTCCTGCGGCCCGCCCTCGTCGAGGTAGACACCCAGGCCGGACATCGAGCCCTGCTCCTGGTAGATCTGCGCGGCGGCTCGTCGGACTTCGCGGTCGGCGCGGTTGCGCTCCTCGGCGGCGGCGCGCGCCGCGGCGGCGGCCTCGTCGGCCGCCTGCTGACGCTCGGCGAGCAGGCCCTGCGCCGCGTCGGCAGCAGCGCGTGCGGCGCTGGCGTCGTTCTGGAGGGCGACGAGGCGGTCGGCGGCGGCGGCGTACTCGGACTCGATCTGGGCGACCGACCCCGCGGCGGCTGCCACCGCGGCCTTCGCCTGGTCGACCTGCTGCTGCGAGGGGATGACCGGCTCGGCGTGCGCGCTCAGGCTGAGGGTGAGGCTGGCTGCGGAGAGGACAGCGGCGGCGGCGAGCGCCCGAGGCGCACGCGCCAGGCGGCCGCCGGCAGGCTGCGGCCGGGTGGGCACGGCATTCACGAAGGGAGGCCCTCTCTCGCAGGGGTCGAAATGAGGTCGGCCGGACGAGAATAGGACGCAATTTCCCCACAATTCACACATGTCACAGGAATATTCGGAGATATGGAGAAGAGCGTGAAATGACATGAATGTCATTTCGAAATGACATTCATGTGTTTCTGCACTTGGCTCGGGAATTACACGCGTGTTCGAACGCAAGGTCACAGTTGGATCACGGATTGGCCCACTGCACGCACGATCGGGCCGGGATGGTGGGTGCGGGGGTGCCTGGGCCCGCCGGCGCGGACGGCATCTGCCGAGGTCCCGACCCGGGCCGGCACGGGTCCGGGCGGGGACCCACCTGACCCCCGGACTTCACCGGATGCAGCAACGGCCCCTCACCGAAGTGAGGGGCCGTTGCTGAGCCGCTTGTCGGAATCGAACCGACGACCTATTCATTACGAGTGAATCGCTCTGGCCGACTGAGCTAAAGCGGCAGTGCGCATCGCGGTGGCAAGGCGCCGGACGAGTATACGTGGGCGTGCGGGCCCTGGACCAAATCGGGACCCCCCACCCAGCGCCCACGATCAGCAGCGCAGGTCGGCCTTCGGCACGGTCCCCTCGAGGTACCAGGCGTCGACCGCGGAGTCGACGCAGGTGTTCGAGCGGAGGTAGGCGGTGTGACCGTCGCCGTCGAAGGAGATCAGCGTCCCGTTCTCCAGCTGCTCGGCCAGGCCCTGTGCCCACTCGTAGGGAGTCGCCGGGTCGCGCGTCGTGCCGATGACGACGATCGGCCCGGAGCCGGCGGCCGTGATCGCCGTCGGCTCGGGTGGCGGCGTGCCGCCGGGTTGCGGCCAGTCGCCGCAGGCGAGCGATCCCCAGGCGAGGAAGCGCCCCCACAACGGCGCCTGGGCGGTGAGCCGCTCGGCCTGCGCGACCCGCTCGCCGAGGTCGGCCGACTCCGGCTTGTCCAGGCAGTTGACGGCATAGATGACCTGCATGAGGTTGCCCTGGTACCCCCCGCCCGGCGACCGGTCGGCATACCGGTCGGCAAGGTCGAGCAGCGGGCCACCGTCCCCGCGCTTGGCGGCGGCCAGGGCCTGGGTGAGCGCGTCCCACATGCCCTGGTCGTACATCGCCGCCGCAACGCCGTAGGACGCCCACCCCTCGGTGAGTGCCGGGACCGACGGGTCCCCGGTGCGGGTCAACGGCGCCGAGTCGAGCTGGTTGAGGAAGTCGGCCAGGCCGGCCATGACGGTGTCGATGTCGCTCCCGAGCGGGCAGGTGCCGGAGGCCGCGCACTCGGTCGCCCATGCCCGGGTGGCGCGCTCGAACCCGACGGCCTGCCCGAGGTTGATCTGCTCACTGGTCAGGCGCGGGTCGAGGGCGCCGTCGAGGACCATCCGACCCACGTGCGTGGGGAAGAGCCCGGCGTAGACCGCACCGAGGTAGGTGCCATAGGACTTGCCGAGGTAGGTCAGCTTCGCGTCGCCGAGCCTGGAACGCAGGATGTCCATGTCCTTGGCGGCGTCCCGGGTCGAGACATGACCGAGCAGCGGGTTGCCGGTCGCGCGACAGGCGTCGGCGAACGCGCGGGCCTGCTCCCCCGAGGCGACCACCTCTGCCGAGGTGTCCGGGGTCGGGTCCTGGGCCAGCCACGCGTCCAGCTGCTCGTCGGTGAGGCAGGTGATCGGCGCGGACCGTCCGACGCCGCGCGGGTCGAAGCCGACGACGTCATAGCGACGATGGACCGCAGCGGAGACGACACCGCCGGACGCGGCATACCGGGCGTAGTCGACGCCACTGCCCCCCGGTCCCCCGGGGTTGACGACGAGGCTCCCGAGGCGATTGCGCGAGGTGGCCGGGACCTTGAGCACGGCGAGGTCGATCGTCGCGCCGTCCGGCTGCGCGTAGTCGACCGGCACCGTGAGCGTGGCGCACTGGCCCCCCGAGCAGTCGGACCAGGTGAGTGTCTGGGCGTAGAAGCGCTCCGTCCCGTCCATGCCCTCGGGCGGGGTCTCCGAGGCCGACACCGATGGCGTCGAGGGCGGGGCCGCGATGTCGCGCACCCGGTCGAGAAGGCTGCAGGCGCTGAGCGCGAGGACGAGCACGAGGCCGGTGCCGACCGACGGGAGGAGGCGACGCATGGCGACCACTGTAGGTCGATCGGCTCCAGGGCGATCGGCTCAGTGCGGCAGGCGCAGGTCGAGGGCCATCGCCTCGAGGGCCAGCAGCGGGGAGACATTGGCCCCGATCCGCTCGCGCGCCGTGCCGATCGACTCCATGGCGACGAGCAAGCGCTCCGGGGAGAAGGATCGCGCGAGCTGCTCGACGATCGTGCGTGAGTCCTCGTTGACCAGCGCCGACCCGGCTCCGGTCGCGACGACGAGGGCGTCGCGATAGATCGAGAACAGGTCGACGAGCGAACGGTCGATCATGTCGCGGACGAAGCGGGTGGCGCGGGCCTTCTGCTCCCTCTCGAGGGCGCTGAGCTGCCCACGGATGTGCGGGGGCTGCGTCCGGGCGCCCGGGTCGGCGCCGAGCACCTCGAGCAGCCGGGCCCGCTCGGTGGCGTCGCGCTCGGCCGAGGCGGCCTGGGACTCCTCGGTGGCGATCGTGTGCAGGTCCGCGGCGGCGTCGACGGCATCGCCCACCCCACGGATGCGCGTGGCGAGGGCGAGCACGTCGTGCCGGCGGATGCGGGCGTGCTCGTCGCGCGCGAGTCGTCGGGCGAGCCCGATGTGGGACTGGGCGGCGCGGGCGGCATACCGCGCCATCGCCGGGTCCACGCCGTCGCGGCGTTCGAGAAGGCCGGCCACCGCCTCGGTCGAGGGCGTCCGCAGCCGCACCTGCCGCGACCGCGACCGGATGGTGATGATGACGTCCTCGACGCTCGGTGCGCAGAGCATCCAGACGGTGCGGGCCGCCGGCTCCTCCAGGGCCTTGAGGAGCGCGTCCGCCGCCCGCTCGGTCAGCCGGTCCGCGTCCTCGACGAGGATGACGCGGTGGCGGCCCACGCTCGGGCGCAGCGCCGCGAGCTGGACCAGCTCACGGGCCTGCTCGACCTTGATCGAGAGCCCCTCGGTGGCGACGACGTCGACATCGGCGTGCGTGCCGTCGAGCGCGGTGCGGCACTCGCGACAGGTGCCGCAACCGCCCTGGGGGCACTGCAGGGCCGCCGCGAAGGCGCGCGCCGCATTGGAGCGCCCCGACCCGGGTGGGCCGGTGAACAGCCACGCGTGCGTCATCGCCGCCGGGTCGGCGACGGCATGGCTCAGGAGGGCGACGACCGGTTCCTGGCCGACGATGTCGCGCCAGACCGGTGCGTATGCCGTGCCACCGGCGGGGGCGTATGCCGTGCCACCGGCGGGTGCCCCCGTGGCACTCACAGCGGCAGCCAGCCGCGGACGGTGCAGGCCCGGTGCACCTCGGCGTGGATCCGGTCGGGGGTCAGCGTGCCGTCGACGACGAGGTAGCGCTCCGGGTGGCCCTGGGCCATCGCGAGGAAGTGGGCGCGCACCGCCTCGTGGTAGGCATCGGCCTCGGACTCGAGCCGGTCGTGCGTGCCACCCCGACGCCGCCGCCCCTCGGCGGCCGTGATGTCGACGATGACGGTGAGGTCCGGCACGAGGTCCCCGACCGCCCACATCTGGAGCTGGTGGACCTCGTCGGCCCCCAGGTCGCGTCCGGCTCCCTGGTAGGCGACGGAGGAGTCGGTGTAGCGGTCGGTGATGACGACCGCTCCCGCAGCGAGGGCGGGTCGGATCAGCTGGTCGACGTGGTGGGCCTTGTCCGCGGCGAAGAGCAGGGCCTCCGCCCGCGGGCAGACGTGGTCACCGTGGAGGACGAGGTCCCGGATCTGGGTGCCGAGCTCGGTCCCGCCGGGCTGCCGGGTGAGAAGGACCTCACGCCCGGCGGCCTCGAACGCCTGCGCCAACAGGCGCACCTGGGTGGACTTGCCCGCACCGTCGCCGCCCTCGAACGCGACGAACAGGCCCGCGCCGGCGCGGGCGTCGGCCGTGCCGTCCTGGGGGATCGCGCTGGTCGGGCTGCTCACCCCGTCAGCCTAGGCCAGCGGGGTGACGGGGGCAGGCGTGGTGAGCGGCCCTGGGGACGCCGGCTCCACGGCATACGAGTGGGCCCGGCCGGGGAGTTTGCCTCGGGGCGCCCGGGAAGGCGACCACGGGGCACACTCCGCCGGGTTCAGCAGTGGCGGTCGGCGTTGGCGTGGATCGCGTCCCGGACATAGGCGGCCAGTCCGGGCGTCAGCGCGTCGTAGGTCTGGGTGAAGCGGGGATCCGCGACGTACATGTCCCCGAGGTTGCGGTGGAACTCGTGCGAGCAGTCGTAGAAGCGCTCGTGGATCGAGAGCCGGTGCTGCTCGGCCGCGTCCATCGCCGCCTCCGACGTCGCCGGCAGGCCGGCCTCGAGCGCGGCGACAAAGGCGGCGTTGACGGCCTCGGCCTCCTGCTTGACCTGCTGCCAGTCGTCCTTGGTGAAGCGCTGCGTCCGCGCGCGCGACTGGCGCCAGGCGTCGGTGTCGCCCCACCGCTGCTCGGCCTCGGCCATGTGCTCCTCGGAGTAGCCCTCGCCGAAGACCTCCTTGAGGTCGGCCTCGGTGGCGGGTTGGTCGTTCATCTCTGCCTCCATCAGTCGATCGATCGCCTCGACGAGCCCGTGGAGCTCGCCGAGCTGGCTGAGCACCGCCTCCTTCTGGCGGGTCAGCGTGGCCATGACATCGGCGTCACCGTCGAGCACGGACCTGACCTCGGTCAGGGGCAGCCCGAGCCGGCGGTAGGTGACGATCGCGCCGAGCCGGATGAGGTCGTCGGCCGTGTAGAGGCGGTACCCGGCGTGGGTGCGGTCGCCGGGCACGAGCAGGCCGATCTCGTCGTAGTGGTGCAGGGTGCGCACGGTAATCCCGAAGCGCTCCGCCACCGCTCCGACCGTCAGGGACTCCATGCGCCCAGTGTGCGTCGTCGTGGTCATGCCGATGAGCGTGCCGCCTCACCTCGCGTGAGGGTCAAGCCGAGCAGGCCGGCTCTGGGGAGGGCGGGCGGGGTCAGGAGTCGAAGCGGGCGCGCAGCTCGCGGGCGAGCACCTTCCCGGTCGCATTGCGGGGCAGCTCGTCGAGGAAGACGACCTCCCTCGGGATGCAGTGACGCGCCCGGTGGGCCCGCACGTGCTCGCGCACCTCGTCGGCGGTCAGCGAGGCGCCGGCCTCGAGCGCGATGAACGCCGCCAGCCGCTGCCCGAAGTCAGGATCCGGCACCCCGACCACCGTCACATCGCGCACCGCCGGATGGGCGACGAGCAGCGACTCGACC
>WBZM01003147.1_pt1 | contig 13117 bp, 11 predicted proteins | sample 5204271 | NCBI WGS metagenome assembly WBZM01 (sample SAMN12344346, study PRJNA552823) | activated sludge metagenome | biome: Activated sludge suspended growth; feature: Nitrification reactor; material: Wastewater; isolation source: activated sludge from nitrification reactor of wastewater...
ATGTGGTGGGCCGCCGGCAAGGAGTCCAGCCTGGACGACAACCCCGCGCTCAAGCTGCTGCGCAAGGTGATGCCGGTCAGCAAGCACTTCGACGGCGAGAAGTTCTGGACGGTCGAGAACGGCAAAAAGATCGCCACCCCGCTGCTGATGGTGATCGCGCTCGTGGGCCTGACCGACGTGATCTTCGCGGTCGACTCGATCCCGGCCATCTTCGCCATCACCAAGGACCCGTTCATCGTGCTGACCAGCAACGTGTTCGCGATCCTGGGCCTGCGCGCGATGTTCTTCCTGCTGCAGGCCGCGGCCAGCCGCTTCCACCTGCTGAACTACGGCCTGGCGGTCATCCTGGTGTTCATCGGCACCAAGATGATGCTGATCGACGTGTTCAAGATTCCGGTGGCGGTTTCGCTGGGCGTGGTGCTCGGCATCCTGGCCATCACGATGGTCTGGAGTGCCAAGACCGCGCCCAACACCTGATGCGCAGCGGGGGGCCGCTCAGCCGATCCCGAAGTGCGCCAGGGCACGCCGCAGGGCACCCTGCCAACCGGGGCGCAGGCGCGGCCAGACCTTGCCGATCTCGGTCTGGCAATCGTCCAGCAGCCGGGCCACCTCGTCGGGCAGGCGCGGCCCGGCCCGGGCACGGAACTCCAGAATCGCCAGACCGGTTTCGCCCAAGGCCTCGCTGCCGGTGGTGAATGCCACGAAGGCGCGCGACGCCAGCGCGTCGGCCTCGTCACGCAAGCCGGCCTCCCGCGCCAGGGCGATGGCGCGGCGCAGCGTGGGGTAGAAGTCGTTCGGGGTGTTCATGGCGGGGCCGGACGCCAACGCGCAAGCGCCGGGCAGGCCCATTCTGGCGCAAGCACCACGGGCGCGGGAATCCGTGGCCGTGCCCGCCGCGAAAGCCGCCTTCATTTACTCCTGAACTGATAGCGCCTTGTGGCCATCCGGTGCTGGAAAAAGGTCAATTCGATTCGAAATTCCGGCCCTGGGAGCCCTCCCCCGCCTCCCACCAGGGCGGCAGCAGCGCGCGCACCTCGGCGCGGGCGAAGCGGTCGTCCATCAGCACCAGCACGCCCTCGTCGTCGGGGCTGCGGATCACCCGGCCGGCGGCCTGCACCACCTTTTGCAGGCCGGGGTACAGGTAGGTGTAGTCGTAGCCCCGGCGGGGAAACAGCGCCTCCATGCGGGCGCGGATCTGCTCGTTGACCGGGTTCACCTGCGGCTGGCCCAGCGTGGCGATGAAGGCGCCGATCAGGCGCTCGCCGGGCAGGTCGATGCCCTCGGCGAACGGCCCGCCCAGCACGGCGAAGCCCACGCCCTGCGCGCCCGGCGCGAACCGCGCCAGAAACGCGTCGCGCGCGGCCTCGGGCATCTGGCGCTGCTGTGCCCAACTGGGCAACTCGGGGTGCTGGGCCAGCAGCCGGGCGAACACCTGGTCGAGGTAGTCGTAGCTGCTGAAGAACGCCAGGTACAGCCCCGGGCGGGCGGCGAACTGGCCCGCGATGGTGTCGACGATCGGCACCACCGAGCGCGCGCGGTCGGCCCAGCGGGTGGATATCCGGCTCGCCACCCGCACCTGCAGTTGCTGCGCCGCAAACGGCGACGGCACGTCGATCCAGGCCGTGCTGGCCGGCAGGCCGAGCAGGTCAGCGTGCCATTCGCGCGGGCTCAGCGTCGCCGAGAACAGCACCACCGCCTGCGCCGCGGCCAGGCGCGGCTGCAGGTGCGGCGCCGGCACGAGGTTGCGGATGCACAGCGTGGACCCGGCCGGGCGTGCGGGTGCGTCCGCGGGACCACTGCGGCGCGTGATGTCGAACAGCGAGTGGGGGCCGAAGCTCGCGGCCAGGCGCGAAAACTGCAACGCGTCGAACTGGAAACGCTGAAGGTCGGCCCCGGCCGCCGCGAGTTCGCTCGCCAGCGCGGGCCGCTCGGCCTGCAGGTCGGCCATCAGGGCCAGCGTCTGGTTCAGCGTGTCGACAAAGGGCGCGGGCAGCGCATCCAGCGCGACATAGGCCGCATCGTGCGGGCGCAGCGCTTCGTTCCAGCGCCGGTTCAAGCGGTCGAGCGCGCGCTTCAAGGGCGGCGAGACCGTCGCGCTGGCCCGGCGCAGCGCCCGCAGCGAGCCCTGTGCCAGTTCGGCCGAATACATGGCGCGTGCGCGCTCGACCAGGTTGTGCGCCTCGTCCACCAGCACCGCCACGCGCCAGCCCTCCATCTGCGCCATCGCGTGCAGCAGGGCACTGCCGTCGAACCAGTAGTTGTAGTCGCCCACCACCACGTCGGCCCAGCGCGCCAGCTCCTGCGCCAGGTAGTAGGGGCAGACCTCGTTCGCCAGGGCGACGGCCCGCAAGCGCTCGCGGTCCAGCACGGCATCGCGGGCGGCGCCGACGGCGGCCTGCCGGGCCGCGCCCAGCCGGTCGTAGAAGCCACGTGCCAGCGGACAGGATTCGCCGTGGCAGGCCTTGTCGGGATGTTCACAGGCCTTGTCGCGCGCGACCAGCTCCAGCACGCGCAGCGGCTGCGCCGACGCATCGGCCCGCAAGCGCCGCGAGGCGTCGAGTGCGAGCGCCCGCCCCGTGGTGCGGGCCGCGAGGTAGAAGACCTTGTCGAGCCCGCCGCGGTGGCCCCGTGGCGGCATGGCGCGCAGCGCCGGGAACAGCGTGCCCACGGTCTTGCCGATGCCGGTGGGCGCCTGCGCCATCAGGCAACGCTCGGCCCGCACGGCCCGGTAGACCGCCTCGGCCAGTTCGCGCTGTCCGGCCCGGAAAGACGGCATCGGAAACGCCAGCGCCGCCAGCGCGTCGTCGCGCGCGCGCCGGTGCGCCGCCTCCTGGGCCGACCAGTCGGCAAAGCGTGCGCACAAGTCCTCGAAGAAGGCCCAAAGGCTCGCGGCGTCGGCGCGCTCCTGAAACACCGTTTCCTGGCGCGTGTCGATGTTGAAATAGACCAGCGCCAGCTCCACCTGCGCCAGCCCGAGCTGGCGGCAGATCAGCGCGCCGTACACGCGAGCCTGCGCCCAGTGCAGCGCGCGGTGGTTGTCGGGCTGGTATGCCAGGTCGCCGCGGTGGGTCTTGATTTCTTCGAGGCGGCGCGCGGCCGGATCCCAGCCGTCGGCGCGGCCGCGCACACGCAGCGCACCCCAGTCGCCGGAGAGGGGGACCTCGGTCTGGTAGCCGGGGCCACGCCGGGCGGTGACCACGCCGTGGCCTTCCACGCCCTCGGCACCCGTGGGCGACGGCGTGAATCGCAGGTCCAGATCGCCGCGCTTGGCGGTGAACTCGCACAGGGCCCGTACCGCCACGGTGATGAGCGGCGTGGTGCCAAGTTCCGGCAGTCCCGCCGGCGCCGCGGGCGGCTCGCGGTCAGCCACCGCCCGGCGCCGGCGGCAGCCCGCCGGACAAATCGGCCAGCGGCGCCTGCTCGCCCCCCTCAGCGGCATGGGGCGTGCGCTTGGCCAGTTCGAGCCAGACCGCGAACGGCAGGCACTCGACCGGCCGGCGCGGCGCCGGGCGTGCCACGGCCAGTTGCCCGTCCTGCAACCACATCACGCCGCATTCGGTCGGAATTTCGTCGGGCTGGCCCACGGGCCGCCCGCGGGCGTCGTTGCCCAGCACGTACCAGCAGGCGCCGCCGAGGTCGAGGTAGGCCGCACGCTTGGCGGGTTTCTTGAGGTCGCCCAGCAGGTCGGCGCGGCGCACCTTGATCTCGTGCACCACCGGCTCCACAAAGGCCTCCACCGTGGTGTTGCGGATCGAGAACACGTCGGGCATCGCGATGCACCACTGGGGCGGGTCGTCGGCGGTCGGGCCCGGCACCTGGGCGCGCAGCGACAGGCCGGTCCATACCACGCGACCGGCACGGCTCATTTCGCGCGCCACGCGTTGCACCAGCGTCTCGTGCTCGGAGCGCGCCGCGCGGTTGCCGTGCAGCGTGGCGGCCAGCAGGCGGATGCCCGCGTCGGTCACGCGCAGGGTTTCGTGCCCGGTGGCGGCGCGCACCCGCTCCAGCAGGCCGGCGGCGAGCAGCTCGATCTCCACCAGATCCTGGCAGGGCCAGCCGGCGGAGCGGTAGACCTCGCGCAGGCGGCGGGCGTGGGTTTTTCCGATCGGGGGCGGTGCATCGGCCATGTCACATTGTCAGGGAAGGGCCTGATGCGACCTGAAGGGCACTTTTGGAGTGTCGATTCCAAAACCGTCAACTGGTTCTGAATTGATAGCACGCCGTGGCCGATCCACGCAGGGAAACGAGCGTTTTCATCCCAATTCTGCGCCGGCATGGCCGATTTTCCCGGTCATGGATCGGAATTTTCCGATAGACGCGGGCGTACCACGTCACATAAAGTTACAACATGCACCAAGCGGAGACATGAACGGCCACAATCCCCACCCCGCCGGAGTACCCACGCTGTGCCTGGGCATGGTGGGCTTCTCGCCCGACCAGCGCGCGGCGATGGCCGCCCTCGTCACGCGTCGGCGCCCCGGACAGCCGGCTTGGCGCGTGGGTCGCTTCTGGGAGGCGGACGCCTGGTGGGTCAATGGCTCTCACATCGTCGTGCTGCCCGACGGCAACCTGCGGGTGCTGCCCGGCCGGCCGCAGGAGCATTCCCTGACGCTGCGGCTGGACGAAGTGCACCGGCCGGTGGCGTTTTCCACGCCGCTGGCGTCCACCGAGGTGGAGGTGGTGTGCACCTTCGATCCGGCCTCGGAGTCGGACATCGGGCGGGTGCTGGGCCGGTTCGACCACTGGCTTCAGCCCGTGCTGTTCAAGGCCGAACTGGGGGCGCTGATCCTGGAGCGCGGCGCCGCCCTGCGCGGCAACATCTACCATGTGCACCACCGCGAGCGCCTGCTCGCGGTGCTGGATTTCCGCCATGGCAAGGCGGCCGTGCTGCCCAGCGCCGTTCCCGCCGACCTGCAGGACGCCGAATGGGAGCGCCGGCCGCCCAGCGCCCATGACCTGCCCCAGAGCTTTCAGGCCTGCACGCCGGCGCAACTGGTCTGGACCTACGCCTGCCACACCTCGCTGGACCTGCTACCGCCGCGCTACCGCACCGAAACCATCTACTACCGGCACGAGCCCCGGGTACCGATGGCCTGGCTCGGCGACTCGACCCTGCGCGTGCTCAGCGCGCTGTTCACCGAGCCCGGCAACTTCCGCGCGCTGGCCTTGCGCACCGGCATCGACGACACCACGCTCGCGCGCGACCTGGCGTGCCTGTACTACGCCGGCGCCGTGACCACCACCGCCTTCAAGGCGGCCGGATCGATCGAGATGCGCCCCCATGAGCTGCCGCCGCCCGAGCCCGCGGACGAGCACGACTCGCGCCTGGGCCGTTCGACCCTGCCGCCGCTGGACGGCGAGCGCACCGCGCCGGCCATGCTGGTGCCCCATTTGCGGCGCAGCAGCCTGAGCACCTAGGAGCGTGGCCCCCCGCCACGCACGGCAGCTATCGGACGTTGCACTCGCGTCGCAGCAACGCCAGCGCGTCCTTCAACTGGACATCATGATCGCTTCGCAGCGTCGCCTGGGCTTCGGCGACGAAGCCCTCCCACAGCGCGGCCAGGTCGTCTTGCAGCGCGGCCGGCGCGTGGCGCCGGATCCAGGCGTGGGCTGACGCGCTTTCCAGGCCGGACTTGCGAACCTTGCGGATCAGGGTGGCTGCGGCCTTCTCGGTCAGCACGGTTTTCGGGGGCGCGCCGACGGCCACGCCCAGCAGCAGCGTGAGCAGCGTGCTGTCGTCCGAATGGCCACCGGTCAGCCGGTTCCACTGCGCCGAGGCGGTGCGGTCGTGGTGATCGACCTCGCTCAGGCCGTCCTCGATCCAGAAATAGCGCCCCATGAAGGCCGGTGTCCGGTCGAACAGCGTGCGTGGCGCCACGCTGGCGTCCAGGATCCTCGGCAGGTCGGCCAGCACCGACTGGCGCGCCGCCTCGACCGCCGGCTTCCATTCGGCTGGCAAGCCGTCCGGCAGCGCCAGCGGGATGGCCTGGCCGCCCGACGGGGCCTTGCGGCTGCGGACGGGCGTGGAGGCGGCCGACGTCGCCGCCTTCCGGGCGGTCCTGGTGGCGGTCGGCGCGGTCGCCCCCGCCTGCCGGCGCAGCGCGAGCACCATCTTTTCAAAGGCCACCCAGTCCGGCATCGCGGTGCCACCGCAGGCCCGCGTGAGCAGCGCGGTGCGGATCACCGCGTCGGCGTCGGGCTCGGCCTCGGCCAGCTCGTCGGCATCCAGGCCCAGCTCGGCGGCCATCCAGAGCGCGGCATCGATCACCTGCGCCGCGGCCGTGCGCCGGGCCAGCTCGGCGCGGACCTCCGCGAGGCTGCGCAGCGACCAGTCGGCCAGCAACGGGATGTGCCGGTCGGTGAAGCCGCCGCGCTCGTTCATGCCGAAATGGCTGGTCTGGGGCATCGCGATCAGCGCCTTGAGCCAGTCCGACCCGGCCTTGGAACGCGACAGCAGCGAATGCTCGCGCAGCAATTCGGCGGCCTTGCGCAGGTCGCCGCCGCTGGCGTGTTCCAGGTGCAGGCTGACCAGGTTCACCAGCCGGTCCCGGGCCTTCTCCAGTTCGGGACGCAGGTATTCGCTGCCGAAATAGCGCGCGATCTGCACCATGCCCTTGGGCGCTTCGGCACGCAGGGCGGCCAGCTTCTCGGCACCGATCAGGCCGTGTTCGATGCCGTGGTGCAAGGCCTTCTCGAAGAAGGGGCGCGCATCGTGCAGCGCGACGGCGGAGGGCGGCAATGGGGCGGGCATCGGCGCGTGGCGTAAGACGTCGGGGGCTCAGATCGCCGATTCTTCGTCCGGGTCCTGCGCCACCGGCGTGGCGCGGCCGCGGTCGGTGTCGGCGAGATCGACCTTGCCGTCACCGTCGTCCACCTCGTCCTCGTCCAGGCCCAGGTCGTGCGCACGGGCCTTGGCGCGCAGCACCAGCAGCATCTCGATGAACAGGTCGGGCAGTTCGTGGCGCAGCAGCCAGGCCAGTTCCATCCAGTCCTGGTCGGCCACTTCGTCGCGCTCGATCCTGGCCCGCGCCCAAGTCGCGGCGCGCAGCGTGGCCTCGGAGACGATCTCGCCGTCGTCCTCCGCCGTGTCAAAGCCGCCGGTGCGCGCGAAGGCCTCGATGCGGCTCCATTTCTCGGCGAAGTAGTCGGCCAGCGCCTCGCTGCCGCCTTCGAGGTCGCCGATGGCCGTGAGGAACTCGACGGGGTCGGCGTCTTCGCGGAAGATCACCGCGTTCATCATGCCGCGCAGGTGGGTGCGCGAGAGGTCGCGGTACTGCTTCTCGATCACCACGGCGCGCGCGAACTGCTCGGGCGTGACCAGCAGGTTGACCACCGAATCCTTCGAGTTGTCGTACTCGCGCATCACCGCCAGGATGTCCTTGGGCTGGAGCTGCTCCAGCACCAACATGAGGGCGCCGTCACCCTCGGTGTCGGCCAGGTCGGCCAGCGCGGCTTCGGCGCCGGAGATGTCGCCGGCGGCAATCAGGCTTCGGGTCTTTTCGATCAGGGCTAACGAGTTCATGTCGGTCGGGATTCAGGGGTTGTCGGCGCGCTGCGCAGTGCCTGTGCCATGCCGGCGGGGCGGTTCATTCCTTGCGGTCGAAGCCGTGTTCGGCCAGCCAGTCGGCGCCGGCCTCCTCGCTCAGGCGGTCGGCCACGGCGTCGTCGGTGTCGTCGTCGCCGAAGCGGTCTTCGCTGCGCTGGAGCGTCTCGCCTTCGCCAGCCGGGTCGTCCGGCGCTTCGCCTTCGGGCGCCGCGCCGGCCACGGCCCGGCTTCGCACCTGGAGGTATTCGAGCGCCGCGGCCACCGTCAGAAACCATTCGCCCGCGGGCTGCCCGAGCACGAAATCGGCCAACTCCTGCGCCCAGGGCTGCAGCTCGATGGTGTCACGCAAGATCTCCCACTCGGGGAACTCGTCGGCTTCGAGTGTCAGCAACTGCTCCAGCCGATCGGGCGCGCCGAAGTGGAAGCCACGGTGAAACACCACGGCCACCATTTCGGGGTTGAACTCCATCATCTGCGCCAGGAAGCGAATCTCGGCGCGCTTCTCCTGCAGCCGCTGCGCCAGTACATGACGGCCTTCGGAGTCGGTGGCCAGGTCGTCCAGCTCGGCCTGGTAGGCGGCGTGGAGGTCCATGAAGAACGGGGTGATGCTCATCGCGGGGTTTGTTCCAGCACGGAGTCGAAGTAGGTCGCCCAGATCTCGCGCGCCGACGCCAGCGGGTCGTCGAGCAGGTTGCGCCGACGGTTGTCGTCATAGGCCTTGCGGCTGGCGGGGTCGGACAGCACCTCCCAGGCCGCCTGCACCGCCCGGAAACGCGCCGGCGCCTCGGGCGCGGTGTTGCGATCCGGGTGCCAGGCCGAGGCTTTCTGGCGGAAGGCCTGGCGGATGGCGGGCAGCGTGGCGTCGGGCGCGAGCCCGAGCACGGCGTAATGGTCGCTCACCGGATCACCCCGCCGCCCGCGTGCCCTGCAACGGCCACGCGCGCGCCGCGCCGCGCTGCGTGGCTCATGCGGCCGTGACCTTGCGACGCGCCTTCCAGGCCCCGAACAGCGCGATCAGGCCGGGGATCAGGATCATGGCCCAGATGATCTTGCTGAGGTTGGCCTGCACCCAGGCCAGGTTGCCAAACCAGTAGCCGGCGGCGGTGAGTCCGACCACCCAGATCAGCGCACCGACCACGTTGTAGGCGGTGAACTTGCTGCGGGTCATCTCGGCCACGCCGGCCACGAACGGCGCAAAGGTACGCAGGAAGGGCAGAAAGCGGGCAATGATGATGGTGATGCCGCCATAGGTTTCATAGAACTGGTGGGCCTGGTCGAACGCATGGCGGTTGAAAAACCGGGAGTTCTCCCATTGAAACACCTTGGGACCGAAGTACCGTCCGATCGTGTAGTTGACCTGGTCTCCCAGGATGGCGGCCGCCACCAGCAAGCCCATGGCCAGGCGGATGTCCATCAGCCCCGCGCCGCACAGGGCGCCCACCACGAAGAGCAGGGAGTCGCCCGGCAGGAAGGGCATGACCACCAGCCCGGTTTCGACAAAGATGATCAGAAACAGCAGGGCATAGACCCAGGCGCCATAGGCCTGCACGAAGGCCTCCAGATGCCTGTCCACATGCAGGATGAAATCGATCAGAAAGGTCACCAGTTCCATGGGGGGGATTATCCCTGCACCCTAGAATTCCCCGGTGAACCCTGTTTTCTCCCCCGCCACCAGGCGCCCGATCCGCGAACTGCCCGACGAACTGATCAGCCAGATCGCCGCCGGTGAAGTCATCGAGCGGCCCGCTGCCGTGGTGCGCGAGCTGGTCGACAACGCGCTGGACGCCGGGGCCACCCAGGTCACCGTGCGCCTGGCCGCCGGCGGCGTGCGCCTGATCGCGGTGGAGGACGACGGCGCCGGCATTCCCAGCGCCGAGCTGCCGGTGGCCCTGAAGCGTCACGCCACCAGCAAGATCGGCAACCTGCGCGATCTCGAATCGGTGGGCACGATGGGGTTTCGCGGCGAGGCGCTGGCGGCCATCAATTCGGTCGCGGAACTCGCGCTGCTGTCACGCACCGCCGATGCCGCCACCGCCGCGATGCTGGACGGCCGCACCGGCGAGTTGCGCCCGGCCGCCCGCGCCACCGGCACCACGGTCGAGGTCAAGGAGCTCTTTTTCGCCACGCCGGCGCGCCGCAAGTTCCTGAAGACCGACGCCACCGAACTGGCGCACTGCGTCGAGGCGGTGCGCCGGCACGCGCTGGCCCGGCCCGAGGTGGGCTTTGCGATCTGGCACGAAGGCAGGCTGGTCGAGCAGTGGCGCGCCACCTCGCCCGAGCAGCGCCTGGCCGACGTGCTGGGCGAGGAATTCATCGCCCGCTCCGTCGCCGTCGACCATGGGGCCGGCGCGCTGCGCATCACCGGTCGCGCCGGCCTGCCGGACGCCGCGCGCTCGCGCGCCGACCAGCAGTTCGCCTACGTCAACGGCCGTTTCGTGCGCGACAAGGTCATCACCCATGCCGCGCGCAGCGCCTACGAGGACGTGCTGCACGGCAACCGGCAGCCGGTGTACGTGCTGCATCTGGCCATCGACCCGACCCGCGTGGACGTGAACGTGCACCCGACGAAGATTGAGGTGCGCTTTCGCGACAGCCGCGAGGTGCATCAGGCGGTGCGCCATGCCGTGGACAACGCGCTGGCCATGCCGCGCGCCCTGGCCTTGGACGCCCCGAGGCCCCCCGACGATCCGGCACCCTCCCCGGCCGCCGCCGCGGTCGCCGGAGGTGGGCTTTCAAGCCGATTTTCAGGCACCGATCGAATTCTTCCCAGCGCCGCATGGACACCGGCAGCTATCAATTCAGGACTTCCCCTGGGTCACCGGGTGGGCGACTTCGAAGCCCTGTGGCCGGTCAAGCGGCCTGAGGGCGACGGGCGGGTGTCCGCGACCGGCCCGGCCTCCGATGCGCCGGACGCCGCGCCAGCCGACCACCCGCCCGTGCCGGACGCCCCGGCGCACAGCTGGCCGCTGGGCCGCGCGGTGGCGCAGGTGCATGGCGTCTACATCCTGGCGGAGAACCGTCAGGGCCTGGTGCTGGTGGACATGCACGCCGCGCACGAGCGCATCCTGTACGAGCGCCTGAAACAGCAGCTGGACGCTGCGCCACTGGCCAGCCAGCCGCTGCTGATTCCGGCCACTTTCGCCGCCACACCCGAAGAGGTGGCCACTGCCGAGGTGGCCACGGACACGCTGGCCCTGCTGGGGATGGAGATCACCCCGTTCTCGCCCCGAACCCTGGCGGTGCGCGCGGTGCCCGCGACGCTGGCCCAGGGCGACGCAGTGGAGCTGGCGCGCAGCGTGCTGGCCGAGCTGAGCCAGCACGACGCCAGCACTGTGGTGCAGCGCGCCCGCAATGAACTGTTGGCCACCATGGCCTGCCACGGCGCGGTCCGCGCCAACCGGCGCCTGACGTTGCCCGAAATGGACGCCTTGCTGCGCCAGATGGAAGCCACCGAGCGCTCCGACCAGTGCAACCACGGCCGCCCCACGTGGCGCCAGCTCACGATGGCCGAGCTGGATGCGCTGTTCCTTCGCGGGCGCTGATCAATCCGCACCACGTCGGTGCATATCTCTGTTTTAGCCATCGAAGGCACGCCTACGGTGCTTGCTGCACCACTAATGCACAAAATCAGCAAGGATATGCCGATCGCGCATAATCCCATGCACCTTTTTGGAGATATTTGTTGATGAAATACGCATCCGTACACGACTATCTGGCCCATGTGGAAGCCCGAAATCCGGGCCAGCCCGAGTTTCTGCAAGCCGTCACCGAAGTGATGGAGAGTCTCTGGCCGTTCATTGCGACGCATCCGAGGTATGCCGAACAAGGCCTGCTGGACCGCCTGGTCGAGCCCGAGCGGGTGGTGATGTTCCGCGTTTCCTGGGTGGACGACCACGGCCAGGTGCAGGTCAACAGGGGCTATCGCATCCAGCACAGCATGGCCATCGGTCCGTACAAGGGTGGCATCCGCTTCCACCCTTCGGTCACCCTGTCGGTGCTCAAGTTCCTCGCGTTCGAGCAGACCTTCAAGAACGCGCTGACCACGCTGCCCATGGGCGGCGGCAAGGGCGGCTCCGATTTCGACCCCAAGGGCAAGAGCCCCGGCGAGGTGATGCGTTTCTGCCAGGCTTTCGTGCAGGAGCTGTTCCGTCATGTGGGCGCCGACACCGACGTGCCGGCCGGCGACATCGGCGTGGGAGGCCGTGAGGTCGGCTACATGGCCGGCATGCAGAAAAAGCTGTCCAACAACGCCTCCTGCGTGTTCACCGGCAAGGGGCTTGCCTTCGGCGGCTCGCTGATCCGCCCCGAGGCCACGGGCTACGGCACGGTCTACTTCGCCGATGAAATGCTCAAGACGCGCGGCAAGTCCTTCGACGGCCTGCGGGTGTCGGTGTCGGGCTCGGGCAACGTCGCCCAGTACGCCGTGGAAAAAGCCATGGCGCTGGGCGCCAAGGTGGTCACGGTATCCGACTCCAGCGGCACCATCGTCGACGAAGACGGCTTTACCGCCGAAAAACTGGCGGTGCTGATGGACGTGAAAAACCACCACTACGGTCGCGTCGCCGACTACGCAGCGCGCACCGGCGCGCGCTTCGAAGCCGGCAAACGACCCTGGCACGTGCCGGTGGACGTGGCCCTGCCCTGCGCGACCCAGAACGAGCTGGACGGCAACGACGCCCGTACGCTGATCGCCAACGGCGTGCTGTGTGTGTCCGAAGGTGCGAACATGCCCTCCACCATCGAAGCCGCCAAAGCCTTCGAGGCGGCCGGCGTGCTGTATGCGCCGGGCAAGGCCAGCAACGCCGGCGGCGTGGCCACCTCGGGTCTGGAGATGAGCCAGAACGCCATGCGCATGAGCTGGACCCGCGAAGAGGTGGACGCACGGCTGCTGCAGATCATGCAGGGCATTCACACGGCGTGCGTCAAGTACGGCAGGCGCGACGACGGCACGGTGAGCTACATCGACGGCGCCAACATCGCGGGCTTCGTCAAGGTGGCCGACGCCATGCTGGCCCAGGGTGTGATCTGAACCCCGCGTCGCCCCCGACGATTGCACAGGCCGCCACCAAGCGGCCGTTCTTTCGGCCTGCGATGGCGTTCGCGGGCCCAGCCGGTCGAAAAGGGCTCGACACCCGTCAGGCGGCGTAGGCGTAAACCGCCACGAAGTGGCAGGTCGTGCCCGCCATCACGAACAGGTGCCAGACGAAATGCCCGTAGCGCCAGCGCGCATCGGCCACAAAGAACACCACGCCCGCCGTGTACGCCAGGCCTCCTGCCACCAGCCAGGCCAGTCCGGCCGGCGCCATGCTGGCCAACAGCGGCTTGATCGCGATCACCACCAGCCAGCCCATCAGCAGGTACAGGCCGGTCGACAGGTGGGGATGCCGGATCCGGTTCGTGGCCTTGAGCGCCACCCCGGTGACAGCCAGCGCCCAGACCAGGCCGAACAGGGTCCAGCCCCAGGCGCCGCGCAGAACGCCCAGCGTGAACGGCGTGTAGGTGCCGGCGATCAGCAGGAAGATGGCGCCATGGTCCAGCAGCTGCGCCACCCGCTTGGCGCGGTTGCGCGGC
>WBZM01003148.1_pt1 | contig 13116 bp, 6 predicted proteins | sample 5204271 | NCBI WGS metagenome assembly WBZM01 (sample SAMN12344346, study PRJNA552823) | activated sludge metagenome | biome: Activated sludge suspended growth; feature: Nitrification reactor; material: Wastewater; isolation source: activated sludge from nitrification reactor of wastewater treatment...
ATCACTCCCCTCTCCCTGACCTACGGGACCGAAACCTGCAAGGTATAGCGCCGAGTCTCGACCGTGTTTGGCGTTTCGGTGTAGATGGCGATGTAATAGCGTCCCGGTGGAGCCCCGCGCAGAATCGCCCGCAGGCCGTCGCCGTCATCGGTGTCCAGGTAGCTGGGGCTGCCGCCGATCTTGCCATAGTACAGGTGCAACTGCATCCCGTCGCCGAAGTAGTTGGTGAGCGTGGCGGTGATATCGCCGGTGCGCGCCGTGTCCAGATAGAACATATCCCACTGATCATCGGGCAGGCCGCTGATGGCGACGCCGGGACACAGCGGGCCGTTGGCGGTGGCCTGGGTATCGTTGTCCTCCCCCTCGCCTGGGCCTGCGAAGCAGATCTGGGACACATCGAATATGGTAGGCAAAAAGGCGTTGCGCTGGGCAGTCGCGGGACGCGTGGCGGTCGGGGTCGGGGTGGGGGTACGGGTGGGCGTGGCCGTCGCCGTGGGGGTTGGAGTATGGGGCAGGACTTGGGGCTGGAATTCGTATGCACCGATATCACATTCGCTACTCGACGCGGCGCCGTCGCCGTTCCGGTTGCGCGGCTGGCCGCGCTGGTCTACGCCGTTGACCGGCGCGGCGTTGCAATCAGTGTTGGGGGCGCGGTCGACGGCCGGGCTGTTGACCGGAAGGGCGTGGGTCTGGGTCAGTCCACCGTTATTGGCCAACGGCATGAGGATGGCGCTGAGCGCGCCGGACGGCACGATGTCAGTTGCGCCGGGGCTGAAACCGGTTATGCCGGCGTTTCCGTTACTGCCGAAGACATTGTGTTTGTTGGCCATGATGGTGTTATTGTAGACCGCATCGGTATACATGTGAACTTCATTGCCCGCGTTACCGGAGATAATCGACCGCCGTAGGTGGGTGACCACGCTTTGCAGGCGATCGTTACTCTGCACACCTCCACCCTGATTGCCGGTCACGGTCGTATTTACAATGGTTACTTCGCCGTAGTTGACTATACCGCCGCCGTACCGGTGGGCCACATTGCCGCTTAGGGTGCTATTGGTAATAGTCATGACGCCGCCCCGATCATTGGCTATTCCGCCGCCCTTGGCATCACACGTGGGATCGTTACTATAATCGCAGTAACCAGCCTGAACGCTGTTCCCGACAAACGTGCTGCCGGAAATGTATGAACTTCCTTTGGCTGCCAAACCGCCACCAAATGCCCCATATTCGCCGCCGGCCTCATTGTTCTGAAAGGTGCTGTCCTGAATTATCAACGTTCCGGAAGAGTAAACCCCGCCACCGGCATCAAACCGGGAGCTAACAGCCACGTTTCCGCTGATCTGGGTGCTGAGAATCGTCAGGTTGCCAGTCGAATAGATACCTCCACCCATGGTGGCCAGATATCCGTTGGCTACGTTATTAATGATAAAGCTACCCGAGATCGTTAGAGTCCCTGTGTTATAGATTCCACCCCCATCCCCTGAGTAATAGTCAGTTCTGGTTCTGTTATCGGCGATGGTGCTGCCCGTAATCGTCAATTGTCCCTGGTTCAGGATACCGCCGCCGCCAATGTAAGCATAGTTACTGTCACTAACATATCCATAACCACCGCGAATGGTTGCATTATTGAGAGTCAGATTCCCTAGCTTGCCCACGGCCATGATGCGGAAGTCAGGCGCGTTGCTATTGCGCTGGATCGTCGCCCCATTGCCGTTGATGGTCATCGCCGTGCGGATCCACGGCAAGCCGATGTCGCCAACCTCATCATAGGTATGGACGGTGTCCAATGTGAACGTGCCGTTGGCCGGTAAATTGATCGTGTCGGCGCCGCCAGGGTCGCCGGCAGCGCAGTCGGTGTGCGGCCACCCGCTGTTCTTGTCGTTGGCGTTTGCGATGGCCTCGATGAGCGAGCATTGCCCGTTGTTGGTGATGGCGACTTCGCCATTGGCCACCGTGATCGCGTTGTCCGGGGCCGCCCGCGCGCCGAAGCCGGCCATCGCCAGCAACAGTGCCATACCGGTGGCAGTGGTGGCCAGCCGGCGCTGCCATCGCCGCCAGCCGCGTGGCCACCTCGCCAACCGCTCAATCAGGCGGGTGTATCGGGGCCACACCTGACTCTCACGGCGCATCAGCAGGCTCGCCAGCCAGCGGCGGCGCTGTTCGGTTTCGTCAGGGCTTTGAGTGCATTCGTTCATATTGCTTCTTCGCGCCAACTCCTGTCCTACGGGCTGGAAACCTGCAAGCGATAGCGTCGCGTCTCGACCGGGTTCGGTGTCTCGGTGTAGATGGCGATGTAATAGCGCCCCGGTTGCGCGCCGCGCAGCGTGGCTTGCAGGCCGTCGCTGTCCTCGGTATCCAAAAAGCTGGGGCTGCCACCGATCGCGCCATAGTACAAGTGTAACTGCATCCCGTCGCCGAAGTAATTGGTAAGCGTGGTGGTGATATCGCCAGCGCGGGTTGTCTCCAGATAGTACATGTCCCACTGGTCATTGGGCAGCCCGCTGATGGCGGCCCCCGGACAGATCGGGCCGTTAGCCGTTGGGGCCGTGTTGTTCGGCTCGGCCTCGTTTGACCCCGGCCAGCAGGCAAGGGGCTTGTTGAGAACCACGGGCGCGAAGGCGTGGTAGGTATCGCCGGGACTGGTTTCGTAGGTTACCACCAGCCGCGGATGGAGGCCGTCATTGGCGTTTATGGACGTGAAAACGCGCTCGCGCTGCTGTGGCGTCTCGTCACCCTGGATCATCAGGCCGTAATTGGCGCGGTCACCTGATAGCCAATCCTGAGCGATGCTGGTGATGCTGGTTTCGATCCAACCGGACGCGGCCGGGACCATGCCGATACCGATTTCAGCACCCCACGATGGATTATAGTTGGCCCAAGTCAATAAGGACGGGTCCCAGGGAGTGCTTAAAACTCGGGCCAGCATGCCCATTGAGGCGTCGCCGGTGGGGGAGAATGAACTCTGGTGTAAACGCAACCGGGCCGATTGGATGGTGGCGCTGGGTGGAATGGAACTGAGCGAGAAGAAGAGGAAAACCCGTTGCGCGCCGTTGCCCTGGGCGACGTTGAACCCCACTCGTAGGCCAACATCGCTGGAGAAGTTGATAGTGGGCTTCCCCGAGGCGGTAAAGGTATCCCCACTCGCGGGGATTTCCAGGGTGACGGTGGTCGCGTCGCCGTGGCGGGGTTCGTTCAGCGCCACTGGCTCGGGCGCGGCTGGCGGGTTGACGTCCGGCGCGGGGGCGGAGATGGCCGAGTTGTGAGCGGCCGTCAGCAAGGTGCCCGGCAGCAGAAACAGGAGCAGAACCATTGAGGCTTTCAGCAAATTCATGGGGGAACCTGTCATGGGTTGGCGGGAAACGTGGCCCGCAAGGTGTAGCGCGTTGTCGATCCCGGCTTCGGCCCGGCGGCGTGGACGACGACATAGTAGCGGCCGGGCGGCTGGTTGGGCAGGTCGAGCCTGTAGCCGCCGGCAGGATCGTAATCTCGGTCGATCAGCGTGAAGGCGCTGTCGAGCAAGCTCAACTGGACGCCGTCGCCGGCGTGGTTGTCCAGCCGGACAGCGATCGCGCCGGCTTTCCTGGATTCAAAGAAGAAGACGTCGAATGAGTCGTCGGGGTCGCCGGTGTAGGTGGCGCCGCTGCAGAGCGGGCCGTCAGCATTCTTTTGGTCGTTGTTCGACGCGGTCTCGTGCGGCCCCGGCCAGCATGTCAGGGGCACGTTGAGCACGACGGGCATGAGTGCATTACGTAGGATACCTTCGGCGCGCGTGGCGGTGGGGCTGACCGTGGGGGAGGGTGTAGGTTTGGGTGTCCGCGTGGGTGTTGATGAGGGGCTTCGGGTGGCCGTTGCTGTTGGCGTACGGGTTGACGTGGGCGTGGGTGTGTCGGGCGGAATTTGCGACTGGAATTCGTATGCGCCGATGTCACATTCGCTACTCGACGCGGCACCGTCGCCGTTCCGGTTGCGCGATTGGCCACGCTGGTCCACGCCGCCCACCGGCGCGGCGCTGCACGCGCTGCTGGGCGCGCGGTCGATAGCCGTGCTGCCCGGCGGCAGGGCGTGGGTCCAGGTTGGGCCGCCGTTCGCCCCCAGTGCATCGAGGATCGCGCCCAGGCCAACAGACGGCACGATGTCGGAGGCGCCCAGCGTAACACCCCGGCTGTTAACATTGCCGAAATGGCCGATCAGGTTGTGGCTGTCCAACGTCACGATCGGATTGCAACCACCGTAGTTGATGACAGGGTCTTGGGCATCGATGTTATAACCGGAGTTACCCGTTACGAGGGAACGACGCAGAATCGTTTGCTCATTGTAGAGTCCAAAACAACCTACGTCGATGCCGTCATTGCTATTACCGGTTATCGTGCTGTTGATAATCGTGGCCTGATATCGAGTGATGATACCTCCGCCGGCGCCTGCCCCCACAACATTACCACTGACGGTCGAGTTCGTCATATCAAGCGCCCCGCTGTTGTCGATGCCGCCGCCGTAGGCCGTGCCATTCTGCGTCCCCTTCCCGGCAATATTTCCGGCTACTGTGCTGTTGGTGATAGTCGCGTAATCTGAACTTCTTATGCCACCTCCCCAGGCGTTATAGCCCGCTGCCGCGTTGTATACCACCTGCGAGTTATCGATTTCGAGGGTGCCCCAACTTCTGATCCCCCCGCCGGAGGTATACTCGCCCGTGGCCCGGTTGCCTGATATGGTGCTGTTCAGGATCTTCAGGGTATCGTCGCTCCATACTCCGCCACCGCCGCCGCCATACTGGCCGGTGGCAGTATTGCCCACGATGGCACTGCCGCTAATTATCAGCGTGCCCAGATTGGCGATGCCCCCACCCATGCCCGAATCGTAATAAGAGTAGGCCGTGTTATCCAGGATCGTGGCGTCGGACAGCGCCAGCCAGCCCAAGTTGAGAATGCCGCCGCCCATGCCCGCGTAATAGTAGGAATTGCCTCCATCGGAATAGGGGTTGTAGAGGTATGCGTAGCCGCCCGATAGGGTCACGTTTTTTAGATACACATCTCCGCTGGAACTGACGGCCAGCAGGCGGAAATCGCTGGCCGAATCCGGTCGCTGGATAGTTGCTCCGTGGCCCTCGATGATAATCGTGCTGTCGATCCAGGGCAGGCCGGTGGCGCCATATTTCCCGTTGGAGTTATTAGCACCAGTGATGGTAAACGTGCCACCCGCCGGCAGCACGATGGTGTCGGCGCTGTTGTAGTTACCGGCGGCGCAATCGTAGAACGGCTGGCCGTCGTAGGTGTCGTTGGCGGTGAGGATAGCCTCGCTGAGCGAGCACTTGCCATTGTTGGCGATGGCGACCTCGCCGTTGGCCACGGTGATCACGTTGTCCGGGGCGGCGCGTGCGCCGAAGCCGGCTAGCGCCAGCAACAGCGCCATACCGGTGGCGGTGGAGGCCAGCCGGCGCTGCCAGCGCCGCTGCCAGCCGCGTGGTCTCCGCGCCAGCCGCTCGATGAGACGGGCGTAACGTGACCACACCTGACTCTCACGGCGCATCAACAGGCTCGCCAGCCAGCAGCGCTGCCGTTCAGAGTCGATGTCGTATCGGGTTTGTCCGTTCATCTCCAATCCTCGGCCTGCTTATGGAAAACCGATCTGCAAGTTATAAGGCCGCGTCTCGGCCGGGTTGGGCGTCTCGGTGTAGATGGCGATGTAGTAACGCCCCGGTTGTGCCCCGCGCAGCGCGGCCTGCAGACCGTCGCTGTCCTCTGTATCCAGATAGCTGGGTTTGCCGCCAATCGCGTTGTAGTACAGGTGCAACTGCATCCCGCCCCCGAAGTAATTGGTGAGCGTGGCGGTGATGTCGCCGGCGCGAGTCGTCTCCAGATAATACATATCCCACCGGTCGTTGGGCAGCCCGCGAAAGGCGACGCCACGGCACAGTGGGCCGTGAGCCGCCTCAAGCGTGTTGTTCGGTTCGGCCTCGTTTGGCCCCGCCCAGCAGGGCGGCGGCACATAGGGGACGTCGAGCACCAACGGCGCAAAAGCGCGATAGGTCGTGGTGGGGATTGTTTCGTAAGCCACGGACACCGTGTGGTCGGCGGCGGGCATGATCAGACTGTTGGTCGTTGTCGTGCTGCTGTTGTTGTTCGTGCCGCTCCAGTTCTTGACGCGGTGGCCGGCGGCCGGCGCGGCGGTCAGGCTGATAGCCTGCCCGGCGGTGTACTGCCCCGCGGCGCAGCCGGTGGAATTAGCCGGGGTGGCGATGGGGTTGCTACCGTTGCCAGTGTGGGTGCGAGATAGGGGGTAGCAGGTGGCTTGATAACGCCTGATGTAGATTTGATCCGTGCCACTACTATTGTCTGACCAGGCGACGACGGGTATACCGTCAGAACCAATGGCCACGGCGGGGGCTGTCGCCCCACCTGTATTACTGATACCGCCACCAGAAGCAGAACCAGGGCCCATCTCGACCCAGGCCAAGCCATTCCAGCGCCTGACGTAGATCTTATAATTATACTGGTAATAATCCCACCAGGCGATGACGGGTGCACCATCAGGCCCGATAGCAAGGGCGGGAGAGCCGGTCCCAGAAAATCCCGAAACATTACTAATTCCGCCACCGGTGGCAGATCCGGCGCCCATCTCAACCCAGGCCGAGCCATTCCAGCGCCGAACATAAATCTCTCTATTAACGGTGGTATTGTCCGTCCAGGTGACCACAGGCGCGCCGTCAGTCCCTATAGCCAAGGACGGGGCATTCGAGGAGCCGGTGTTCTTGCTAATGCCGCCGCCGGAGGCGGAGCCGGTGCCCATCTCCACCCAGGCCGAGCCATTCCAGCGCCGGACATAGATCTCACTGTTGCCGCTACTGTTGTCCTCCCAGGCAACGATAGGCATACCGCTGGGGGCGATGGCTAGCGAAGGATCCACCGCATTCCCTGTCTTGCTAATGCCGCCGCCGGAAGCCGAGCCGCTGCCCAGCTCGACCCAGGCCGAGCCATTCCAGCGCCGGAAGTAGATATCTGGGCCAGGCTCGGTATCCATCCAGGCAACCATGGGTGAGCCGTCTGGCTCAATAGCAAGGGATGGGGTAATAGAGTAGCCTTCATTACTGCTGATACCGCCACCGGAGGCCGAGCCGGTGCCCATTTCTGCCCAAGCCAAACCGTTCCAGCGACGTACGAAAATCTCATCATTCCAATCAGCAAGATCATACCAGGCGACGATTGGCGTATTGTCAACATCAATGGCTAAGGAGGGGTTACCAACCCAAGTGACATTATCATTGATGCCGCCATCTGTTGCCGAGCCACTGCCTATCTCGACCCAGGCCGAACCATTCCAACGCCGGATGTAGACAAATTCACGGCCGTCGTTACTGCCCTCCCAAGCCACGACGGGCGCGCCATCCGGCCCGATGGCCAGAGTGGGATCGAACGCCCCGCTGCTGCCATTACTGATCCCCCCACCCGACGCCGACCCCACGCCGATCTCTTCCCAGCCCGCGTTAGCCGTGGGGTCGCTCGGGGCTGCTCGGCCGCGGCCCGTTCCCCCCAACCCCAACCCCAGACCGGCCAGGAGAAAAATCAAACATAGAACGCGCATTTTTTGGTCCATTCTTACGCCATACCTTATTCTAGCGCGTGGCGAACGACGCCCGTAACGCGTATTGCCCAGCCGTGCCGTTGGGCGTCGCGGCATGGACGATGACGTAGTAGCGCCCGGCGGTTTCGTTGGCGCGAATGATGTGGAAACCGTCGCCGGGCGTCACGTCGTAGACGATTGGCGCAAAATCGGCCGACAGCAGGCCTAGTTGCCCGCCGCCGGCGGAGAAATTGTTGAGTTCGATAGTGATCGGCCCGGGGGTGGACGTGTCAAAGTAGAACACGTCGTAGTTGTCGTTTGGCAGGCCATGGTGAGTCTGGCCGTGGCATAGGGGGCCGTTGGCTTGGAGTTGCGTATCGTTTGGCTCAACCTCATCCAGGCCTGATAGGCAGCTTGAATTGAAAAGAGTTGGTAAGTGGAAACGAAAAGAGGCGAGCAGAGGGCTTTTGCGGACGAAGATTTCAGACAGATTGCCATCCTCGTACTGCCAGGCAATAACTGCTTTCCCATCACGGCCAACTGCCAGCGCAGGATACTCTGAACTTCCCGTGCCGTCACTGATTCCACCCGCGGAAGCCGAATTAATACCCGCCTCAACCCAAGCCGAACCATCCCAGCGTAAGGCGTAGATTTCATACCCTCCATCCGTGTCATCCATCCAGGCGATTAGAGGCGATCCCTGGGGTAGGAGTATTAAAGAGGGTTCCACCGAAACCCCTAGGTTATCACTAATACCACCTTCAGAAGCTGAACCATCCATTTCCTCCCAGGATGAGCCGTCCCACCGTCGGGCAAAAATATCCCACTGCTCCTCTTCACTGCCTGAATAATTGACCCAAGCGACAATCGGGTTTCCGTTAGGAAAGAATGCTAGTGTAGGGTCGGAAGACTGGGCGAAGTCGTCGCTTATTCCACCGCCATATGCTGAGCCACTATTCATCTCAACCCAATCCGCGCCGTTCCAGCGTCGAATATATATTTCATGATCGGCTCCACTGTTGTCGGCCCAGGCGACAACAGGCATGCCATCGGGGGAGATAGCCAGAGAAGGAGTAATAGAGTAACCCGCATTTTCGCTAATCCCACCGGAGGAACTCGAATTTTCACCCATCTCGCGCCACGTTGAACCATTCCAGCGCCGAACGTAAATCTCCCAGGTGTTGTTGATGCGTTCGGACCAGGCAATTATGGGCATCCCGGCGGAATCGATGGTCATTGCAGGCCACATGGAGCCGTGACCAGCGGTTTGGCTAATGCCCCCACCCTCAGCTGAGCCGGCGCCCATCTCCCCCCAGGATACCCCATCCCAACGTCGGACGAAAATGTCAGAACCATTGTAATCATCATAATAGTTGACCCATGCAACTATTACTACACCATCCGGCGTAAGAGCCAACACAGGCGACTCAGAGGCACCGGGATCATCACTAATACCACTCCCCGATGCTGAACTGCTGCCCATCGCGATCCAGCTTTGTCCGTTCCAGCGCCGGACGTATATTTCCCAATCACCGCCGACATGTTCCATCCAGGCGATTACCGGATTTCCTTCAGCGTCGAGAGCGACGGCCGGAATATAGGAGGGGGTAATGGAATGACTAATCCCCCCGCCCGACGCCGACCCCGTGCCCATCTCCTCCCAGCCCGCGTTGGCCGCGGGGTCGCTCTGGGCCGCCGGGGCATTCGGCTCGGCCGCCGCGCCACGGGCCGCCACAACCAACCCCGTCAGCAAGCCCAGAAGAGCGAAACCATGCGCGTATCGGACTGGATTCAACATGTGCTATTTCCCTACTCCGTAAACGTCACTCGCAGCGAGTACTGCGCCGAACCCCCAGTGTTCCCCTCGGGCACATAAATGACGATAAAGTAGCGGCCCGCCTGGCCGTTGGTGTTGCCCACGCTGAAGCCATCGCTGCCGTTGGCGTCGACGTCGAGCGCGTTGTTGGAAATGACCTGATAATGCAGTGCCAGCTGGACATTGGCGCGGGGATGGTTGCTCATCGTGACGGCGACGTCGCCCGGGCGCTTGAGATCGATGTAAAAGATGTCGTATTCGTCGTTGGGGCGGCCCTTGTAGGTGGCCCCGTTACAAAGCGGCCCGTCGGCCGCCGCGGCCATGTTGTTGGGCTCGCTCTCGTCCGGGCCGGGGAAGCAGACCGGCGGCGGCGCGGGCTGGTAGAGCACCAGCGGGGTATAGGCCAGGCGCATCTCCACCACCGGCACAAGCTCGTAGGCCACGGACGCGGTGTGGTTAGCTTCGGGCATGGTCAGGCTGTTGGTCGTCGCCGTGCTGCCGTTGTTGGCCGTGCCGCTCCAGTTCCGGACGCGCCACCCGGACGCCGGCCCGGCCGTGAGGGTGATGTCCTGGCTGGCGACGTAGCGGCCTGCGGTGCAGCCGGTGGAGTTGGACGGGCTGGCGGTCGGGTTGCTGCCGCTGCCGGTGTGGGTGAGGGCCAGCGGGTAGCACTTCACCGGGATGGTTTCATAGGTGACGGAAACCGCGTGGGCGCCTTCGGGCATGATGAAGCTGTTGGTCGTGGTCTGGGAAGCGTCGTTGCTCGTGCCGCTCCAGTTCTTGACACGCCAGTTTGCAGCCGGCACGGCTGTCACGTTGACCACCTCGCCGGCGGTGTAGCGGCCCGCGGCGCAACTGTCGGAGCTGGCCGGTTCGGCCCCCGGGTCGGCGCCGTTGCCGGCGTGGGACAGCGCCAGCGGGTAGCATGGCGGCGGCTCGAACACATAGGCCACGCTGACGGCGTGGTTTTTAGCCGGCATGACCAGCGCGTTGGACGTCGATTCGCTGTTGTCGCTGGCTGTGCCCGTCCAGCCGGCGACGCGCCACCCGGACAGGGGCGCGGCGGACAGCGTGATTGCCTGTCCGGCTGTGTACTGGCCGGCGCTACAGCCGGGCGAGTTGGCCGGCGTGGCAAAGGGGTCGCTGCCACTGCCAGTGTGGCTGCGACCCAGCGTGTAGCAAGGAATGGGCTTCTGCTCGTAGGCGACGCTGACCACGTGGTTTTGGGCGGGCATGACCAGAGCGTTGGTCGTCTCCTTGCTGCTGTTGTTGCTCGTGCCGCTCCAGCCGCTCACCTGCCACCCGGCAGTGGGCGTGGCCGAGAGGGTGATTGACTGCCCGGCGGTATATTGGCCCGCGCCGCAACCGGGCGAGTTAGCCGGACTGGCGGTCGGGTCGCTGCCGCTGCCGGTGTGGCTGCGACTGAGAGTGTAGCATGGCGGGACGACGGCGAACGTGGCCGTCACCGACTTATTGCCGCTCATCGTGAGAGTGGCGGGGTTGGTGTTGCCGGACAGGTCGCCGCTCCACCCCGAAAAAACATAGCCGCCGCCGGGCGTAGCGGTCAGTGTCACCTGCTCGCCGCCGTTGTAGCATGTTTTCTGTGGCGCGACCGACACGCTGCCCGAGCCGGTGACATTGACCGCGAGGGTGTAGCAGGTCGTGGCCACGGGCGGGTTGCTGCGGGCGTAGATCTCGTAATTGCCGCTGGTGGCGTCGGCCCAGACAATGAAGGCGCGGCCATCCGGCGCAATGACCGGCGCGGGACTATAGGAGTTACCGGCGTTGTTGCTGATGCCGCCGCCGCTGGCCGAGCCGGCGTCAATCTCGACCCACGCCGAGCCATTCCAGCGGCGGACGTAGGCTTCATAATTGGTGCCGCTGTTGTCGTGCCAGGCAATGAGCGTGGTGCCGTCGGGGCCGATGGCGGGAACCGGCGCGCTGGACGCGCCGCCGTTGTTGCTGATGCCGCCGCCGGCGGCCGAGCCGCTGCCCATCTCGACCCACGCCGAGCCGTTCCAGCGCCGCACATAAATCTCGGCGTCGCCGTCACTATTGTCTTCCCAGGTCACGAGGGGGTTACCGTCTGGCCCGGCGGCAAGCCTGGGTTTGATCGATGTGCCACTGTTGTTGCTGACGCCGCCGCCACTGGCTGAGCCGCTGCCCATCTCGGCCCAGGCCGAGCCGTTCCACTGGCGAGCGTAGATCTCCCAGTCGCCGCCGCTGTCGTCTTCCCAGACGATGACGGGCGCGCCGCCAGGGCCAACGACCAGCGCGGGAAGCCTCGACGCGCCGCTGTTGTTACTGATGCCACCGGCAGCGGCCGCGCCGCTTCCCATCTCCACCCACGACGAGCCGTTCCAGCGCTTGACGTAGATCTCCCAATCGCCGCCGCTGGCATCGAACCAGGCCACGACTGGCGCGCCGTCACTGCCGATGAGCACCGCAGGGCCATATGAGCCACCGGTGTTGTTGCTGATACCGCCCCCGCTGGCCGAGCCGCCCATTTCCACCCACGTGGAGCCGTTCCAGCGGCGCAGATAGATCTCGTAATCGGCGCCGGCGCTGACTTCCCAGGCGACGATAGGCGCGCCGTCGGCGGCGACGGCCACCGCGGGGCTGGTGGAGGCGCCGGGGGTGGTGCTGACGCCGCCGCCACTGGCCGAACCCCCTATCTCGGCCCAGGTTGAGCCGTTCCAGGTGCGGACGTAGATTTCTTCACCATCGCCGCGGTCGTCGTCCCAGGCGACGACCGGCGCGCCGCCGGGCGTGATGGCGTGCACGGGGCTATCGGAGCGGCCGCTGGTGTTGCTGATGCCGCTGCCGGTGGCCGAGCCGCCGCCCACCTCTTCCCAGCCCGCGTTGGCCAATGTCGAAGTCGCGGCTGCCGGAGCATTCGGCTCGGCCGCTGCGCCGCCCACCGCCACAACCAACCCCGCCAGCACGATCAGCAGGCCCACCCCACGCGCGTGTCGTCGTTGATGCATCATTTTCTTCTCCCCCCTACTCAGTAAATGTCGCCCGCAGCGAGTACTGCGCCGTCGAGCCGGTATGCTGTTTGAGCACATAGATGACAATAAAGTAGCGGCCGGGCTGGCCATTGGTCTTGCCAACGCTGAAGCCGTCACTGCCGTTGGCGTCGATGTCAAGCGCATTACTGGAGATCGCCTGATAGTGCAGGGCTAGCTGGACGTCTGGGCTATGATGGTTGCTCATCGTGACGGTGATGTCGCCCGGACGCTTGAGATCGACGTAGAAGATGTCGTATTCGTCGTTCGGCCGGCCTTTGTAGATGCTGCCATTGCACAGCGGCCCGTTGGCCGCGGCGGCCGTGTTGTTCGGCTCGGCCTCGTTCGGGCCGGAGAGGCAGGTTTGCGGCACGTCGAGGATCGCCGGCGTGAAGGCGCGGAAGGTTGTGCCGGGAATGGACTCGTAGGTCACGGACGCGGTGTGGTTGGCCGCGGGCATGGTCAGGCTGATGGTCGCGGCCGTGCTGGCATCGTTATTCGTGCCGCTCCAGTTCTTGACCCGCCAGCCGGACGCAGGGAACGCGGTCAAGTTGATGACCTCCCCGGCCAAGTAGTGGCCCCTGTCGCATCCGATGGATTGAAGCGGGCTGACGGTCGGGTTGCTGCCGCTGCCGGTGTGACTTAGGTCCAAGCTGTAACAGGGCGGGGGGGGTGGATCGTCGGTGACGCTAACCCTAGCGGTAGCCATGGCCCAGACCACATCCGTCGGCCCGGGAT
>WBZM01003150.1_pt1 | contig 13109 bp, 11 predicted proteins | sample 5204271 | NCBI WGS metagenome assembly WBZM01 (sample SAMN12344346, study PRJNA552823) | activated sludge metagenome | biome: Activated sludge suspended growth; feature: Nitrification reactor; material: Wastewater; isolation source: activated sludge from nitrification reactor of wastewater...
TACCCGCAAGAAAAAACTGCTTGAGAAGCAGAAAAAGGGTAAGAAGCGCATGAAGATGATTGGCAATGTTGAAGTACCGCAGGAAGCGTTTATGGCGGTGCTGAAGCTTGGTGAGGATTAGAACGGTTGTAGAAATCGCAGTGCTGGCTCCGTTCGTAAAAGGGCCGGCTGGCAACCATCGAACTCCTGGGTCATCTTCCCCGATTCTGTAGCAAATCTTACCTAGAGGTACGCTAAATGAGAAGCGTTAATCAAGCATGCCCGGCGTGTGGCTCGGTCGGGATGTCTGTTTTTTATGAGGTCGAGAAGGTTCCGGTGAATAGCGTTTTGCTGGTGATAAACCGGGACGAGGCTCTGAATTTTCAGACCGGCAATATCACCCTTGCTGTGTGCCCTGCATGTGGGTTCATTTCGAATATCGCTTTCGATGAGGCGCTGACACAGTATACTGCTCGCTATGAGGCGACACAGGGGTACTCCCCGACATTCAATAAATTCCACCAAGCGCTGGCGCAGGATTTGATCAAACGCTATGACCTGCGCGATAAAGATCTTATTGAAATTGGCTGCGACAAGGGCGACTTCCTCACGATGTTGTGCGAATTAGGCGAAAATCGTGGAGTGGGTTTTGATCCGGCCTATGTGCCAGGCCGCCACCCGAGCCCCGCGGCCGAGCGTCTTACTTTCATTCCAGATTTCTACTCCGAGAAATACACCGACTATCGGGCCGATTTTATCTGCTGCAAGATGACCCTCGAACATATCCCCAACGTCGGCGAATTTGTTTCTACCGTACGCCGTTCGATAGGGGATAATCACGAATCTGTCGTCTTTTTTCAAATCCCCAATGCGCGATACGTGTTGTGTGACGTAGCCTTTTGGGATATTTACTACGAACACTGCTCCTATTTCACCAAGGGATCGCTGGCCCGGTTATTCCGCCGTAATGGTTTTGAGGTGAGGGACTTGTGGACAGCCTACGACGACCAATACCTGATGATCGAGGCCCGACCCGTCACCGCCACATCGGGAGCGGGAGCACTGGCGGACGAGGAGAGTCCGGCCGAGACCATGCAAATGGTGGATTACTTTGTGGAGCATTACGAAGCCAAGCGCAATGAATGGCGGCGTAAGCTGGAAGAGATGAAAAGCGCCGGCCAGAAGGTGGTATTGTGGGGCGGTGGGTCCAAGGGAGTTGCCTTTTTGACGACGCTCAATCAATCTCTGGACGACATCGCTTATGCGGTCGACATCAACCCCATCAAAACCGGCACGTTCATGGCCGGGACAGGGCAGGAGATCGTTTCCCCCGCATTTCTGGTCGATTATAAACCGGACGTGGTCATCATTATGAACCCAGTATACCTGGATGAGATCACCCGTGACTTGCACGCCCTGGGTCTCGCGCCCGTCATTTACACATTATAACGATGAAAAATTTGAGCCATTATCCCGTGTGTCCAGAATCGGACATTATTCCGCTTATCGAGATGAAACAGGTTCCGGTTCACTGTAATGTTCTGTGGCCGACCCGCGAGTCGGCGATCGCCGCTCCGCGAGGGGATATCCGGTTGGGCTATTTTCCAGATTGTGGCCATACCTATAATCTCGACTTTGATCCATCCCTGATGGAATACACCCAGGAATACGAGAACTCACTCCACTTTTCTCCCCGCTTCCAAGCGTATGCCACGGCTCTAGCCGATGGGCTCATTGCCAAGTATGACTTGCGCGACAAGGATATTGTCGAAATAGGCGCGGGCAAAGGGGATTTTCTGATCATGCTCTGCGCGACGCAGGAAAACCGTGGCTGGGGATACGACCCCAGCTATGTGCCGGACGAGGGCTATACCGCGCCGAACGTCACCTTTGTCCAGGACTTCTATACCGAGAAGTATACGAACCAGCCCGCCGACCTCATTGTGTGCCGACACGTCCTGGAGCATATCGAGGACCCCGATGCGTTCATCGCCCAGGTGCGTCGAGCGGTTGGCGAGCAGGAATCAGTGGTGTTCTTCGAGGTACCCAACTCGCTCTGGACGCTTCGCGAGGGTGGTATCTGGGACATCATCTATGAGCATTGCTCCTATTTCAGTCCTCTCTCCCTGGCCTACCTGTTTCGGAGGCATGGTTTTAAGGTGCTGGCTGTGAACGAGGTGTTCGGCGGGCAATTTCTGACAATCGAAGCCACGCCGGACGATACCACGGTCGCGGATCCCGATACGGCGGCCGAACTCGACTCCTTGACGGCCGATGCGCGGCGCTTCGCCGAAAATTACCGCTCGAAGCGCGAGGCGTGGCAGTCTCGTCTTGGCGCGTTGTCAGATGAGGGCAAGCGCGGCGTCATATGGGGCGCGGGGTCGAAGGGCGTCACCTTCCTCAACGCCATGAACGTCGGGGATGAAATTGTGGCTGTTGTGGATATCAATCCGCGCAAACAGGGCAAGTTCGTTGCCGGCACTGGCCAGCGTATTGTCTCGCCGGCGGAATTGGCAGCGCTCCAGCCTGATTTTGTCATTATCATGAATACCAACTATCGTGATGAGATCGGACAAATGCTGGCCGACGTAGGCGTGGAAGCTGAAATCATCGCTGCCTGATACCGTTAGGCGGACAAAATACAGCTTCTCCTGAGGAATACGACAGTAAATCGAGGGTGATCTTGTCACCCCGCGAACCTTGGCTATAATACTTTCCTGGCGGAAAGGTGCGACGTTATCGGCACGACGGCCTTTCGGCTGAGGAAGATTACCTCTTACTTTGAAGATAGAACCTATTACGGAGGATTAAGATGCCCTTGACTGTGGCAGAGAAAGCCGAATTGATTGGCAGTTTTGCGACGCACGATGGTGATACGGGATCGCCTGAGGTACAGATTGCGCTCATGGACAAGCGAATTCGCCAGCTCCAGGAGCACCTGAATACTCACAAGCACGATGAGAGTTCTCGTCGTGGGTTGCTGAAGCTGGTAGGCAAGCGCCGCCGAATGCTTGCCTACTTACGCAAAGAGCACCCGGACCGTTACCGCGCTATTATTAGCCGCCTGGGTCTGCGTCGTTAATTGATAATAGAATAACGAAAAGGGGCGAAGGTTTCTTCGCCCCTTTTTCTAGGGTCAGATAAACGGAAGGGTTTAGGAATTGGGTATTGTCACTTACACCGATGGGCGCGTGTAAGGGCCAATCCCCAGTCCCTAACCCCACATCTGCCCCCTCAACAACTTATGCGGGATCGCTTATCCTCAAAGTAAATGAGTAGAAATTGAATTGGCAGCGCCGATATGGCTGCCGGTTTGGTATTTCTGGCTGTGAGGATAAATGTTCTCGCGATCGATCAAGGAAAATTTAGAATGGGATCTGATACTGTATTTTCAACGACGGTGGGCAGACATGTACTGACCATCAAGACTGGCAAGTTGGCCGAGCAAGCCGGCGGCGCCATCACGCTGCAAGTTGGAGAATCGATGCTGCTGGCGACGGCCACCATGTCGAAAAACGTGCGCGAAGGGCTGGACTTCTTCCCACTGAGCGTCGATTTCGAAGAGAAAATGTACGCCGCTGGGCGCATTCCCGGTGGGTTCTTCCGCCGCGAAGGCAAGCCGACTACCGAGGCCGTGTTGACATCGCGCCTGACAGACCGACCCTTGCGCCCGCTGTTCCCCGATGGGATGCGGAACGAGGTGCAGGTGATCGTTACCACGCTATCATCCGATAGCATCCATCACCTCGATATCATGTCCGTGAATGCCGCCAGCGCCGCGCTGACTATCTCCGACGTGCCCTGGAATGGGCCTATCGGCGCGGTCCGCGTTGGCTACATTGACGGCGAATTCATCGCCGATCCGACCATCCCTGAGATGGCGGACAGCAAGCTTGACTTGCGTATCGCCGGCTCGCGCGACGCCATTATTATGGTCGAAGCGGCCGCCAATGAAATCCCTGAAGATTTGATGGTGGAAGCGCTGGCTTTCGGCCATCAGGCGCTTCAACCGATCATCACGCTGCTTGACGAAATGCGGGCGGCGGTAGGCAAAGTGAAACGTGAGCCGACTATTTCGGCCATTGATTCGGCCATAGTTGATGCCACGAAAGGGCGGATCGGTAACCGTATCACCGGCGTCATCGCGTCAACGACCGAGCGCGAAGACCGCAATGAGGCGCTCGACGCCCTGCGTGATGAGGTGGTCGATAGCTTCCTGACGGAAGATGAAGCCACTGATCCCAAGGCAGTTCGCGAAGTGTTCGCCGACGAGATCAAGAAGGCCGTACGCCATCGCATTCTGTATGACGGTGTGCGTCCCGATGGTCGTGATTACACCACCATACGGTCGCTCTCCTCGGAAGTCGGCATTAGCCCCCGCGCGCACGGTTCCGGTTTGTTCCAGCGCGGCCAGACGCAGGTGCTCTCTATCGTGGCCCTCGGCACCCCGCGCGAGGCGCAGAAGCTCGATGGCCTGTCGCCTGAGGACACTCGCCGCTACATGCATCATTATAACTTCCCGCCCTTTTCGACCGGTGAGACCTGGCCGATGCGCGGGCCGCGACGTCGCGAGATCGGCCATGGCGCTTTGGCCGAAAATGCCTTGCTGCCAATGATTCCCTCTGAGGATGAATTCCCCTACACGATTCGCGTCGTATCCGAGGTGCTTTCCTCCAATGGCAGCACAAGCCAAGCGAGCGTCTGCGCGTCGAGTCTGGCGCTCATGGATTGCGGCGTGCCGCTCAAGCGGCCGGTGGCTGGTGTAGCGATGGGCCTGGTGACCGACGGCACGAAATATGCTGTTCTCACCGATATCCAGGGGCTTGAAGACCACCTGGGCGACATGGATTTCAAGGTTGCCGGCACGAGCGACGGCATTACTGCGCTGCAGATGGATATCAAGATCAGCGGTCTGGACATGGACATCATGACCCAGGCTCTGGAGCAGGCGCGCGTTGGCCGTCTGGAAATTCTCGACTCCATGCTCAAGACAATCTCCGAACCGCGCAAGGAGCTTAGCCTCTACGCGCCGCGAATGCTGACGATCAAGATTGATCCGGAAAAAATCGGCGCGGTTATCGGCAAGGGCGGAGCGACTATCCGCGGATTGGAAGAAGAATTTGAAGTCTCTGTCGATATTCAAGAAGACGGAACCGTGTTTGTGGCCGGCGTCGACGGTCTGAAGGCCGAGGCAGCTCTCGAGCGCATCCACATGCTGACCCACGATCCCGACCTCGGTGAGATATTCACCGGCAAGGTCGTGCGTATCACCGATTTCGGCGCCTTTGTCGAACTGGCCCCCGGCCAGGATGGAATGGTCCACATCTCTCAACTGGCTTCGGAGCACCTGCAGCGCGTTGAAGATGCAGTGAAGATGGGCGACGAGGTGATGGTTATGGTTACCGACGTCAGCGGCGAAGGCAAGATCCGTTTGTCACGCAGGGCTGTACTGGAAGGGTGGTCTCTGGAAGAGGCCCGTGCCCAGGATGCGGTTCGCAAAGGCAGTGGCGGCCCACGGAGCGGTGGTAATGGTGGTCGCGGTGGCGACCGTGGCGGGCGGCCGCAGCGCCGCTAATTCAAATCATATCCGATGGCCGGTCGAGACCTCGCCGTTTCGACCGGCCATCGAAATGAAAATCGAAGAAGGAGCAATCTGATATGAAAAGAATCGGATTGCTCCTCATTCTCCTGTCGATGTTCTTGGCCGCATGCAGCTCAGGTGGAACTGCGGTGACTGAACAAGTGGAGAGTGAGGAGCCGGAGGCGACCACAGCGCCCTCCGTAACCAGCGAGCCGGTCGATGAGATTAGCAATGAGGCAGACAGTGGCCCTGTTGCCTCTTCTGAAGATCCCACTTTGGCGCGAGAGCGCGATTGGAAGCTTGGCAATACGGAGACTCCGGCGGTGACGATCATCGAATACGGCGATTTTCAGTGACCGGGTTGTGCAGGGTTCGCCCCCCTGCTGGAGCGTCTGGTAGACGCTTACCCCGAAGATGTTCAGATAATTTATCGTCACTTTCCGTTAAACAGTATCCACCCCAATGCCCAAAAATCGGCCGAGGCGGCCGAAGCGGCTGGCGCTCAGGGAAAATTCTGGGAATTCCACGATTTACTGTTCGAGCGACAAGGACAATGGAGCAATCTCGATTCAACGGCCGCGCGCGAATATTTCATCGCGTTGGCCGAGGAACTAGGACTTGATACGAATCGGTTTTCTGTCGAACTGGATGACGGCATCTATGCTGACTATGTTTCTGGTCTCGAACAAGAGGCCATGGAACTGGGTTTGCCGGGAACCCCATCAGCTATCGTTAATGGTCAAGTCGTCGCGGGCGAGTCTCTGCCCCGTGACTTTGAAGCCTGGGAGGCATTTGTGAAAGAAGAGGTCAAATTGAAAGAACTGGCTGCTCGACAATATAAAACGGCTCCGGAAATGAGCATCAATCAGGACGCGCGCTATCTGGCTCGTGTCGAAATGGCGTCGGGTGATACATTCACCATCGAATTGCTCCCGAAATCCGCCCCACAGACGGTTAACAGCTTTGTATTTTTGGCTCGCAATGGATGGTTCGATAACGTTACCTTCCACCGCGTAATCCCTGGTTTTGTCGCGCAAACCGGCGACCCAAGTGGGACCGGTCGTGGTGGCCCTGGATATTACATCCCGAATGAGATCGATCGAACCTTATCCCACGACACCAAAGGCGTCGTCGCCATGGCCAACGCCGGGCCTAATACCAATGGCAGCCAATGGTACATTACCTATGGTGATGTCAGTCAACTCGATGGCAGTTATACCATTTTCGGCAAAGTGACAGAAGGCATGAGCGTTGTCGAGGGCATTACCCCCCGCGATCCGTCGCGGAATCCTGGTGCGCCGGCCGGTGATACGATGGTCCGTATCACCATCGAAGAAATCCTTCCTTAAACTGACCTGGTCTAATCTGGCCTCTGTTATCATTACAGAGGCCAGATTCTGCCTGAAGGATACCACCCCGTGACGCAACGTTTTTCATGCCCAGCCGAGCTGCTGGTCGAGAAAAACATTTTCAGGCAAAGCGGTCGAACTCCTCGACGTCTACCAAATTTCGAGGAAGTGCGGCCGCGTTTACCTGTCCCCGTTTTGCCCGATGATCCCGGATGGGTAAATTTGTATTGGTCGGCTTGGGAATCATTCTGGAAAGGCCTGAGGGAGCCTGTTGAAGGTTCGCCTTTGATTGCGGGATATAACCAGCCCAGCGCTGACCGAAAAATCAATATGGGCCGCAGCGCCCTCATCGCCAATCTTTCGGGTTATATTCCCGGGTCTTTTAGCCTCATTGAATTTCTGGACAACTTTTACGCGAATCAGCATGATGATGGCTTCATTTGCCGTGAGATAGTGCCGGAGGACGGCTCCGATCTCCACCTGCCGTTTGAGCCAAACAGCACCGGCCCCAACCTACTGGCATGGACAGAGTGGCGTCATTTTCGCCTGACAGGGGATCGGGAGCGCATAGCGACGGTTTTCTATCCCTTAATGGCTTATCATCGTTGGTGTCGGGCAAATCGTACCTGGCGTAGTGGTCTCTATTGGACAACCGCCTATGCCAGTGGCCTCATTAACCAGCCTCGTGTGCCCGGCGGCCGATATCATCACAGTCATTGGGCGTGGATTGATGCCAGCGCGCAGGCGAGCATTAATTGCACCATGTTGGAAAGGATGGCTATTCTTCTCGATGAGAAGGAGTTGGCCGACGAGGTCGCCGCTGAACGTGACCGGCTGATCCGCGCCATCAATGTCGAAATGTGGAATGATGAGCAGAATTTCTACCAGGATATTGGTCCGGACGATCGCTTCAGCGCGGTAAAGAGCATTGCCGGATATTGGACGTTGCTGGACGCGAAGCTGGTTCCGAAAGAGAGATTGGCCCTTTTCATTCAACATCTCCGTGATACCTGGTCGTTCAGGACGGATTACGTTCTACCCAGTCTCGCGGCCGATAGTGAGGCCTACAACGCCCGCACAGGCAATGGCTGGCGCGGCGCGGTTTGGCCATCCCTGACATACATGGTTCTGCGCGGGTTGAACACGGCCGACCAACACGGATTGGCCCACAAATTAGCCCTCAACCATGTTGATATGGTAGGCCAAGTTTATGACTCCACTGAAAAATTTTGGGAGAATTATTTGCCGGAGAAGCTTGGTCCCGCGGAGCCATTGATTGAAGACGTGTCGGGGATTACACCGTCAGCAATCATTCCGATGATTTTAGAGAACGTTCTGGGGCTAACTGTGGACTGGCCTTTGCGGCAGGTTGTTTGGCGGCGTAACCTGGAGCGCCAGCAACAATACGGTGTCGTGAATCTGCCGTTGGGAAATGAGGGGACAATCGATCTGCTGGGCGATGCAGAGACGATTCGCGTGCGGTCAGACGCCCCGATTACACTGATTGTGTACGAAGACAACGAAATTCTACAAACAGCCGTTCCCGCGGGAATGTTCGATCTTTCCTTCAAGTGACTTGATTAACCAGAATAATGTTTGGCTTTACGGCGGCTACCATCAATTTAAGGGGGCGGACGAATCGATGGCTGGCTCGTCGACACCTGCTTGTGGGCCAACTCGTTGACGTCCAACCTGATATCATTGCCCTGCAGGAAGTCGACCTCTCCATCGGCCAAGCTGGCTGGGTTGCTCGTCAGGTGAATATTCGCTTGTCGGGTGATGGCCGTCGTCCATACAAGCTTGTTCAGGCTCGTCGGTCCGGCTGGCATCACTATTTTGAGGGAGTGGCGATCATGACGCGCTTGCCGGTGATCTATCACGATTCTAAGAGTCTTGGAGATGACGGCCGCGTCGCGCTTCGGGCAAATTTGGAGCTTCCCGCAGGTTCGGCCGGCACGCGACGACAGTCACTTGACTTTGTTAGCGTTCAACTGCATCATGGGGTCGCCGGAGCCGAAGCACGTATTGAGCAGGCAATGAATCTGGTAGGGTGGATAAACGAAAAAAGGCGAGTGCCATTGCAGGTCATTTGTGGAGATTTTGGCGAAGCACCGGTAGGTGGAACGATTAAGTTTATGCGCCAATCTTATCGATCGGCCTATGCCGAAGCGAATAGGCGCGATCCGCTGGCAACTTATCCTACGAATTTACTGCAGCCGCAACCAGTCGATGCGACTTGCCTGGATTACGCGTTCCTGTCAGCAGCCGTGTATAGAGTGACAGAGGCAGCGCTCTTCGGCGATCAACCATCGCCCGACGATGATACGCTGTATCCCTCCGATCATGTGGGGATTTTGGTCGGACTTGAGGTTTAGTGATTGGTGGAAAAACGCAAGGATTTCATTTCGATAGTCGCCCCGGTATATAACGAGGAAAGCGTGCTCGAGGCTTTGTATGAGCGCGTCAGCACGGTATTAGACGGCGTAGGTGAAGACTGGGAACTTATCCTCGTCAACGATGGCAGTCGGGATCGATCGGCCGAAGTCATTGGCCAGCTCCACGAGCGTGACGCGCGCGTCAAAGGAATCAGTTTTTCACGCAATTTCGGCTTCCAGATCGCCGCCACTGCTGGTCTTGATTTTTCCAAGGGGGATGCTGTGATCCTTACTGATGCTGATCTTCAAGATCCCCCCGAAGTCTATCCGGCCATGCTGGCACAGTGGCGGGCCGGATATGATGTTGTGTATGGCGTGCGCGCCAGTCGTCAGGGCGAGACGTGGTTTAAGCTGACGACAGCCAAGATTTTCTACCGGTTGATCCATCGCATTACCAGTATCAACATCCCTCTGGATACAGGTGATTTTCGCCTGATGGATCGGCGGGTCATTAATTCGTTACAGGGAATGAATGAGCGGAATCGCTTCTTGCGGGGCATGGTTCCGTGGGTTGGATTTCGCCAGATTGGCGTCGAGTACAATCGGGAAGCGCGCTATGCCGGTGAAGCCAAATTCACCAGCGTAAAGAAGATGCTCCCGTTTGCGCTGGATGCGATTACCAGTTTCTCCTATTTCCCATTGCAATTGGCGACGATACTGGGCTTCATTATCGCGGCCATCAGTGTTGTGGGAATCCTGGCCGTGGTTCTCATACGACTGCTAGGCCCGCATGAGCCATTGCTGGGGCAGGCCACTACCCTTGTGGTCGTCCTTTTTTTGGGGAGTGTCCAACTAATCAGTTTGGGAATTATCGGTGAGTATCTCGGTCGCATCTACGACGAGGTCAAAGGGCGACCACTCTATTTAATCCAGCAAAGCTGGGGATTGGAGCAAGCGCCGCTTGGACGGTTCGCCCCGCCGATGGGCCCACGCAGCACGACCCAAGAATAGGCGCCGACGCGTTAGCCGCCGATCTCCGACATCACGCGATTCAAGGGTATGACGTCTTGGGCTAGCCCGTGGCCCCAGGGTTTCCACCAAATCCCGTCCTTCATGATCGCGGTCAATTCCGCATTAGTGGCTCCATCGCGTAACGGAGTAAGCAAATCAACTTCTTTCTCGCGCAGCAGGCAGAGGCGCAAGCGCCCATCGGCCGTCAGCCGGGCCCGGTTGCAACTTGCGCAGAACGGTTGGCTTATAGAACTGATGAATCCAATGCGACCAGGTGCGTCAGCCAACTGGTGGAGGCTGGCCTCCCCATCCAGTTCCCCCGGATTCACAGGGGTGAGCGTGCCCAGAGCGGCCTCGATCGTTTGGTGAATTTCAGCCTGAGTGACAACCCCGGCCAATTGGAAGTCACTGATCTCGCCAAATGGCATCATCTCGATGTATCTGACCTGCCACGGCTGGTATAGGGTCAGTCGAGCCAGATCCACGACGTCATCCTGGTCGTTGTAATTTCGAACGACGACGGCGTTTAATTTGATCTCCAGCCCCGCGGCCTCGGCCGCTCGTATACCGCGCCAAACATCCTCAACTTCACCCCAGCGCGTCAGCTTTTTAAATTTGATTGGATCCAGCGTATCAATGCTGATGTTAACCCGTTTTAAACCGGCATCAGCCATAGGCTGCGCCAGACGATCCAGTAGGAGACCATTGGTGGTCATAGCTACCTTTTCGACACCGGGAGTTGTGGCTATGCCACGCACCAGATCGACAACATTGGCTCTAACTGTTGGCTCACCGCCGGTTAGTCTGAACTTGTGAAAGCCCAACTCGGCGAAAAGCCCCACGAGGCGCAGAAGCTCGTCATCCTGGAGCAGTTCGCTACGCGGTCGGAAGGTCATGTCCTCCGGCATGCAATATACACAGCGGAGATTACAGCGGTCCGTGAGGGAGATTCTTAGGTAATTGATGTTTCGCCCGAAGCGGTCGAGGGCCATAATAGTGCCTCAGGTTTCCAGAAGTGTTGCGGCATCGCCGGTAAAGCAAATGTCATTGTTACTGTAGCGTTAATGCCGACAATCGTCAATCAATCATGATAATTATTATCAATAATATCATAAAAATCAGAGATGAGAAGTAGCAGAATCAGAGGTAATTCGATGGGAACCGGGAAGCCGATCGACACGTTAAACATGTATAATGAAATCGTTCTCTTAATTTAGAGGACGCCCTATTGAAATAGGTCAGAGTGTTAAATTGAATCGACAGCCATTATTACCGAGCTGGTTGAGCGCGCTGTTATCGGTTGCGTTTGTATTATCAGCGATTGCCGTATTAGTATTTGCCTATCTCACCGTTCAACATTTGATGAGCGATCCGGTCGACGAGGTTGTTGCGTCCGGGGGTCTTGGCGGGGGGCTTTCCCCCGTCGATGGCGGCTTGGCACCGGTACCGATTATGGAAGGCGCGACTTCGGCCGCGCCAACAGCAATACCCACCGTTGGCGCCTGGGAAGGAACCGAGCGGGTCAATATCTTGCTACTTGGAATTGATCGGCGTCCGGGTGAAGCCTTCGTGTCGCGAACCGATTCCATGATGGTCATTTCAGTCGATCCCGAGTCGGATTCAGTCTCTGTCTTGTCTATCCCGCGCGACCTGTACGTCCAGATTCCCGGTTACGGCCAGGACCGGATCAACACGGCGCTGGTTTACGGCGCTCGCGAAGGGGACTATTTGGATGGAGCGGCCCTGGCGATGCAAACCGTCTCCTCCAATTTGGGGGTTCCAATTAACCATTTCATCCTGGTGGACTTTGGTGCATTTGTGCGCATCATCGATCTACTGGAGGGTATTGATGTCGATGTTCCCTATGACATCAATGATTCCCTCTATCCAGATATGGATTATGGGTATGATCCGCTGTACATCCCTGCCGGCTTGCAGCACTTCGACGGACAGATGGCCCTAAAATATGCTCGCACGCGCCACGCCGATAGTGACTTTAACCGTGCCTACCGCCAGCAACAGGTACTTTTCGCCGCGCGGGGTAAGGCTCTGAGCCTGGGGCTGGGCGAGATGTTATTGCGCGCGCCTTCGCTCTATCGCGAGGTCGAGAGCGGGATTCGCACAGATTTAAGTCTGGAGCAGATCATGCGCCTGGCCAAGACGGTTGGCGATTTGCCATCAGAGAATATGCGCAGCGCAGTCCTGGATCAGGATTACGTCACAAGTTACCGTACACCAGGCGGAGCGTCAGTCCTCTTGCTGAATGTTGAATTGGCAATGCCGATGATCCAGGAGCTTTTCAGCAATTAATCGGGTTCTCCTGTACAATCAATCGCTGTTTGCTTTAGCAACGTCGTGGCGATAGTGGTCTCTTAAGGTTAGCGGCTATAGTTAATAAGAGACTTATCAGGAGACATTAGAGCGATTACTATGAATCGGCGGGAATTTAAAGAACGTCTGGAACTAGGCCCCCTCCTCATGGACGGGGCCTTTGGTACTGTACTCCACGGCCGTGGCATTCCGATTGACCAATCCTTCGATGCGGTCAATTTAAACAATCCTGCCCTTGTGGCCGAAATCCACCGTGCCTATATTGATGCCGGCTCAGACCTTATCGAGACCAACACTTTTGGGGCTAATCGGTTTAAGCTTGCCGAGCATGGCCTGCAAGATAAGGTTGAGGCCATTAATCGCGCGGCCGTGGCTGTCGCCCGGCGAGTGATTGCCGGCTCATTTAAAGAAGTTTTGTTGGCAGGTTCGCTCGGCCCTTTGGGGGTACGGTTGGCCCCCTTGGGCCGTGTCTCATCGGCTGAA
>WBZM01003154.1_pt1 | contig 13093 bp, 12 predicted proteins | sample 5204271 | NCBI WGS metagenome assembly WBZM01 (sample SAMN12344346, study PRJNA552823) | activated sludge metagenome | biome: Activated sludge suspended growth; feature: Nitrification reactor; material: Wastewater; isolation source: activated sludge from nitrification reactor of wastewater...
AAACTGAATCTTCGCCAAAATGCGGAGCGTCGCAAAGCGACGCGACTGGGGTTTCCGCCAGAATTCGCCAAGGGTTTTTGAAATCCAAAAGGAGCGAGCGGGACGCGAGGCGGGGGTTCTCTGTTCTGCGAACAGGCAAAACAAAGTTTTGTTAGCCAATCTTGAAGCAATAATTATCAATATTTAACATAAACCTTTTTCTATGAACAAATTCTTTCTCTACGCCAGAAAATCTACCGACGAACCCGATCGTCAGATCTTGAGTATTGAAGCGCAGATTGGCGAGTTGAAAGAATTTGCCACGCGAGAGCAGTTAGAGATTGTTGAAACTTTTGTTGAATCACAAACCGCCAAAGAGCCGGGCAGACCTATTTTCAACAATATGCTCTCACTCATAGAAAAAGGCAAAGCGTCAGGAATTTTAGCTTGGCACCCCGATAGATTGGCAAGAAATAGTATTGATGGTGGAAAAATAATCTATCTGTGCGACCTTGGCAAAATCAAAGAGCTAAAATTTCCGACGTTTTGGTTCGACGCTACGCCACAAGGTAAATTTATGTTAAATATTGCTTTTGGACAGAGCAAATACTATGTAGATAATCTTTCAGAGAATGTGAAGCGTGGACTTCGACAGAAAGTAAGACGAGGCGAACAAAGCGGTCAAGCTCTCACGGGATATTTGAATGATAAATTGAATAAGAAAATTATTCCCGACCCCGAAAGATTTCGCCTCGTCAGGAAAATGTTCGAAGTCTACGCTACTGGAAATTATTCTCTGAAAGATACAAGGAATTTGCTCGCCCAAAAGGGCTTGGTGTCTAAAAATGGTAAAGTTCTCACTGTTTCAAACACACAGATGATTTTGAAAAATCCTTTTTATTATGGAATGTTTAAATTTAACGGAGAACTTTACCAAGGAAAGCACGAACCAGCGATTTCAAAGAAACTTTTTGATAAGTGTCAGGAAATACTGGCAAGGAACGCTCATCCAACCAAGCGAGGAATTATCAAACACACTTTTCGCGGAATATTTTTGTGTGGAGAATGTGGCTGTGGTATTACAAGCGAAGTGCAGAAAGGTCATACTTATTATCGTTGCACCAAAAAGAAAGGTGTTTGCTCACAAAAATATATCCGCGAAGAATTCCTCGCCGAACAAGCAAATAATATTATCAAAAAAGTTTCTTTGCCGTCCGAGTGGAAAAAATTCATGCTCGCAGAACTCGACAAGGAACAAGCGAGCAGTTTCCACTCTGACGCCCTTTTCGTTCAAAATCTGAAAAATCAAATCAAAAGTGTTGAGGAGACGCTAGATAGGCTTCTTGACGCTCATTTAGATAGCACAATTACGAGTGAGGAGTATATCGCCAAGAAGCAAAAGCTCCTCAACCAAAAGATTGATTTTTCAGAGAAATTGAAAGATTTTGAGCGAAAAGGCAATCGTTGGCTCGAACTTTCTCGTCAATTCATTTTAGACAGTAACCAAGCCATAATTATCGCTTCCGAAGAAAATCTCGAAGCCAAAAGAGATTTTCTTAAAAAGATTGGCTCGAACCCCCGCCTCGCGTCCCGCTCGCTCCTTTTGGATTTCAAAAACCCTTGGCGAATTCTGGCGGAAACCCCAGTCGCGTCGCTTTGCGACGCTCCGCATTTTGGCGAAGATTCAGTTTTTCAAAACGGGCTGGGAGACTAGGAATCGAACCTAGATTAAAGGCTTCAAAGGCCTCTGTCCTACCGTTAGACGATCTCCCAATTTATTAATTTAATTTTTAACTCCTTTTTACCTTTGGCTGTTTTATAATATCTCTCTTTATAAAAAGCCTCGTATTTATTACTATACTCTTCTAAATATAATAATTCAAAAGGTGCTCTTGATTTGGTTGACCTTACCCTACCTAAATTATGCATTCTTAACCTGTTCTCTATATTTTCTGTGCAACCTATGTATAATTTATTATCTTTATTACTTTTTAATACATAAACATAATGCATAAAAAGGTTTAGTCTGTCCTACCGTTAGCCTCGCCCATAGGCTACGGCCGAGGGACGATCTCCCAATAAAACGATAAACACTTACGAGTATATCAATTTTTGCATTTATTGCAAAGAATTAACTAGATTATGTTATTATTATGTATATATGGAAAGGAAAATAATTACAATAAAACCTGCTGAAAAATCAATTAGGCCTGTTATAAAGGTGGAAGCTAGTATTTCAAGCTATAAACCCAAATATATAGATATGGAATTTTATGGTAAAAAACAAAATCTTTGGGAAAAATTAACGAATAAAAAAGTAAATAATCTTGTTTTAAATGCTATTTCTTTTGTAAAAGAAGAAAATGGGAATAAAGATCAGTGTATAAAAGCAATTTTAGACTACCTAAATAGTTATGGTTTAAAAAATTTTCATATAAAAGAATCTTTTAAGAATGCTGAAATAATAGAAACCTTTTTAAGGTACAACATCTCAAACCCTTCTTTTAGAAAAGAAGTTATAGAGGCATTGGATTTATATGTCGGTTATGTGACAGAACAAATAAAAGAAACAAGTGAAGAAATAAGTTCGAAAGCAGCTCAATTAAGAACAATGATGCATATTAAATAGCTTTTACATCCCCTTTTATCATCTTTACTATCTCTGGAAATTTTTGCACACGGAAATGCCCATTTTTACTTTTATAAATTATTATTTTCGTCTTTGGGTCTTTTAGCTTTTTTCTATACTTTTCTGCGTGAGATATATGTACTGTAGGATCATCTTCTGAAAACATTAAGTAAAGATTTTTTGTATTTTTTTCAAGGAGAGAAAGATCCTTGCCTAACTTAAATCCACCCACCAAATCCTCGTTTGATAATGTGCCATCAAAAGGTGGGCACACGAGGTATACGGACAATATTTTCTTTGGAAATTTATTTTCAGATAAATACTTTGCTAGAAATATTCCGCCTAAAGAACGAGCTACAACTATACAATTATTCTGCAATAAGGGTATATACTTTTCAAACCAAATTTTCCATTCTTCATAAATTGCATTGTACTTTGAAGGCATTGTAGGGCGGATAATTTCAAAATCTTTACCGAGCTCTTTATCTAAGTATTCTTCTGTCCATTGAGGGTCTTTTTTAAGAGATATTTTTTTATCTTTTAAATACTCCAAATACTCAGACCTTTTTTTAAAAGTCATCCCTCCATGCACCATAAGTACTTGATGTTTTTTACGCATTATTCTTCTTTAGAGATTATTTTTATCAAAGCTAGCTCTATAGGCAAAGCGCTTACAAAAGCGTTTTCTATATTTGCATAAGCTTCTAGGAGAATACTGAGAGCTTTTGAGCGGAGCATTCCTTTAGAATCTTCTTTTGTCAGCTCTTTTAAAAATACTAAATCTTCGTCGCTTATATCCCCTCGCATTTCATTTTCTAATTTTGGAGCATACCGAAGTACCACAGCCATACGAAATTTTATAATAATAAGCTTTAGGAATAGCTTCATATCTAAATTTTCTTCACTTGCTTTTTCTACTGTGGAAATACCTTTTTCAATATCTTCTTTTGCTATGGCTTTTATGTAGTCATTTACCAAAATACTTTTCGGTGTGCCAGTTATCTTTTCTACTTCTTCTAGTAAAATCTTTTTACTTTTTACATTTGCGAAGTTCAGCACTTTTTGCAAGACTCCAAGCCCATCACGAAAAGATCCGTCAGCAAGTATAGCGAGAAGCTCCGCTACACCTTTTTCTAAATCAAAACCTTCCTTTTTTGCCACATCGGTAAGCATCTTTTTCAAAGACACTTCGCTAGCTTTTTTGAAATTGAAAACCTGACAACGAGAGATGATAGTCTCAGGTACTTTATGAAGCTCAGTAGTAGCTAAGATAAATATCACATGCTTTGGTGGCTCTTCTAGAGTTTTTAGAAGAGCACCCCAAGCATCTTTTGAAAGCATATGTACCTCGTCTATTATGTAGATTTTGTATTTTGAATCAAAAGGCAGTACCCGCACTCCATCACGAAGCTCTTTTATATCTTCTATGCCTCTATTTGAAGCAGCATCTATCTCGTAAAGATCATTTGATGATACTCCTATTTCTTTCGCAAAAATCCTAGCAATAGAAGTCTTGCCAGTACCTCGACTACCCACAAAAAGGTACGCGTGAGATACCTTCTCTTGTTTTACGGAGCTCTCAAGTACATCCACGATATGGTCTTGCCCTACGACTTCATTAAAAGTAGCTGGACGGTATTTTCTATATAATGCTAAATGTTCTTTCCCTTTAATCATAGAGAATTTAGTTTTTCACAAGATTCTTTATCGCCTTCCTTGCACATATTCCATATTTTGCATAATTCTTCAGAATTTTCGTCTTCTATATATGGACATTCTTTGGATATAGAAATATTGTATTCTTCTAGAATTTTACAGTAATAATCTTCCCCTTGGTTACACAAATCCCATTGTTTACACAAAACTTCAGAATTATCATTTTCTTCTGTATATGGACATTCCATAGTATTTGGATCATCTGTTGGATTATTATTTATTGCAACCGAAGAAACACTTAAGCCAAAACCAAAGGGGTTATCTGTCTTTTCCAATGTTGAAGCAAAAATACTGTAAGTTTGATTTTGTGAAAAATCTGTTGGGTTCATTCCATGGTCAATAAGATATGCATTAACGGCAGCTGGTGCATGATATACATATTCAAAATTTTCAAAAGCAAAAACTTTATTTATAAAAATATCTAAAGCAGTACAAGATGGACAAGGATCTTCTGGTAATATTTTTAAATAAGGCTCTAATTGTGTTTTTAAATTTTGCCAATTAATTATACCAGTCTCACTAGAAGCGAAACAACTTGGATCATAAGTATAAAAATTAACACAAGAAGGATTCCCTAAATCTGGAGGGTTCCCAGCGTGATCATTCTGATACATACCTATAGCTGTATTTATTTGTCTTATATCTGAGACTCTTTTTGCATCTCTACCTTTAGCTCTAGCAGAACTTATTATAGAAAATATAACAGCACTCAATAACCCTATTATAGCCACTACGACAATTATTTCTAATAAAGTAAAAGCTTTATTTTCTTGTTTTATAAACATAAAACTATTATACCCCTAATTTGTTTTTGGTCAAAAAAGACTTTATCTGTTGACTTACCTCTTTTGAATTTTTAGCTTCCATCAGCCTTACCCGCAATTCTTTCGCTCCATCAAATCCATTTACATAAGCCTTGTAATGTTTTTTCATTATGGCAAAGTTTTTATGTTTACCTAAAAGCTTTTCAAAAAGTTTTGTATGCTCTACCATTACAAGCAACTTTTCTTTATCAACTTGCCCTTCGGTTAACTCAGGGCGTTTTTGTTTAGAAAATAAAAACGGATTGCCAAAAATACCTCTGCCGATCATTACTCCATCACAGCCAGTGTCTTTGCACTTCTTTTTTGCATCATCAATATCTAAGACATCTCCATTTCCTATGATGAGAGTTTTCTTTCCTATTTCATTTCTCATCTCGACTATTTTATTCATAAGCTCCCAGTGCGCCGGCACATTAGACATCTCCTTTCTAGTACGCAAATGCACGGTAAGCACCGGTAGGTCTTCCTCAAGCAGAGCTTTGATCCAAGTATCTATCTCGCTTTTATTGTAACCAATACGAGTCTTTACAGACACAGGAAGTCCTGAAGCACCTTCTTTTGCAAATCTAATTATCTCCTTTGCTTTTTCTATATCTTTTATCATCGCTGCTCCAGCACGCTGTTTTTCTATAGATTTATCTGGGCAACCCATATTTATATCAATTCCATCAAAGCCAAGCTCATAGCAAATCCTAGCCGCAGTTTTTATATTCTCTTTATTTGAACCAAAAATCTGAGCTACTATAGGGTGTTCTTTTTTCTCAAATTTTAAATCTATCAGCAACTTTTCCCGAGCCATAGGATGAGCTAGACCATCCGCAGAAACAAACTCGGTCCAAAAAACATCTGGTTTTCCATACTTAGCTATTATTTTTCTAAAAGCACAATCAGTCACATCTGCCATAGGTGCTAAAACAAAAAAAGGTTTCTTTAATTTTGCCCAAAATCCAAAATTTATCATTTAAATTTGTAATATATTTTATTTCCAAATCTTAAATCGATATAGTTCAAAGTGTTGTATTTTTCTTTTATTGAAGTACTTAGAGGCTCAGATGTTATTGCAGAGTGAAGATTTTCAGCCAATTTTACATAATCTGCTTCTCTCTTAAATATTATTTTTGGTGAATCTTTTAATGAGTTTTTTGAAGATAGATAAAACTCCAAATCTCCATTTTCTTTTGAGACAAAAGCTTGAGAGTCAAGATTAAGACTAGCTATGTTGTCTTTTAAAAACAAAATTTTATTAAAAATCTCTGGCTCAAAATAAGAACCAACTGGGTTTGTGGTATCTTTTTGATCTATTAACTTTCCAAAAAATCTAAAATACACTTCTCCTGAAAAATAAGGCGCTTTATCAAAAATATAACCATCTTCATTTAAAAAATAACATTTATCCAAAACAGACTCCGAAGTACTTATATCTAAATGTTCACTTACACCAAAACTCTCAATGCTTTCTCCGCACCAAGTATACACAGCTTTTCTTTCTTTTACATAGACTTTTAATATCTGATTGTTTACCACATCTATATTTAAGTCCTCAATTCTTTTGAATTTTTCTTTCAGTTCTTTTTGGATTGCCCTTTTTGGGTACAAGAAAGTATTGCTTTTTGGTATAAACCAAAGATAATACCCTTCTAAGTTTTTTTCTACAACCTTACGGATATTTTCATCATCAAGTATTTTATTTCCACTTATATCAAGACTATTTATATTTATTTCTTTCCATCTAGTAAACAAGACAAAAAGTGTGCTTAGTATTAAAATCAGCCCAATAAAAAAAAGTACCTTATTTCTGATAGCTTTCTTTTTTTTCTTTTTTAACTCTAAAATCCTAGGGGAAGTAAATCCTTTTTGCATACCAAAATAAATTCTTATAAAAAACTAATTTTTCTTAATATACTCTTTGCCTCCCATATAAGGTCTTAGAACTTCTGGTATCAGAATACTCCCGTCTTCTTGTTGGTAATTTTCTACAAGAGAAGCAGGCAGTCTTGAAGTAGCACAAGCGGTGTTATTTAAAGAGTGAACAAAACGCAATTTACCTTCCTCGTCTCTGTATCTTATACCCAGTCTTCTAGTCTGAAAATCGTGGAAATAGCTAGAAGAATGAGTTTCTCTGTACTTGTCTTGAGAAGGCATCCAGGCTTCAATATCGTACTTTTTAACTTGTCCTAATCCTAAGTCACCTCCACAATTTACAACCACATGATAAGGTAATTTTAATTCTTTCATAAGGTGTTCTACATGAGCTGTTATCTCTTCGTGGAATTTTACTGATTCTTCGTGAGAAGCCTCAGTGAGGATAACTTGCTCAATTTTGAAAAATTCGTGTACTCGTATGATACCTTTCACATCTTTCCCGTGTTTTCCAGCCTCAGCTCTAAAACAAGGAGAGAAACAAATGAATTTTTTTGGTAAATCCTTTTTTTCTAAAATTTCATTCATATAGTATCCCATAGTAGCCACCTCTGCTGTACCAGCAAGATATTCGTTTTCGCCAACTTTATACAAATCTTCTTCTGATTGTGGGAGCATCCCTGTACCAATAAGAGACTCCTTGCGTACCAGAGAAGGCACGATCATAGGAGTGTAACCTTGAGCTATAAAATAATTTAAAAAATACTGCCAAAGTGCAAAGAATAGTTGAGCGCCGTCATTTTTCATAAAATAACCTCTGAATCCTGACACTTTTACTCCTCTCTCAAAATCCACCATATCTAGGTTTTCCATTAGTGTGACATGATCTTTGGGAGTAAAAGAAAATACAGGTTTTTCTCCCCAAGCGCGAATCTCTACATTTTGTTCATCACTATCACCTTCTGGTACAGTCATATCAGGAACATTTGGGACTTGTATCATCAGCTTCTGCCATTCTTCTAAAACTTCTTTGAGTTTGTCTTCTTTTATGCGTATTTCTTCCTTTACTGCACGCATTTCTTCTATCAACTGCATTTTCAAATTAGCATCTTGATCTTTTGCAATATTTAGTGAAACTTTGTTTACTTCTGCCCGTAAATCTTCTACTTCTTTGAGTAATTTCAGTCTATCATCATCGAGGCTAACGAGCCTATCTATATCTACTTCTACATGCTTTTTTAAAGCACCCGCTTTTACAATATCTTTATTTTCTTTTATAAATTTTATATCTAACATATTTATATTATATATGAATATTGATATAATTCAAACAATGGAGATTAGTTTAAAACTTTTAGAAAAAGACAAAATTCCAAAAGATTTATTGGAAATTCCTCAGCCACCAAAAAAACTTTACTTATGGGGAAACCTTCCGCCCAAAAATACCATCTATCTAGCAGTGGTGGGTTCTCGTAAATGTACTAGTTATGGTAAAGATGCTGTAAAAAAACTTATTTCTGGACTCAAGGGCTATCCAATAGCAATAGTCTCAGGGTTAGCCACTGGTATAGATGCACTGAGCCATGAAGTTGCTATAGAAAATGGATTGTTTGCTGTAGCTTTTCCTGGGAGTGGAATTTCAGAAAAATCTCTTTCTTATACACCAAACAAAAAACTTATAGAAAAAATAATATACTCTGGTGGTTGTCTTATCTCTGAATTTGAACCAGATTTTAAAGCTACTTTGTGGAGTTTCCCAATGAGGAATAGACTGGTGGCTGGTATTTCAAAAGCAGCACTTATAATAGAAGCGGAAGAAAAATCTGGGACACTTATAACCGCAAGAATGGCACTAGATTACAACCGCGATGTACTAGCTTTACCTGGTTCGATATACTCTCCAAATTCGAAAGGTACAAATAGACTCATTAGACAAGGTGCTACACCTATCACCTCTTCAGAAGATATTTTAGAAGCTTTGGGTTTTAAAGTGAATGAAAAAGAAAAACAAAAAAATCTGTTTGAGGATTTAAACACAGAAGAGAAGAATGTTTTGACCATATTAAGAGAACCTCTCCCAAGAGATGAGCTCATTTATGCATTAGGTATGCCTATACAAAAAGCAAACGCACTTCTCTCTGTAATGGAAATAAAAGGTCTCATAAAAGAAGAGCTCGGTGAAGTAAGGATAAGCTGATATTTACTGTAAGTTTACAGTTGTATTCAAATCACCAATATAAAAATCTTTCAAAAGATTCCAGGCAAAATTTGAGTGGATTTTTGTAAATATTGCAGTTGCTTCTTTACCACACATACTGAGTATCTTTTCCCTACCTCCTGGGTGTTTGTCAATAAATCCTGCGACACTGTACACAGAATCTCTGATTATTATATAACAATCGCTAGCGGTATTGTGTTTTGCTATTTCAGTAGTATTTAAAGTTACAGATTTTGTATTTTCACTTTTATCTGTAGAAGCAGTGGTTGTCTCTGAATTTACCTCTATAGGCATATTCTCATCATTTTCCATACTTTCTACTTCCATATTCTCAACTTCAGCATACTCATTTTTTTCTTCTACAGATTTAAATAAATTTTTAGCTTCTGGTACAAAAGCGAGGACTGCAAAAAATGCAATAAACAAGAACAAAACGATAAGGGTAACTGTTTTTAATTTCATATTTTTATAATTAATCTTTTAAATTAAACTCCTCAGAGTGAATTTGATTTTCATCCACTCCTTCTTTTATAAATTGCTTACGCAATGATTGTATCATAACTGGTGGTGCACACAAAAATATATCTTTATTTTCTAAACCATTTGAATTAGTACTTATAAATTTTGCATTTATAAAACCAGATACATCTGCAAAAAAAGGCAATACTTTTATGTTATTGTTTTTCGCTTCCATTTCTTTCAGAAAAGAAAGATGTGCGGCTTCTTTCTCGTTGTTGAGACAATAATAAAAATCTATGTAAAAATCTTTTTCTAAAACCACATCTTGTATCATAGATAAAAATGGCGTCACTCCTATACCTCCAGAAATCCAAATTTGTTTTTTACTTTTTGCATCTTTGTAAGAAAATTTCCCATAAGGACCTTCTATTTCTGCTTTTGATCCTACAGGGAGATTTGGCAATGTACCTGTAAAATCACCTAGGTTTTTTATTGTAAAAGACAAAGTATCTACTTGAGCAGATGACGAAAGTGAAAATGGGTGACTTTCTTGTTTTATATTTTTATCTTGAAAACTTACAAAAGCAAACTGCCCTGAAGTAAAAGCGAGTTTCTCGCCTTCTGGTTTAAGCAATACTTCGGTGACATTACCTCCTAGTACTTTGACCTCAGACACTATATATTTATATTTCTTTATTAAAAACTTTCCTAGTATTGTGTGATAAATAAAAGAATAAATACTGAAAATAAATACAGCGAGTATATATACTCGAAGTGGCATATATGTGGCTATGTCACTAGGTATTAGAAAAGCATGCACAGCTCCAAAGAAAAATGCGAGCCCCATAAATTTGTGTGTCCATTTCCAGATATTGTATTTTGGGCGCAGATACAGAGTAAGAATTATGAGTAGTATCATAAGCCCTAGAGAAAATATGCCCCAGTTTACCGGCCAATAGTTTGACGGTGTAAAAAACGCTAAAGCTTTTGAAAAGTTAAGATTTTCAAAATTAAGCACGAGCATGACAGGGTGAATAAGAAGCATCATAAAAGCTACTTGCCCTATTTTGCTATGGTATTCGTAAACTTTATTTAAACCATAAAAAAAATCTTCTAAAAATTTAAATCTTGCAGAGAGTATAAGCGATGTGCCAAAAAGGGTAAAACCTAAAATACCAAAAGCTTGTCCTATCATCTTTGCAATTTCTTTACTACTATTAAAATCAAAAGTAGTAGAAGGAGCCATTATCCATAAAAACAAAGCTATGGCTGATAAAGCCACCACAAAAATAATTCCAAGCTTATATTTAAATTTATCCATACACTTATATTACTCTATAAAAACAAATAAAAAAAGCCGTATGTCCCAACGGCTTTGACTAATTTTAATAAATAAGTGTGATATTTTACCTAGCTTCGACAAACTCGTACTCCAAGCTAGAACCCTGAGGTGTTTAATTCAGCAACTGGTAAACCCAAAAATTAGTAGAGTTATTCCAATAAAGCTGAAAAAAACTTTTAGTACCTTATTTAAGTAAGGTGTTTCATCTTTCATATTACAACAATAAAAAACCAAAAAGAATTATGGCCAGTATGATTACTTGCAAAACTCGCGGTATTGGCTCATCCGCAGGGGTTTCAAAAAACCCCAGAAAAGTTTTTATTAAGTTTTTCATGTGTGGAACAATTTAATTAAAAGTACTATACCACACATATACCCTACTTGTCCAGTAAAGGTTGCTAAAAAAATATAAATCGTGTAATACTGAAGCAATGAAACTTTTAATTGTTGAGTCCCCTTCAAAAGCAAAAACTATTGAGAAATACCTCGAAGGCGCTTTTACTGTGCGTGCATCTGTGGGGCATATTCGTGATTTACCTAAGTCAAATAAGAAGGCTATAGATATAGAAGCTGGTTTTGTACCTCACTATGAAATATCAAAAGGTAAAGAACATGTGGTGAATGAGTTGAAGCATTTAGCAGAAAAAGCTAGTGAAGTGCTTTTAGCTACAGACCCTGATCGTGAAGGTGAAGCTATCGCTTGGCACATAGAAGAACTCTTGAAAAATGACAAAAAAATAAAAGCTCCGATACAAAGAGTCACTTTTCATGAAATCACAAAAGAAGCGGTAGAAGAAGCGTTAAAAAGTCCTAGAAAGATAGACACAGATTTACGCAAAGCTCAGGAAGCTCGAAGGGTGCTTGATAGGCTTGTGGGTTATGATTTGTCTGGAATTATTTGGAAAAAGGTTCGCTACGGGCTCTCTGCTGGGCGTGTTCAATCCCCTGCGCTTAGGATCATAATGGAAAGAGAAAGAGAGATAAGAGCTTTTATACCAGAAAAGTATTGGAGGCTTTTTGGTGATTTTAAAACTATAAAAAATGAAAATATCCGCCTTGAGTGCGACGAAGAACCACGAGACGAAAAGCTAGTAGAGAAAATTTTAGAATCAGGTAAAAAAGAAACTTGGACAATCACGAATGTAAAAGAATCTGAACAAAAGCGTTCTCCTCGCGCTCCTTTTACAACTTCTACTCTCCAACAGACAGCGAGCTCACGCCTTGGCTATTCACCTTCTCGTACCATGCAACTAGCACAAAAGCTATACGAAGCGGGGCATATTACTTATATGCGTACAGATAGCACAAATCTTTCCACTGTTGCTCAATCTCAAATTATCTCTTTTATTAATAAAGAATACGGTAAAGATTATGCTGAAGCTAGAATATACAAAACTAAATCTAAAAATGCACAAGAAGCACATGAAGCTATCCGCCCAACACATATAAATGTATTACATGCTGGCACCGAAGAACAACAAAAACTTTACAGACTTATATGGGAAAGAGCTGTGTCTTCACAAATGACTGATGCAAAGCTTTTAAAAACAAAGGTTACAGCATCTATAGATGGGCACGAGGACTTACCAGCATTTTCTGCAAATGGTTCAAGACTACTTTTCCCAGGCTGGCTTTCAGTAGATGAGGGTGCGAGAGGAGAAGATGTAGAGCTTCCAAAATGTATCACTGGAGAAAAATTGAAATTAATAAATCTAGAAAAACAAGAAAAGTTTACCGAGCCACCTGGTAGATATTCTGAAGCAGGCCTTGTGAAAGAGCTCGAATCTAGAGGAATAGGTCGCCCTTCTACTTATGCTTCTATAATGCGTACTTTAGAAGATAGAGAATATGTACGAAAAGAAGGAAAAACTCTCTTCCCCACTGATGTAGGTGAAGTAGTTTCTGATTTCTTAGAAAATAATTTTTCTAAATATATATCTGACACTTTCACCGCAGAAATGGAAGATGAACTAGATGAGATATCAAGGGGTGAACGAGAATACGAAAAGACTTTGAAAGATTTTTATGGACCATTTTTAAAAGAAGTAAAAATAAAAGAAAAACTT
>WBZM01003155.1_pt1 | contig 13091 bp, 15 predicted proteins | sample 5204271 | NCBI WGS metagenome assembly WBZM01 (sample SAMN12344346, study PRJNA552823) | activated sludge metagenome | biome: Activated sludge suspended growth; feature: Nitrification reactor; material: Wastewater; isolation source: activated sludge from nitrification reactor of wastewater...
GCGCACAAGGCCTTCGACGAGGCGACCGCCATCCTGGCGGGCGACGGGCTGCTGACCTACGCTTTCGACGTTCTGGCCGATCCGGCCACTCACAAGGACGCCGCCGTGCGCGCCGATCTCGTGCTGGGCCTTGCGCGCGCCGCCGGCCTCGGCGGCATGGTCGGCGGGCAGGCGCTCGATCTCGAAGCTGAGAAGGCGACGGCGCCGCACACGCGCGAAGCCATCATGACGCTGCAGGCGATGAAGACCGGCGCGCTGCTGCTCTACGCCGTGGAGGCCGGCGCGCGCATCGGCGGCGCGAACGCCGAGCAGCGCGCCGCGCTGGCGAAATACGGACGCGCGCTCGGCGCCTGCTTCCAGGTCGCCGACGACATTCTCGACGCCGAGGGCGACGAAGCCGCGCTCGGCAAGCGCGCGGGCAAGGACGCCGGCCGCAACAAGGCGACGCTCGTGTCCGCGCTCGGCATCGACGGCGCGCGCGAGCGTCGCGACGGCCTGGCCATCGACGCCATCGAGGCGCTGGAGGAAGGCGGCTTCGGCGAGAAAGCGGCGGTGCTGGCGGAAGCCGCCCGCTTTACCGCCGCCCGGCGAAGCTGAGGAGATCGCGCGTGGCTTCAGACCAAGAAATCGCTGGTCTTGAAGCCGAGCACCGCGTGCGGATGGCGCGCCATCGCAGGCGCATGTTGCCCTTCCGCGTGGTGGCGGCGCGGCCGCGCCTGTTCATGGCCTTCGCCGTCGGCGCGCTCGCGGGTTTCCTTGCGCCGGACACGCTCAGCATCGCGACCCGCTCGCTGATCGGGTGGAACGTCGCGATCATCGGCGATCTCGTCCTCGTGCTGCTGACGACGAGCGGCTTCGATCACCGGCGCATCCGGCTCCAGGCGCAGCTCCTCGACGACGGCCGCTACTTCGTCCTCGTCTTTTCAGCGATCGCCGCGATCGCCGCGATTTGCGCGATCGTCGTAGAAATGGGCGCCGCCAAGGAAATGCAGGGCCTGTCGCGCGCGCTGCATCTGGCGCTCGCCGGCTGCACGATCGTCATGTCGTGGCTGTTCATTCACATGGTGTTCGCGCTGCACTATGCGCATGAATATTATCTCGAGCGCCGGCTTTCCGGCGCGGATGCGGAAAGCGGCGAGCCCTTCGATTTCGATGGCGACGGCGATGTCGACGACGCCGATATTTCGATCGCCGCCGGCACCTGCTCCGATCCGCGCGGCGGGCTGATCTTCCCCGACACGACGCAGCCGAACTACTACGACTTCGCCTATTTCTCCTACACGATCGGCGTCGCCTCGCAGACGGCCGACGTTTCCATATCCTCGCGCGCGATGCGCACGATCGTGCTGGCGCATTCCATCCTGTCGTTCTTCTTCAACACGACAATTCTCGCGCTGACCATCAATCTGGCGGCGGGGCTTTTCTGACACAGGGAGCGCAGGACATGGCGCGCATCGTTCCGTTGACGCCGGCCGACTTCGACGAATGGCTGCCGCTGTGGCGCGGCTACCAGACTTTTTACAAGGTCGAGATTTCCGACGAGACGACCGCCAAGACCTTCGCGCGCCTGACCGGCGGCAAGGAGCCGATGGGCGCGTTTCTGGCGCGCGACGATTCCGGCCGCGCCATTGGCGTCGTCCACTGGATCATGCATCGCTCCTGCTGGACGACGGGAGATTATTGCTATCTGCAGGATCTGTTCGTCGCGCCCGACATTCGCGGCGGCGGCGTCGGGCGAAAGCTGATCGAAGCCGTCTACGATATCGCGCGGAAACACGAGTGCGCGCGCGTGTGGTGGCTGACGCACGAGACCAATGCGCAGGCGATGATCCTCTACGACAAGGTCGCGACGAAATCGGGCTTCGTGCAGTATGTGAAGCGGTTTTGATCGAACAGGTCGTCTGTCATGCCCGCGAAAGCGGGCATCCAGCGGGGAGGCGCGCGGCTTCTGGATTCCCGCTTTCGCGGAAATGACAATCCACGACTACTCCGCCGCCTTCGCGCCCGCGCCGAAGCGTCGTTCGACGTAGTCTTCGACGATCTGCTTGAACTCTTCCGCAATACCGCTCCCGCGAAGGGTCATCGCCTTCTTGCCGTCGATGAAGACGGGCGCGGCCGGCGCCTCGCCGGTGCCCGGCAGCGAGATGCCGATGTCGGCGTGCTTGCTCTCGCCCGGCCCGTTGACGATGCAGCCCATGACCGCGACGGCGAGCGTCTCGACGCCGGCGTATTTCTTCTTCCATTCCGGCATGGACACGCGGATGTGGTCCTGGATGTCGCGCGCGAGTTCCTGAAACACGGTGGAGGTCGTGCGCCCGCAGCCCGGGCACGCGGCGACCAGCGGCACGAAGGTGCGGAAGCCCATGGTCTGCAGGATTTCCTGCGCGACCTTCACTTCCAGCGTGCGGTCGCCGCCGGGCTCGGGGGTCAGCGAGACGCGGATCGTGTCGCCGATCCCTTCCTGCAGCAGCACGCCGAGCGCGGCGGCGGACGCGACGACGCCCTTGGAGCCCATGCCGGCTTCTGTCAGGCCGAGATGCAGGGCGTAGTCCGAACGCTGCGCCAGCATCCGGTAGACCGAGATCAGGCCCTGCACGGCAGAGACTTTCGCCGAGAGGATGATGCGATCCTTCGGCAGGCCGATTTCCTGCGCCAAGTCTGCAGACATGAGGGCAGATTGGACAAGAGCCTCGCGCGTCACCGCCTGCGCGTCGATCGGGCGCGACGACCTGGCGTTGCGGTCCATCAGCGCGGTGAGCATTTCCTGGTCGAGCGAGCCCCAGTTGGCGCCGATGCGCACGGTCTTGCCGTAGCGGATCGCCGTTTCGACGATCGCGGCGAATTGCCGGTCCTTCTTCTCCTTGAAGCCGACATTGCCGGGATTGATGCGGTACTTGTCGAGGGCTTCGGCGCAGGCCGGGTGATCGGCGAGCAGCTTGTGGCCGATATAGTGGAAGTCGCCGACGAGCGGGACCTCCACGCCCATCTGCAGCAGCCGGTCGCGGATATGCGGCACGGCCGCCGCCGCCTCGTCGCGGTCGACGGTGATGCGCACCAGTTCCGAGCCCGCCTGCGCGAGCGCCGCCACCTGTCGCGCCGTGCTCTCGATATCGGCGGTGTCGGTGTTGGTCATGGATTGCACGACGATGGGCGCGCCGCCGCCCACCTGAATGGCGCCTGCGCGCACGACGCCCTTGACGGCGCCGACGAGAACGCCGGTCGTGCGATGGCGGGCTGCGGGTTCGGCGGCGATGGGATCGGGCAGGCAGGCGTTTTCGATTGTGTCGGTCATGGGGTCGTTCTGTTGCAGCGGCTCAGGCCGCGTCCTCGGTCTGGCAGGCGGCGCAGCGCCCGGCTATTTCGATGATCTGGGCGCGCGGCGCAAATCCGCGCTTGCCGGCCACGGCCGCGACATCGGCGGCAAGCGCGGGCGAGGTCGCCTCGTCCACGTGGCCGCAGCCGTCGCAGATGAGAAACGCGACCGGCTCGCTGGCGTCATGGCCGTGGCAGCAGGCCAGAAAGGCGTTGCGGGAGGCAAGGCGGTGGACAAGCCCCTGTTCCACCAGAAAATCAAGGGCGCGATAGACCTGCGTCGGCGCGGGCCGCCGACCGGCAGAGGCCGCCAGGATGTCGATCATCTCATAGGCGCCGATGGGCCTTCCCACGCCCTCCAGTATGTCGAGCACCGCCTTGCGGCCGGGCGTGAGGCGTCCCGCGGCCGGAGAAGCGCAGGACGCGCCGTGGGCATGTCCGTGTCCCTGGCCGTGGCTATGGTCGTGATCTTGGGCGGCGGCGCGCGTCATCGGGCCATTATAGCGTGCAGCGTCAGCATTTCGAACCATCGCCTTCGGGCTGGGGGCGCGGTATATTGCGTCGCATCATTTTCAGGAGTTCAGCCCATGTCCCTCGCCAAGCGCAACGCCGTCGTCACAGGCTCCACCTCGGGCATCGGCCTGGCCTACGCCCGCGCGCTCGCCAAGGAGGGCGCCAACGTCATGATCAACGGCTTCGGCGACAAGGACGCGATCGAGAAGGAGCGCGCCGGCATCGAGAAGGATTTCGGGGTGAAATGCCTCTACGACGCCGCCGACATGTCGAAGCCGGCGGAAATCGCCGCGATGATCGGCAATGCGGAGAAGGCGCTGGGATCTGTCGATATCCTCATCAATAACGCCGGCATCCAGTTCGTCTCGCCGGTCGAGGATTTTCCCGTCGAGAAGTGGGACCAGATCATCGCCATCAACCTGTCCTCGGCCTTCCACACGATCCGCGCGGCGGTCCCCGGCATGAAGGCGCGCAAATGGGGCCGCATCATCAATACGGCCTCGGCCCATTCGCTGGTCGCCTCGCCGTTCAAGTCGGCCTATGTCTCGGCCAAGCACGGCGTCGCCGGGCTCACCAAGACGATCGCCCTCGAGGTCGCGACGGCGGGCGTGACGGTCAATTGCATCTCGCCCGGCTATGTCTGGACGCCGCTGGTCGAGAAGCAGATCCCCGACACGATGAAGGCGCGCAACATGACCAAGGAGCAGGTCATGAACGACGTGCTCCTCGCAGCCCAGCCGACGAAGCAGTTCGTCACCGTCGAGCAGGTCGCCGCGCTCGCCGTCTTCCTGTGCTCGGACGCCGCCTCGCAGATCACCGGCGCGAACATTTCCATGGACGGCGGCTGGACCGCCGCGTGAGCGCGCCGGCCGCGACGCAGAAGAAGCGCATCAATCTCGCGCTGCAGGGCGGCGGCGCGCACGGCGCCTTCACCTGGGGGGCGCTCGACGCGCTGCTGGCCGACGGACGCCTTGAGGTGGCCGGCATCAGTGGCGCCAGCGCGGGCGCGATGAACGCGGTGGTGCTCGCCGACGGGCTGCGCGAAGGGGGACCGGAGGCGGCGCGCCAGCAACTCAAGCATTTCTGGCGCAGCGTCAGTCTCGACGGCCGGCTGAACGCGGCGCAGCGCAGCCTGTTCGACGCCTATCTCTCCGCCTTCGACCCGCTGAAGTTCAGCGAGCGGCTGTGGCAGAGCGCGTCGAGCTTCTTGTCGCCCTACGACTTCAATCCGCTCGACATTAATCCGTTGCGCTCCGTGCTGACCAAGCTTGTCGATTTCGACGCCCTGCGCACGAGCGACGACGTGAAACTGTTCATCTCGGCGACGAATGTGCGCACGGGCAGGATCAAGGTCTTTCGCCGGCCGGAGCTGACCGCCGACATGGTGATGGCGTCCGCCTGCCTGCCGACCCTGTTCAGGGCCGTCGAGATCGACGGCGTTCCTTACTGGGATGGCGGCTATTCCGGCAATCCGCCGCTGTTTCCGTTCTTTTCGGAGACCGATTGCCTCGACGTGGTGCTGGTGCAGCTCGATCCGATCGAGCGTCCTGGCACGCCCGATACGGCCGCCGAAATCATGCAGCGCATGAACGAGATCACCTTCAACGCCCCGCTGATCGGCGAATTCCGCGCCATCGACTTCGTCGCCCGCCTGATCGACGACGGGCGGCTGAAGGAGACGCGCTACAAGAAGATCCGCATGCATCTGATCGAGGGCGGGGCGGCGCTCGCCGCCTATACCGCCGACACGAAGATGCAGGCCGACTACGATCTTTTCAAAAGATTGTTCGACCTCGGCCGCAGCGCGGGCGAGAAATTCATCGCCGACCATTACGAAGCAATCGGCGAGCAGGGCACGCTGGAGCTGCGGCGCTATCTGGCCTGACCGGGTCGGCGCCATTGCGCACTGACGCAACCTCCCGCTCTTGCTAGACTACTTCGAATAGTCGCTCGAGGGCCGACATGCCGGACCAGCTGGTTGCGGGACTAACCGCATTCGCCATCTACTTTGCGGGCGCGCTCGCCTATGCGGCGATCTTCTGCGCGATCTACACGCGACTGACGCGACATGACGAGTTCGGCCTCATCGTGCGCGAGCACAACGCCTCCGCCGCCGTCGCCTTTGGGCTTGCGCTGGTCGGCTACGCCATCGCGCTCGCCGGCGCGATCCACAATACGCGCAGCATCGTCGAGTTCCTGATCTGGGGGTTCGTGGCGATGTTCGCGCAATTCGTCGCCTACGGGCTCGCCAATCTCGCCCATCCCAATCTGTCGCAGGCGATCGAGCAGAATGCGCTCGCCGCCGCGATCTGGTCGGGCTCGGTCGCCGTCGCCGCCGGGCTGGTGACGACCGCCTGCATGAGCCCGTGATCGTGGCCAGGCAGGGCAAGCCTTTCGGCAAGAAGAACGCGCCGCTCGTGCTGCATGCGCCCGGCGGCCTGCCCGACGGCGCGCCGCCGCCGCCCCGTCGCAAGATGTCGATGACCGTCGGGCTGGTTTCGCTGGGCGCGACGGCGCTTGCCGGCGGCGCATGGCTCGAGGCGCGGCATCTGCGCACCCAGGCGCAGGAATGCCGGGCGCAGGCGGCGCAGCGTGGATTGCCGCCCGATAATTGTCCGAGCGAACACGGCTCCGGCCGGTCGTACGGCGGCGGCGGCCACGGTTGGTTCTCATCAAGCGGCTCGACTTCGAGCCCCACGACCTCCGCGCAGCATGTCGGCGCGGCGCCGGCAGGCCACGGAACATTCGGCGGTTTCGGCCACGCCGGCGCCGCGCATAGCGCCGGCTCCTGAGACATGCGACGCAGCGTCAGCGCCCCGCGGCCGGATTTCGCGCAACGCGCCGCGGAAATCGGCTTCGCTTTCGCCGAAATCGACGGCGAGACCTATTGGGACGAAAGCGCGCGGTACGAATTCTCGCTGCGCGAGATCGAGGACGATCTGGAAGCGCCGACGGAGGAGCTCGGCGCGCTCTGCCTGGAAGTCGCGGCGAAGGTCGTGCGCGACGAAGCGACGCTGCGCAGGCTCGCCATTCCCGAACACGCCTGGGGGCTCATCGCGGAAAGCTGGACGCGCGGCGACAAGAGTCTCTACGGCCGGTTCGATGTCGCCTACGATGGAGAAAGCGCGGCGAAACTTCTCGAATATAACGCCGATACGCCGACGAGCCTGTTCGAGAGCGCCGTCGTGCAATGGCAATGGCTGCGCGATCTCGTGGAGCGTAAGGCGCTTCCCGCCGACGCCGATCAGTTCAACTCCCTGCATGAAAAGCTGATCGCGCGCTGGCGCGCAGTCGCGCCCATTCCCGACCAGTTCCTGCATCTTGCCTGCATGCAGTCGAGCGTCGAGGATTCCGGCACGATCGCCTATCTCGCGGATTGCGCGACGCAGGCCGGTCTGGAAACGATGCAGATCGACATGGGCGACATCGGCTTCCTGATGGACCGCTTCGCCGATCGTGAAGACCGCCATATCGAATGCCTGTTCAAGCTCTACCCCTGGGAGTGGATGTTCGCCGACGAATTCGGCAAGGCCCCGGCGATGAAGATGACGCGCTTCTTCGAGCCGCCGTGGAAGGCGATCCTGTCGAACAAGGGATTTCTCGCGCTGCTATGGGACGCCGCGCCGAACCACCCCAACCTTCTGCCGACCTATTTCGAGAACGATTATCGCGCAGACAGCCTGGGCGAGAATTATGCGCGCAAGCCGCTGCTGTCGCGCGAGGGCGCGAACGTCACGCTGTACCAAGGCGCGCATATCCTCGCCCGCACGTCGGGCGACTACGGCGCCGAAGGCTATGTGCGCCAGGCGCTGCGGCCGTTGCCGGATTTCGACGGCTTTCGGCCGGTGATCGGCTCGTGGCTCGTCGGCGATGAAGCGGCGGGCGTCGGCATTCGCGAAGACAGAAACGCGATCACCTCGAACCGATCGCGATTCGTGCCGCACGTCATTGTGGATTGATCCTGCCTACGCAAACGGCTCCCGTGCGCCGGGCGGCACAGGCACCTCGAAGGCGTTGATGGTCATGGAGATCAGCCCGTAATAGCCGAGCACGCCGACGAGATCGACGAGGCCGCGCGGCCCGAGAATCCCTTCGGCGAAAGCGTAGGTCGCATCGGACACGCGCCGGTTTGCGAGCAATTCGCGCGAGAAGGCGTAGACGGCCTTCTCGCCGTCGTCGCCCAGATCGGGTTCGGCGCCGACGCGGATCTTTTCGACCGCCCGCGGATCGAGCCCGGCGGCGACGCCGATCGGCGCGTGCACATGCCATTCGAACCCGGCCCGCCAGTAGGCGCCGGTGACGAGAATGGCGAGTTCGGACAAGCGTGGCGGCAGGCTCGTGCCATAGCGACAAAAAGCGCCGAGCGCCTGCGCCTTGTCGGCGAGGCCAGCGCTCGTCAACCAGACGCGCAGCGGGCCTTCGACCTTGCCGCGCGGACCGGAGACGATCTCGTCGTGAATGCGCTTCTGTTCGGCGTCGAGCGTCGCAGGATCGAGATCGGGCAGGCGGGGCATGACGAGCCTTTCGCAAGATGAGGCGCGCACCATATGATCGGGCGCGCGGGCGGCCAAGCGGCGCCGCGCCGTGGGGAGAGCGACGTGCCAAACGCATTGGAGAATCACGAGGCGCAGCGCGTCTACTGGGACGGCGCGGGCGGCGACAAATGGATCAGGCGCAGCGCCGATGTCGACATCAATGTCGCGCCGGCGCAGAAGGCCGCCATAGAGGCGGCCGACATTCGCGCGGGCGCGCGCGTGCTCGATATCGGTTGCGGCTGCGGCGCGTCGACGCTCGCCATCGCAGAGCGCGTCGGCGCCGGAGGCCGTGTGCTCGGCGTCGATATTTCGCAGGCGATGATCGCCGAGGCCAAGCGCGTTTCGCGCGGCCTGCGTCATGTGGAATTCAGGCTCGCCGACGCGTCGAAGGACGATTTCAGCGAGGCGCGCTTCGATCGCATGTTCTCGCGTTTCGGCGTGATGTTCTTCGGCGATCCCGTCGCCGCCTTCACCCACCTGCGCGGCGCGCTCGCGACCGACGGACGTCTGACGTTCGTCTGCTGGCGGCCGGTTGTCGAGAATCCGTGGATGCGCATTCCGTTCAACGCGGTCTGCAAGCATGCGCCGCGTCCGCCGCGGCCGGGTCCGGAGGATCCAGGCCCGTTTTCCTTCGCCGAGCCGGAGCGCGTGACGCGCATTCTGACGCAGGCGGGCTTTGCGGAGCCGCGCTTCACGAAATTCGATTTCGACATGGACCTGGCGCTGGGGCAGGGGCTCGAAGCCGCCGTGGAATCGGCCGCCACCATCGGACCCGCGAGCGCGGCGCTCGCCGACCAGCCGGACGAAATTCGCGCCGCTGCGTATGAGGAATTGCGGAAGGAACTCGCGCCTTACGAGAAAGACGGGCGCGTGCCGCTGGCGGCGGCGGTGTGGATCGTCAGCGCGACTCTCGGATAGGACGACGTTTGCGACGGGGCGCCTCCCCTCCCCTCAAGGGGGGAGGGAGCTCAACCCGTGCGTCTTCTGACGCTGCGACTTCACCCGGCAGCCGCCGCGCTCAGCGGCGTGTAGTCCGTGTAGCCGCGCGCGTCGCCGCCGTAGAAGGTCGAGCGGTCGTAGGGGCGGAAGGCGGCGTTGCGGCGGATCAGCTCCGGCAGGTCGGGGTTGGCGATGAAATAGCGGCCGAAGGCGATGGCGTCGGCGTGGCCCTTGCCGACCGTGGCGGCGGCCGAATCGGCCTTGAAATTGCCCGCCGTTATCAGCGCGCCCGTCCAGAGCGGGCGCACGGTCTCGCAGCCCGAGGGCACATCCTGATGGTCCACCTCGCGCTGGCCGGCGCCGCTGGCGCGCGGCTCGATGAGATGGAGATAGGCGAGGCCGAGCTTGTTCAATTCGCCGATGACGTACGAATAGAGCGGCATCGGATCGTCCTCGCCGCTGTCGTTGGCCCGGCCGTAAGGCGAGAGACGGATGCCGACGCGATCGGCGCCGATGGCGTCGACGGCGGCGCGCGTCGCTTCCAGCATCAGGCGGGCGCGGTTTTCGATCGAGCCGCCATAGGCGTCGGTCCGCTTGTTGGTGCGCGACTGCAGGAATTGCTCGAGCAGATAGCCGTTGGCGCCGTGAATCTCGACGCCGTCGAACCCGGCGGCGACGGCGTTGCGCGCCGCCTGTCCATAGGCGGCGACAAGGGCCGGCAGTTCGGCGGTTTCGAGCGGGCGCGGCGTCTCAAACGGGTGGGGCTTGAAGTCTGCGCCCAGCACCATGCCGGACGAGGGCGGGATCGCGGAGGCCGATTGCGGCAGGCCGCCGTCGGGCTGCAACGAGGAATGCGAAATGCGCCCGCCGTGCCAGAGCTGCAGGAAGGCGACGCCGCCACGGGCGTGGATTGCGTCGGTGACGAGCTTCCATCCGGCGATCTGGGCGTCCGTGTAGATGCCCGGCACGTTGGGGCCCGCCGTGCCGCTGGCGACGACCGGCGTCGCTTCGCAGATGATGAGGCCGCCCTTGCTTGCGCGCTGGCCGTAATATTCGGCGTTGAGCGCGTTCGGCGCATTCGTTCCGGGCGTTGCGCGCATGCGCGTGAGCGGCGCCATGACGACGCGGTGCGCGAGCGTATACCGGCCGAGCTTGAGCGGCGCGAACAGGGCTTCTGTGGACATGAACGGACGTTCCTCGATCTCGGTCTTGATCGAGCGATTAAACCTGAAGCCGGGCGTCGGAGAAAGCGCGCGAATGCATGCCTGTCAGATGGGAAATTGTCAGTTTCCCCGGCGGCCCCGGCGGTCGCCGCGCCGGTCGCGGTAATCGTCCCAGGACGCCTTCTGCTGGTCGCTGAGCCCGGCGTAGAAGGCCTCGAGCGGCGCGCGGGTGGCCTTGAAGGTCGCAAGCTGCGCCTCCAGGCGCTTCTGCCGGTAGTCGAGCCGGCCCTGGAAGGTGGAAAGATTGGGCTTGGGCGAGCATTGGGCGGCGCGGGACTCCTCGCGCGCCTTGATGCGAGCTTCCTGCCAGGCGCGCAGCAGATCCTTCTGCTTCTGGTCGAGATTGAGGCGGTCGGTCAGGCGCTCGGCGTAGCGGCCCCAGGCCTGCGCCGGCTTCATCGCGCCGCAGAGCCGCTCGACCATGCGCGCGCCGCGCGCTCCGCCCGGCCCCGGCTGGGCGTTCTGCGCCTGAGCGCCGGCGCCGACGAGGCAGGCGAGGGAGAAGGCGGCTGCGGCGGAAAAAAGACGGTTCATCTGCGGGCTCCGGTCGCGTCGCGCGGGCCGAATCCGCCGCGCGCATGCAGACAAGCATTCGGCGGCGACAAAACTCAAGCCCGCAAAACAAAAAGGCCGCTTGCGCGGCCTCTTTCAGATACGATCGGAGCGGAAGCTCAGGCGCTGGCGGCCTGCTTCTTGACGATCTCGCGCTTGAGCGCGCGGGCGCCGTCGGACAGTTCCGTGTCGCGGGCCTTCAGCAGGAAGGCGTCGATGCCGCCGCGGTGCTCGACCGAGCGCAGGGCCGCCGCGGCGATGCGCAGGCGCACCGGGCGCTGGAGGGCTTCGGACATCAGCGTCACGTTGCACAGGTTCGGCAGGAAGCGCGTGCGCGTCTTGCGGTTCGAGTGGCTGACGAGGTTGCCGGTCTGGACGGCCTTGCCGGTCAGTTCGCAGCGGCGGGACATTGGTCTCTCCGTAATCTCGGGTCGTCCCGGCCGGGCCGGGGTGAAAACTCGGTCCTCGCGCGCTCGTGCCAGCGCGGGCTGTATCCATGGCTGCATGGAAAAGCCTTCGGCGGCCGGAGCCGCCAAAAAGGATGCGTCGCTATAAGGGAGCCAGCCGGCCGCGTCAAGGCGAAGGACGCTGCAATCGCCTCGTGCGAGCCGGCACATCCGCCGGAAAAGACCGCCGCTACTCTCCAATCATCGCCGGACGCCAAGGCGACACAGACAGGAGAGAGCCATGACCGCCAAGATCATCACCACATCCATCGCCGCCCTGACGCTCGCCGGCGCCGTCGCCGCCACGTCTACGCCCGCCGCCGCCTGGCATTATCATCACGGCGGATGGGGCTGGGGCGGACCCGCGATTGCGGCCGGCGTGGTCGGCGGATTGGCTCTGGGCGCGATGGCCGCCTCGTCGCAGCCCTATTACGCCACCTGCGTCACCCGCGAAGCCGTTTACGACAGCTGGGGCAATTTCCGGGGCTATCGCCGGGTGCGCGTCGCCTGCTGAGGCGCAGAGAATTCAATCTCCTGAAGGGCCCTCGCCGGAAACGGCGGGGGTTTTTCAGTTTTGGGAACGGGTCGCCCACAAGGGGGGAGGGGACATGCCCGTCACTCTCCCTGCGCCGCCATCAGCTTTGCCTGATGGTCGGTAATCAGCGCATCGACGATCTCGTCGAGGTCGCCCTCCATCACCTTGTCCAACTTGTAGAGGGTGAGGTTGATGCGGTGGTCGGTCACGCGCCCCTGCGGAAAGTTATACGTGCGGATGCGCTCGGAGCGGTCGCCCGAGCCGACCATGGCCTTGCGGTCGGCGGCGCGCTCGGAGTCGCGGGACTGAAGCTGCTGGTCGTAGAGCCGGGCGCGCAGGATGCCGAGCGCCTTGGCTCGATTGCGGTGCTGCGAGCGTTCCTCCTGCATCATCACGACGATGCCGGTCGGGATATGGGTGATGCGGATCGCCGATTCCGTCTTGTTGACGTGCTGGCCGCCGGCGCCGCCGGAGCGCAGCGTGTCGATGCGCAGGTCCGCCTCGTTGATGGCGACGTCGACCTCCTCGACCTCGGGCAGCACGGCGACGGTTGCAGCCGACGTATGGATGCGGCCCTGCGTCTCGGTCGCAGGCACGCGCTGCACGCGGTGGACGCCGGATTCGAATTTCAGGCGCGCGAAAACGCCCTTGCCGGAAATCTCCGCGATGATTTCCTTGTAGCCGCCCATCGTCCCTTCGCTGGCCGACACGATCTCCGCCTTCCAGCCGCGCGTCTCGGCGTAGCGCGCATACATGCGGAAGAGATCGCCGGCGAAGAGCGCGGCCTCGTCGCCGCCCGTTCCGGCGCGGATCTCGACGATGGCGCTCTTTTCGTCGTCGGCGTCCTTGGGCAGGAGCGCGATCTGCAATTCCTTCTCTGCCTTTTCCAGGCGCTCGCCCGCGTCTGCGCGTTCGGCCTCCGCGAGTTCGCGCATTTCCCTGTCGAGACCGGCGTCGGCGAGCATGGCGTCGAGGTCGGCCGCCTCCCTCGCGACGCCGCGATAGGCGCGAATGGCGGCGACGACGTCCTCGAGCG
>WBZM01003156.1_pt1 | contig 13090 bp, 9 predicted proteins | sample 5204271 | NCBI WGS metagenome assembly WBZM01 (sample SAMN12344346, study PRJNA552823) | activated sludge metagenome | biome: Activated sludge suspended growth; feature: Nitrification reactor; material: Wastewater; isolation source: activated sludge from nitrification reactor of wastewater treatment...
GAGGCCGCCGCTGCTACCCTCCTTGAGAGCGGTCCATGTCCCCGGCGCGCCAACGGAAAACCTGGTTCCTCTTCGTCGCCCTGCTGGCCGCCTTCGGCGGCCTGATGGCGTTCGACCCTGAGGGGCTGCAGCGGCAGCGCCGGCTCCGCGCCGAGGTGGCCCGGCTGGCCGCCGAGAACGCCGCCATCGCCGCCGAGAACGCCCGCCTGGCCGCCGAGGCCCGGGCGCTCCGCACCGATCCCGCCGCCCTCGAGCGCGCCGCGCGCGAGGAGCTGCGCTTCGTCCGCCCGGGCGAGGTCATCTACCGGCTCGACACCGCAGGGGGGGCTCCATGATCACGGCCACCGTCCCACCGCCCACCCGCGCGCCGGTCGGCTCGACGCCCTCCGTCCAGTCCCACCTGGCGGCGCAGCGCCCGCGGCCGCTCGGCGTGCGGCTCTGGGCGGCCCTCTTCGGCGACCTCGGCCTGGCCGGCTCGGCGGCGCGGCGCCGCGCCGGGCGCTTCCTCCTGCGCAGCCTGCCGGCGGCGGTGGTGGTGGCGCTCTCGACGCTCCTGCTCCTCGGCGCCCTCGACGGCACGGGCGCCGGGCCGGGCTGGCCGCAGCTCGCCGCCCTGGCCGTGCTGGCGGCCGCCCTCGGCGCGGTGGCCTGGCGGCGCGCCGCCGGGGCCGCGGCGGGGCGGCCGGCCGGCCTCCGCGAGCAGGCCGAGCTGGGCGCGCTCTTCCTGGTGGCGGCGCTGGCGCTGGTGCGGAGCACCGCCGGCGGCGCCGCCGAGCCGGCGCTCCAGCCGGTCACCTACCTGGTGATGGCCTTCCTGGTGGCCTTCCTGGCCCGCCCCATCGGGCTCGGGCTCATGGCGCTGGCGGTGGCCATGGAGCTGGGAGGCTGGTGGCTCGGCGGCCGCGCCCCCGAGGCCCTCCCGGCGGCCCTCACCCACGCCGGCTTCCTGCTCCTCTTCTCGCTGCTGGTCCACGCCGCGCTCTCGGCGCAGGTGGCGGCCAGCCGGCGCGCCGAGGCGGCGGCGGTGGCGGCCCGGCTCCGCGAGATCGAGCGGCGCGCCCAGGAGTACCGGCTGCTGGCCCCCGGGGCCGGCGGCGAGGACGCCGCCGAGCGCTCGCAGCGGGCCACCCAGGCCGCGGTGGTGGAGATCGAGGCGGCGGTGCGCGGGGCGCTGGAGGTGGCCGAGGTGGCCCTGCGCAGCCACACCTGCGCCGTCTTCCTCCTCAGCGAGGACGACCGCGAGCTGACGCTGCGCGAGCTGCGCACCAAGGGGGAGGGCGTCTCCACCGCGCCGCTGCCGGCCGGGGAGGGGGCGCTGGGCGGCTGCGTGCGGCGGCGCGCCCCGGTGCGGCTGGCCGGCGACGTCAAGGCCGCCACCTACTACGCCGACGGCACCCGCCCCGCCGCCCTGCTGGCGGTGCCGCTGGTGGACCGGCGCGGCGGCCACGTCCGCGGCGTGGTGGTGGCCGACCGCCTGGAGCAGCGCCCCTTCACCGAGGAGGACGAGCAGCTCCTGGTGACGCTCTCCGCCGAGGTGCTCCGCGCCGTGGCCGCCGAGCGGCTGATGGGCGGCATCAAGACCTCCCGCGACGAGTGGGAGCGCTTCTTCCAGGCGCTGGAGCGGCTCAACAAGGCCACCAAGCTGGCCGACGTGCTGGAGGCCACGCTCCTCGAGGCCCGGGCCCTCTGCCCGGCCAGCTTCGGCGCGGTGACGCTGGTGGAGGGGGCCGAGGGCGGCCGCGTCCACCGGGTGGCGCGGGTCTGGGCCGGCGAGGGGCTGAAGGCGCCGGTGGCCGAGGGGCTCTCCTTCGGCGACGACGGCGCCGGCCTGGTCTCGGCGGCGGTGCGGCTCGACGCCTCGCTGCCGGCCAAGGCCCTCGACCCGGGCAAGGCGGTGGTCTTCGACGGCGCCACCCGGCTCAAGGGGCTGGGGGCGGTCAAGGTGGTGCCGCTGCGGGCCGAGCCGCTCAAGGCCGGCGACCCGGCGGTGCTGGGCACGCTGGTGCTGGGGGCGGCCGACGCCGGCGCCTTCGACCAGGAGCGGATGCGCCAGCTGGAGATGGTGGCCCTGCAGGCCGGTGAGTCGATCCAGCGGGCCCGCCTCTTCGACGCCACCGAGCGGCTGGCCACCACCGACGGCCTGACCGGCCTCACCAACCACCGCACCATGCAGGGGCGGCTCGACGAGCACCTGGTGGCGGCGCAGCGCTACGGCCGCAAGGTCTCGATGCTCCTCTGCGACATCGACCACTTCAAGTCGGTCAACGACACCTACGGCCACCCGGTGGGCGACGTGGTGCTGAAGGGGGTGGCCGCCATCCTGGCCCGCGAGGCGCGCACCACCGACGTGGTGGCCCGCTACGGCGGCGAGGAGTTCGCGGTGGTCATGCCGGAGACCGACACCGCCGGCGCGCTGGTCATCGCCGAGCGGATCCGCGAGCGCGTCCAGGCGCTGGTGACCTCGACCGAGCTCGGGCCGCTCAAGGTGACCATGTCCCTCGGCGTGGCCACCTTCCCCGACGACGCCGCGCAGAAGGGCGAGCTCATCGAGAAGGCCGACGGCTGCCTCTACTTCGCCAAGCGCCACGGCCGGAACCAGAGCGTCACGGTGGCCCTGAGCAAGGCGCCGCGGAAGGGCGCCCAGCCCTCGGCCTGACGGCCGCCGGACCCGTCGGCGGCGCACCTACATCGTCGCCGCGTCCGGCGCCAGCCCGGGTCCTGGGCACGCGCGCGGGCCACCTCCGGTGGTGGCCCCGCCGGTGGCCCCCCTGCTACACTTCCCCTCGCCGCCAGCCGGTCCCCGGGCGGCCGCGAGGAGCCGCTCCGGCGTGAAAAAGAACTTCGTCCTCGACACCAACGTCCTCCTCCACGATCCGCGCAGCATGTTCGGGTTCGACGACAACGACGTCGTCATCCCCATCTACGTGATCGAGGAGATCGACAACTTCAAGCGCGACCTCTCCTCCCTGGGCCGCAACGCCCGGCAGGTGTCGCGCTCCCTCGACGACTTCCGCGCGCTGGGCAAGCTCCGCGAGGGGGTGCCCATCGGGCCGGGCAAGGGGACCATCCGCGTCCTGCTGGCGGAGCGGAAGCTCCCGCCCGAGCTGGCCGACGGCCACTCCATCGACGACAAGATCCTGGCGGTGGCCTGGGACCTCCTCAACAAGGAGAAGGCCAAGCCCTGCGTCTTCGTCTCCAAGGACACCAACCTGCGCATCCGCGCCGACGCCCTCGGGCTGCACGCCGAGGACTACGACGTGGAGGGCGTGGAGCTCGACGAGCTCTGGAGCGGGGTGGCGGAGATCGACGTCGACCCCGAGGTGGTCAACGAGTTCTACGCCGCCGGCGCCGTGCCGTGCCCGGCCGGCGTGACGCCGCCGCCGCCCAACGCCTTCGCGGTGCTGCGCGATCGGCAGAACCCGCAGCACAGCGCGGTGGGCAAGTACAGCGCGGCCCGCGGGTCGTTCGTGCAGCTCATCAAGACGCCCAAGGAGGGCGTCTGGGGCATCCGGCCGCGCAACAAGGAGCAGTCCTTCGCCCTCGACCTGCTGCTCAACGACGAGATCCGGCTGGTCACCATCGTCGGCAAGGCGGGCACCGGCAAGACCCTCCTCGCCATCGCGGCCGGCCTGCAGAAGACCATGGAGGAGGCGGTCTACCAGAAGCTGCTGGTCTCCCGGCCCATCTTCCCCCTCGGCCGCGACATCGGCTACCTGCCCGGCTCGGTGGAGGAGAAGCTCAACCCCTGGATGCAGCCCATCTTCGACAACGTCGAGTACCTCATGAACCTGTCGCGCTCGGAGAAGAAGGCCGGGCGCGGCTGGCACGAGCTGATGGACCTGGGCATCCTGGAGATCGAGCCGCTCACCTACATCCGCGGCCGCTCCATCCCCAACCAGTTCATCATCGTGGACGAGGCGCAGAACCTGACGCCCCACGAGGTGAAGACCATCATCACGCGCGTGGGGGACGGCACCAAGATCGTCCTCACCGGCGACCCGTACCAGATCGACAACCCCTACGTGGACCAGACCAACAACGGCCTGGTCCACGTGGTCAACCGCTTCAAGGACGAGCGGCTGGCCGGCCACATCACCATGTCCAAGGGCGAGCGCTCGCCGCTGGCCGAGCTGGCGGCCAACCTCCTGTAGCGCCCGCGCCCGCCATGGCCCGCCCCGGGGATCCCGTCGAGGCCGTCGACACGCCGGCCCTGGTCCTCGACCTCGACGCCATGGAGCGCAACCTGGCGCGGATGGCCGCCGCCGCGCGGGCCGCCGGGGTGCGGCTGCGCCCCCACGCCAAGATGCACAAGAGCGCCGAGCTGGCGCGCCTCCAGCTGGCCGCCGGCGCGGTGGGCGTCTGCGTGCAGAAGGTCTCGGAGGCCGAGGCGCTGGCCGCGGGTGGCGTCCACGACCTCTACGTCTCCAACGAGGTGATCGCGCCCGCGAAGCTGGCCCGGCTGGCGGCCCTGGCCGCGGCGCTCGCCCCCCGCGGCGGCCGGGTCGCGGTGGCGGTGGACTCGGCCGAGGGGGTGCGGCGGCTCTCCGGGGCGGTGGCCGCCGCCGGCGTCGAGGTGGACGCCTTCGTGGAGATCGACGTGGGCCAGGGGCGCTGCGGGGTGCCGCCGGCCGACCGCGACCCCGCGGCGGCGGTGGCGCTGGCCCGGCAGGTCGCGGCGGCGCCCGGGCTGCGCCTGGCCGGCCTGCAGGCCTACCAGGGGAAGGCCCAGCACCTGCGCGCCCCCGAGGCCCGCCGCGCCGCGGTGGCGGCCGCCTCGGCCGCGGCGCGGGCCACCCGCGAGGCGCTCCTGGCCGCCGGGCTGCCGTGCCCGCTGGTCACCGGCGGCGGCACCGGCACCTGGGCGCTGGAGGCGGAGCTGGGCCCCTGGGGCGAGGTGCAGGCCGGCAGCTACCTCTTCATGGACCGCGACTACGCGGAGAACCAGCCGGAGCCGGGCCGCCCGCACTTCGAGCACGCCCTCTTCGTCAAGGCGCAGGTGATGAGCGTCCAGGCGGGCCGGGCGGTGGTGGACGCCGGCCACAAGAGCCACGCCGTCGACTCCGGCCTGCCGCGGGTCCACGATCCCTCGGGCCGCTGGCGCCTCGCCTTCGAGAACGGCGGCGACGAGCACGGGGTGCTGCGCCCCCTCGACGGGAGCCCGCTGCCGGCGCTGGGAGAGGCGGTCTGGCTGGTGCCGGGCCACTGCGATCCCACCGTGAACCTCCACGACCGCTACGTCGGCGTGCGGGGCGGCCTCCTCGGCGGGACGGTGGAGCGGCTCGTCGCCGTCGACGCCCGCGGCGCGGCGACCTGAGGGCGGGCCTAGGGCGCGTAGGGCTCGGCGGGCACCAGCCGCTGGAAGGCCTGGCGGTCCAGGCTGGAGCCCTTCAGCTGGTAGATGAGCTCCACGTACGTCTGGTAGACCTGCTCGGCCTCCCCGGGCCCGTAGAGCTGGTCGACCAGCCCGAGCCTGGAGGCGCGCATCAGGTCCCGGTAGCGGGTGGCCACGACCTGGATCACGCGGAAGGTGCCGAGGCGGTCGAGGTAGGCCGCGGCGTCGGCCGGGCGCTCGCGGGCGGCGCGCTGGAAGGTCTCCACCAGCTGCGCGTAGAGGTCGTCGAGGCGCCAGTACTGGTGCATCACCAGCGCCATGTTGTAGCTCACGTCGAGCGCGTAGGTGTCCCGCTCCGGCGAGAACTCGTGCTGGATGGCCATGCGCTGGGCCGCCACCTCGGCGGCGCCGCGCCCCGGCAGCAGGCCGCGCTGCTGGAGCGCCTCCAGCATGCGCTGGGCCACGATCTCCTGCCCCCGCTCGTTGAGGTGGACGTAGTCGACGAAGACCTCCAGGCCGGGGATCCCGCCGCTGGCGGCCTCCAGGGCCGGGATCACGTCCACCAGCGGCACGCCGCGCCGCGCCGCCACCTCCCGCAAGGCGGCCTGGAGCTCCGGCAGCTCGCGGAAGGGGAAGGCGTCGTCCTCCAGGGCCAGGAGCAGCTCGGGGTGGGCCTCGGCGGTCCTGCCCAGGGCGAGCAGCGCCCGGCCCAGCAGGAAGTGGACCTCGGCGTACTCCGGGTCGGCCTCCAGCGCGGCGCGGAGCGGCGCCACCGCGGCGGCGGGGTCGCCCCGCTCCAGGGCCAGGGTGCCCTCCCGGAAGGCCGCCTGCCAGCGGGCCCGGGCCGCCTCGGGGAGCCCGGGGGTGTGGTGCGAGACGTTGGGGCTCCAGTCCTTCAGGTTGACCGGGCAGGTGACGAAGAAGAGCGGCACCCGGGCGTCGGCGGCGTCCTCCGCCATGGAGGCCATGTTGAAGCGGTAGTGCTCCAGCAGCGCCTCGAACTGCCGCGGGTCCTCGTGGTAGCGCGAGGCCTTGGAGAAGGCGAAGGAGAGGGCGTTGCCGGTCTGGTCGCGGATGTCGTAGTTCCGCACGTCGAAGCGCGGCCGCTCGGTGGTGAGCGACACCGCCGCGCGCCAGGCCAGCCGGGCCGCCGCCGAGCGGTCCCACGGGGCCGGCGGCCGGACGGGCCGGTACACCAGGTCCTCCAGGAACTCGTTGTTGCCGTTGTAGACGAAGACGGCGTCCGGCCCGTAGCGGAGCGCCTCCTCGAGGAGGAGGAGCACCCGGTGGCTGGCGTAGGTCCCGGCGGCCATGTTGACCACCTCGACGGGCCGGCCCGGGTAGAGCTGCTCCAGCTTGCGCCGCAGCAGGGCGGAGAGGCTGGTCTCGCCGGTGTGGTAGGGCCAGCCCGCCGCCGCCGAGCCGCCCAGGACGAAGACGCGGAGGCCGCCCGCCGGCTTCTCCAGGGGGAACGGCGGGCCGGAGATCATGAGCGGGTGGAAGCCGGTGCGCTGCACCATCTTCCGGCCGTCCACCTCCACCACCTCGAAGGCGGGCGCGGGGTTGATGGCCTCCACGAACGGGTTGCGGCGGTGGGCCACGGCGTTCTCGGCCCGCTCGATGGCCCAGCTGCCGGCCTCCACGCCCCCCAGGACCAGGAGCGCGGTGAGGGTGGCGAAGGCGGTGCGCCGGCTCGAGCGGGGCCCGGTCACGGTGCGGTGCGGGGCCCGGGACCGGCTCAGAACAGCGTGTAGATGAGGGGCGCCGCCGCCGAGCCGGCCGAGAGGAAGACCAGCAGGCCGAGGGCGAGCAGCACCGCGAAGAGGGGCAGCAGCCAGTAGCGCTTGTGCTCGCCGAGGAAGCCGGCGAAGTCGCGGGTGAAGTCGGAGGCCGCCTGGAGCATGCGGCAAGATACCGCGCTCCTGCGACGATTAGTAGGGGCGGTCCAGGCGACCCGACGCGGCGTCGGGTGGGGAACGGTAGGTGCGTGTGCCTGGATCGAAGCCCAGGGGCATGGTGACCCGGCCGAGGAGGCGGTAGGCGGCGGCGTACGGGAACACCAGCAGCAGCCAGGCCGCCCCGAAGACCAGGCGCCCATTGACCGCGCCCAGCGCCTCGCCCAGCCGCAGCCAGGCCCGGCCGACGGGCGCCAGCGGGCGGGCCAGCGCCGCCAGGCGCCCGCGCCAGCCTGCCGGGCGAGGTGCGGGGCTGGGCGCGGGCTCGCGCCAGGGCGGTTGCTCGGCCTTGTGGAGCAGGCGGTCCTCCAGCACCAGGTGGTCCATCCCGGTCTTCATGAAGCACCGGTAGGCGTCCTCGGGGGTGCAGACGATGGGCTCGCCCCGGACGTTGAAGGAGGTGTTGACCAGGGCCGGGCAGCCGGTGCGCCGCTCGAAGGCGCGGAGCAGCCGGTGCAGCCGCGGGTGGCGCGCCGCCTCCACCACCTGGACCCGGGCCGAGCCGTCCACGTGCGTCACCGCCGGGAGGGGGACGGGCGCGGCCGGAGAGACCGGTGCGGTCACCAGCATGTACGGGCTCGGGCCCGGGAGGCCGAACCAGGCCGGCGCCGCCTCCGCCAGCACCGCCGGGGCGAAGGGGCGGAAGGACTCGCGGAACTTGATCTTGAGGTTGAGGCGCGACTGCATCGCCGGGTCGCGCGGGTCGGCCAGGATGGAGCGTCCGCCGAGCGCGCGGGGGCCGAACTCCATGCGCCCCTGGAACCACCCCACCACGCCGCCGTCCGCCGGGAGCGCCGCGACCTGGTCGTCGAGCGCCGGGCCCGGCGCGTGGGCCACGGCGCCGTGGCGCCGCAGCACCTCGTCCACCGCCGCCGCGCCGAAGGCCGGGCCGAGCAGCGCCCCCTGCATGGCGTCGCCGTGGCGCGGCGCCCGCGGCCGCCCCAGGTGCTCGTGCCAGGCCGAGAGCGCCGCCCCCAGGGCGCCGCCGGCATCGCCGGCGGCCGGCTGGATCCAGAGGTCGTCGAAGCCCGACTCGCGGAGCACGCGCCCGTTGGCGACGCAGTTGAGCGCCACGCCCCCGGCCAGGCAGAGCCGCCGCGCCCCGGTCTCGCGCCGGACCGTCCGCGCCAGGCGCAGCACGACCTCCTCGGTGACCACCTGGAGCGAGCGGGCCAGGTCCTTGTGGCGCTGCTCCAGCGGCCCCTCGGGCGCGCGCGGCGGCCCGCCCAGCAGCGCGTGGAGCCGCGCGCCGGTCATGCGCAGGCCGGTGGCGAAGTCGAAGTACCGCATGTCGAGGCGGAAGCTGCCGTCCTCCTTCACGTCGACCAGGGTGCCGAGGATCCGGTCGACGAAGCGGGGCTCGCCGTAGGGGGCCAGCCCCATCACCTTGTACTCGGCGGAGTTGACGCGGAAGCCCAGGTACTCGGTGAAGGCCGAGTAGAGCAGGCCGAGGGAGTGGGGGAAGCCGATCTCCCAGCACGGCTCCAGCCGGCGGCCGCGCCCCAGCCAGGCGGAGGTGGTGGCGTGCTCGCCCACGCCGTCGAGGCAGAGGACGGCCGCCTCCTCGAAGGGGCTGGGGAAGAAGGCCGAGGCGGCGTGGGAGCGGTGGTGCCCCGGGAAGATCAGCGCCGGCCGGTGGCCGGCCGCGCCGGGCAGCGCCGCCAGCCCGCGCTGGAGCAGCGAGCGCGTGAAGAGCTTCTCCCGCGTCCAGGACGGCATCGAGGCGGCGAAGGACGGCAGGCCCCGGGGAGCGAAGGCCAGGTAGGTCTGGATGAGCCGGTCGAACTTGAGGAGCGGCTTGTCGTAGAAGGCGACCAGCTCGACGTCCCGGAGGGTGGCGCCGGCGGCCTCCAGGCAGGCGCGCGCCGCCTCTGCGGGGAACCGCTCGTCGTGCTTCCGGCGGGTGAAGCGCTCCTCCTGCGCCGCCGCGACGATCTCGCCGTCGCGCACCAGCGCCGCCGCGGCATCGTGGTAGTAGGCGGAGAGGCCGAGGACGAGCGGCATCGGACCGCCATGGGTAGCACGCCGGGTGGCGCGGGAGCCAGGCGCGGGGCTCACCGCGCCGGGCAGCCGAGCCCGGCGGCGGTGCGCCCGAGGCCCGGCGCCACCGGCCCGGCGGCGGCGAGCGCGCCGAAGGCGGCGCAGGCCTCCTCGCGCCGGCCCAGCGTGGCGAGGGCCATGAACGCCGCCCGCGGATCGAGCCGCGGCCCCGCGCCGGGGCGGAGCGCCTCGGCGAAGGCGGCGCGGGCCTCCTCCTGCCGGCCGAGGCGCCAGAGGGCCACCGCCAGCGCGTAGCGCGCCTGCGGCTTGCCCGGCTCGAGCCGGACCCCCTCCAGCGCATCGGCCAGGGACGCCTCGCGCTGCCCCAGCGCGCCGAGGGCCAGCGAGCGGTGGGCCAGCGGCTCGCTCCGCCAGGGGGCCGCGGCCACGCCCACTCCGGCGATGGCCGCCGCGCCGGCCAGGTCGCCCCGGTCGAGGGCGAGAGCCGAGGCGTTGACCGCCACCGCCGCGCGGTGCTCCGGCGAGGCCGGGAGCGCGAGCGCGCGGGCGTACTCGGCGGCCGCCGCCTCGGCGCGGCCGGCCTGCGCCAGCGCCAGCGCGTGGTTGCTGGCGGCCCGGGCCCCGCCGGGATTCCTGGCCGCCGCGTCGGCCCAGAGGGCGAGCGGGGTCCGCCACTGCGCCGCGCGGCCGGCCGTGCCGAGGGCCAGCGCGGCCACCGCGGCGGCCCCCAGCGCGAGGCCGGCGGCGCTCCGGCGAGCAGGGAGCCAGCGGGCCAGCGCGGCCTCCAGGCCGGCGGCGGCGCAGGCCGCGGCGGCCAGGGCCAGGCCGGCCAGCGCCAGGTAGGTGCGGTGCTCGGCCGCGAGGTCGTCGATGGGGATGACGCTGGAGGTCGGGGCGAGGCAGAGGAACCACCAGCCGAGGCCGAGGGCCGCCGCCCGCGCCGCGGCCCCGGCCTCGGGGGCCAGGCGGGCGGCGCGCCACCAGAGCCAGGCCGCGCCGGCGAGGAGCGCCAGGAGGGCCGCCGCGCCGGCGAGCGTGGCCGGGTCGCCGAGGCCGGGGCTCGGGGCCACCCCGTGGTCGACCGAGAGCCCCACCGGGAAGGCGGCCAGCCGCAGGTAGAGCCAGTGGACCCGCGCCTGCGAGAGCAGGTAGCGCCAGGGGCCGACGCCCGCGCCCAGGCCGGCCGAGGGGGCCGCCTCGGCGCCGAGGGCGAGGAGGTTCCGCGCCACCGCGGCGGCGGCGACGAGGAGGGAGGGGGCGGCGAGGAGGAGCGCGCGGCGGGCGCGGCCGGGCGCGGCGGCGGGCCGGGCGCCGAGGGCCACCAGCAGGAAGGCGGCCGGGACGGCCACCGCCACCGCCTTGGCTCCCAGGGCCAGGAGGAGGAGCGCCGCGGCGCCGGCCGCGGCGGCGGCGGCGCGCGCGCCGCGCCAGCGCGCCTCGGCGCGGAGCAGGAGGAGCACCGAGAGGAGGCCGAGCGCCGCCGCGAGCACCTCGGAGGCCTGCGAGGCGTAGCTCACCGACTCCACCTGGAGCGGGTGGACCGCGAAGAGCGCGGCCGCCGCGGCGGCGACGGGCCCGGCGCGCGGGTGGTCGAGGCGGCGCAGCACCTCCCGCGCCAGCGCCGCCACCAGCAGCGCCACGCCGAGGTGGAGGAGGAGGCTGGCGAGGTGGAGCGGCCGCGGCCCGGGGCCGCCGAGGGCGCGCACCGCCCCGATCCAGAGGTCGGCCACCGGCCGGGCCGGGCCGAGGAGGTCGAGGGGCCCGGTCCCGGCGAGGAGGGCCGACGGGTCGGCCGCGCGGGCGTTGCCCTGGACGGCGTTGACGTCGTCCCACTGGAAGGCCCCGTCCACGCCCGGCCAGAAGGCGCCCGCCGCGGCCGCGAGGGCGGCCGCCAGGGCGAGGGCGTGAGGGCGAAGGGGGGCCACGGCGGGCGCGATGCTCGCCGCGCGGCCTTGAGGCGTCAAGGCACCTCGGGCCGCCCCGCGGGTCAGGCCACCGCGGCGCCGAAGTCGACGATCTCGACGGCGTCCGACGCCATCCCGAAGGCCACCTCGTCGTGCCACCCCTCGGCGTCGCCGCCGACCTGCAGCGGCATGGGGCGCTCGAAGCGCAGCGAGACCTGGTCGGCGTGGAAGTCGAGGAGCCCCTCGTGGGCGAACTCGCCGGACCAGATGCGGTGCAGGTTCATCAGGATGGTCGGCACGCCCACGTCGGTCATGACGCGGAGCTGCATCAGGCCGCCGGCCTGGCCGGCGTACGGGAAGGCCTTCAGGCCGAGGCCGTAGTAGGGGACGGTGCTGGCCGCCGCCAGCATGCAGGGGCCGGCGTAGAGCAGCTCGCCGTGGCCCACCGCCGGGCCGACGCGGCGACCGCGGCCGTCGAGGCGCCAGGCCGGCCGGCCGGTGTTGACGATCTCGCAGTAGCTGGGGCGCCGCTCCAGCAGGGCGCGGGGCGCCGAGCGGAGCAGGCCGGCCAGGCCGTAGCCCGCCAGGCCGAGCCCCAGGCCGGCGATGGGCGTGCCCTTGAGCCGCTCCTTGATCCAGACGTAGTCGTTGACCACCGCGGCGTCCACGCCCACGCCGGCGAAGGGCGTGCGGCGGCCGTTGCAGGTGACGAGGTCGAGGCGCCGCGCGCCGTGCACCTGGCCGGAGACGAACCGGGCCAGGTCCTCGGCGTGGCGGCGCGGGGTGGCGCCCACCATCTCCGCCACGGCGTTGCCGGTGCCGAGCGCCAGCACGCCGAAGCGGGGCGGGCGGACGCGGCGGCGCTGGCCGGCCTCCAGGATGCGGTTGACCCAGGCCACGAAGGTGCCGTCGCCGCCGCCGGTGAAGACGGTGCGGTAGCGCCGGGCCACCACGCGCTCGGCGATCTCCTCGGCCTCCTCGTGGGAGTGGGAGAGGTAGAGGTCCTCGGGAGGCACCACCTGGGAGAGCTGCCGGCGCACGTCCTCGTTGACCGCCTTGGCGCGGGCGTTGAGCAGGACGGCCACGTCGCCGAGGCCGGGCGCGAGGCGCTCGGCGAAGTCCAGCGGGCTGGGCGTGCTGACGAGTCGAAGCATTCGGCTCCCCGGGGGGCTGTGACGCAGATGTCCGGATTCTTGAGCAAGCCGGATGCCACGGCGCGTCAGCATCGAAACTGTAATGAGTTCAAGGGACTCACCGGCCCCGGGCGGGCCCTGTGACGTCCGGGAGGCGGGAAGCCCGGGTGCCACCTGCGCAGCCCGCTACGCAGCCGCTGGGTGCGGCTCGAATTTCGCACGGGGCGCGTTTGACAGGTCGCGTCGCGTACTTAGGTTCGGCCCGAGACCTTTAAGGAGGGTCGCGAGACCATGGGCAAGATCATCGGCATCGACCTCGGCACCACCAACTCCGTCGTCGCGGTCATGGACGGCAAGGACGCCGTCGTCATCGCCAACGAGGAGGGGAGCCGCATCACCCCGTCGGTGGTGGGCTACGCCAAGGACGGGGAGCGGCTGGTCGGCCACGTCGCCAAGCGGCAGGCCATCACCAACCCCGAGAAGACCATCTACTCCATCAAGCGCTTCATGGGCCGCCGCGCCAACGAGGTGGGCGAGGAGCGGAAGCTCGTCCCCTACAAGGTGGTGGAGGGGCCCAACGGCGACGCCCGCATCGAGATCGACGGCAAGCAGCACAGCCCGCCGGAGATCAGCGCGCAGGTGCTGCTCAAGCTGAAGCGCGCCGCCGAGAACCACCTGGGCGAGAAGGTCACCGACGCGGTCATCACCGTGCCGGCCTACTTCAACGACGCCCAGCGCCAGGCCACCAAGGACGCCGGCGAGATC
>WBZM01000381.1_pt1 | contig 13084 bp, 14 predicted proteins | sample 5204271 | NCBI WGS metagenome assembly WBZM01 (sample SAMN12344346, study PRJNA552823) | activated sludge metagenome | biome: Activated sludge suspended growth; feature: Nitrification reactor; material: Wastewater; isolation source: activated sludge from nitrification reactor of wastewater...
AGCTTGAAGAAGTAGTACGGGCCGTCGATCTTGTCCATTTCGCCGGTGCGCGAGTCACCGACGACGATCGCCGGACGGAAGATGCGCCACGGGACCTTGCACTCGCGGCGAACGATGCCCTCGGAATCGTGCTTGGTGCGGAAGTACGGATTATCGAGGTTCTCCGCTTCTTCGAACATGTCCTCGCGAAAGAGTCCCTCGAAGAGGCCGGCGGAGGCAATCGAACTGACGAGGTGGAAGTGCCTGGCGGCGAGTTCCTCGGCCAGCCTGACGGTGTTGCGGGTGCCGTCCACGTTGGCTCGCTGCTGGTCCTCGGCGCTTGCCTTGAGGTCATAGATCGCAGCCAGGTGGAAGAAGTGGTCTACCCTGCCCTTGAGCTTGTGCACGTCTGCCTTCGCGACACCGAGTTCGGGCTGTGTCAGGTCGCCGACGATCGGGATGGCCCGGCTTTCGTCGCAGCCCCAGTAGTCGTACCATTCCTGGAGGCGGGGCTGCTCGACGGCGCGGGTCAGGAAATAGACGGTTGCTTGCGGGCGCGCGAGCAGCTTGGCGACGAGCCGCTTGCCGATGAAACCGGTGGCGCCGGTGACGAAGTAGATCATCCCATTCTCCTCATGTCGGTAGTCTGTGGTCGTGTTGCGTGCTTTTCCAGCACCCCCAGCTGGAGAACCTTGCGCAGACCTTTAGTGTGCGTCCTCTAGATATTGTCACTAGACTCTCTTTCCAGGGCAAGCGAAAAACTTGTTGACCTCTTGATTATCGTCTTTAAGGAGACCGAAATGGGCAAGAAACTCAGGGAACTGGCTGGTGATGTGGGCGAGAACCAACTGGCGTCGACCGTCAAGGAATCGGCCCAACAGATCTGGCTGGCGGGGCTCGGCGCCTTTGCCAAGGCACAGGAAGAAGGCGGCAAGGTCTTCGAGGCGCTGGTGAAGGAAGGCGAGAGCATCCAGTCGAGGACACGCAAGATGACCGACGAGCGGATCGCACAGGTGGCCGGCAAGGCAGCAGGTACGTGGGACCGGCTCGAGCAGGTCTTCGAGGACCGGGTTGCGCGTGCGCTGGGCAGCCTCGGCGTTCCGAGCAAGCAGGATATCGAGCGGCTGTCGCGGCGCGTCGTCGAGTTGAGCGCGGCCGTGCAGGCGCTGACCGAAGGGAAGGCCCCGCCGAAGGCGGCTGCGCGCGCCGCCAAGCCGGTGGCGCCGGCGACCGACAGCGTTGCCGCCGGGCTTGAGGAGAAGGTTCCCACCAGCAGGCCCGCGACGGCGCGGGCGGCACCACGCCGTGCCGCTGCCAAACCGACCGCGGTCAAGGCGGCGCCGCCGGTGACGCCGGCTGACGTGCTGAACACGATTCCGCAGACCGGCGAGTAAGCTGCTCGCGTGCGGGACCGCTACGTCCCGCTGCACGCTTCTCGTTTCGGGGTCGGGCAACGCCCTGGGCGCGGTTCAAGACCGCGAGTGGGCAGGCCCGCGGCCTGCTTGGCTTGCCGCCGTGGATTGCTGGCCGCGCTGGCGACGCGAAGCCGTCGGCCAGCGACGGTTGCAGGCCGTTTCCCCATCGCCAAAGGAAAACCCGATGAACGCTGCGACGACGTACCCGATGATTGGCCTGGCGCTTGCCGGCGGTGGCCCGGTTGGGGGAATCTATGAGGTTGGCGCGATGGCAGCTTTGGCAGAGGCGTTCGAGGGCGTCGACTTCACTGCCTTCGGAATCTACGTCGGCGTCAGTTCGGGTGCTTTCATCGCGGCCGCGGTGGCCAACGGGCTTGGGCCCGACAAACTGGCGCGGATGCTGGTCGAGAACGACACGGACGAGGTCTTCGATCCCGAGATGCTGCTGCGGCCCGCTTTCGGAGAGTACCTGCGGCGGGCGCTTGCAGTGCCGGTCCTGTTCTGGTCGTCGCTTCGCCAGTACTTGTCGGATCCGTGGCATTTACGGCCGATCGAGGCCTTCCAGAGCCTGAGTCATGCCATTCCGGCCGGCGTCTTCAACAGCGCTGGCATCGATCGACTGCTCCGCCGACTGTTTTCCACTGGTGGCCGCACGAACGATTTCCGGCAACTGAAGCGGCGGCTGTTCATCGTCGCGACCGACCTCGATACCGGTGAGTCGGTTGCCTTCGGTTCGCCTGCGCACGCCGACGTGCCGATTTCGGTCGCGGTGCAGGCCAGTGCCGCGCTGCCGGGACTGTTTCCGCCGGTGCGAATCGGTGAACGCTACTTCGTCGATGGCGCCCTGATCAAGACCCTGCACGCGTCCGTCGCGCTGCAGGCCGGTGCCGAACTCCTCATCTGCATCAACCCGCTCGTACCCTTCGACTCGCGACTCGCTGCCCAGCGACCGCTGCACGAGAATCCTCCGCATGCCCCCGAGCACCTGGTCGACGGTGGCCTGCCGGTGGTTCTGTCGCAGACCTTTCGCGCCATCATCCATTCGCGGATGCGCACCGGGATGGATCGCTATCGGCACGAGTTCAAGGGCCGCGATGTCGTCCTGTTCGAGCCGACCCGCGACGATGTCGATATGTTCTTCACCAATGTCTTCAGCTATCGTGGGCGCAGCCGGCTCTGCGAGCATGCCTATCAGCGGACGCGCAGCGATCTCTACCGACGCCGGCACGAGTTGCGGCCGATCCTTGCCCGCCACGGCATCGAGCTCAATCTCGGTGTGCTGAAGGACCACAGCCGTTCGCTGCTGCCGCACAAGCGCCGGCCCGATCTGGCGACGAGCGCGGGCGCGCTCGATGCCTCGCTGACGGATCTCGAGCGCTGGTTGCGGACGCAGGGCGCCTGAGCCGCCCGCGTCGGTGCGGCACCCCGCCGGCGGTATGGTCGACAAGGATTCCCCGGTATCACGCAGAGTGCTATTCTGAGCTCCGCGGAGAGGTCGACACGGAGAGCCGATGGAGAGGAAGCCGAAGCGGCGTACGCGCGAGCGGATCATCGAGACGAGCCTGCGCCTGTTCAACGACTTCGGTGAACCGAACGTCACGACGACGGTCATCGCGGACGAGATGAACATCAGTCCGGGCAATCTCTACTATCATTTCCACAACAAGGACGAAATTCTGGAGTCGATTTTTGCCGTCTTCGAGCGGGAGATCGAGGACACGCTCGCTGCGCCCACCCGGCGACCCGCCGACGTGGAAGACATCTGGCTGTTCCTGCATCTGCTTTTCGAACAGATCTGGAAGTACCGCTTCTTCTACCGCGACCTGAATGACCTGCTGACGCGCAATCGACTGCTGGAAGTCCATTTCCGACAGATTCTCCTGCACAAGGTGCGGACGGCGACGACGCTCTGCGAGGGTCTGGTTCTGGCTGGCGCCATGCGTGCCAGCAGGGACGAGTTGCGGGCGCTGGCGACGAACATGACGGTCATCGCCACTTACTGGCTATCCTATGAGTACGCCTGTGATCCACGCGGCAAGCTCGAAAGCGGCCGCATCGGACGTGGCGTCCATCAGGTGATGGCGATGTTGTCGCCGTTTCTCGTCGGCGAATCGAAGGGCCTGCTCGACAGGCTCTCACAGGAGTACCTCGCGGCCTGATCCGACGCGGGTGATCGTCTTTTCCCAACTCCATCGAGGAGGATGTCCCATGGCATGGACCAAGTTCCCCTATCCCGACAAGGCGTACAACCACGCCGGTGCGGCGTTGCAGAAGAGCTGGGCACGTCTGCATCGTGGCGACTGTGAGCCATTCCCGGCCGACCCGAGGCTGCAGGATGCCTGGCGGGGTTACCACGCCGGTGATTTCGAGCAGGCGGTCGCGGCCGGGTTGGCCTGCGGCAGGGCGGGCTACAACGTGGCCAACAAGGCGACGACGATCTACGCCAGCTATCTGGAGACCAACGACGAGCGCAAGCTGAGCCTTTTGAACGAGGTGGCGGAGCGTTGCGAGGAGCAGCAGGAACAGACGCCGGACGATGCCAATGCATGGTATCTGCATGCCTTCGCGCTTGGTCGCTACAGCCAGAGCATCTCGGTCGTCAAGGCATTGGCACAGGGGCTGGGTGGCAAGATCAAGCACAGCCTGACGCAGGCGTTGGCGCTGCAACCCGCGCATGCCGACGCACATCTTGCCCTCGGCGCCTATCATGCTGAAGTGATCGACAAGGTTGGGGCCCTGGTCGGTGGCATCACTTACGGCGTCAAGAAGGATGTCGGCAAGGATCTCCTCGAGAGGGCGATGAAACTCAACCCTGAGTCGGCGATCACCCGCATCGAGTACGCCAACGCGTTGCTCCTGATGTTCGGCAAGGCGAAGATGAAGGAGGCAGAGCGGCTCTACCAGGAAGCGGCCGCGTGCGTTCCGCTGGACGCCATGGAGCGGCTCGACGTCGAGGCTGCGAAGGCCGAACTCGCCGATTGAGGGATCGTCAAGAAGTCGTCGTAGACTCGTGAGGGGCGAAGACTGGCGGTCCAGCAGGCGGGCAGCGGCGACCGCCGCAGCTGGCTCAGGAAGCTGCGGGGGCGTCGTGCCGCTTGCTCAGGGCGTTCAGGTCGTCTGCCACGAGCAGCGGATCAGTCAGCCGTTCGGGTGTTTCGAGCAATGCCAGCCAGAGCAGCTTATCGAATTCGCGACCGAACTGGTCGGCAATCCATTGTGGATCGTCGACCATGTTCCGGTCGGTGATGAGGCCGAACTGGACGCGGCCATTGTAGGACAGGATGCTGACGCCGACGCCGATGTCGCCGGCTTGTGGCACCCATGCCAGTTGCTGCTCGATCTGGCAGCCGGCGAGGAAGCGCGCTTCGGCTGACCCCGGGACGTTGGTCATCACCGCCGTCGCCTTGCTGGTCAGCAGTCTGAGGATCTGTTCCTCGATGAACCGCGGTGCCATGCCGGCCGCGCCGAGCAGGGCGAAGGTCAGCATCGCCTGATACGACGCCTTCAAGGCAGCCATTCTGGCGCGCGTTGCGTAGAGGCGGACGAGCGGGTTGTCGCTGCCGAGTGGCAACTCGAGCGCAACCAGGCCGAAGTGGTTGCCGAGTTCCTCGCCATCACCTGTTCGGCGCAGGTTGACCGGGACCATGGCGCGAATCTCCGCCCCTTCCACGGCATCGCCCTTGTGTACCAGATAGCTGCGCAAGGCGCCGGCGGCCGCGGCGAGCAGCAGGTCGTTGACCGAGCACGAGAGCGCTTGGCCGACGGCCTTGATCTCCGCCAGCGGTAGCGGCTGCGACCAGGCGACACGCTTGATGGTGCACGCCGTTCCCTTGAGACGGGTCGGTGTGTCGCTGGGCATCAGGGCGAGCCTGCCGATCTCCTCGGCGACGGCCCGGGCTACGCTGGTGTAATCCCGCAGACCTGCAGGATCGCGCCGTAGACCCTGGTACTGCCCCCAGAGGTTGCCGCCCAGACTCAGCGACGCCTGTGCCAGATCGACGAGCGGCTCGAACACCGTGCGCCAGATACCGGAGCCCGTGTCGTTCGCGATGCCCCGATTGGGCGTCGGCGGCGCGCCTGCCTCTGTCGCCGGTTGCCCCGTCTGCAGTGGCGCATCGGCCCGCCCATCAGTGAGTGAGTGGATGACGCCAATGAGGGCGATTCCGTCGGCGATCACGTGGTGGATGCGGATGACGATCGCGGAGTTGCCGTCGGCCGTTTCCACGACGTTGAATTCCCAGCGTGGCCTTGCCGGATTGAGCGGCACGCTGGCCAGCTCGGCGACGAACTCCTGCAGTTCTGTGTTGCCACTCGGTGGTGGCAGAAGCGAACGGCGGACATGCGCTGCAATGGCAAAGTCGGCATCGTCGATCCACCAAAGCCCGTCGGGGTCTTCCTGGATGACCTGGCGAAAGCGGCGGTAGCGCAGCAGACGATCCGTAACCGTTCGCCTCAGTCGCTCGTCATCGATGCGGCCCTTGCACACCATCACGCCCACGATCTGCATCAGGTTCTCCGGCCGATCCATGCGCAGCCAAGCGGTGTCGACGCTGGAGACTCGTTCGCGCGCGCTCATCGCAGCGACCCCCGGGAATATTCAAGACCATATAATAGCAAGCCGTCGCAACCGATCATCAACCGGAGAAACCAGCGTGAGTGACCTGAAAGCCCAGTTCGAGGCCGCCGTGGCACAGTCCAGGACCTTGCCCGAGCGCCCCGACAACGCCACCTTGTTGAAGCTGTACGCGCTCTACAAGCAGGCTACCGATGGCGACGTCGCCGGCAGGCGTCCGGGCTTCACCGACATGGTCGGCCGTTCCAAGTTCGATGCCTGGGCAACGCTGCGGGGCACTGTCGGCGAAGACGCGATGCAGCAATACGTCGCGCTCGTGGAGCAGTTGCGGGCAGGCTGAGACAGGACAATCCTGCTGCGGGCAGCGCCGAGCGTGCTTCAGACGGGGAAGTTCTCGTCGAAGAAGCGGTGGATCTCGCGTTCGATCGTGGGCTTCAGGGTGAAGAGCAGGAGTCCGAGGCGGATGCTGAGAGCGACGTCTCGTTCGTCGACCGCCAAGTCGCCCGAGACACCGGGACGCTTGAAGCGCATGACATTCCCGTTCCAGGAATAGCTCAGGTCGAATTCCTCGTTCAATTCGCTCGCCATGTGTTCGGCCGAGGCGCGTGCCTCGGCGAGGCTTTTGCCGTGACGGCGGCGGATGCGGATGTCGCTCATGCGAGGGCTCCTCGTGGAAGGTCAGTTGATCTCGGCGCAGAGTGCGCGAAAGGCAGCGAAGCGGCGTGGATCGATTTCCCCGCGTGACAGCGCAGCCTGGACGCCGCAATCCGGTTCCCGGTCGTGGCGGCAGTTGCGGAAGCGGCAACTGCCGAGCAGCGGGCGCAACTCGACGAAGGATTCCGCAATCTCTGCGGACGACAGGTGGTGCAGCCCGAAGGCGGTCAGCCCGGGCGAGTCGATGATTGCCGCATGCCGGTTCGGGCGATAGAGGCGGGCGTGTGTCGTCGTGTGCTTTCCGGTGTGCAGCGAGTGGGATAGCTCGCGCGTCGGGGCGCGCGCGCCCGGGATCAGGGCATTGATCAGCGTGGACTTCCCCATGCCGGATTGCCCGATCAGCAGGCTCAGGTGATGCGACAGGTGCTTCGTGAGCGGGCCGGCGTCGCGCCGCGCAGTCAGTCGGAGGACGCGGTAGCCGAGCCTCTCGTACGGCGCGAGCATGGTGGCCGCTGCGGCCAGCTGGTCTTCGAGATCGCACTTGTTGAGGACGATCAGGACGGCGATGCCCTGGCTTTCCGCGGCGACGATGCAACGGGTGATCAGCTCGTCCGAAAACGGCGGTTCGGTGGCGACGACGATGACGATCTGCGTCACGTTGGCTGCAATGAGTTTCTCGCGGCCTGGGTCGGAGCGATAGAGCAGGCTTTGCCGCGGTGCGAGTGCCTGGATCACTCCTTGTTGCGAGTCGAGCCTGTCGATCGTGACGCCGTCGCCGCAGACGAACTCGCTCTTCTTGCCGCGAGGCACACAGAGCACGGTCGCGCCGTCGGTGAGCTCGACACGATACTGTCGCCCGTAGGCGGCGACGACCGTTCCGCTTACGGTCAAATTCTCGCCAGTGCCTCGATCTTGGCCGCACAGACGAAATCATTGCGCGACAGCCCGCCGACGTCGTGGGTGCTGTAGCGGACAATCACGCGGCCATAGCCAACCTTGAGATCGGGGTGGTGATTCTCGCGTTCAGCCAAGCCGGCGACGATGTTCACGAAAAGGATGGCGCCGGTGTATGTGTCGAAGCTGAACTCCTTCCAGAGAACGCCGGTGGCGTCGATCTGCCAGCCCGGCAGGTCGATGAGCAGTTGGGTTGCCTGCGTCCGGTCGATGGCGTGCTCATTACCGCGCAACGGACGGCAGCGATCAGCGGCCAGATCCTGTTGTCCTGACATCGTGTGGCCTCCTCCTCGTCACTGTTTCTCAGGTTGTCTGCAGGCGCGCGATGCGCAGTGCAGCGGGTGGATGGGAGTCATAAAAGAGCGAGTGTAACGGGTCTGGCGTCAGGGTGGCTGCATTGTCCTCATAGAGCTTCACCAGCGCCGCGACGAGGCCGTCTGCCGAGGCGTTCGTCGCGGCGTAACGATCGGCTTCGTATTCGTCGCGGCGTGACAGCAGACTGAGCAACGGAGTCAGCAGGAAGGTGAAAACCGGGCCGACGAGGAAGAAGAGCAGCAGTCCGAGAGCCGTGTTCTCGTCGAGCAGACCAAGACCACGGAAGAACCACTCGGCATTGATCAGCTGACCCAGCAGGGCGAGGAGTGCGAGCGAGATGGCGAAGAGCAAGATCATTCGCTTGACGACGTGACGATGCTGGAAGTGTCCGAGTTCGTGTGCCAGTACGGCTTCGATCTCACGGGGCTGCAGGCGGGCGAGCAGGGTGTCGAAAAAGACGATCCGCTTGCTTCGGCCAAAGCCCGTGAAGTAGGCGTTGCCGTGGCTGGACCGCTTCGAGCCATCCATGACGAAGAGCCCGGAACTGGCAAAGCCGCAGCGTGCGAGGAGTGCTTCGATGCGCGCCCTGAGGGTGTCGTCGTCGAGTGCCGAGAACTTGTTGAACAGTGGGGCAATCCAGGTCGGGTAGACCTGCAGCAAGACGAGATTGAACGCGCACCAGAATAGCCAGACGTAGAACCACCACCACGGTCCCATACGTTCCATCAGCCAGAGCACCGCGAGCAGTGCGGGGGTACCGATGACCAGTCCGAGCACCGCCTGTTTCGCTAGGTCGGCGAGAAACAGGGCTGGCGTCATGCGGTTGAAGCCAAAGCGCTCTTCGATGACGAACTGCCTGTGGATCGTCAGCGGCAGGTCGACCACGGCCGAGATCAGCACGACGCTGAGGATCACGGCGACGCCGTAAGCCAAGTCGTCAAGACGTGGCGACCAGAAGTCGTGGATTGCCTGCAGACCGCCGCCGAAGGTGAGCAGGAGCAGCAGGCATACTTCGACGACGAGGCAGAGCCGGCCGAAGCGGCTGCGCGCCAGCGTGTAGTCAGCCGCTCTCTGATGCGCCCCGAGATCGATCCGATCGGCAAAGTCGGCGGGGACCGCTGCCCGGTGCGCCATGACGCAGTTCATCTGGCGCTGCGTCAGCCACAGTCGGCAACCGCACATCAGCAGCAGGGCGACGATGAACGAAAGAGAGAAGGTGTTGGGCATGGGGCTGTGACACAATGGCGCTTTCCAAGATCAGATCGGATTATATGGCACAGGCCGACAATCGCCTCGTTTGGCTGGATATGGAAATGACCGGGCTCGACCCCGAGCGGGATCGCATCATTGAATTGGCGATGGTGCTTACCGATGACCAGTTGGTGACCATCGCCGAGTCACCAGTTTGGGTGGTGCACCAGATGGACTCTTGTCTCGCGGCGATGGACGAGTGGAACCGCAAGACGCACGGTCGTTCGGGGTTGATCGAGCGGGTCAGGGCATCGCTGCTCGACGAGGCTGCAGTCGAAGCGGCAGCGCTGGATTTTCTGCGCGCGCACGTGGCGCAGGGGGCGAGTCCGATGTGCGGCAATTCGGTTGGCCAGGATCGTCGATTCATGCTGCGCTACATGCCACAGTTGGAGGCATGGTTCCACTATCGCAATCTTGACGTCAGTACGCTCAAGGAGCTCTGCCGGCGCTGGCAACCCGAGGTCGCCAGAGCGTTCGTAAAGAAGGCCGATCATACGGCGCTGGCAGACGTCCGTGAGTCAATCAGCGAACTGCAGTACTACCGCGCGAACTTCATCCGGGCCTAAGCGGAGGAGGCTGCGGCTTCGTTCCGACTGCTCAGATGTTGTGAACAGGTCTCTTGCGCGATCGACCTGCGGCGTCGCTCACACGCTCACTCCTTGCCTATCCATCGGACGCGTATCGTCGCTCGCTCGCGCCTCGCAGCCCGGCCTGCTCGCGACGATTTCTGCACTACGTCTCAGGTGTCGGCCGTGGTGCTCCGCTTGCCACCCCGCAGGTAGAGTTGCAACTTTTCGCTGTCACGGCGATCAGAGGGACGGCCCCCTTGCCATATCTTTCGCCAGTCGCGCCCTGCCGTCAGACCGCCGTCCTTCGGTGAGCCATGGAACAGGAACAACTGGCAGTGCGTGGCGGCAGGCGATGCCGCTGACACCGTGCGAATACCCTCGAAGTAGTCGAGCGAGGCCAGTACGGGATCCGCGACGTTGACGCTGACGATGCACCCGTAGCTTGCCGACAGGTTTCTGGCAAGCGACGCCGCGGCCTGACGATAGGTCTTGATGTGGTCGATCCAGGGCATCCAGAGCGTCGCGATCAGCAGCCAGAAGAGCGTCAGTCCCGCCATCCAGTGCATGATGCCGCGCATCGGTGATCGCGCCGTGGTGCCGATCAGCCAGCACCACGCGGTGGTCGCCCACAGCGCGAAGCCGGCGGCGATGACGCTGAAGTGGGCGATGAAACCGGGTGCCAGGCGCAGGGACTGCCGGCCCAGACTCGCCGGCCAGCCGAAAACCATGGCGCACCAGCCAATCCAGGCAAGCAGCGCCAGAATACTGAAGGTGATCATGCCGAACCAGTCGAATGCGTTGGCAGCGCCCCGCCGCAGCGCGCTGACCCCCGGCACTGCGAGCAGGACCAGTGGTGGCAGCAGCAGCAGCGCCGATGCGCTGCGCGCATCCAGCCAGAAGCTGATCATGGGTAGCGCGGAGAGCAGGGCGAAGAGGGGCAGGGCAAGCGGCGTGCTCAGCAGATGCCTTCGCTTTGCCCACAGAGCCCAAGCGGCGAGTGGGAAAGCCGGCCAGGCATACCAGGGCAGCATGAGCAGGAGGCGCAGCAGTCGTGGCCACGGCGGCGCCGTGCTGGCGAGCTGGCTCAGCTCCGCGAGACTGAAGGCGGCCAGATAGGACGGGTCGCGCAACGCCAGAGCCGCGAGCCATGTGGCCGCAGGAAGGGTGGCCAGCAGGACGGAGGCCGCCAGCAGGAGGGCCACACGTTGCCGGTTGTCGGCGCGCCAGGCGACGAGGGCGGCGACTGGCAGCAGGGGCAGCATCGCTGCCAGGCCGTTGGTCAGGAGACCGAGCCCAAGCGCGGTGGCGTAAACGATGGCGCCGCGGCGCGGTCGCCGCGCCATTTGCGTCAGGCCCCAGTAGGCGGCTGCATGAGCGGCCAGCGTCGCCAGCATCGGTTGCGCCTCATGCGCGTGGAACAGGAACCCGATGCTGCCGGCCAGCAGCAGAGGCGCTGCTGGCGCCTCGGTGCGGCCATGCAGTTCGCGCGCCGCGAGCAGAATGAACGCCAGCGCCAGCAATGTGCATGCTCCGCTGGCCAGGCGGGCGCCGTCATGCAGCGGCAGTAGCCAGGATGACAGGTAGGCGCTGCTGGCCGCCAGCCAGTAGTACAGGGGGGCGTCAGGATAAGGACGGCCGGCGAGTCCGGGTGTCAGCCAGTTGCCACTCGACAGCATCTGGTGCACGACGCCGATGGTCACCGCATCGTCGTTCTTCCAAGGGTCGTGGCCGATCAGGCCCGGCAGGACGTAAAGGGCGAGCAGGACGGCCAGGCTCCAGCCGCTTGGCGGCAGCGTGAGGCCCCGTAGGCGAGCCGGCTGCGCGGGTGCCAGCATCTGGGTGCTAGTGCCGGAGGCGCATGTCTGGCGGAAACGAAAAAGGCAGCCGGGGGGCTGCCTTCCTGGTCGAACCCGCCGTCCGACCTAGGCCGTCTTGCGCATGGCGCCGTACTTCTGATTGAACTTCTCGACGCGACCGGCAGTGTCGATGATCTTCTGCTTGCCGGTGTAGAACGGATGGCAGGCTGAACAGACCTCGACGTGGAGCGCCTTCTTCATCGTCGATCGCGTGGTGAAGACGTTGCCGCAGGAGCAGGTCACCGTGATCTCGTTGTATGCTGGGTGAATCTTCTCTTTCATCTGTTCATCTTCCGGTACGTTGGAAATGGCGGGTGATCAGGCGGGCCATCGGCAATGAGCCTTGCGCGGGTGGTCAGTGTCACCGAAGGGTCGGATTATCCGCGATTTCTCTCCCGGCTGCAATCTGCCGTTGCCCCAATGCCCCAACTGGCTGCGGCAGGCACACCGTTGGTCCGGGGCAGTGCGGAACGGCACCGACGGTCGATTTTCGCGGCTGGTCAGCGGCGCATCGAGTCGAAGAACTCGCCGTTGTTGCGGGTTGCCTTGATCTTGTCGAGCAGGAACTCAATCGCTTCGAGATCGTCCATGTTGTAGAGCAGCTTGCGCAGGATCCACATCTTCTGCAGGACGTCCGGTTTCAGCAGCAGTTCTTCCCGGCGCGTGCCCGATCGATTGACGTTGATCGCTGGATAGACGCGTTTTTCCGCCATCCGGCGATCAAGGTGGATTTCCATGTTGCCCGTGCCCTTGAACTCCTCGTAGATGACGTCATCCATGCGACTGCCGGTATCGATCAGGGCGGTGGCGATGATGGTCAGCGAGCCGCCTTCTTCGATGTTGCGCGCGGCACCGAAGAAACGCTTCGGTTTCTGTAGTGCATTGGCATCGACACCGCCGGTGAGGACTTTGCCGGAGGCGGGTTGCACCGTGTTGTAGGCGCGCGCCAAGCGGGTGATCGAGTCCAGCAGGATGACGACGTCGCGCTTGTGTTCAACCAGGCGCTTGGCTTTCTCGATGACCATCTCGGCGACCTGTACATGGCGAGTCGCCGGCTCGTCGAAGGTCGATGCCACGACTTCTCCACGCACGGACCGGGTCATCTCGGTCACCTCTTCGGGACGTTCGTCGATGAGCAGCACGATGAGCGAGACGTCCGGATGGTTGCTGGTGATGGCGTGCGCAATGTGCTGCATCATCACGGTCTTGCCGCTCTTCGGGCTGGCTACCAACAGCCCCCGTTGTCCCTTGCCGATCGGCGCGATGATATCGATGATGCGGCTGGTGATGTTCTCCTCGCCGCGGATGTCCCGTTCGAGTGCCAGATGCTCGGCCGGATGCAGTGGAGTCAGGTTTTCGAAGAGGATCTTGTTCTTTGATGCCTCTGGCGTCTCGCCGTTGATCCGGTCGACCTTGACCAGGGCGAAATAGCGCTCTCCTTCCTTGGGCGTCCGAATCTCCCCTTCGATGGTGTCCCCTGTGTGCAGGTTGAAGCGCCTGATCTGGCTCGGGCTGACG
>WBZM01003157.1_pt1 | contig 13084 bp, 10 predicted proteins | sample 5204271 | NCBI WGS metagenome assembly WBZM01 (sample SAMN12344346, study PRJNA552823) | activated sludge metagenome | biome: Activated sludge suspended growth; feature: Nitrification reactor; material: Wastewater; isolation source: activated sludge from nitrification reactor of wastewater...
GGGCGAGATCGAGTCGCTCTCCAAGGAGCAGATCTGCTTCCGCTCGGTGCCGGCGTTCACGTCGGGCGGGCAGAAGGTGTGGCCCGCGCTGCCGGTGATGCCCGAGTACCTCGACTGCCTCGACCCCGCGCAGGTGCGCGAGGCGAGGCTCCACCCCGAGAACTTCGGCCGCGTCATCCACGAGAAGGGCAAGGCGCGGTACCAGTGCGTGTTGCCCTTGCGCGGGCTCAAGCCCACCGAGTGGCCCACCTACGAGTGCGACCTCCTGCCGGCGTCGCCCTTCACCTCGCCGCAGGGCGACGTCGACGCGCTCGCCTTCCGCGGCGTGTCGGTGCGCCTGTGGCCCAACCTCAAGCGCCCCACCCACGCCTGGCGCTACTACCTCGCCTCCGTCCAGGTCGCCAACGAGGACGGGATGAACCTCCTCGCCCAGGGGCGGATCTTCCGCGCGCGGATGCTCGTGCCGCCGAGCGACCCCGACGGGCGCCCCGCGAGCGAGACGCAGATGGAGCTCGTCCCGCTCGACCAGGAGACCGGCCGCGAGGGCGACTCGCAGCCGACGGGCTTCGTCGGCGCGTCGCGCAAGGGGCGCCCCGCGTGGGTGAGCGTGGAGTTCTACGGCGCGCCGTCGCCGAGCGGGGGGCGGCCCGAGCCGGTGGGCGGCGGCCTGCTCCCGGTGTCGCCCGCGGTCGACGCGACGGCGAGCGAGACGTGGTCGCTCGGCATCGATTTCGGCACCAGCAACACCGTCGTGGCCGTGAAGCGCCGCGACGGCACCATGCAGTGCGTCTCGCCCGAGCGCGGCAAGGACCGGGCGCTCACCACCCAGTACCTCGTCGACGGCGGCGCGCAGACGCTCTTCCGGGGCCTCGACCTCTGGCCCGGCGGCGAGTGGTCGGGCCCCTACCGCGACCTCCTCCCGAGCGAGCTCGGCGCGGTGAAGCGCTGGACGGACGTCGCCAGCGAGGCGGCCATCGCGGGCCTCGCCTTCGGGCGCGACTTCGGCGTGCCCCTGCGCGGCGCGCTGGGGACGGCGTCGTCCGACCACGTGGTGGGCGAGTTCAAGTGGCTCCGCGCGGTGGAGAAGGACAAGAGCGCGCTCGCGCGCCGCGAGGTGGTGCAGGCGCTCCAGTCGCGCTTCCTGGAGGGCGCGCTGCTGATGACGTCGGCCGCGCTGCTGGCGGAGGACGAGGTCGCGCCGCGGACGGTCAACGTCAACTACAGCTTCCCGCTGGCCTTCGACGAGGGCGACCTCGACACGCTCCGCCGCGCCGCCGAGGACGCCGCCCAGGGCCTGAAGGCGCTGACCGGGGCGGACTTCCTCTTCCCGCCGACGCCGCTGCTCGACGAGGCGCAGGCGGCGGCGGGCAACACCCCGTCGGACAAGATGTTCCGCGTGTACCTCGACCTCGGCGGCGGGAGCCTGGAGGTGCTGGTCGACGACACCCTCGCGCGCAACGGGCAGCAGGGCCACGCGGGCTACCACCCGCACGTCTTCTCCACGTCGATCTTCTTCGGCGGGAGCGTCTACCTCCGCTCGCTGCTCGGCGCGGCCGAGGGCGACCGCCGCGGCTCGTGCGTGATGCCCGCGGTGAGCTCGTACACGCGCCTCGCCAGCACCGTGCGCCAGAGCACCTCGGGCAAGGCCCTGCTCGACTCGCCCCACGTCATCGCCGAGCAGCGCAAGACCACCGCCGAGCGCCGCGCCCGCGTGTACATCGGGTACATCGTCGAGTTCGTCGCGCGCATCCTCGCGGGCGTGTGCCTCGAGCACGGCCGCTCGACGTCGGGCGCGGCCGACCTCTCGCGCAACCGCCTCTTCACCCTCGCCACCACGCCCAACGGCAAGCGCTGGATCCTCGGCACGCAGCGCGGCCCGGCGCAGAAGCGGGCGGTGGAGTTCTCGCTGGTGCTCCTCGGCAACGGGTGGGGTTTTGGCGACATCGTCCGCGACGGCATGAAGACCGTCGAGCAGATGATGGCCCAGCGCGTCTTCGAACGATTGATGGAGCTGCTGCGCGCGACCGACGTCGCGCCGCTCGTCACCGACGGGGACGTGTCGCTGCTCGACCCGCGGCTCTCGATCGACGTGTCGTACGTGCTCCCCGCGGAGGGCACGCACCGCAAGGCCGCGGTGGCGCTCGGGCTGCTGGGGGCGCACCACACCACGGAGGACGCGCAGCGCTTCTTCAAGAAGCGCGCGCCCGAGCGCCACGGCGTGCTCGGCTTCGACCTGTGGCTCGGCGACGCCGGGCGCAAGGTGCCGTGGTACCGCCCGTTCGGCCCCACCGCCGAAGATGACCCGCACCTCATGGAGCAGGTGCCCGTCGCGCCGCCGGCGCCGCCCCCTGCGCCCGCGATGCCGGTGATGCCCGCGATGCCCGCGACGGCGTCGGTGATGCCGGCGATGGCCCCGATGATGCCCGTGATGCCCGCGGCCCCGATGATGCCGCCGATGCCCGCGGCCATGCCCGCGATGCCCGCGCCCATGCCCGCGCCGGTGATGCCCGCGGTGGTGCCGCTGGAGACGGTGGTGTGGTCGTTCGTGCAGCAGTGGCCGCAGGTGGCGGTGGCCGCGGCGCAGGCGGGGACGACGCCCCACGACTACGCCGCGCGGCAGCTCTGGGCCTACGTGGCCAACGCGGCCGCGCAGCAGGCGGTGACGCCCGAGCGGCTGCTCGCGACGCAGCGCTGGCAGCAGATCGCCGCGCAGTGCATGGTGCCCGGCGCCCCGCCCGAGCAGACGGCGTGGATGCAGCAGCAGCAGGTGCAGGCGGTGGCGGCGGCGGCGGCGCAGCGGGGGGTGACGCCCGAGGCGCTCCTCGCGCAGCAGCGGTGGGAGGGGCTGGTGGCGCAGCTCCCCGCGGCGGTGGCGGCGCCCGCGCCCGGCGTGATGCCCTTCCCCTTCGGCAACTCGTGAGGTGAGCGACGATGGCCAACGACGCGAACAACCCCAACGCTTCCCCGCCGGTGATCGGCCCCCGCGAGGACTACCGCTTCGCCGAGGAGCCCGTGGCGCAGCGCGCGCAGGTCGCGGTGCTCGAGACGCCCGCGGTCGCCGCCGACCTCCCCGCGCCCAACAAGATCGACCCGGGCCTCGAGCAGCTCAAGGTGGCCGTCGAGGGGCAGATGGCCCGCAACGCGATCGCGCCCATGATGTACGCGCCGCCGCACGCGACGCGGTGGTTCCGCTTCTCGCCGTTCGAGCTCTTCCTCGAGCAGGTGCTGGCGCGCAAGCTCTGGACGCTGGAGTGAGCTGAGATGGCCCGCACGCTCCCCACCGTCCGCTGCCCCCACGCGCGCCCCGAGGACACCTGCATGCTCCCGCCGGGCGTTCGCTACTGCGTCTGCTACGGCGACCAGCACCGCGACCACGTCGGCGCGGTGTCGATCCAGGGGGGCCAGCTCCTCTGGTCGGTGACCGCCAACGGCCGCCCGCGCGGTTGGTACTCCTACGTCGCCGTGGTGCGCCAGGGCGCGGCCGTCGTGACCGTCGAGCCCCACGACGAGGCCGCCGTGCGCGAGACCGTCGAGAACGGCCGCGCCCTCTACGTCGTCCGCGGCCCGCGCGACCAGCGCTACGAGATCGAAGCGGCCGCGCTGGTCGAGGCCGCCCTCGAAGGCCGGGAGATCGTCGATGCCGTCGTGTCCGCCGCGCACTGAGCTCACGCTCGCCGCCCTCGCGCTCCTCGCCGCGTGCAAGGAGTCTCGCCCCGCGCCGCCCGCGCCCGCGCCCGCGCCGGGCCCGGGGGTGAGCGCGCCGCAGCCGCAGGCCCCGAGCGCGCCGCCGGGGCGCGGGGCGCGCGTGGTGGTCGACGTGTCGGAGAGCATCCGGGGGTTCACCTCGGCGAGCTCGGTGGCGCTCCAGACGCTGCACACGCAGGTGATCGAGGCGTCGCTGTCGGCGCTCCAGCTCAACAACCCCTTCCAGCGCTGCGCGCTCGACACCGACCTGCGCTGCGAGGCCAACCTCACGCCGCAGCAGCTCCGCGCGCCGGCCACGTACCGCGGGGCCAACGCGGCGCTCCACCTCGCGCTCCGCCGCCCGCCGCGGGCGCCGCGGGCCGACCTGCAGGCGCCCGACCCCCTCGACCCCTTCGCGGTGACGGTGCTGGTGACCGACGGGTTCCAGAGCACGGCGACGCCCTTCCAGCCCGGCGCGACGGGCGACGTGGCGTGCACTGCGGGGGCCGACCCGAGCTGCCTCGCGGCCCTGCTCCGCGCGCGCGTCGACGAGGGCTACGGGCTCTGGGTGGGCCGCCTCCACATGGCCTTCAACGGGCGCTACTTCGCCGAGCGGCGGATCGACGCGGCGATGTGGTCGCGCACGCTCACCCACGTCGCGGCGCTCAACACCGACCCGTACTGGAACGGCGTCACCTTCGCCGCCGCGCGGCCCAACTTCACCGCCGACACGGGGCCCTTCGAGTGGCGCGGCGCGCGGCCGATGCTGGTGTTCGTGCTGACGCGGGACGTCGCGCGGGGCCGCGCGCTGGTGGCGGAGATGGAGCGCCGCCTCGCGGTCGAGCGCATCACCGTGCGCCGCGCGCCGGAGGACGTCGCCTTCAGCGAGTGGGCGCCGTTCGAGGGCCTGAGCGCGCGCGTCGCCACCGCCGTCCGCAACGAGAACGGCGGCGCCGCGGACACCGTGTACGTCGACCGCCCGCAGCGCACGGCCGCGGGCCTGGCGGTGCCGCTGCGGTGCGACGTGCGAGGCAAGGCGCGCGTGCGGATGGAGGGCGCGGTGGCGCTCGGTGCGTTGCCGCCGCCGCCCTTCGCGCGCGTCGAGCTCGGGTGGCGCTTGCTCTCGCGGCCGGCGACCGAGCTGCTGGTTCCGCGCGAGCCGGTGGCGCCCGCGGCGGGCGCGCTGGTGGCGCGGACGGGCATCGACTGCACGGTGCTCCCGCAGGGGCGCTTCCAGTACAACCTGGGGCTCTGGGCGCGGTGGACGGTCGACCCGGCGGCGCTCGCGCGCGAGTGGTTCGTGCGGGAGGGCGGCGAGACGTCGTTCGAGTCGCCGGAGAAGGTGTTCGGGCTGGCCGACCTGGCGCGCGCGGTGGTGACCGCCGGCGTCGCGCGCGAGGGCCTGCTCGACCGCGTCACCCTCTCCGTGCAGCGGGAGTGACCGCTACTCCACCCACACGCTCCGCGTCACCGTGAACGAGCGCATCCCCTCGCGCCCGAGCTCGCGGCCCCAGCCCGACACGCCCACACCCCCGAACGGCAGCCGCGGGTCGGACTTCACCATCGCGTTGACGAAGGCCGCTCCGCCCCGTAGCCGCAGCGCCACGCGCTCGCCCTCGTCGCGGTCGCCCGCCCACACCGACGCGCCGAGGGCGTACTCGCTCGCGTTGGCGACGGCCACGGCCTCCTCGACGTCGCGCACCACGCGGACCGCCGCCGCGGGGCCGAAGGTCTCCTCGTCCCACACCGGCATCCCCGGGCCGCACCCCGTGAGCAGCGTCGCCGGGTACCAGTAGCCCGCGCGGTCGGGGACCTCCCCGCCGAGCGCCAGCTTCGCGCCGCGCGCCACCGACTTCACCACCTGCGCGTGGAGCTCGTCGCGGAGGTCGCGCCGCGCCATCGGGCCGAGCGTGGTGGCCGGGTCGCAGGGGTCGCCCACCACGGCCTCCGCGAGCTTCGCGCGGAAGCGCTCGACGAAGGCGTCGGCCACCTCCGCGACGACGATGAAGCGCTTGGCCGCGATGCAGCTCTGGCCGTTGTTCTGGAGGCGCGCGGCGGCGGCGGTGGCGGCGGCGCGGTCGAGGTCGGCGCCCGGGAGCACGACGAAGGGGTCGCTCCCGCCGAGCTCGAGCACCGAGGGCTTGAGGTGCCGCCCGGCGAGCGCGGCGACGGCGCGGCCCGCGCGGGTGCTGCCGGTGAGCGTGACGGCGGCGACGCGCGGGTCGGCGAGCAGGGCTTCGACCTGGTCGACGCGCGCGAAGACGTTGGTGACGACGCCGTCGGGGAGGCCCGCGGCCGCGCAGACGTCGACGATCGCCTCGGCGCACGCGGGCACGTTGGGGGCGTGCTTGAGGAGGATGGTGTCGCCCGCGGCGAGGGCCGACGCGCCGAAGCGGAAGAGCTGCCAGAGGGGGAAGTTCCACGGCATGATGGCGAGGACGGGGCCGAGGGGCTCGTGGCGGACGTAGCTCCGCGCGGCTTCCGTGGGCGCGGGTTCGGGCGCGAGCCACGCGGGGGCGTGCTCGGCGGCGTGGCGGCAGGCCCAGGCGCACTTCTTCGCCTCGCCGACGCCCTGCGTCACGGGCTTGCCCATCTCCTCGGCCATCAGCCGCCCGAGCGCGTCGGCGCGGGCCTCCAGCACGCCCGCGACGCGGGTGAGCGCCGCGCAGCGGTCGGCGAGGGGGGCCGCGCGCCAGCGCTCGAAGGCGCGGTGCGTCGCGTCGAGGGCGGCCGCGAGGTCGTCGGCGCTGGCGTCGGGGCGCTCGCCGCGGGGGGAGCCGTCGCGCGGGTCGTGGGGACAGAACTCTGCCATGACGCGACGGTACCACCGCGGGCGCGCGCGCCGCCGTTGGTTTTGCGATGGCGCACGGCGCGACCGTGATACTCGTTGAATGTTCCGCGCCCCGCGGAGCGAGTGGTGTCTCTTCCGAGGAGGGAAGAAGCAACGATGCGTTTCGTCATGCCGATTCTGTGCGGGGCGCTGAGCCTCGCCCCCGCCGCCGCCCTCGCGCAGCAGGCGACCCAGCCCCAGCCCACGCCCCCCGCGAGCGACGCGCCCGCGGCGCCCGACGCCACGCCATCCCCCGCGGGCGAGGCCGCGGCGCCGGCGACGACCGACGCCGCGGGCGCCTCCGCGAGCCAGGAGGGGGCAGCGGGCGAGGCCGCCAACGCGCCCGCGGCCACCGCCGCGTCGGGGGACGACGCCGAGGACCCCGAGCCCGCGGTCGAGCTCCACGGCGCGGTGGAGGCGGCGTACAGCTTCAACTTCAACCGCCCCTCCAACAACATCACCGACTGGCGCTGGTACGACTCGCACCACAACACCATCGGCCTGCAGAACGTGCTGCTCCAGACCGACTGGAACGCCGGGCCCGTGAAGGGCCACGTGCAGCTCCAGCTCGGCGCCTTCACCGAGCTCTTCTGGGACGCCGGCCGCGGCCCCGAGTTCGACCTCCTCTGGCGTCTGATGCAGGAGGTGACGGTGGAGTGGCGCACGCCGCACCGCGCGCTGGCCATCGAGGGCGGCGTCTTCAACGTCCCCTTCGGCCCCGAGTACAACGTCGCCTACCTCAACTGGAACTGGTCGGCCGACAACCTCTTCGCGCTGATGCCCTACCAGATCGCGGGCTTCCGCGCGAACTACGACCTCGGCCGCGGCCGCCGCGTGCGCCTCGGCGTCTACAACGGCTGGGACCAGGTCGTCAGCGACAACAACGACGCGAAGTCGATCATGGCCTCGTTCGAGTGGGACGACCCCGACGACGAGGAGAACTACTTCTACGCGAACTACATGGTCGGCGACGAGCGCGACTTCGGCGACGCCCGCGGCCCCTACGCGCGCCACACGCTCGACGTGTACGGCCAGTGGCACCCGCTCGAGTGGCTCACGGTGCGCGGGCACTTCTTCGGCGGCGTGGCGCCGACGCGCGGCGAGGCGATCGAGGGCTGGGTCGGCGGCGCGCTCTTCGCGAAGGTGGCGGTGCACCGCTGGTTCTCCATCGCGGGTCGCGGCGACGTGGTCCACACCTTCTCGGGCGCGGACGGGGAGGACCTCTTCCACGCGGAGGTGATGCCCGACCCGACGGCGACGACGCTGATGGGGAGCGGCACGCTCACGCTCGACTTCCACCCCACCTCGCACGTCTCCATCCGCCTGGAGGGCCGCCACGACCGGGCGAACTTCCCGCGCTTCTTCGGCGGGCAGGTGCCGCGCACGATGCCCCCGACGCCGATGGACATGACCGCGGCGCCCGCGGAGACGCCGCAGGACGTCCGCACCGAGAGCAACCAGACCACCGTCACCCTCGGCATGACCGCCTGGTTCTGACGCCATGACCCACGCACACCCGATGACTCCGGCGCGCCTCCTCGCGGCCCTCGTGGCCTTCGCGGTCGCGCTCCTCTCCTGCGCGGGCGAGCGGCCCGCGGCCCCGGCGCCGTCCCCGCGCGACGCCGGCGCCGCCCCGAGCGACGCGCGACGACCCGACGGCAGCCTCGCGCGCGTCCGCGCCGCGGGCGTGCTCCGCTGGGGCGGCGACATCCAGGGCGGCGCCCCCTACGTGTACGAAGACCCCAACCAGGCCGGGCGCAACAAGGGCTTCGAGGTCGACCTCGCCAACGCCCTCGCGCGCGAGCTCGGCGTGCGCGCGGAGTTCGTGCAGAACGACTGGTCGGCGCTGGTGCCGTCGCTCGAGCGCGGCACCTTCGACATCATCCTCAACGGCCTGGAGGTGACGCGGCCCCGCGTCGGGCGCATCCGCTTCTCCCGGCCCTACTACGTCTTCGGCGCGCGGCTGATGGCCCGCCGCGACAACCCCCGCGTGCGCGCCGACCTCGCCTCCCTGAGCGGGATGCGCATCGGGACGCTGACCAACTCCTTCTCCGAGGAGATCCTCAAGTCGAACGAGCGCATCACCGTGGTGGGCTACGAGGGCACCGAGGAGCCCTACACCGACTGCGTGGCGGGCCGCGTCGACGGGGTGCTCCTCGACGACATCATCGCGACCATCTACGGCGTGCCGAAGCCCGAGCTCCGCGTGGTCGGCGACCTGCAAGACGGCTTCTACGCCATCGCGTCGCGCCCGGCGGACGAAGACCTCGCGCAGGCCCTCGACCGCGCCCTCGGGCACATCATCGAGACCGGCGAGCTCGAGCGCATCCTCCGCGCGGAGAACATCTACAACGACCGCCAGCTCGGCCTCCGCACCTGGGGCGACGTCGAGCAGCAGCGGATGCTCGGGCTCACCCCCGCGGCGCCGGGTCAGTCGGGCCCCCCGGGCGCGCCGCCGGGCGCGGGGACGGGCGGCCCGAGCGGGCAGAAGCGCCGGATGACGGCGAGCCAGATCACCATGTTCTTCAAGGGGGCGGGGGTCACCTTCCTGCTCTCGGTGATGGCGATGGCGCTGGCGATCCCGCTGGGGCTCTTCCTCGCGGTGATGCGGCTCTACGGCCCGAAGCCCCTCGCGGCGCTCTCCACGGCGTACGTGGAGTTCTACCGCGGCACGCCGGTGCTCCTGCAGCTCTACGTGCTCTACTATGGGCTCTCGGACATCATCCGCCTCGACGCGGTCACCGCGGCCGTCCTCGGCCTGGGGATGAACTACGCCGCCTACGAGGCCGAGGTGTACCGCGCGGGCATCCAGGGCGTGCCCAAGGGCCAGATGGAGGCCGCCCTCTCCCTCGGCATGAGCACGCCCCTCGCGCTGCGCCGCGTGGTGCTCCCGCAGGCCTTCCGCATGGCGCTCCCCTCGGTGACCAACGACTTCATCGCGCTGCTCAAGGACAGCTCGCTGGTGTCGGTGATCACGGTGGTCGAGCTCACCAAGCGGATGACCATCGTCGCCGTCGACAACCGGAGCTACGTGCTCCCTGGCCTGCTCTGCGCGGGCCTCTACTTCGCGATGAGCTACCCCCTCTCGATCCTCGCGCGCCGGCTCGAGGAGAAGCTGGCCCGGTCATGATCGAGGTGAAGTCCCTCAAGAAGGTGTACGGCGACCGCACGGTCATCAACGACGTGTCGGTGAGCTTCGAGAAGGGCCAGGTCGTCGCCCTGGTTGGCCCCTCGGGCGGCGGCAAGAGCACGCTGCTGCGCTGCCTCAACGGGCTCGAGGACTTCCAGGGCGGCGAGATCAAGATCGCCGGCGAGACGCTCTACCCCGGCGGGTACGTGCGCAACAAGGCCGCCCTCCTGCGCATCCGCCAGCGCGTCGGGATGGTCTTCCAGCAGTGGAACCTCTTCGCCCACCGCACGGCCCTCGGCAACATCATCGAGGCCCCGGTGCACGTGAAGGGGCAGACGGTGGAGGCCGCGACGAAGCGCGCGCAGGAGCTGCTCGAGCGCGTCGGGCTCTCGCACCGCGTCGGCGCCTACCCCCACGAGATGTCGGGCGGCGAGCAGCAGCGCGTGGCGATCGCGCGGGCCCTCGCGATGGACCCCGAGGCGCTCCTCCTCGACGAGCCCACCAGCGCGCTCGACCCCGAGCGCGTCGGCGAGGTGCTCGACGTGATGAAGACCCTCGCCAGCACCGGCCTCACGATGCTCGTGGTGACGCACGAGATGAAGTTCGCCCGCGACGTGAGCCACCGGACGCTGGTGCTCCACGGCGGCAACATCATCGAGGACGGCCCCTCCCACGACGTGATCGAGAACCCCAAGCACGAGCGCACGCGGGCCTTCCTCGGCCACGCGCGCCTCGCGTAGCCGCCCGGCTCCCCCCTACTCCGCCGACCGCACCACGCCGAGCGCCGCGTCGACGCTCGATCCGGGGGACGTCGCGGGCGAGGGGTCAGGCGAGGCCCTCGGCGAGCGCGCGCCACGCGGGGAGCTCGGGCCCGCCGTCCGAGCGCTTGCCGAACGCCAGCAGCACGTTGCGCCCGTCGCGGTCGAAGAGCTCGACGCTGGTCACCGCGCCGTCGCGCGTCGGCTTGCGCACCCGCCACGCCTGCGTGATGAGCGGCGCGCGGACGTGGAGGTTGAAGTCGGGGTCGAGGACGTTGAGCCACTCGTCGATCACCTTGACGTTGCGCACCACGCCCGAGCGGATCTGGATCACCCCGTCGCTGCCGACGAAGAGCATGATCGGGAGCTCGCGCGCCGCGGCCCCTTCGAGCAGCGGGCGGAGCACGCCGGGGGGCAGGGGCGACGTCCAGCGGCCCTCGGCGAGGCGGAGCGCCTGCGTCCGCGTCACCCCGAAGCGCCCGAGGAGGCCGAAGAACTCGTGCGTGTCGGTGAGCGCGCCCCAGGCGTCGAGGAGGCCGGCGACGTCGACCTCGGCGTCGGGCCGCTCGGCCGGCGGGGGCGGGGCGGGCAGCGTCGCCTCGTGGCACGACTGCGCGTCGTGGGCGAACTCCACCGCGAGGGCGTCGAAGGCCTCGGCGTCGCCGCCGCGCTCCAGGAACACCTTGTGGACGGCCGTCCCGTGCGCGTCGAAGAACTGGAGGCTCCGCGTCACCTCGCCGCGCGCCTCGCCCCGCACCGCGAAGCCCTAGACCCAGCGGTGGAGGAAGATGCGGAGGTCGATGGCGCCGCCCTCCACCTTGCCGACGGTCCCTTCGAACACCGACGGCGCGTAGGAGCCCTTCACCTCGCTCACGATCGCGTCGTTGCGGGTGAGGGCCATGACGCGGCCGAGGGCCGGGACGCGGTCGAGGATCGCCCGCCACGCGGGGCGCAGCCGGGTGGTTCCCTGGCCGCAGCCGAGCGCCACGAGGGCGGCCTCGCTCGCGCCGAGCACCTGCGCGGCGTCGCGGATGCGGAGGTGGGGGGAGGCCGCGCGGAGGCGCTGCCAGTCGTCACGGAGCTGTTCGGGGGAGTACATGGCGGTTCCTTTCAGGGGGCGGGGAGGGCGATGGGGTAGGGGCGGCCGGCGCGCTCGAGCACTTCGAAGGGGACGCCCCACACGTGGGCGAGCGTGGCCGCGGTGAGGGCCTCGCGGACGTCGCCCTCGGCCGCGACGCGCCCCTCGTGGAGGATGCACGCGCGGTCGGCGTGGCGGGCCGCGAGCGGGAGCTCGTGGAGCACGGCGAGCACCCCGACGCCCTCGTCGCGGGCGAGCGCGCGGGCGAGGCCGAGCACCGCGTCCTGCTGCGCGACGTCGAGGTGCGTCGCGGGCTCGTCGAGCAGGAGGAAGCGCGCCCCCTCAGCCGTCCCGTCGAGCTGCGCGAGGACGCGGGCGACGTGAACGCGCTGGAGCTCGCCGCCCGAGAGCCGCGCCACCTCGTCGTGGGCCCGCGCGCGCAGCCCCACGCGCTCGAGCGCCGCCCACGCGCGGGCGCGGCCGTGGGGCGCGCCCTGGTCGCCGTGGGGGGTGCGGCCGAGGAGCGCCACGCCGAGCGCGGTGTACCCTTCGGGGGCCGCGTTGCGCTGCGCGAGGACGGCGCGCCGACGCGCGAGCGCGGCGGGGTCCCAGACAGAGAGGGGGCGGCCGTCGAGGGTGGCGAGGCCCTCGCTCGGCGCGCGCTCGCCCGCGAGGCAGCGGAGGAGCGTGCTCTTGCCCGCGCCGTTGGGGCCCACCAGCGCCACCACCTCGCCGGGGGCGACGTCGAGGGTGACGTCGCGGACGAGCGCGCGGGCGCCGACGCGGACGGTGAGCGAGCGGGCGGCGATCACGGCGCGTCTCCGGCGCGTCGCGCGAGGAGGGCGGCGAAGAAGGGCGCCCCGGCGGCGGCGCAGACGAGCCCGAGGGGGAGCTCGGCGGGCGCCGCGAGCGTCCGCGCGGTCGCGTCGGCGAGCACCAGGAGCGAGGCCCCGAGGAGCGCCGACCCGACGAGCAGCGCGCGGTGCGACACGCCGAGGAGCGGGCGGGCGAGGTGCGGCACGACGAGCCCGACGAAGCCCACCACGCCGGTGAAGGCCACCGCGGCGCCCACCGCGAGCGCGACGAGGGCGATGACGGCGGCCCGCACGCGCGCCACGCGGACGCCGAGCAGCGCGGCGTCGGGCTCGCCGAGCGCGAGGGCGTCGAGGGCCGCGCCGAGGCGGGGCAGCGCGACGAGGGCGACGAGCGTGAAGGGCGCGACGGCGGCGACGACGGGCCAGCTCGCGGCGCCGAGGCTCCCCATCGACCAGAAGGTGAGGCTGCGGAGCTGCGCGTCGTCGGCGACGAAGGTGAGGGCGCCGGTGGCCGCGCCGCAGAGGGCGTTGATCGCGACGCCGGCGAGCACGACGCGGGCGGTTCCCCCCGCCCCACGCGCGCCGAGCCAGAGGACGGCGCCGGTCGCCGCGAGGGCGCCGACGAAGGCCGCGAGGGGCTGGGCGTAGAGCCCCGCGCCGACGAGGTGGGGGCCCGCGAGGACGAGCGTCGCGGCCGTCACGAGCGCCGCGCCGCTGGAGATGCCGAGGAGCCCGGGGTCGACCAGCGGGTTGCGCAGGATCCCCTGGAGGGCTGCACCGGAGGCTGCG
>WBZM01003160.1_pt1 | contig 13073 bp, 14 predicted proteins | sample 5204271 | NCBI WGS metagenome assembly WBZM01 (sample SAMN12344346, study PRJNA552823) | activated sludge metagenome | biome: Activated sludge suspended growth; feature: Nitrification reactor; material: Wastewater; isolation source: activated sludge from nitrification reactor of wastewater...
AGGCCGCCGACGGCTTCCGCTTCGTCTACCCCGACGAGGCGCCGCTGCTGGACAAGATCAATGCCATCGCCACCAAGGTCTACGGTGCGGCCGGCGTCGGCTGCGATGCCAAGGTGCGCGAGCAGATCCGCAAGCTCGAGGAAGCCGGCTACGGCCATTACCCGGTGTGCGTGGCCAAGACGCAGTACTCCTTCTCCACCGACGCCACGGCGCGCGGTGCGCCCAGCGGCCACACCGTCAACATCCGCGAGGTGCGGCTGGCCGCCGGTGCCGAGTTCATCGTGATGATCTGCGGCGACGTGATGACCATGCCGGGCCTGCCCAAGGTGCCCTCGGCCGAGAAGATCGACCTCGACGACGACGGCCGGGTGGTCGGCCTGTTCTGACCCGAATCGGGTGAATCAGGGGGCGCTGTAACCTTTTCGGGACCCGGGACGAATCGAGTGGGGAGGCCGCCGCGCCTTGCGGCCCTCGCCCCCCACTTCAAGGAGATCCCGATGTCCCAGATCGTCACCACCTCTGCCGCCACCCTCGCGCTCGCCCTGGGCGCCGCCCTCACGCTCGCCGCCGCGCCGGTCCATGCCCAGGACGCCAAGTCCATGGACAAGGAGAAGTGCTTCGGCGTCGCGATGAAGGGCAAGAACGACTGCGCCGCCGGCCCCGGCACCACCTGCGCGGGCACGTCGAAGATGGACTACCAGGGCAACTCGTGGTCGTTCGTGCCGAAGGGCACCTGCGAGAAGACGATGTCCAAGACCTCGCCGACCGGCCACGGTCAGCTGGAGGCGTTCAAGGAAAAGAAGGCCTGAGGTCGACATGCGCGCGGCCCTGGTCGGCATCGGCCTGAAGGATCACCACGCGCTGCCGCTGCTGGAAGGCGCGGCGGCCGTGGACTTCCTCGAGGTGCATGCCGAGAACCTGATGGTGGCCGGCGGCCCGCGCCTGCGTCGGCTCGAGCGGCTGCGCGAGCGTCTGCCGCTGTCGATCCACGGCGTCGGGCTGTCGATCGGCGCCGATGCGCCGCTCGACGAGGCCCACCTCGACGCGCTCGCGGCGCTGCTGCAGCGCTTCGAGCCGAGGTGGTTCTCGGAGCACCTCGCGTGGTCGAGTCACGGCGGCACCTGGCTCAACGACCTGCTGCCCGTGCCCTACGACGAGGCGACCCTGCAGCGCGTGTGCGACCACGTCGACCGCGTGCAGTGCCGCCTGGGCCGCCGCATGCTGCTGGAGAACCCCAGCACCTACGTCGAGTTCGAGCGCTCGACGATGGACGAAGGCCGCTTCCTCGCCGAGGTGGTGCGCCGCACCGGCTGCGGCCTGCTGCTGGACGTGAACAACGCCTACGTCAGCGGCGTGAACCATGGCCGCGACCCGTGGGCCGTGATCGAGGCGCTTCCGGCCGACGCGATCGGCGAGATCCACCTGGCCGGTTTCGCGGAAGACACGGATGCCGCCGGCGACCGGCTGCTGATCGACCACCACGGCGCGCCGGTCGACGCCGCGGTGTGGGCGCTCTACGAGCGCACGCTGGCGCGGCTGGGTGCGGTGCCCACGCTGATCGAGCGCGACAACGACGTGCCGCCGCTGCCCGTGCTCGCCGCCGAGGCGGCGCAGGCGCGGGCCGCGCTGCTGTCGGCCGTCGCATTGCCGGAGGCCGCATGAGCACCGCTTCCCAAGCCGGCTTCGCCGCCGCGCTGCTCGATGCCGACCGGCCGCCGCCGCCGGGCCTGCGCGCCTGGAACGGCAGCGATCCGGCGCGGCGCTTCGGCGTCTACCGCAACAACGTGATCGTCTCGCTGGTCGAGGCGCTCGGCGACACCTTCCCGGTGGTGAAGCAGCTCGTCGGCGACGAATTCTTTGCCGCGATGGCCGGCGTGCACGTGCGCACCCACCCGCCCACCTCGCCGGTGCTGGCGCACTACGGCGCGGGCTTCGCCGGCTGGCTGGAGCACTTCGCGCCGGCGCAGGCCGTGCCCTACCTGCCCGACATGGCGCGCCTCGAGTTCGCCCGCGTGCAGGCGTACCACGCGGCCGATGCCACCCCGCTGCCGGCCGAGGCGATCGCCCGGCGCTGCGCCGATGCGGCCTCGTTGCCCGCCTCGCGCCCGGTGCTGCATCCGTCGCTGCAGGTGATCCGCGCTCAACACGATGTGCAAACGCTGTGGGCCGCGCACCAGCACGAGGGCGAGTGGCCGGCTTTCGAGCTCGAGCGTCCCTGCGCGATGCTGGTGTTGCGCGACCCTACCGACGAGGTGCTGGTGATCGCCATCGACAGCGACACCGCCGACTTCGTCGAGGCGCTGCGCCGCGGCGCCTCGCTGTCCGACGCCCTCCACGCCGCGCCTCAGGCCGACCTGAGCGCCGCGCTGGCCCTGCTGATCCGCCACGGCGCGCTGGTCGCCTGGCCCACTCCCGAGACCTCCGCATGAAGCTCCTCGACACCCTGTACGGCGCCTTCGCCGCCATTCCCGAATCGGCCATCGCGCTGCTGTCGCGCTTCTCGATCGCGGCCGTGTTCTGGAAGTCCGGCCAGACCAAGGTCGAGGGCTTCGCGGTCGACCTCGTCGACGGGCAGTTCATGCTCGGCTGGCCTCACCTGTCGTCGTCGGCGGTCGACCTGTTCCGCGACGAGTACAAGCTGCCGTTGATCGCGCCCGAGCTGGCCGCGCCGCTGGCGGCCACCGCCGAACATGTGCTGCCGCTGCTGCTGCTGGTCGGTCTGGGCACGCGGCTCTCGGCGGCGGCGCTGCTGGGCATGACAGCGGTGATCCAGCTGCTCGTCTATCCCGGCGCCTACCCGACCCACGGCACCTGGGCCGCGCTGCTGCTGTGGCTGATGGCGCGCGGGCCGGGCGCGTTCTCGGTCGACCATTGGCTCGCGAGGCGGCGCCATGCCTGACCTGCCGCTGTTCGGCGGGCAGCTGGCGTGCGGCGGCGCGCCGGCGTTGCAGAATGCGCGGGCCATGACGAGCCCGCACAGCGACCGAACTGCCGGTGACGACTTCGAGTCGCGCCTGCGCCCGCTGTGGGTGCGCGCGCAGGAGGGCGACGAGGCCGCCTACCGCGCCGCGCTGGAGCGCATGGCCGCGCGGCTGCGTGCCTACCTGCGCCGGCGCATGCAGGCCCGGCCCGACGAGGTGGAAGACCTGGTGCAGGAGACGCTGCTCGCGCTGCACCTGCAGCGCGGCACCTGGGATCCGTCGCTGCCGGTCAGCGCGTGGATGATCGCGATCGCACGGCACAAGCTGATCGACCTGTGGCGCCGCCATGGCCGGCGCGACGCCGATCTGCGCTCGATCGACGAGCTCGAGGAACACGAGGCACCCGCCGCGGCCGACGGTGCCGAGGAACACGCCGCGCGGCGCGATCTCGGCGTGCTGCTGCAGGAGATTCCCGCCGCGCAGCGCGAGGCCATCGTGCTGACGAAGATCGAGGGGCTGTCGGTGGCCGAGGTGTCGGTGCGCACCGGCGCCAGCGTCGCGGCGGTGAAGGTGCAGGTGCACCGCGGGCTGAAGAAGCTCGCCGAACTGGTGAGGACGAAATCATGAAGACCGACGAACTGATCGGCCTGCTGGCGCGCGGCGCCGGTGCGGCGCCGCGCGGCGTCGTGGCGAAGCGGCTGGGCACCGCGATGGCACTCGGCCTGGTGGCCGGCCTGGCGATCGCCTTCGGCTGGCTGGGCTTCATCCCCGGCGAGATGTTCGCCATGCCGGCGCCCTGGTTCAAGCTTGTCTATGCGGCCGCGCTCGCCGGCGCCGCGGTGTGGCTCACCTCGCGCCTCGCGCGCCCCGGCGCGCGCACCGAGGCCGCCGCCGCCACCACCGCGCTGGTGGTGCTGGCCGCGGTGCTGGTGGGCCTGGCCGCGTGGCAGGCCACGCCCCCCGAGGTGCGCATGAAGGGGCTGCTCGGCCACTCGTGGTGGGATTGCCCTTGGTTCGTGCTGACCATCTCGCTGCCGGCGCTGGCCGCGCTGCTGTGGGCGATGCGCGGCCTCGCGCCGACACGCCCGCGCGCCGCCGGCTTCGCGGCCGGTCTGCTGGCCGGCGCGATCGGTGCGGGCGCCTACGCGCTCGCCTGCACCGAACTCGCGATGTCCTTCGTCGCCGCCTGGTACACGCTGGGCATGCTGATGGCCGGCGCGCTCGGCGCGCTGCTGGGCCCGCGCGTGCTGCGCTGGTAGGGGCCCGTGCGTTGCTGATACGAACGACACGAAGCAGGGCCGTCTCCGAAGCACGGCTGCCATACGAACTCTCCAGACTGCGTGGCACCGGGCCGTCCGCCCTTCCCGCAGCACGGCCGGCCCGCGACAGCACACCCGTGCCGCGGGACGGCTTCCTGGAGAGTGATCATGAAAGTCCTCAAGACGGCCTATGGCGGCATCGCCTACGCCATCTTCTTCGCCACCTTCGTCTATGCGATGGGGTTCGTCGGCAACCTCTTCGTGCCGAAATCGATCGACATCGGCCTGCCGGCCAGCGCGTTCGGCGAATCGATGGCGATGTCACTGTTCATCGACGTGCTGCTGCTCGGCAGCTTCGCCGTGCAGCACAGCGTGATGGCCCGCCCGGCGTTCAAGCGCTGGTGGACGCGCATCGTGCCGCCGGCGATCGAGCGCAGCACCTACGTGCTGCTGGCCAGCCTGATGCTGCTGCTGCTCTTCCTCGAGTGGCGTCCCATCGCCGGCACGGTGTGGGACCTGGCCGGCACGCCGGCCGGTCATGCGCTGGCTGCGGGCAGCGCGGCCGGCTGGCTGCTGGTGCTGGTGGCCACCTTCCAGATCGACCACTTCGAGCTGTTCGGCCTGAAGCAGGTGTGGCGCGACTGGCGCGGCCAGCGGCCGGTGCAGCCGGAGTTCCGCGTGCCGGTGCTGTACCGCCACGTGCGCCACCCGATCTACCTGGGCTTCATGCTCGCGTTCTGGAGCGCGCCCTCGATGAGCCTCGGACACCTGCTCTTCGCGGCGATGACCTCGGCCTACATCCTGGTCGGCATCACGTTCGAGGAGCGCGACCTGATCGCGCAGTTCGGCGAGCGCTACCGCAGCTACCGCGAGCAGGTCGGCATGCTGCTGCCGCGCCTGCGCCAGCGCCGCGGGGCCGCGCGCGACTCCGGGACCGCGCGCTGAGGCCGGCGGCGCTCATGCCGTCATCTCGACCACCACGCGCCGCACGTCGCTGGGCAGGAACGGCTTCTCGATCAGGCGGCGACCGCTGGCGGCAATGAACTCGCGCAGGGTCGTCGTCAGCATGTCGCCGGTGACGAAGACCACGCGCGAGGCCTGGTCCGGCCAGCGCTTCTCGATCTCGCCGTACAGCGCGCGGCCGTCGATGTGGGGCATGCGCATGTCGGCGAAGATCACGTCGAATCGGTGGCCGGCGAGCTGTTCCAGCGCCTCGCTCCCCGACGACACCATCGTCACGCGGTGCCGGGCGCGGGTCAGGATCTCGGCGAGCGTCTCGCGCACTTCCGCCTCGTCGTCGACGACCAGGATGGCGCGGCTGTCGGTGCTCGGCGGCGAGGCGGCGCGGGCCACGGCGCCGGCACTTCGGGTGGGAGCGACCGGCAGCGCGAGCACGAACGCGGCGCCACCGCCGGGCGCAGGCTCCACGGTCAGCGTGCCGCCATGCGACTCGATGATGCCTAGGCTCACCGCCAGACCGACCCCCGTGCCCACGCCGGTCGGCTTGGTGGTGAAATAGGGTTCGAACACGCGCGCGCGCAGTTCCTCGGGGATGCCCGGCCCGTTGTCGGCCACGGTGATCAGCAGGCGCGAGGCGTGTCGCTCGTGGCGCCCGCCGATGCGCACCTGGCGCGGGCCGTCGACGTCCTGCAACGCATGCTGTGCGTTGATCAGCAGGTTGAGCAGCACCTGGTGCAGCTGGTCGGCATCGGCGTCGATCGGCGGCAGGTCGGGTGGCAGGTCGACGCGCACCTCGATGCCCGTCGAGCGCAGTGCGTAGTTGGCGATGTCGAGCGCGGCGGACACCACGTCCGGGATGGCCACCGGGCCGCGTTGCGGCGGCTGCTGGCGCGCCATCGCCAGGAACGTGCGCACGATGCGGGCGCAGCGCTCGGCGGCGCTGCGGATCTTCGCGGCCGCGGCCTGCGCGGCGGGGTTGCCCTGTTCCTCGAGCAGCACCGCGCGCGCCACCACCACCGACAAGGGGTTGTTCAACTCGTGGGCGACGCCGGCCAGCAGCGAGCCGAGCGCGGCGAGCTTCTCGCGCTGGAAGGCGAGCTCGCGCTCGCGCGCCAGATCGGCCTGCGCACGCTTGCGGTCGGTGATGTCGGTGGCGATGCCGCACACGCCGTAGGCGGTGCCATCCGCGTCGTGCAGCGGGAACTTGATCGAGATGTAGGTGTGCAGCCCGTCGTCGAGCTCCAGCGTCTCCTCGAACACCAGCGTCATGTTGCGGGCCAGCACCTGCTCGTTGTGGGCACGGTAGACGGCCGACAGCTCCTCGCCGCGCACGTCCCTGTCGAGCCGCCCGACGACATCGGCCGACTTCTTGCGGAACACGCGCTCCCACTCGCGGTTGACGAAGAGGAAACGATCCTCCGCGTCGCGCGCGAAGATCACGGCGGACGAGTTGTTGAGGATCTGCTGCAGCCGGTCGTCGCTCGCCTCGAGCTCACGCTGGACGCGCTCGCGCTCGGCGATGTCCTCGCGCAGCCGGGTCTGCGTCTCGGTGACCTGCCGCGCCATCGCGTCGAACGCGCGGCCGAGGCGGCCCAGCTCGTCGTCCCCGCTGAGCCCGCTGCGCGCATCGAGCTGGCCGGTCGCCAGCTGCTCGGCCGCGCGCATCAGGCGTGCCGTGCGCCGCGTCAGCAGGACGTGGAACACCGCCCACATCGCCAGGGCGAGCGCGATCACCCAGCCGGCCCACGACAGCGCCTGGCGAACCACCTGGGAGCGCGCCTCCGCCTTGTAGCGCACCAGGTCGTAGGCGACGAGCAGGGCGCCGGTCCGGGTGGGACGCAGCTCGTCGCGCTCTCCGCCGATCAGCACGCTCGCGGTGCCGATCAGGGAATCGCCGCGCGGGCCGACCTCGATGGCGGGGCGGTGCTGCTGCATCGCTCCGCCGACCTGCTGCAGCCCGAGCTCCGGCAGCACCTCGGCGATCGGGCGGTCGACCCAGGCGCGCCGCGTCGCGGTGAGCACGCGTCCGTGGTCGTCGGTCAGCGCGGCGGCGATCACGTCATGGTTGTGCGCGAGCACCGCGATCTGCTGCTGGGCCGACGCGGCGTCGTCCTTGAGCAGCAGGTACTCGATGGTGCTCTGCAGCCGCGACAGCTCCTGCGCCAGGCGCTTGCGGCTGTCTTCCTGCGCCACCTGCTCGGCCTGCGGCACGTGGTAGAGCACGTTGCCTGTCGACAGCACGCCGGCGAAGACGAGCAGGACCAGCGGCACCGTGACCTTGAGCGAAACCACCGATGCGACTCCGCGCGCTCCGTGCGGGGCCGCTCAGGGCGGCAGCTTGGCCAGCGGGGCCGGGGCGAACAGGCTCTCGATGTTCACCGGCGCACGCAGCAGCCGCGATTCGAGCATCAGCGACATCAGGCGACGCCCGCTCGCCCCCAGCGCAGGGCGGTCGCCGCCGAGCATCTGCATGTTCTCCGCCCGCGAGGGCACGTGCAGGCCGCGCTGCGCCTGCAGGAACTGCTCGGCGCTGGTCTGCTGGCGGACGCCCATGCGGCGCGCGGCCTCGCGCGGGTCGGCGTGCATGAAGTCGATGGCGCCGAACCAGCCGGTCAGCAGCGCCTCGACCGCCGCAGCCCGCTCGGCGAGCACCGACTTGCGCACCGCGATCAGGTCGACGATCTCGCCCGGGATGCTGGTGCTGTCGAACAGTGTCACGCCGCCAGCCTTCAGCAACTGCGTGCGGTAGGGGTCGAAGGTCACGGCCGCGTCGATCAGGCCCTTCTGGAACGCGGCCGGCTGCTCGTTCGACTCGAGGTGCACCACCTTCACGTCGCCGGGCTGCATGCCGGAGATCGCCAGCGCCCGGCTGAGCACGTAGGCGCCGAGCGCGCCGCCCTCCACGGCCACCGACTTGCCGGCCAGGTCGCGCATGGTCTGCAGCCCTGCGCGCCCGACCACCGCATCGGCCCCGTGCGAGACGTCGATCACCAGCACGACGCGCGGGTCGAGGCCGTCGGCGGCCAGGCCGAACAGCTCGTCGAGGCTGACCACCATGCCGTCGATGGCCTGGTTGCGGTAGGCGCGCATCACCTCGCTGGCCGAGGGGTACTCGACCAGCTGGATGTGCGCCGGATCGAGCTTGCCGAGGTCGCGCGCCAGGTACAGCGGCTCGCCGCCGATCCAGACGTTGGTGCCGATGCGCAGCGCCGGCTCGGCCGGCCGCGAGCAGGCGCCGAGCGCGAGCAGCGCCAGCGCGGCGGCCAGCGCCGTGCGGCGTGTCGGTCGTGAGGCCGGGCCGGTCTGCATGGCTGCCTCACTGCCCTTCGGGCACGAACACGTAACCCTCGTTGCGCACCGTGCGGATGAAGCGCGGGTGCTCCGGATCGGGCTCGATCTTCTTGCGCAGCCGCATCACGCGCAGGTCGACGCTGCGATCGAACGGATCCCAGTCGCGCCGCGTCTGCAGGTTCAGGATGCGCTCGCGCGACAGTGGCCGGTTCGGATGCCGGGCCAGCGCCTTGAGCAGGTCGAACTCGAGCGGCGACATCGTCACCTCGGCGCCGTTCTCGTCGGTCAGGCGATGGGCCGGCACGTCGAGCACGCAGCGGCCGATGCGCACGCGCTCGGCGCCGAGCTCGGCGCGGTGCGAGGCCGCGGTGCGCCGCAGCACGCTGCGCACGCGCGCGACGAGTTCGCGCGGATCGAAGGGCTTGGGCACGTAGTCGTCGGCGCCGACCTCCAGCCCCACCACGCGGTCGATCACCGTCGCCGAAGAAGTGAGCATGATGATCGCGAGCGCCGCATAACGTTCGCGCAGGTGGCGCGCGAGGCTCAGCCCGTCCTCGCCGGGCATGTGGATGTCGACCAGTGCGAGATCGATCGGCCGCTCGGCGGCCAGCGTGCGTGCCGCGGCGGCACTCTCGGCGCACAGCGCGGTGTAACCGTGCGATTGGAAGTATTCCTCGAGCACGTCGCGCACGTCGGGCTCGTCGTCGACGATCAGGATCGTCGCCTTCGATTCGGTGGCTTGCGTCGTTTGCATGGCCATTCGTCCTCGGTGTGGCGCCCGAGCATAGGACGCTGCCGCGCCGCTGAGAAGACGCGCGCCACGTGCCTGATACGAACGAAACAAAACGGCCGGGGCCGGCGGCGCGCACCCGCCGACCGGCGCGCAATGGAAGAAACAAAACCGGGGGGTGGACGAAGCGACGCCGCCATCGTCGCTGCCGAGACTCGTCTCCACCCACTTCCCCGGAGACCTTCCATGCTCACCCCGACCACCCAGTCCCGCCCGATCCGCTACGTCACGCTCGACCAGGAGATCCGGCATCTGCCGGCCGAGACGGTCGAGAGCTTCGCGGCCGGCATCGAAGGCGGCGTGCTCTCGCCCGAAGACACCGCCTACGAGGAGGCACGCCGCGTCTGGAATGCCACCGTCGACCGCCGGCCGGCGCTGATCGCACGCTGCCGCTCCGAGCGCGACGTGCAGACCGCGGTGCGCTTCGCGGCGGCCCATCGCATCCTGCTGAGCGTGCGTGGCGGCGGTCACCACATCGCCGGCAACGCCGTCGCCGAGGGCGGGCTGATGATCGATCTGTCGGGCCTGCGCCGCGTCGACGTCGATCCGTCGACGCGCAGTGCCCGCGTCGGCGCCGGCGCGCTGCTCGGCGACGTCGACCACGCCGCGCAGCAGCACGGCCTGGCCACGCCGCTGGGCATCAACTCCACCACTGGCGTCGCCGGGCTGACGCTCGGCGGCGGCTTCGGCTGGCTGACGCGCCGCTACGGCATGACGATCGACAACCTGATCGGCGCCACCGTCGTCACCGCCGATGCGCAGGTGCGCGAGGTCTCGGCGGACGTCGAGCCCGACCTGTTCTGGGCGCTGCGCGGCGGCGGCGGCAACTTCGGCGTCGTCACCTCGTTCCGTTTCCGGCTGCACCCGGTCGGGCCGCAGGTGCACGCGGGTCTGGTGGTCTATCCCTTCGCGCAGGCCGGCACCGCGCTGCGCGCCTGGCGCGACTTCTGCGCCACCGCGCCCGAGGAACTCACCGTCTGGGCCGTGATGCGCAAGGCACCGCCGCTGCCCTTCCTGCCGGCCGCGGTGCACGGCCAGGAGGTGCTGATCTTCGCGCTCGTGTGGAGCGGCGCGGTGGTGGAGGGCGATCGCGCCGTCGCGCCGGTGCTGGCCTTCGGCACGCCGATCGCCGCGGCGATCGGCAGCCAGCCCTACGAAGCCTTCCAGCAGGCCTTCGACCCGCTGCTCGCGCCCGGCGGCCGCAACTACTGGAAGTCGGCCAGCTTCGACCATCTGAGCGATGCCGCCATCGACGGCCTGGTGGCCGCCGCCGCGGAGCTGCCGGGGCCGGAGTGCGAGATCTTCGTGGCCCAGCTGGGCGGGGCCATGTCACGCGTCGACCCGGCCGCGACGCCGTTCGTCGGCCGCGACGTGCGCTTCATCATGAACGTGCACGGCCGCTGGTCCGACCGGCGCGACGACGACGCCGTGCGCCGCTGGGCGCGCCGCACCTTCGAGGCGGCGGTGCCGCACGCCACCGGCAGCGGCTACGTCAACTTCCTGACCGAGGACGAGGCCGGGCGGGTCGCCGCGAGCTACGGCTCGAACCACGCGCGCCTGCAGGCGCTGAAGGCGCGCTTCGACCCGACCAACCTCTTCCGCATGAACCTCAACATCGCGCCGAGCGCGGCTGGGGGCTGAACGCGATGGCCCAGCTCCTCGACGCCCGCGGACTGGCTCTGGCCGGCGCCACGCCGCCAGCGCTGGCGCACTACGAACAGGCGCTCGCGGCCTGCCTGTCGTGGCGCCCTGGTGCGGACGCGCTTCTCGATGCCGCGCTCGCCGAAGCGCCGTCGTTCACGATGGCGCGCGTGCTGCAGGCCTGGCTGCGGGCGGCCAGCCGTGACCCGCGTGTCGTGCGCTCGGCGCGGCCGCTGCTCGAGGCCGCCGCGGCATCGCCGGTGGGCGACCTCGAGCGCGCACATCTGGCGGCGCTCGAGCGCGTGCTCGACGACGACTACGAAGGCGCCACGCAGCGGCTCGGCGCTGCGCTCGAGGCGCGGCCGCGCGACCTGCTCGCGCTCTCGGTCGCCGGCGGCCTCGATCACCTCGGCGGCCGGGCCGACCGGCTGCTCGCGCGCATCGAGCGCGTGCTGCCCGCCTGGCCGAGCGACCTGCCGGGCTTCCACAGCGTGCTGGCGATGCACGCCTTCGCCCTGGTCGAGTGCGGCCACGACGGGCTCGCCGAGCAGCGCGTGCACGCCGCGCTGGCGCTGGATGAGCACGACGTCCGGGCCCTCCACGCGATGGCGCACGTCTTCGAGATGACCGATCGCCCCGCAGCCGGCGCACGCTGGCTGACCGCTCGCGCGCCCGCCTGGGGCCGCGGCACCGGGGTTTCGGCGCACTGCGAGTGGCACCTGGCGCTTTTCCACCTCGCGCAGGGCGACGCCGCCGCCGCGCTGGCCGTGTACGACGGGCGAATCCGTGCGGGCGATGCCGCCGAGCTTGCGCCGCTGCTCGACGCCGCGACGCTGCTGTGGCGTCTGCGCCTGCGCGGTGTCGACGGTGGCGCACGCTGGGCGGCGCTCGCCGAGGCCTGGGCGCCCCACATCGACGACGCCTTCTGCAGCTTCAACGACCTGCACGCCATGCTGGCCTTCGTCGGCGCGCACGACTGGACGCGGGCACAGGCGCTCGAGCGGGTGCTTCGGCACAGCCAGCAGCGTGCGACGCGCCACGGCGAATCCACGCGCCAGCTCGGTCTGGCGGCCTGTCGCGGCGTGATGGCCTTCGGTCGCGACGACATGCCGCAGGCGATTGCGCTGCTGGCCAGGCTGCCGACCCAGGCACAGGGGCTCGGCGGCAGCCACGCGCAGCGCGACGTGATGCACCTGACCCTGCTGGCCGCGCTCGAGCGTGTGCGCCGCCCGTCGCGCCGCGCCGCGCACGTCACATCGGTCGGCAACGAAACACTCGATACAAGACGGGCCACCGTTCGAAGTGCGACTGCCATGCACGCTGCCTAGATTGATGGGTATCCGATCCCCAATGGAAAGCACTGCCGTGAAGTCCTCGACCCAGCTCCTCACCTTCTCGACCTTTGCGATCGCGCTCGCCTGCGCGGTGCTGCTGGTGGTGTCGCCGCCAGTCCCGGCGCCGGACGCCCTGCACACGTCGACTCCCTCGCTTCGCTGAAAGGAATCGCCATGAAAGACCACTCCGACACGCACCCCACCGTGCGCCGCATGCTCTGGCTGCCGGCCGGGCGCATCTCCCGCCTGAACGGCCGCGCGCGGCTGCGCGTGACCCGCGGCCTGATCTGGCTGACGGTCGACGGCCAGCTCGACGACCACATGCTGAGCGTCGGCGAGCGTTTCACGCTGGATCGCGGCGACCACGCCATGCTGCAGGCGCTGGACGCGACGGCCGGCCTGGAGATCGTCGAGCCCGCGCCTGCCGGCTGGCCTCGCCGGCTGCTGGCGATGCTGCGCGGTGTCGAGCGACGGCTCGCCGGAGCCACCTCATGAACGCCGCCGCGCGGCCCGACGCCTTGCCGCGGCCACGCTACCCGAGCGCCCTGATCGACCGCGTGCGGCTCGACGACGGGCGCGAGGCGGTGCTGCGGCCGGTGCTCGCGATCGACGCCGACGCGGCGCAGGACTTCGTGCGCGGCCTGTCGCTGGAATCGCGGCGCAAGCGCTTCCATCTGCCGATCCGCGAGCTGTCGCCCTCGCTGCTGCGCCAGCTCACCGATGTCGACCATGTCGGCCACGTCGCGATCGTCGCCGAGGCGCTGTCCGGCGACGACGAGCCGACCATCGTGGCCGATGCGCGCTACGTGAAGGACGGCGACGAGACGCACTTCGCCATCGCGGTCGCCGACGACTGGCAGAACGCCGGCCTGGGGCG
>WBZM01003161.1_pt1 | contig 13071 bp, 9 predicted proteins | sample 5204271 | NCBI WGS metagenome assembly WBZM01 (sample SAMN12344346, study PRJNA552823) | activated sludge metagenome | biome: Activated sludge suspended growth; feature: Nitrification reactor; material: Wastewater; isolation source: activated sludge from nitrification reactor of wastewater treatment...
CGTCGCAGCCACCTGCTTGATGGCCTCGAGACTGATCCCGTCGACCCACGCGACCCCCTTGTCCACATCCGGATGACCGCTCCACGCGTCCGTCTCGGCTTTACCGTGCAGCAACAGCCGACCGATCTCCCGCCACGAGTTGGACGTCTCGTTGTCGCTGGAGGTGAACGACGTGAGCGCGTCGATGAGCTTGGTGGGATGGCGGACCAGGTCGAGGGCCGACTCCAGGTGATGCGGAAGTTCGAGGGGGTTCATCGTCGCGATCATCGTGCGGCTCGCCTGCGCCATCACCTCGCCCGAGTGTTCGAAGGCGTCCATGGCGTCCTTGACCGAGTGTTCGGCCAAGTGCCGGACAGTCTCCAAGGCGCCGTGTGAGCCCGGTTCGGCGGAGCGCCCGACGGTCTGCGGGATCGCGTCTGGGGCCGGGTCACAGGTGCCCAGGAGCAGTTGGACCAGCCGGATCCCGTCGCCCAACCCGTGGTGGAAGCGGGTGAGCATCGCTCCCCCGCCTTCGTCCTGGACCGGGCCGGAGATGAGCTGCATGTCCCACAGCGGTCGGGACCGGTCGAACGGCACTGAAAACATGCTCGACACGTGGGCCCGGAGTGTGTCGGGATGCGAGTCGGCGAGGATGACTCGCTGGATGTGCCGGTCGACCGAGAAGTCGACGTCGTCGACCCATTCCCAGTGCCCACGGCGCTTCACCGGCACCTGGCTGAGAACTCGGTATTTGGTGACGATCCGCTCGAAGATCGCCTCCTGCAGCTTGTCCCACTCCGGCAGCTCGTCGAAGGTGAGCAGGCCATGGACGTGCATGAGGTTGTTCGGGCGGTCCATCATCAGCCACGTCAGGTCGGACGCGGCGATCCGAGTTCCCATCCGTAGACCTCCCTCGTCGTTTCAGGCGTCGGCGCGCACAACCGAACGTACGCAGTTGTCTGTCGCTGAGTCTGGCTGTCACGATGACGGTGCGCTACGGACCCACGTCCCGTTCCGGTACGTGAGGGATGTCACGTACCGACGACCTGCCCACGACCCCACCACGAGTGCCTACGCTCGATCATGACCCACGCCACGGCAGGTAAGAGTTCCGCTGCGCACCGCCCCGGCCTGTTGGACCCCGAACACGTCCTTGCCGCCACCTATGCCCTGGACCAATCCTTCGTCCGAGGTCTCACTGAGCGCCTGGTCGCGACGTCCGGCCAATCGATGATGGTGCACGCCCCGACGACCGGCCAGCCGTTGGGGAGCGTGCCCATCTCCACCCCAGACGATGTGGCGACCGCGTTCGCACGGGCGCGCGAGGCGGCCCGCGACTGGGCACTGTCCTCGTATGCCGAGCGCTCGGCGGTGCTGCTGCGCTTGAGTGACCTCATCCTCGACCGGCGCGAGGAGATCATGGACCTCATCTGTTGGGAGTCCGGCAAGTCCCGGATCCACGCCTTCGACGAGCCGCTGCACGTCGCCCTCACCGCGCGCTACTACGGCCGGACCGTGGAGCGGCACCTGTCGCCCAAGAAGCGCGACGGCGTCGTCCCCTTCCTCACCCACATCGAGGAGCACCGCACGCCCAAGGGCGTGGTCGCGATCATCTCGCCGTGGAACTACCCCTTCACGATGGCTCTCGTCGACGGGATCGCGGCGATCGCCGCCGGCAACGCGGTCGTGTCCAAGCCCGACCACCACACCCCCTTGTCAGCACTGTTCGGGCTGCAGTTGCTCGAGGAGGCCGGTCTGCCTGAAGGCCTGTGGCAGATGGTGACGGGCGCCGGTCGCGTCCTGGGTGGGCCGATGATCGAGCGGGCCGACTACGTCTGTTTCACGGGCTCGACGGCAACCGGCCGGGTCATCGCCCGGCAGTGCGCCGACCGGCTCATCGGTTGTTCGCTGGAGCTTGGCGGCAAGAACCCGATCCTGGTCTTGGCCGACGCCGACCTCGACCGAGCCGCCGAGGGTGCCGTGCGGGCGGCCTTCTCCAACGGCGGCCAGCTCTGTGTCTCGACCGAGCGGCTCTATGTCGCCAAGGAGGTCCACGACGCGTTCGTCGAGAAGTTCGTTGCCCGGACCAAGGCCATGCGCTTGGGCGCTGGCCACGAGTGGGGCATCGACATGGGCTCGCTCATCTCGGCCGAACAGCTCAAGACCGTCGCCGACCATGTCGACGATGCGGTGCACCATGGAGCCCGGGTCCTGGCCGGCGGCAAGGCTCGCCCCGATCTTGGCCCCTACTTCTATGAGCCGACCATTCTCGACGGGGTCACCCCCGACATGGCCTGCCACGCCGACGAAACGTTCGGTCCGGTCATCTCGGTCTACTCCTTCACCAGCGAAGATGAGGCGGTCGACCTCGCCAACGCCGGCGACTACGGCCTCAACGCGGCCGTGTTCAGCCGGGACAGCAAACGCGCCCGGCAGATCGCCAACCGGATCAAGTGCGGCACGGTAAACGTCAACGAGGCCTTCAGCGCGACGTTCGCCAGCCTGGATGCCCCCATGGGTGGGATGCGGTCCTCCGGGATCGGTCGCCGCCAGGGCGCTGAGGGCATCCACCGCTACACGGAGGTCCAGTCGGTCGCCACGCAGTACCTGCTACGGTTCGGTCCGCACTGGGGCCTCACCGACGAGGCGTATGCCGCGGTGATGACGGCCGCGGTCCGGTTGCTCGGCCGCCTGGGGAGGGCATAGTGAGCACTGCGTTCGACTACGACGTCGTCGTGGTCGGCTCGGGGTTCGGCGGATCGGTCGCCGCCCTGAGGCTCACCGAGAAGGGCTATTCGGTCGCCGTCCTTGAGGCTGGTCCTCGCTTCGAGGACGCCGACCTGCCCGACACGAGTTTCGATGTCCGCAACTACCTGTTCGCGCCCGCGGTCGGCTGCTACGGGATCCAGCGGATCGACCTGCTCAACGACTGCCTCATCCTCAGCGGCGCCGGGGTGGGTGGCGGCTCGTTGGTCTATGCCAACACCCTCTACCAACCCCCGGACGCCTTCTATGACGACCCACAGTGGCGCGATATCACCAACTGGAAGGCCGAGCTCGCGCCCTACTACGACCAGGCCGGGCGGATGCTCGGCGTCATCACCAACCCCTGGCACTCCCCCTCCGACGAGGTGATCCGCCAGGTCGCCGAGGAGATGGGCAAGGCCGACACCTTCCGTTACACCCCGGTGGGCGTGCTGTTCCCCCGCGACGGGGAGGAGAAGGGGCAACCCGTCGAGGACCCCTTCTTCGGCGGAGAGGGGCCGGCACGGCATACGTGCACGGGCTGCGGCGAGTGCATGACGGGGTGCCGCCACAACGCGAAGAACACCCTGGTCAAGAACTACCTCTACCTCGCGGAGAAGCGCGGCGCGCACGTCCACCCGATGACGACGGTGACCCGGGTCGTGCCGCGGCACGGGGGCGGCTACGACGTGCACACCAAAGACACCCGCGCCAAGACCAAGCGGACGGCAGCCCGGACGACGCGCACGTATGCCGCCGCCCAGGTCGTCTTCGCGGCCTCCGCGTTGGGGACTCAGCGGCTGCTGCACACGATGAAATTCACCGGCGATCTGCCAAACCTGTCGGACAACCTCGGTCGGCTCACGCGGACCAACTCCGAGTCCATCCTCGGCGCTGGGGCCGCGGCGGATGACCCCCGGGACTTCACCGAAGGGGTGGCGATCACCTCCTCCTTCCATCCGGACGAGCACACCCACATCGAGCCGGTCCGCTACGGCCGAGGCTCCAACGTCATGTCCCTGCTCACTTCCGTGCTCACCGACGACCTCGGTGACGAGCCGCGCTGGCGGGTTTGGCTCAAGCAGTCCTGGCGCGAGCGCAGCACGGTCCGTCAGCTCTACGACTTCAAACACTGGTCGGAGCGCACTGTCATCGCGCTGGTCATGCAGTCGTTGGACAACTCGATCAACACCTTCCCCAAGCGCAACCGGCTGACCGGAAAGATCACCCTCAGCTCGGAGCAGGGCCACGGGGCACCCAACCCCACCTGGATCCCGCTGGCCAACGAGGCGGTCCGCCGGATGGCGCGGATCGTCGGCGGCTTCCCGGCGGGCAACATCGGCGAGCAGTTCCAGCGCCCGCTGACGGCCCACTTCATCGGCGGGTGCCCCATCGGCAAGGACGCCGACCACGGCGTGGTCGACGCCTATCACCGGGTATTCGGCTACGACGGGTTGCACATCGTCGACGGCTCGGCCGTGTCAGCCAACCTCGGCGTCAACCCGTCGCTCACCATCACCGCCCAGGCTGAGCGGGCCATGGCTTACTGGCCCAACAAGGGCGAGGCGGACGCGAGACCGGCACTGGGGACGGCATACGCGAAGATCCCACCGGTCGCCCCCGCGAAGCCGGCGGTGCCGGCGGCAGCCCCGGCAGCCTTGCGGTTGCCGATCATCGAGATCAGTTGAGGCGGAGTCTCCCCGCGGAAGGCGAGAGACTCCGCGAACGAGGCGCGGACCGAGTCAGACCGCAGGCGCCATGATCTCGATTCGGTTGCCGAACCCATCGCGGCAATGGAACCGCTCGAAGCCAGGGAAGGTGGCCCGCTCCTCCCAGTTGACGTCATAGCCAGCCGATAGAAGACGTGCGCCCTTTTCCTCGAGGGCCTTCGCATCTCTCACTAGCAGAGCAGGGTGTGCCTTCCGTGCAGGGATGAAGGCGTCATCCACGCCGACATGAATCTCAAGCGTCACTACCTCGCCTTCCCGATGCCGAAACCAACAGCCGCCTCTTCCGGCCAGGTCTGGGGGCTTGGGAACCTCAATCAGGCCCAATTCGTGTGCCTCCTCCTGGGCATTCATCTCGTGCGGGGCTGTGCGGTACCTTTCACCGCAGCGATTGGCGCTGTGCTGGCTGCGGTCACCTCACGAGATCGGCGACCGCCTCGCCGATCGCGGCCCACGTGGGGAACACCGACGTGCCGCGGTCGATCGGCCCGTCCATGAGCTCGGTCGCTAGCGCCGCAACGCTGACCCATGCATCGCCTCGCTCGAGCACCGCGATGTCGTGCCGTAGCCCCGGCAGGCTCCCGGTCTTGGACGCGCAATGGACGTCATCGGGGAGATAGGCCGGAAGCCCCTCGTCGAACTGTTGCTCGCGCAGCACCGCCAACGCCATGGCGGCCTCGCGGGGCGGCAATAAGACGCCCGCCCGAAGCGCGCCAAGCAGCTCGGCCAGGTCCGCGGCGCACGTCTCGTTCTCCAGGCCGGTTGCCGCCGCTGCCTGATCCATCATCCGGCGTCGCAGCACCGTATGCCGTGTGCCCGCCCTCGCGAGCAGCCGCGACACCTCCCCCACCCCGACCAGTCCAAGGAGTGCGTTCGTCGCGTCGTTGTCCGACAGGGCGATCATCAGCCGCAGCACCTCCCCTGCCGGCAGGCTCGTCACGGAGGGCAGCAGCGACAGCGGCCCGCAACCCCCCACCCGGGTCGACGGGAGTGCGACCGGGAGGTCCCACGGCATACCGGCCGCCAAGTAGGCCAACAGGATCGGCACCTTGATCGTGCTCGCGGCGGGGACCACCCGGGTGGAGTCATGGTCGAAGCGGAAGCCGTCGCGTGAGCGCACCGCCAGCGAAACCCGACCGGGAGCCTTCGCGATGAGGTCGTGGAGGCGCGCGGTCACGTGAGCGGATTCCATTCCGGCAGTATCGAGCATGCGAGGATGGGACGGTGGCCCCGTTGCTCGTATCCGTCCCCGTGACGACCCTGTGGAGGTCTCCGAACGCTCCGCGGGTGATCGACACACCGGCGGTGCGGGACGACCCCGACCCGGTCGCGTGGCTGGCCGCAATGGACGCCCATCCGGGCGACGACGAGACGGGCAATGGGCGACTCGGCCTCCATGGGCGCGTCGACAGCCAGGCGGTCCTCGATGAGCCCGTGCTGCCGATCGGTCCGGTGACCGACGACGGCTGGGTCGAGGTGGTGCTCCCGTGGCAGCCCAGTCGGCTGGACTCGCGGGGCTACCCAGGATGGGTGCGCCGAGCCCACCTCGACCACGGAGTGGGCCGCGACCCGGGGGCTGCGGCCAGTCGGCTCCCGGATGCGGAGGCTCCAGAGGGAGCAGAGCCATTGGACCTGGCCCGGGAACATCTCGGTCTGGCCTACCTCTGGGGAGGGATGTCGCCCCTGGGGCTGGATTGTTCGGGGCTGGTCCACCTGGTTTGGCGACGGTTTGGCGTGGTTGTCCCCCGCGACGCGGACGACCAGGAGGCCGCGGCATACCCCGTCGTCTGGGGACACGAGCGTCCCGGTGATCTCTACTTCTTCGCCCGCCCCGGCCGACCGGTTCACCATGTCGGGATCGTGAGCGGGCCGGGCCGGATGCTACACGCCCCCGAAACAGGACGCGGTGTTGTAGAAGAAGCCCTCGCCCCCGACCGCGAGGCAACCCGGTATGCCGTCGGGCGACTCCCACTGACCGGTCCCCTGCCAGTGCCTGGCCGCACGGGCTGACGTCCCCGCATGACGCGCGACGAGGTGCTTGCCTACTGTCTGGCCAAACCGGGGACCTGGCGCGACGAGCCCTGGGAGGGTGATGTCGTCGCCAAGGTCGGAACCAAGATCTTCGCCTTCACCGGCCGGGACGAGGTCGGGCTCAAGCTCGGACGCTCCCGCGAGGAGGCCGACGAGTGGCTGCACCGATACCCGGATGACGCGACGGTGATGGCCTATGTCGGACGTTACGGGTGGAACACCCTGCGGCTCTCGGGCACGATCCCGGACGACGAGCTGTTCGAAGCCATCGACACGTCCTACGAGGCCGTCGTGGCTGCTCTGCCACGGTCGCAGCGCCCGTGACCAAGACCGCGGACGCCCGGTCCACCCCGAAGACTCAGTAGAGTCGCCCCCACAGCCCGACCGGAAGGTGCTCCGTGGACGTCACCCCCTTGGTGTGGTGGGTCACCATTGGTGCGGCCATCGTCGCCCTCACCGTTGATGTCGCCATCGTCGCCCGCAAACCCCACATCCCCTCCATGCGCGAGTGCACGAGCTACCTGGCGTTCTACGTTTCTCTCGCGCTGCTGTTCGGGCTCTTCATCTGGTGGGACTTCGGCGGCCAGTATGCCGGCGAGTTCTACGCAGGGTGGTTGACGGAGTATTCGTTGTCGGTCGACAACCTGTTCGTCTTCCTGCTCATCATGGCCAACTTCCGGGTGCCTGAGCGGTTGCAGCAGTCGGCCCTCATGGTCGGCATCATCATCGCGATCATCCTGCGTGGACTGTTCATCGCACTCGGTGCAGCGGTCATCAACTCCTACGCCTGGGTGTTCTACATTTTTGGGGCATTCCTCATCTGGACGGCATGGAAGCTCGCTCGTGAAGGGGAGAGCGACGACGATGAATACGAAGAGAATGCGTTCCTCAAGTTCGTTGAGCGGCGTTTCCCGGCCACCAGCACCTTCCACGGGACCAAGCTGCTCGTCCGCGAGGGCGGCAAGCGCCTCATTACCCCGATGTTCATCGTCATCCTGGCATTGGGCACGACAGACCTGTTGTTCGCCCTCGACTCGATCCCAGCGATCTACGGGCTCACCAAGGAGCCCTACCTCGTCCTCACAGCCAACCTGTTCGCCCTTATGGGTCTGCGCCAGCTCTATTTCCTCATCGGCGGGTTGCTCAAGCGGTTGGTCTATCTCTCGATCGGGCTCGCTGTACTGCTGGCCTTCATTGGGGTCAAGCTGATCCTGCACGCGCTGCATGAGAACAACCTGCCCTTCGTCAATGGCGGGCAGCCGCTGCACGGCGTGCCGGACATCCCGATCTCGGTCTCCCTCGGCGCGATCATTCTTATCTTGGGCGTGACCACCGTGGCCAGCTTGATCAAGTCCTCACGCGACCGGTCCGCCGAGCCCGCCGAACTCCCGGAGGAGCGCATGGTGGCAGCCGGCGAGGACGACCAGCCGGTCCTCTGACCCGCACGTCGGCCCCACCCGTCGGCCCAACGGTCAGCCCTGCGGTCGACGGGCGAGGGTGAGGACCACCGGACCCCTCGCGTCGAGCCGCGACGTTGCCCCGCAGCCTGGGTCGCCGTCGGCGCGTCCGCTGGGGCAGGAGCCGCAGCCGTCGGACGCGCAACTACCACCGAGGGCCGTCGCCGTGAGGCGTCCCGTGTCGACGAGGAGATCAACTGCCGCGTCGACCGTCGCCTGCGACAACCCCGTATGCCGTGCCACCTCGCGGCGGCTTCCGGCACCCGCCGCGAGGGCCGAGATGACGAGCCGCAGCGGACCGACGGAGCCGGGCGCGCCATCCCTCGCACCGTCGGGGCCGGTTCGTCGATCGTCTACCCTCGTCACGCGAGCAACCGCCCGAGCTGGAACACACCGACCGACAGAACCCACGCGATAACGAGCTGCAGGACCACGCCAAAGCCCGACCAGCGCAGTCCGATCTCCCGACGTTGGGCCGCCAGGGTGGCCACGCACGGCGTATAGGCCAGGAGGAACACCATGAAGGCCAACGCCGCAGCCCTTCCGTGGCCTCCCGACGACGCTTCGAAGTCACGCTGGATCGCTTCGGCTAGGCGGACCTCGTCGGCAGTTCCGGAACCGTCGATGGCGGCGTAGGTCTGGGCCCAAGAAGAAATGACGGCCTCCTTGGCGACGAAGCCGGTCACCAGCGCTCCAGCGCTCTCCCACTGACCGAACCCGGCCGGTCCGAAGACCGGGGCGATGGAGCCGGCGACCGCGGCATACGCGCTGTCGCCGACAGGAGTCGCCCCGACCTCGTGCCCGCCGCGGACCGGGACACTCTGCAGAAGCCACACGACACACACCGTGGACACAATGATCCCGCCTGCGGTGCGCAAGAAGCCCTGCAACCGGGTCCAGGTGACCGACCAGGTGACTCGCGCGGTCGGCCGCTGGTAGGGGGGCAGGTCGAGCAGCAGGGGCTCGGCGAGCATGCTGCGCCAGAGCGTGCGACGCAGCAGCAGTCCGACTCCGACGACAAGGCCGATCGACAGGAGGTACATGCCGAACACCACCGTGCCGGCATACCGATCGAAGAAGGTGGTCGCCAGCAGGACGTAGACGGTGAGGCGCGCCGAGCAGGACGTGAACGGCACGAGGAGGGCCGTCAGCACCCGTTGCCGAGCTCCGCCGAGGACGCGGGTCGCTGCGATCGCCGGGACGTTGCAGCCGAAGCCGACGATAAGCGGCAGGAAGGCGCGCCCCGGCAGGCCGAGCGCCCGCATGGTTCGATCGGTGACCACAGCGGCGCGGGCCAGATAGCCGGAGTCTTCGAGCAGGGCGAGCAGGACAAACATCACCGCCATCAGCGGGACGAAGGTGAGCAGCATGCCGACGCCGGCGATGAGGCCGTCGACAACCAGGCCCGTCATGAGCGGGTGGTCAAGGTGCAGGGTGGTCAGCAGCGTCCTGGCGCCGTCGCTAACCGGCCCGGTGAACAGCGAATCTAAGGCCTCCTGCAGAGGGGCGGCGAGTGTTGTTGTCGCCTGGAAGACCAACCACATCACTCCGAGGAATACCAGTGGTCCGCCACCGCGCGACAGGACGATTCGGTCGACCCGATCGGACCAGGTATGCCGTGCGTGGGCTTCGCGGGTCTGGGCGGCCTCGACCGCGGACTGGACCCAGGCGAACCGCTGCTCAGCCAGGTCCAGCTCGTCGTCGACACCGAAGCCGAGGTCGCCGCTCTGGTCAGTCTGGGCAAGCGATTGGGGCCTGGGTTGGGGCACAGGGCCGGCGGCGATCTCCCGCACACGTTGGCTGAGGGCGTGGATGCCCGTGCGACGCCGCGGATCGACCGCGACAACGGGCACGCCGAGCGCACGTTCAAGGGCGACAGGGTCGACCGTGATCCCCCGACGGGCCGCAACGTCGGCCATGGTTAGTGCGACGACGACTCGCTGAGGGTGCTCACGGAGTTGGGCGACGACGTAGAGGCTGCGGGCCAGGTGGGTAGCGTCAACGACCACGATGACCACGTGGGGACGGTTGGCCTGGCTCGGGTCGAGCAACACGGCACGGGTCAGTTCCTCGTCCGGGGAGATCGGGTCAAGCGAGTAGGCGCCCGGCAGGTCAACGAGCTCATAGACCCCAGCTCCGGAGTTCTCGTTGTCATCCGCGCCGATCCGCCACTGGCCGCGACCGAGCTCGACAGTGGTACCCGGCCAGTTCCCTATCGTCAACCGAGCGCCGGTCAGCGCATTGAACAGGGTCGACTTGCCGACATTGGGCGCCCCAGCCAGGGCGATGAGCAACGACCCGTCGGGGGCTTGAGGTCGTGTCGGCGCATGGCGTGAAGCGCCCGGTGCGTTCGCCTCGGTGGGAACACCCGAGGCGGCGACCGGCTCGACTGGCGCAGCGGCGCACGCGGCAGACTCCGGGGCCGATCTGGTCATCTAGACCTCGCTCCGCCCGTGGTGTCCAGGTGCGTGGACGAACAGCGCCTCAGCGGTCCGACGATCGAGCGCGAGCCGGAGGTCGCCCACCGCGAGCACGAGGCCACGACCCGGAGTGTGCTGCACCGGCGTCACCCGCATGCCCACCCGAAGACCAAGACGCGCCAAGAGTGCGGTCAGGTCGACGCCGGAGCCGCCAGCGGTGCCGAAGGCCGCTCCGCGTGCCGTCACCAGCACAGCGGGAGAACCGATGGGCCACGTTGACAGTGGCAGTTCCAGCGCACTCACCCGGCCATGCTATCGGCTGGGTTAGGGTTACCTAACTTCGTTCTCAGAGGGTGGACGTGACCTTCCTCTCCCCTGAGGGGACTGAGGTGAGCGGCGAGCTCCCGTCGACAGCGCCACAGGGCCCACATTTCGGAGCAGTCGCAAAGCCCGATTAGCGCAACGCTTCGCTCATCTGGCGCAGCTCCTTCTTCAACTCCGAGACCTCGTCGCGCAACCGGGCAGCGAGCTCGAAGTGCAGCTCCGCAGCCGCCGTGTGCATCTGGGCGGTGAGCTCCTGGATGAGCCCGGCCAGGTCGGAGGTCGGCAACCCCTCGACGCGAACCCCACTGGCGACCCCGGCGTCCGCGAGCACCGCTCCGCGTCCCGCCCGGTCCCGGCCGGGCGGCATACCGGATGCTTTGCCGCGCGAGCGGGACCGTCCGGACCCGAGCAGCTCCTCGGTGTCGGCACTTTCGCGACCGAGCAGGTCGGTGATGTCGGCGATCTTCTTGCGCAACGGCTGGGGGTCCAGGCCGCGCTCGGTGTTGTAGGCGACCTGCTTGGCCCGGCGTCGGTTGGTTTCGTCGATGGCGTCGCGCATCGAGGGGGTGAGTTTGTCGGCATACATGTGGACCTGGCCGCTCACGTGGCGAGCGGCGCGGCCGATCGTCTGGATGAGAGACCGGGTCGAGCGCAGAAACCCCTCTTTGTCGGCGTCGAGGATCGACACGAGCGACACCTCGGGGAGGTCCAGGCCCTCACGCAGGAGGTTGATGCCGACGAGCACGTCGTAGTCCCCCAGTCGCAGCTCGCGCAGCAGCTCGACCCGGCGCAGCGTGTCGACCTCGGAGTGCAGGTAGCGGACCCTGATCCCCTTGTCGAGCAGATAGTCGGTGAGGTCCTCGGCCATCTTCTTGGTCAGGGTGGTGACCAGGACCCGCTCGTCGCGGGAGGCCCGGGCCTTGATTTCGTGAATGAGGTCGTCGATTTGACCCTTGGTGGGCTTGAGGACGATCTCGGGATCGATGAGCCCTGTGGGTCGGATGATTTGCTCCACCGGCGGGCCAAACTTGCCGGACTTGGCCATCTCGTAGTCCCCCGGTGTCGCCGACAGGTAGACCGTCTGGCCGATCCGCTCGAGGAACTCCTCCCACTTCAGCGGCCGGTTGTCCATGGCGCTGGGCAGCCGGAAGCCGTGGTCGACGAGCATCCGTTTGCGGGACATGTCGCCCTCGTACATCGCGCCGATCTGCGGCACGGTCTGGTGCGACTCGTCGATGACAAGGAGGAAGTCCTCAGGGAAGTAGTCGAGCAAGCAGTTGGGCGCGGACCCCGCCTCTCGCCCGTCGATGTGCCGGGAGTAGTTCTCGATCCCGCTGCAGAACCCGACCGTGCGCATCATCTCGATGTCGTATGCCGTGCGCATCCGCAGCCGCTGGGCCTCCAACAGCTTGCCCTGGCGCTCCAGCTCGGCCAGCCGAGTCTCCAGCTCGGACTCGATCCCGCCGATCGCGCGCTCCATGCGCTCCGGTCCGGCGACGTAGTGTGAGGCAGGGAAGACATACATCTCCTGCTCTTCGCGGACCACCTCCCCGGTGAGCGGATGCAAGGTGTAGAGCCGTTCGATCTCGTCGCCGAAGAACTCGATCCGCACGGCGAGCTCCTCATACATGGGGATGATCTCGACGGTATCGCCGCGGACCCGGAAGGTCCCCCGGGTGAAGGCGAGATCGTTGCGGGTGTATTGCATCCCGACGAACCGGCGCAACAGCTGGTCGCGCTCAAGCTCCTGGCCGACCCGCAGCGGGACCATCCGGTCGACATACTCCTGCGGGGTCCCGAGTCCGTAGATACACGACACTGAGGCCACGACGACGACGTCCCGGCGGGTGAGCAGCGAATTGGTCGCCGAGTGCCGCAGCCTTTCGACCTCCTCGTTGATCGAAGAGTCCTTCTCGATGTAGGTGTCCGTCTGCGGGATGTAGGCCTCGGGCTGGTAGTAGTCGTAGTAGCTGACGAAGTATTCGACGGCGTTGTTGGGCAACAACTCGCGGAATTCGTTGGCCAGCTGCGCGGCCAGGGTCTTGTTGGGGGCCAGCACGAGCGTGGGCCGCTGCACGGCCTCGATGAGCCACGCTGTCGTCGCTGACTTGCCTGTCCCGGTCGCCCCGAGCAGCACGGTGTCGGTCACCCCTCCCGTGATCCGCGTGGCCAACTCGGCGATGGCCTCCGGCTGGTCGCCGCTGGGCTGGAAGTCCGAGATCACCTCGAACGGGGCCAGTCGGCGCTGCAGATCGGTCGTCGGACGCATGGTCATGAGGGTACGTCCCTACCCCGACAGCCACGGTCCACTCACCTCTCGGGTTGCGGGCGTTCACGCCCGCCTGGCTCATTCCGCTCGATCCGGCCGTCGTCGGACTGATCCCGACC
>WBZM01003163.1_pt1 | contig 13058 bp, 11 predicted proteins | sample 5204271 | NCBI WGS metagenome assembly WBZM01 (sample SAMN12344346, study PRJNA552823) | activated sludge metagenome | biome: Activated sludge suspended growth; feature: Nitrification reactor; material: Wastewater; isolation source: activated sludge from nitrification reactor of wastewater...
CCCCGCCGCGCCGCGCCCGGCCGCGCCTCGCCCGGCCCGGCCGGCGCGCCCCGGGGTCGGCTTCGTCACCGACAGCCCCTACTGATCTCCCGCCTCGTCGGGGACTTGCCAAACCCGCGACCGCAAGGCGATACCCCCGCACAAGCCCATGAACCTCTCGCGACCGACCCGCATGACGGTGGCGTTCCTGTCGGCGGCGCCCGTCGTGTGCGTCGCCGCGGGCGCGCACGCGCAGGACCCGGCCGCCGAGGCGCGCGCGGCCTTCCAGGAGGGCGTCCGCAACTTCGCCGCGCAGCGCTACGCCGAGGCCCTGGTGGCCTTCCAGCGCGCGTACCGCACGCGCCCGCACCCGTCGGTGCTGGTCAACATCGCCAACTGCCAGCTCGCGCTCGACCAGCCGCACGAGGCCATCGCCTCCTTCGAGCGCTACCTCGCCGACCCGGCCGCCAACGTCACCCCCGCGCAGCGCCGCGACATCGAGGGGACGCTCGCCGAGGCCCGCCAGCGCGTGGTCACCGTCAGCATCATCGCGCAGCCCACCGGCGCCGAGGTGTACATCGACGGCGCGCTCGTCGGCACCGCGCCGCTGCGGGGCTCGCGCCTGCTCGCCGCCGGGCCGCACGTCTTCGAAGCGCGCGTCTCGGGCGGCGTGTCGGTGCAGCACCAGGCCCGCTTCGAAGCCGGCCGCTCGGTCACCCTCACGCTCGACACGCTCACGCGCCAGACGTACCTCGGCAGCGTGCCTCCGGCCGTCAACGACGCCGCGCTGCGCAACCTCGCGCCGCCGCCCCGAACGCCGCCCGCGCTCCCGCCCCCGCCCCCTCCGCCGCCTCCGCCTCCTCCGCCTCCGCCTCCTCCCCCGCCTCCGCCTCCGCCGCCCCCGCCGACGTTCGTGCCTCCCCCGCCGCCCCCGCCTCCTCCGCCCGTGATGCGGCAGCAACCGCCGATCGTGTCACCCGGCGAGACGGTGACGCGGCGCACCTCGGGCTTCGGCGTGGCGACGACCCTCGGCACGCTGGCGACGCTCGGCACGCTCGGGGCGGCCATCGGCATCACGATCTACAACCAGCAGTGGATCGACGAGTACAACCAGTACGCCGCGGCCTTCGAGTACTACCGCACGCGCAACGCCTCGCTCGCGCTCCAGTACCAGGCCCAGGGCCGCGAGCACCTCCGCGTCATCGAGGAGAACGAGACCCTCGCGACGGCCCTCTACGTCTCCGGCGGCATCGCCGCGGCGGCCACGCTCGGGATGCTGATCTTCTGGCCGCGCGAGACCGTCCCCGCCGACCGCGCCGCGCTCCGCCTCCGGGTGCTCCCGACGCCGGGCGGCATCTCCCTCTCGGGGGCCTTCTAGCCCGTGGCCTCCGCGGCGCGCGGGGGGCTGCTCGTCGGCGCGGGGATCCTCGCCTCGCGCCTCGTCGGGCTCGTCCGCCAGCGCGTCGTCGCGCACTACCTCGGCACGGGTGACGCGGCCGACGCCCTCGCCGCCGCCTTCCGCGTCGGCAACATCACGCAGAACCTCCTCGGCGAAGGCGCCCTGAGCGCGTCGTTCATCCCCGTGTACGCGCGGCTGCGGAAGGAGGACGGGCAGACCCGCGCCACCGCCTTCGCGCGCGCCGCCCTCGGGGCCCTCGCGCCGCTCGCCGCGGCCGTCTCCGCGCTCGGCGTGCTCGCGGCCCCCGCGCTCGCAGCCGTCGTCGGCAGCGGCTTCACCGGCGACAAGCTCGCGCTCACCGCGTCGCTCCTCCGCATCCTCTTCCCGATGACGGGCGTGCTGGTGGTCGGCGCCTGGGCCCTCGGCGTGCTCAACACGCACCGCCGCCTCTTCCTCCCCTACGCCGCGCCCGTGGTGTGGAGCGTCGCGCAGATCGCCGCGGTGCTCGTCGCCGCGTCGCGCGCGGGCGCCTCCCCCGCGGGCCTCGCGTCGGCGGTGGCGTGGGGCGCGCTCGGCGGGGCCGCGCTCCAGGTGGCGGTGATGCTCGGCCCGGTGCGCGGGCTCCTCGGGCGGATCGCGCCGCGGTTCGACCTCGCCGACCCGGGCGTCCGCGAGGCCGCGTCGAAGCTCCCCGCCTCGCTCATGGGGCGCGGCGTGATGCAGCTCTCGGCGCTGGTCGACACCGCGATGGTCGGCACGCTCGGCGCGGGCGCGGTGGCGTCGGTCACCTACGCGCAGACGATCTACCTCCTCCCGATGTCGCTGCTCGGGACGGGCGAGGCCGCGGCGGCGCTCCCCGAGCTGGCCGAGAAAGGAGCGTCGCTCGACGACGCGCGCCGGGCCGAGATCCGCGCGTCGCTCGCGCAGCTCCTCGGGCGCGTGGTGCCGCTCGCGGCGGGCGCGGCGACGGCGTTCCTCGCGACGGGGTCGGAGATCACCACGCTCCTCCTCCGCGGCGGCCGCTTCGACCAGGCGTCGACGCGCGAGGTGACGCAGGTGCTGATGGCCTACGCGCTCGCGCTGCCGCCCAACGCCGCGTCGCGCGTGCTCTCCACCGCGTGCTACGCGCTCGGCGACACGTCGCGCCCGGCGCGCTTCGCGTCGGTGCGGGTGGCGGTGAGCACGCTCACCTCGCTGGCGCTCCTCCGGCCCTTCGGGGCGCCGGGCGTGGTGTTCGGCTCGGTGGTGGGCGCGTGGGTCGAGCTCGCGCTCCTCGCCGGCGCGGTGCGCGCGAAGGTGGGCGGCGCAGGCGGATCACAGCTCCCGTACGCCCCGCTCGCGGCGGCCTGCGCGGTCTGCGCGTCGTTCGGCGCGATCGCGCGCTACTTCGCCGTCCGCTGGGACGTGAACGTCTACCTCGCGGCCGTCGCGGTGCTGGTGTTCGCGGGCGCCGGGTTCGCGGGGGCCTGCGAGGCGCTCGGGGTGGTGAAGGTGCGCGCGCTCTTGCGGCGCAGGGGTTAACGCGGCGCGCCGGGGCCGACGTCGCGGACGTCGGTGCCGAAGGCGATGTCGCCGACCCAGCGGCTGAGCTCGGTGCCGCCGACGCGGGTGTCGTGCCAGCCGGGGATGAAGAGCCAGGTGTGGTCGGTGCCGTCGACGAAGTACGTTCGAAACGACGTGCCCGCCATGCGCCGACGCAGCGCCAGCAGCCCGTCACGATAGTCCGCCGCGGGGAACTCCCCGCGCCGCTCGCAGTCCCCCCCGCGGCCCCACGAGAAGAACCTTCGGATGGTGCCGTCGCCCGTCGAGGAGACGAGGCCGAGGCGGCGCGTGGGGTACTTGCGGACGAGGTGGTCGAGGAGGTTCGAGATGCCGCCGCCGTCGGGCTGACCGCGGCACGCGGCGCAGTCGGGGGGCAGGGTGGCGTCGAGGTTCCAGAGCGAGCGCCAGGAGCGCTGGAGGCAGGGCGGGAGGAGGTCGTCGGTGAGCGGCGGGCCCGAGTCGTCGACGAGGGAGACGTCCACCGAGGGGCCGAAGGCGGTGGCGATCTGGTCGTAGTTGTAGGCCGCGCCGAAGCCGCCCGCGCTCACGCCGGTGACGAGCACCCGGCGGACGCGCCCGAGGTGCGGAACGAGCCGCCGGAGCGCGAGCGTGACGTTGCGGTAGCCCGTGAAGGTGTACGCGCGGTCGCCGATGGTGACGGGCGCGGGGTTGTCGCCCGCGTGGACGTCGCCCGAGCAGTAGCCGACGTAGAGGAGGTTCCAGGTGCGGAAGGGGTTGTCCTCCTCGCGGCGCGAGAGGGGCCCCGCGGCGCCGAGGATGGTGAGCTCGGAGCGGAAGTTGTTCTCGCCGAAGCCGTCGCGGTGGAAAGCGCCGTCGCAGGTGTCCGCGTTGAAGCACGCGCCGCCGCCCATGAAGAAGATCAGCAGCCCGTCGGACTCGGGCGCGGGGTTGATCGCGACGCCGGTGGGCGAGCCGTTCATGCAGCGCGCGCCGTCGATGGGGATCCACGTCCACGCGCCGGGCGTCGCCGCGGCGACGGGGTCGGCGGGCGGCACGGCGGGGACGTCGTCGGGCGCGGGCGCGTCCGTGGAGGGTGCGTCCGTGGCGGGCGCGTCGGGGGTCGAGGCGTCGGGCGCGGCGGGGTCGACGCCGCCGCACGCGACCAGCAGCGACGCGAGGAGCGTCACGAGAGAGCGCATGGCGCGGGACGGTACCGCGGCGCGGGCGGGGCGCACAACGCGGCGAGAGCGAGCCGCGTCAGACCGTGCGGGCGCGCGCCGCGTCTCCAGCGGGCTGTGACGACGTCCTCCCGACTCGTGTGCATCGCCTTCTTCACCGCGTGTGCGCGCACCGCCGCCCCCCCGTCGCCGCCCGCCTCGGCGCGCCCGACCGCCCTCGACGCCCCGCGCCCCGCGGCGCCCGACGCCTCGGCGCCCCCCGACGCGCCCGCCGTCCTCGCCGAGAGCGCGCTGCTGCCGGGCGTCCTCACGCACGTCGCGCCCCTCACCGGGCACCGATGGTCGCGGCGCGTCGACGTCGCGGAGGTCGCGGTGCGCCACGCCGACGCCGCGGGCGTGCGCTTCGCCGTGATCGAGCACCGCTGCGAAGACCTCGTCCCCCGCGGCGGCAGCGACTGCTGGGACCTCGGCTACCGCTCCTTCCACGCCACCCTGCGCGCGGTCGACCTCGGCTCCGGCCGGCGCCGCTGGGAGCGCGAGCTCCGCGGCCTCGCGCGGGCCTACACCGCGGCGCGCGTGGAGGCCGAGGTGCTCGTGCTCGACACGGCCGACGGGGTCGAGCGCTTCGCCACCCGCGACGGCGCTCCGATGCGCTGATCCGCCGCCGAGTGGACGCCCCACACGGGCTCTGCCACCGTCGCCGCATGGCCCCGCAGAAGCCCCTCCCCTCGCCCGCCGACCTCCGCGCCGTGTGCACGGTCGGCGCGCCCGTCCTCGGCCTCACCGCGTCGGGGGGCAGGCTCGCGGCGTCCGTCATGGGCGTCTCCGGCGGATACCTGACGGGGTCGCAGATCTCCCTCTGGGACGCCGCCTCCGGGGCGCTCGTCCGCCGCGTCGGCGCGGACGAAGGGGGCGTCTGCTGGCAGGCCGCCGTGAGCCCCGACGGGGGCCTCGTGGCCGCGGGCTTCGGCGACTGCACCTTCCGCGTGTGGGAGGTCGCCACGGGCGTCGAGCGGCTGCGCGTGAGGCTCGGCGGCATCGTGGCGTCGGTGACGTGGTCGGACGACGGGCGCTTCGTCTTCACCGGCAACTGCGGCGACAAGACCGTGCGCCTCTGGGACGTCGCCGCGGGCGCGGTCGTCGCGCAGCACAAGTCGCCGCGGTCGATCATGTGGTTCACGGCGATGGCGGGTGATTTGCGGGGCGCGGCGTCGGGCAACGCCGACAAGGCCGTCCACCTCTGGGACCCGCGCACCTGCGCGCCGAAGGGATCGCTCGAAGGGCACGCGGGGAAGATCCTCGCCCTCGCCTACGCGCGCGACGGCGCCCTCCTCGCGTCGGCCTCGCAGGACAAGACCGCCCGCGTGTGGGACCCCGCGTCGTCGCGCTGCGTCGCGGTGCTGGCGGGCCACACGAAGCCCGTCACGGCAGTGTGCTTCTCCGACAGCGGGGACGTGGTCACCGCGTCGCCCGACGGCACGGTGCGCGTGTGGAGGGCGCCGACCTACGAAGACGTCCGGGTGTGGAGCCTCGGCGCGACCCACGCCTGCGGGGTCGCATCGCTGGGCGCAGAGGTGTTTCTGGGCTGCGACGACGGGGTGGTTCGCGCGGCGACGCTCTGAGGGGCGCCGCTCACAGCGCCGACTCGCACAGCCGCGTCATCGGGTTGCAGCGCCACGCGGGCGACGGGCAGGTGTTGCCCTCGCCGCAGGGCATCGGCATGCACGCGCTCGGCGGGACGCAGGGCCCCCAGCAGCCGACCACGGTGTTGACCAGCCCCTCGGCGCAGGGCGGCGGGAGCGAGTCGCAGGGGGCCGTGCGGACGTCGCAGTTCCAGGTGCAGCAGTCGAGCGGGAGGGGGTTGTCGGCGGGGCCGACGCACGAGCGGCCGTCGCGCCCGATGTGGGCGCCGTCGCAGCGACCGCCCATGCCGGCGTCGACCGCGGGCGGGCACTCCCCGACGGCGCGGTAGGACTGCGAGGTGACGCCGGGGCAGTCGCGGAAGGTCTCGCCGTTGCAGCCGCAGTACGGGACGATCGCCGCGCAGTCCCGCGGCGAGCCGCACGTCCCACGCACCTCGCAGCCGGGCGCGGGGAAGAGGCAGTCCTCCCAGGGGTTGCACTGGGCGCGCGACTGACACGGTCGCGGCCCGGCGTCGGGCGTGGTGCAGCCGATCGTGGTGCACATCGTCCCGCCCGTCGGCGCGCAGCGGCAGACGTTGCAGCCGTCGCCCGCGGGGCAGGTGGTTCCCGCCGGGCAGAACGCGCCGTTGGGGAGCTGACACCCCGCCGCGGCGTCGGGCGACGGCGCGTCGGCGGGGCCCGCGTCGGGCACGACGCAGCCGATCAGCGTGCACCCGAGGCCGCTCGCCGTGCATGTGCAGGTGTTGCAGCCGTCGCCCGCGGGGCACGTGGCGCCGAGCGCGCAGACGCCGCCGCCCGGGAGCGTGCAGCCGCCCGCGTCGGCGGTCGCGTCACGCGCGGCGTCCTGCGTGGGGGCGGCGTCCTGCGCGGGCGGGGCGCCGGTGATGACATCGGCGCAGCCGGCGGCGAGGGTGACGAGGCAGAGGGCGTAGGGCGCGAACTTCATGGCGTGGCACATCCTTGCGCAGAAACCGCGGTGCGCGGGCGCTGCCGACGCCACGGAGCACGGCCCGTGCCCGCCGCTCAACGCCACCCTTTGCAGGCCGCGAGGAGGTGCTGGCGGAGCTGCTGGCGTGGGGCGTGGCGGTCGCCGTCGTCGCGGCGGAGCAGGTGGTACGTCGTCGGCGGGAGGTCGCCGAGGGGCCTCGCCACCACGCCCGCGGGCATCGCGCAGAAGCCGCTGACCACCGACGCGCCGAGCCCGAGCTCGACGAAGCGGAGCGCGAGCTCCCAGCCGTTGGCCTCGGCCGCGACGTTGGGTGACGCGCCCGCCGCGCGCAGGGCGGCCTCGACGCGCTGCCGGTGCGGGCGCTCGGGCGTCGGGAGCACCAGCGGGACGTCGCCGAGGTCGCGCGCGCGGAGCTTCGCCCTCGCCGCGAGCGGAGAGCCCGCGGGCAGCGCCGCCACCAGCGGGACCACCGCGAGCACGTCGCCCCGCACGCCCTCCACCGCGCCGTCGAGCGGGGCCACGCCGAGCTGGGCCTCGCCGCCGCGGACGGCGTCCACGGTGGCCTCGCGGTCGCCGGTGAGGAGGCGGAGCGGGTGGGGCGGCGCGGCGAACCACTGGCGGAGCGCGTCGCCGAGGAGGTGGAGGTACGAGCCCGCCCCCGCGCAGAGGGCGAGCGGGCGCGACGGGGCGGCGCCGTGGAGCTCGTGGTTGAAACGCTCGCAGCGCTCGGTGAGGTCGCGGGCGAAGGTGGCCACGCGCTCGCCGTCGGGGGTGAGGGCGAGGCCGCGGCCGGCGCGGCGGTAGAGGGTGACGCCGAGCGAGGCGGCGAGGCGGGCGAGCTGGGCGTGGAGGGCGGGCTGCGAGACGTGGAGGGCCCGCGCCGCCCGCGTGAGGTTGCGGTGCCCGGCGAAGACGGCGAAGGCGCGGAGGAGCGCGAGGTCGGCGGTGAACACCCGCCGTGCACTATCACGAAACGTGATACCTCCTCACCAACGGCGACTTCCGCGGGCGGGCGCGCCGTGGACTACTCTGCGGCGAAGGAGAGGCGAGCGATGAACCCCAAGGAAGTGACGAGGCTGAGCCACACGCTGTCGTGGCTCCTGCGGCACGGCGCCAACGAGGCCGGGCTGGCGATGGACGAGGCCGGCTGGGCGCGCGTCGACGACGTGCTGAAGAAGGCGAGGACCACCCGGGCCGCGCTCGACGTGGCGGTCCGTGAGAACAACAAGTCGCGGCTGGAGGTGCGCGGGGAGCTCATCCGGGCGTGCCAGGGGCACTCGCGGGCGGGGACGCCGGTGACGCTCGAGGCGCTGGAGGCGTCGTGGGCGCTCGACGCGCGCGACGAGCCCGTGTGGCACGGCACGGCCCTCGCGGCGGTGGAGCCGATCGCGCGCGAGGGGATCCTCCCGGGCGAGCGGACGCACGTCCACCTCGCGGCGGAGACCGACAGCAAGGTGGGCAAGCGGGCCGGCGTCGACGTGCTGCTCCGCATCGACCCGGCGCGGCTGCGGGCCGAGGGCGTCGGGCTCTACCGCAGCGCCAACGGGGTCCTCCTCGCGCGGCGGGTGCCGCCGGGGTGCATCGCGGGGTTGCGCGCGGAGACGCGGCGGGCGCGCGACGAGGAAGCACGGCTGCGGGCGCTGTTCGAGCGGCCCGTGGGATGAAGTCCCGCCCGCTCCCCCCTTGGCAGGCGGGCGGGGTTGGTGTAGCTTCCGCGCCCCTCCGTGGAAAACCCCGATTTTCCGCGGAAATCCACACCCCGGCAGGGTCGCCGACGTGATGATCACGCTCGGCTCCGCGATCGCAGGGTGCCCGCTTCCGAAGCGGGTGGTCGATCGCGGCGGCGAACAGCCGCCTGGCCGGGGGAGGCAACAACCCGAACGGAGCGATAGCTGCAATGACGATGGAAAACGTGATGCCCGCGGTCAACGAGGCCCCCCTGCCCGTCCGCGCCCTGCTCGAAGCCGGCGTTCACTTCGGCCACCAGACCAAGCGGTGGAACCCGAAGATGCGCCAGTACATCTACGGGGCGCGCAACGGGATCCACATCGTGGACCTCGACCAGACCGCGAAGCTCTTCACCCGCGCGTACAACTTCATCTCGGACATGGTCGGCAAGGGCGGGCACGTGCTCTTCGTGGGCACCAAGCGCCAGGCGCAGGAGATCGTGCAGGAGGAGGCCCTGCGCTCCGCGATGCACTTCGTGACCAACCGCTGGCTCGGCGGGACGCTCACCAACTTCCGCACGATCCGCACGGGCATCGAGCGGCTGCGCGAGCTCGAGAAGATGAAGGAGGACGGCGGCTACGACGCGCGTCCGAAGAAGGAAGTGCTCAAGCTCGAGAAGGAGCGCGTCCGCCTCGAGGAGTACATCGGCGGCCTCAAGAACATGAACGGGCTCCCCGGCGCGGTGTTCATCATCGACCCGGCGCTCGAGGACATCGCGGTGAAGGAGGCGCGCAAGCTCCAGATCCCGATCATCGCGATCACCGACACCAACTGCGACCCCGACCTCATCGACTTCCCGATCCCGGGCAACGACGACGCGATCCGCTCGATCAAGCTGATCACGGCGCGCGTGGCCGACGCGGCGATCGAGGGGACGCAGAAGCGCCGCGACTCGGGCCACGACGACCACCCCCGTGGGCACAACGCGGGCCCGGCCGTCGAGGTGGTGCGCGACCGCGACCGCGGGCGCGGCGGGCGCGACGGCGACCGGCGCGGCCCCGGCGGCCCCGGCGGGCGCGGCGGCCCCGGCGGCGGGCGCGGCCCCGGCGGGCGCCCCGGCGGCGGGCGCCGCTGAGCGCACCGCTGCGGGGCGTTGCCGCAGACGCGCGCCCCGCGGCCCCTCCCTCACCCCGATAACCTTCGACTCCAACGCGCCCGCCCGTCACTCCCGACGCGCGGGCGCCCGCACGACGACGACAAGAGGAAGTGTCATGGCTGAGATCACGGCAGCAATGGTGAAGGAACTCCGCGAGCGCACGCAGGCCGGCATGATGGACTGCAAGAAGGCGCTCCAGGAGGCCAACGGCGACATGGCCGCGGCGGCGGAGGTCCTCGCGAAGAAGGGCCTGACGAAGGCCGCCAACAAGGCCGGCAAGGTGGCCGCCGAGGGCCTCGTCAACGCGCTCCTCTCGGCCGACGGCCGCGACGGCGTGCTGGTCGAGGTCAACTGCCAGACGGACTTCGTGGCCAAGGGCGACGACTTCAAGGCGCTGCTCGCGAAGGTGTCCGACGCGGCCCTCGCGCACCGCACGCCCGACGCGGCCGCGCTCAACGCGGTGTCGGTCGGCGGCAAGACGCTCCAGGAGCACGCCGACGAGCTCACCGCGCGCTCGGGCGAGAAGCACGCCGTCCGCCGCGTGGTGCACTACGCCGCCGCGGGCAGCAACCTCCTCAAGACGTACATCCATCACGGCTCGCGCATCGCGGTGATGGTGGAGGTCGCGTCGTCCAACGTGGGCGACCCGCGCGTGCAGGAGTTCGCGGATGACATCGCGCTCCAGGTGGCGTCGATGAGCCCGTTCTACCTCCTGAAGTCCGACGTGCCGGCCGACACCCTGTCCAAGCAGCGCGAGATCCTCTCGGCGCTGATGGACAAGGAGGACGCCGAGGCGCTCGCGGCGCCCGACCAGTTCGTCGAGGTGATCCGCGGGAAGCTGGTGGAGTGGGCCCGCGAGGAGGAGCGCGAAGTCGCCGACCTCGACGCGGCCTTCAAGGACCACATGTCCCGCAGCGAGAAGGACGCCGCGACGCTCGACGGCATGCGCAAGGCGGCCGACAAGGTGCGCGCGCGCCCCGCGGCGCAGCGCGAGAAGATCCTCGACGGCAAGGTGGCCAAGTGGGCCAACGAGGTCACCCTCACCGAGCAGCTCTCGGTGAAGGAGTCGAAGAAGACCATCGGCCAGCTCCAGGCCGAGCTCGCCAAGGCCGTCCCGGGCACCGCGGTGGTGCGCTTCGCCCGCTTCGAAGTGGGCGAAGGCATCGAGAAGGCCCCCGCGAAGGACTTCGCGACCGAGGTGGCCGAGATGGCCGCCGCCGCCAACAAGGCGTGACCGCCCCCGCCTCCCCGCCCCGACGCGTCGACCGCGGCCTGCTGCGGTGGACGTACCTCCTCATCGCCGTCGACCTCGCCACCTGGCTCATGGCCTGGCTCTGGCTCGACCTGTCGCTCGTCGTGAGCGCGCTCGCGGCCTACGGCGCGCTCTCGCTCGGCGCGGTGTGCGCGCTCTACGTCGCGACGGCGTACGGGGCGGACGTCGCGGGCGTGCTCAAGGGCGCGCGCTGGCCGTGGCTCCAGTGGGCGTTCTGGCCCTTCCGCGCGGTGAGCGTGGTCATCTACGCGCTGGCGCGGCGCTACCGGCGCGAGGAGGTGGTGTGCGAGGTGATGCCCGGCGTCTACCTCGGCCCGCGCCTCTTCGACCGCGAGCAGGGGCGTCTCCTCACCCGCGGCGTCACGGTCGTCGTCGACGTGACCTCCGAGCTCCCGACGAGCGCGGTGTACTCGCGCGCGCCCTTCGAACGGATCGGGCACCCGCTGCTGGATCGTTCGTTTCCGAACGACCGCGACCTCGACGCGCTGGTCGACCGGGTGCTCGCCCACGTCGCGGCGGGGCGCGGGGTCTTCATCCACTGCGCCTTCGGCCGCGGGCGGAGCGCGCTCGTCGCCTGCGCCGCCGTGATCAAGTCGGGCCGCGCGAAGACCGCCGAGGACGCGCTCGCCCAGGTGAAGGCCGCCCGCCCCGCGGTTCGCATCCGCGCGGACGGCGTCGAGGTGCTCCGGCGCTACGCCGCCCGCCACGCGCCGCCCGCCGCGGGGTGACGGGGCGTCGATCAGCGCAGGAGAACGAAGGCCAGCGCGCCGCCCACCAGCAGCACCGCGGCCACCGCCGCCGCGACGATCGGCGCCTTCGACGGGGCCGCGCCGGGCGGCGGTTGGAAGCCACGCGCGGGCGACGCCGACGGGCGCTGCGCCGGCGGGAGCCCGTACATCGGCCCGCCGCCCATGGGCGCGGGGGGCTGCGGCGCGAGGGGCGTCAGCGGGGCCATCGTCGGGGGGCGCCCCATCGGCGCGGGGACGGTCGCGAACGCCGGGTCGGGCACGGTCTCCGTGTCGAGCGCCATCGTCCGCTCGGCGGTCGGGATCGGGTGGGCCGACGCGAGGTAGGCCTCCACCGCGAGGTTGCGCCGCGGCTGGAGCGTCTCCATCGTCTCCAGCACCTCGGCGGGGGCCGGGGCCATGCGCGTGCGGGACCCGGGCTCGTAGGGCTCCTCGTCGTCGGGGGCGCCGAGCCCGCTGGCGAGCTCGGTGTCGCCCGAGGTCGTGTCGAGCACCACGACGGAGTCCTTCCAGTCGTCGTCGAGCTGCGCGGTCTGCGACGGCCGCGACGCGCGCGGGGGCGGCGGCAGCGGCGCGGCGGCGGCCGCGAGGGCCTCGACGTCGAGCGCCATCGTCGACTCGGTCGGCAGCGGCGGGAGCCCGCCCGCGAGGGCCTCGACGTCGAGCGCCATCGTCGACTCCTGCACCGCGCGCGGCCGCGCCATGGCGGGCACGCCCGAGGCGCGCGAGGGGTCGGCCGCCCTCGTCTCCTCGTCCCACTCGTCGTCCCGCGCGGCGCGCGCGCCGGCCACCAGCGGGCCCGCCGTCAGCCGCGCGGACGGCCCCGCGGACCACGGCGGCGGCACCGGCACGGACGGCGGCGAGGGGGGATCCCACGCGGAGGCGAGGGCGGGCTCCACCGCGCGCTGAACGGGCGGGCGCGCCGTCGACCACGCGTCGCCGGGCGGCGTCGAGGGGTACGACGGCGGCGGGGCGTCCCACGCCGCGACGGGCGCGGGCGGGCGCGGCGCGGGCACCGGGGGCACGGTGGGCGCGCGCAGGAAGGCCGCCGCGGGCGCGGGCGCGACGGGCGGCGGCAGCGGCGCGGCGGGCGGCGGCATCGTCGCCGAGAACGCCGGCCCGGCGGGGACCGGCATCGCCGCGGCGGGCGCCGGGGGCTGCGCGAACGCGGGGGCCGGCGGGAGCCCCGGGGCCGCGGAGGCGCGCGCGGGGGCCAGCGGGGCGGCGTCCCAGGCGGCGTCGAGGGCGGCGCGCAGGGCGCTCACGTCGTCCCAGCGGGCAGCGGGGTCGCGGCGCGTGGCGCGGGCGATCGCGTCCCAGAGGGCGAGGGCGACGTCGCCGCGCTGCATGCGGCCGGCCTGCGCGCCGTCGCGGACGAGGGCGGCGAGGAGGGACTCGAGCGCGCGCCGCGGGTCGCCCGCCCCCTGCTGCGGCAGGAGCAGGTCGGCGAGCGTCGCGCCGAGGGCGTAGACGTCGCTGGCGAGCGTGGGGGCCGCGCCCTCGGCGGCGAGCTCGGGCGCGCGGAAGGGGCCGAGCGCGCCGGGCGGGGCGAAGGGGTGGAGGC
>WBZM01003164.1_pt1 | contig 13057 bp, 9 predicted proteins | sample 5204271 | NCBI WGS metagenome assembly WBZM01 (sample SAMN12344346, study PRJNA552823) | activated sludge metagenome | biome: Activated sludge suspended growth; feature: Nitrification reactor; material: Wastewater; isolation source: activated sludge from nitrification reactor of wastewater treatment...
CTGCTGCCGCGCGACGGCGATCTCGAGATTCGCGCGGCATTTCCGCCCGAAGACACGCTCGGCCCCGCGGAATGGGGCGCGGCCCAATGGGCGTTCAAGCACGGCGAGCCCGCAGGAGCAGGTCTCGGAACGCTCCCGAACGCCAAGTATCAGTTCCATCCCCTCCGTACGTCACAAGGCACGATTGGAGTGATCGCTGTCGAGCCGCGCGCAGACGCCCGAACGCTCACCGCGGAGCAGGAGCGCGTGCTCGCTGCGTTGAGCGACCAGGCGTCCATCTCGATCGAGCGCACGTTCCTGGTCGAAGAGGCGGCGAAGACCGCGGCCTTCGTCGAGAAGGAGAGGCTCAGGAACGCCCTCCTCTCGTCCCTGTCGCACGATCTTCGAACGCCGCTCTCGTCTGTTCTCGGATCGGTCACGACCTTGCGCCAGTTCGGCGCGAAGCTGTCCGACGGGGACAAGGACGACCTCCTTCTGACCATCGAACAGGAATCGCGTCGTCTCGCGCGTTTTGTGTCGAACCTCTTCGACATGACCCGCGTCGAGTCCGGAGCCCTGGACATCAAGCACGAACTCGTCGACGTCGGCGACGCGATCACAGGCGCGGTTTCCCGTGCGCGGAAGGCGTTTCCGGATCGGCAGATTGGCGTGCGCGTGGCAGGCGACCTGCCGCTTATTCGCGGCGATGGCCCGCTACTCGAGCAGGTCTTCTTCAACCTGCTCGACAATGCCGACAAATACGTCCCGAAGAGCGGTGCGACCAAGATCGGCGCGTCGCTGCGCGGCAACGAGATCGTTGCAACCGTCGAGGACGACGGGCCGGGCGTGCCGCCCGACCGCCTCGAACTGATTTTCGAGAAGTTCTACAGGGGTCAGGCCGACGACGGCCGGCCCCCCGGCACGGGCTTGGGTCTTGCGATCTGCAAGGGAGTGATCGAAGCGATGGACGGGTCGATCCATGCTGAAAGTCCGATCTCGCAAGGTCGCGGCCTCAGGATCCGGATCACATTGCCGAGCGCCCGGATTTCTGACGCCCAGGCCGAAACACTGGAAGGCTGATCCTCATGCCCGCCGCAAAAATCCTGGTCGTCGACGACGAGCCGCAAATCCATCGCTTCCTGAAGCCGAGCCTCGCCGTCGCCGGCTACGACGTCGTGAGCGCAATGAACGGCGCCCAGGCGCTTGAGGCGCTGCAGAATGCGCCGGACCTGGTGGTTCTCGATCTCGGCCTCCCCGATATTGATGGCAAGGATGTCATCAAGAAGGTGCGCGACAGGAGCCAGATCCCCATCGTCGTCCTGTCGGCGCGCGATCACGAGGAAGAAAAGGTGCAGGCCCTCGATCTCGGCGCCGACGACTACGTCAACAAGCCATTCGGCATCGGCGAACTCATGGCCAGAATACGCACCGCCCTCCGGCGCAACGTCATGCTGGCCGGGGAGACGGCCATCTACAAGAATGGCGATCTCGTGGTCGACACGCTCGCACATCGCGTGACGCTGAAGGGACAGCCGATCAAACTCACTCCGAAGGAATTCGATCTGCTGGAGCTTCTGGTGCGACATGCCGGACGCGTCATGACGCATCGGCAAATCCTGTCGAAGGTCTGGGGACCGGCCCATGTCGACGACGCGCAATATCTGCGCGTCTTCGTCCGCAAGCTCAGGCAGAAGCTCGAAGGCGACGAAGCGGAGTCGCGCTTTATCCTGACAGAGCCAGGGGTCGGCTATCGCCTCGCCTGGCAGCAAGAATGAACGCGCGGACGCCACGCCCGCCGCCGGCCTGAATCGTTCGGCTTTGACCAGCCGGGCAAAGGAACAATAATGAACGACCTGCACAGGCAGAGAGGCTCCTTTGCGCGCCCTCTGGCCGGTCCGATGTGGAAATAGCCATGTGGTCTCGCCTGCTCATTTGCGCCCTGTTCCTGCTGCCCACGCGGGCCATGGCCGGCGTCAAGGAGAAGGTCGCGGCGCTGGCGCCGGCGGGGCTGGTGCTCGTGGTGGACGCACAGGGCGCCGAACTGGTCGCGCAAAATGCAGACCAGCCCTTCGTCCCCGCCTCCGTCGCCAAGCTCGTAACCGCCTGGCTGGCGCTTGAGTCGCTGGGCAAGGACTACCGCTTCGAGACGCGCTTCTATCTGGACGACAAGAGGATGTTGTACGTGCGCGGCGGCGGCGACCCATTCCTGGTCTCCGAAGAGCTTGCGATGCTCGCGAAAGAGCTGGTCGCGGCGATCGGCAAGGCGCCGCTCGCCGGCATCGTGCTCGACGCGAGCTACTATCCCGCCGATCTGCGCATCCCTGGCATCGAGGACACAACGGAATCCTATGACGCGCTGAATTCCGCCCTGGCGGTGAACTTCAACACGATCTACGCCGTCCACCGCGGCAAGAGCGTCACCTCCGCGGAGAAGCAGACCCCGATCACGCAGCTGGCGATCAGCCAGTTCCGCAAGCGCGCGCCCAAGGGTCGCGATCGCATCAGCCTGGCGCAGGATCCCGCGCTGAGCCTGCGCTACGCCGGCGAACTGCTCGCCGCGTTCATCGAGAAAGCCGGCGGCAGCGTGAAGGGGCAGATTGCGACCGGGTCGACGCCCGCGGGCCTCGCGCCGGTCTATGTGCACCGACAGTCGCGCCCGCTGTCGGAGGTCCTTCACGCGCTGCTCATCGGTTCGAACAACTACGTCGCCAATCAGGTGTTTCTGGAGACCGGCGCCCACCGTCTCGGCGCGCCGGTCAGCCTCGGCAAGTCGCTGACCGTGGCGAACGAGATGCTCGCTGCGCACGATCTCGCGCAATCAATCCACCTCGAGGAAGGTTCGGGCATCAGCCGCGACAATCATTTCACGGCGCGCGGTCTCGCGAAGGTGCTCGGCCTGTTTGCGCCCCACGCCAACCTGCTCAAGCGCGGCAAGGGCGCCGCGTACAAGACAGGCACCCTCGACGGCGTGCGTACGCTTGCGGGATACGCCGACACGTCCAGGCACGGAAAGGTGCGTTTCGTGATCTCACTGAAGGGCAACGACAGCGAACTGCGCTTCCGCCTGCTGCGGGCGATCCAGGCCGCGCTATAGCGGCTCTGACGCGAGTTGCCTGAACCCAGGTCAATGCGCGGGCCGCACAGGGCCGGCCCATCGACCGCGGTGGCCTTATGCGGGGCGCCAAGTGTCGAGACTCTCGCTCATCTCGGCGACGCCGCCCCCGGCCCCGCAACTCCGTTTCGCGAACCGACCGGACACCACGAGGTCATCCGAGCATTCTAAATAGCCGCCTTGGCGATCCTGCGTATCAAGGATGTTTGGTCAACTACCAGCGCGTAATCCGCGCGACCAGCGCTTAACGCCCGCGCGATCTGGTCTTGTCCAAGCAGCGAGCAGGCGGTTGAGAGCGCATCCGCTGTGGTCGCGTCGTCGGCCACGATGCTGACGCTCCGGTACAGCGTCGCGCACTGCCCGTTGCGCGGATCAAAGAGATGGTTGAACCGTCCGGTCGGCTCGAACTGAAAGCCGTAGGCGCCCGAAGTAGCAACCGCCTTGTCGGCAAGATCCAACTCCGCGCAGGATCGGGCAGGATCGGAAGGGTCGGCAATGCCGATGCGCCAGGGCGCGCCCTCCTGCTTACCCCCGACCGCGCGGGTCTCGCCCATGTCGACCAGGGCATGCGTCACGCCGCCATTGCGCAGAATATCGACGACGCGATCGGAGATGTAGCCCTGCGCAATGCCGTTTAGCGTCAGCGCCATGCCTTTGGGCATCGAAATGCGATCGGCCCCGACGCGCACCCGGCGACAGTCCACGAGATCGAGCGCGGCGCGAACGCGTTCCTGCGGCGGCCCTGCAGGGTCTGCATCCTCCTGCGAAAAATGTTCGGAGTACAACGACCAGAGCGGCTGCACGCTCACATCGAATGCGCCTTCCGTCGCCTCGTGCAAGGTCGCCGCCCGGCGCAGCAGGCCAACCAGTTCCGGCGGAGGCGTTTCGAGAAAACCGGACCGGTTCAACCGCGCGAGATCGGAATCGGGTTTGTAGAGACTGAAGATGCGTTCGAGCCGGCGCGTTCCCGCCGCGACCGCGTCGATCAGCGCGTCAGCCGCCGCAGGGTCCTCGTGGTAGAGCTGCAAGCTCGCGACGGCGCCTAGCGCTGTCCCGCGCCACACGAATGGACGCGACTGTGCGGCAAGCGCGGCGCGCGCGCCAAAGCCGGCCATGGCCGCCGAAGCCGCGACAATCCGGATGGCGCGTCTGCGGCTAATGTGGGCCGTCATGCGATCCTCCCGCCGTTCCGGACGGCTGTTGGTTCCTGTCTGCGGCGGCGCCTGGCGCCTCGCCCGCCCCGGTCAGCACCGCCGATCGCGGCACGTCGGCATAAGCCACGACCCGCCCGCCGTGGGCGCGCGCGAATTCCTCGGCGGCGGCGCGGTCGGAGAACGGCACCGTCTCGGCGACGCCCATGCCGCCGCGCGCATCGCTGCCGATGACGAAAACCGCCTTGCGTGCGTCGATCCAGTTGTCCGGTCCGGGGCGATCCCAGCTTGCCGCCTTCGCCATGTCCGAAACATAGATCGCCGATATATCCTTCGGTTCCTCGGGCAGCATCGTGAAAGCGAGCGTGTCGCGCGCCGACGAAAACCAGACGGGATCGATCAGGCTCCTCAGCCATATCTGCCCCTTCGGTCCCGCATGTTCGAGTACGTTCATGCCGCAATAGCGCCCCATCGCCTCCGCCGTGAGACTCATAGGCGGCGGCGCTTGCGCCTGTTCCCTGCATCCGGCGAGCAGCGCAGCGACTATGATCGTCGTCAGCGCAACGCGTCTCATATCGGCCTCCGCGAGAAGACGGCGGCGGCGACCGCCAGCGGAACGAGACACCACAGCGCGAGGGCGGCCAGGATTTCGCCAAGCCCGATGCTGATCGCGCCGCTGAGGCCCGCCATGCCGGAAAACGCGCCGACGTTGGCGAAACCGGCGAGATTGAACAGGCGATATGCGTCAGTCGGGTTGAGAAGCAGCAGAAGTCGGACCGCGCCCGCGGAAATCGTGCGCCCCTGATCGAGCGCCAGCGCCGACAGAAGAGCCATGTCGTAGACGAGAACGAACACTAGCCAGATGGCGATCGCCGCGCCGGCCGCGCCGCCGCGTGTCTTGGCGAGCGCGCTGACGAGATAGCCGGTTGCGAGAAAGACCGCGCCGAGCAAGATCGACGAACCGAGCATTGCGACGAAAGGCGTCCAGCTCGTCGTCGCGATAGTTTCGTTCGTGAAGAAAACGGCGACCGCCGCCGCGCCGAAACCTGTCGCGGTCGCCAGCGCGACGATCGACAGATGGCCGAGAAATTTCCCGAGCAGCACCTGGCTGCGTCCGATCGGATAGCTCAGGACGAGCAGCATCGTGCCGCGCTCGACCTCGCCGACTATGGCGTCGTGCGCGATAAGAAGCGCGATCAGGGGGACGAGAAAGATCGACAGGCTCGACAGGCTGACAATGACGACGTCGAGCGCATGGACGGATACTGCGCCGGTCGGCGCGCTGCCAAGAAATGTAAGCGTGAGCGCCAGGACGGCCAGCAGCAGGGTGGCCGAGAAGACCCAGCGGTTGCGGACGCCTTCCCGCAATTCTCGCGTCGCCACGGCCAGCACGTTGTTCATGGCGCAATGCTCCGGCGGCGGAGAAAGCCGACGTAGATTTCATCGAGCGTCGGCGGCGCGATGTCGATGTCCGCGACGACATCGCCGAGCCCGGTCGCCATACGCAGCGCCGCGATCTTCTCCTGCGGACCGACGTTGATTTCGATAGTCGCCTCGCCGAGCGCGCGCGCGGCGAAGGGCGCGCAGCGCCCGATCACGTCCTGCGCCGGGACGCGCAGCGCCAGCCCGATCCGCGTCGGCGCGCCAGAGGAGCGTCGCAGGCTCTCGAGCCCGCCATCCGCCACCTTCGCGCCTTCATGCATGACGATGATCCGGTCGACGCGTCCCTCCAGTTCGGCAAGCGCGTGAGAGGACATGAGCACGGTCGCGCCCGTTGCGCGCAGATCGGAAAGGATCTTGTAAAACTCCGCGCGCAGCTCTGGATCGAGTCCGGTCGTCGGCTCGTCGAGGAGAAGAACCTGCGGCGCGCCCAGGAGCGCCTGCGCAAGACCGAGCCGTTGGCGCATCCCCTTCGAGTAGCCGTCGACACGCCTGTCCGCCGCGGCGGCCAGACCGACACGTTCGAGCAGATCGCCGACGGCCTTGCGCGGCTGACGCTTGAGGCGCGCGAAAAAGGACAATGTCTCCCGGCCGGTGAGACTGCCGCTGAAAGCGATGGCCTCCGGCAGGAAGCCGAGGCGGGCGCGGGCCGAAAACTGCCCCGCGGCCGGGTCCTCGCCGAGGATGCGCAAACGCCCCGAACCCGGCCGCACCAGACCGAGCATCATCTTCATGATCGTGGTCTTGCCCGCGCCATTGTGGCCGACCAGCCCCACGACGGTCGCCGCTTCGAGCGCGAAGGAAACGTCGTGGACCGCCTCGCGCGCGCCGTAGGACTTGCAGACGTTGGACAAATGCACTGGCGCGTTCACGGCGTGCTCCGCGTCGAGGACCTCGTCGGCGGCTTCATGAGCGGGCGCGTGTCGATTACGCCTCCCGGCAGCAACGCGGGAAACTGCGATTGCGCCCAACGGATCGTCTGCACCGCAGGGCTGTTGGCCAGAATCTTCGCCTCAGGCGCAATCCACATCACGCGATCGATCAGGTCGTTGGGGCGATAGGCCGTATCCGCAATGCCGTCGCCATTCAGGTCGAAACCCGGATTGTCGCTCCAGTAGTTGCCGCGTCCGGTCGCGCCCCAGTCGAGGTTGCGCGTGCCGACGTATTTCACCTGGGTGCGATTGCCGACGAACGAGTTTTGCGCAAGCTGGTTGCCTTCGGAGCCGGCGGTGAAATGAATGCCGACCTCGCAGCCTTCGAACCAGTTCCGCTCAAATTTGTTGTGATTGGCGTTGTAGATGAAGACGCAACGTTCCGGGCCGATCCGCGCGCCGCTTTGCTTGTCGGACGCGCGACCTTCGGAGAGGGCGCCATGCATGTCGGTCGCGGCGGATCTTCGGCTGGCGGACGCCCATCGGGAAGCCGGCTGCATTCCTCCAAAGACGGCGTTGTCGGCGATCGTGGAATCGTTCGCATAGTTGAACAGGAGCCCCTGATCACGGTCGTGGTCCGAAACGTTGCCGGTCACCCTCAGGCGGTTTGAGAACATGAGCGCGAATCCGACCACATTGCCGGTAGACACGTTATCGGAGATCTCGCTGTCGTTCGTGTACATGTAGTGGATCGCGAACCGCACATCGTGGAAGCGGTTGCCGCGGTAGAGATTGCGCGAACTGCTGATCGAGAAGATTCCGTCGCGCCCATAGCTGATGTCGTTGTCGATCACCTGGGCGCCCGGAGCGTTCCAGACGGACACGCCATTGCCCATCTCGTTGACGCGACCGTGACGTATGCCGAGAATCGTATTGCCGCGCGCGATCGCATTTGCGGCGCCGTGCAGATAGACGCCGTACAGATTGTCGTCGAGCCGATTGTTCTCGACGCGCGCGCCGGCTGCGCTCTGTTCGACGAAGACGCCGGCGTTCATTGCAGTCCAGTCGCGCCCGGACCCCTCGATGGACAGACCGCGCACCACGGCGCCCGGAGCGACAACCGTCACCACATTGCCGACGCCATCCCCACGCAGCATCGCCCCTGCGGCGCCGACAAGCCCGATCGAACGCGAAAGCCGCACCGGCCCGCGATATTCGCCGGCCGCAAGCTCCAGCGTGTCGCCGTCGCGCGATGCATCGATCGCGGCCTGCAGATCGGCGCCGGGCGCGAGCGCAACCCGCTCCGCCCGCGCCAGGGGCGCTGGCAAGAGCAGGAGAGCAGCGGCAAAGCCTGTGACGAGGCGGGTCATTGCAGACCTAGACGTTCTTCGGCTCCACCAGCATCCGGCCGCGCATCTCCATGTGCATGGCGTGGCAGAACCACGTGCAGAAGTACCAATACACGCCCGGCTTGTCGGCAATGAAGGTGACGGACGAGGTTTGCTGCGGTCCGATCTCCATGTTGACGCCGTAGTTCACGATGCAGAATCCGTGCGTCAGGTCCTCGACGTTGTCGATGTTGGTGACGAAGACGGTGACTTCGTCGCCCTGCTTCACCTGGAATTTGTCCAGCCCGTATGCGGGCGCTGCGGACGTCATGTAGACGCGCACCTTGCTTCCGTCCCGGATCACCTTCGAATCGGCTTCGAGTTTGACGCCGTCGGCCGCCGCCTGCTGGCGCGCATCCTCGAAGAAGGGATCATCGCGTTTCCACACGCTGACGATGCGTCCCTCGAGCTTCGAGCGATGCACGATCACTGCGTCATGCGGCTCCGCGAAGCTCGGGCCGTCGTGCACCAGAACCATCCGGTCGCCTGAAATGTCGATCAACTGGTCGTTTTCCGGCTTCAGGACTCCCGTGTTGAGAAAACGGTCCTTGGAGAACTTGTTCAGCGACAAGAGCCACTTTCCATCCGCTTCCTTCGTCTCGCCCATCGAGGAATGGTTGTGGCCGGGCTGATAGTGCACGTCGAGCTTCTGGATGACCGGATTGACCTTTTCGCCCTGGAATGCGCGCTTGGCGGCTTCGATGTTCCACTTCGCAACCTGACTGTCGAGGAACAGCGTCGTATAGGCGTTGCCCTTGCCGTCGAAGGCCGTGTGCAGGGGCCCGAGGCCCAGTTCCGGTTCGGCGACGACGACATCGCGCGGTTTGATCTTGTCGTCGAACAGATCGTCGAATTTCCGCACGTCCATCACCGTCACGGTCGGCGAGAGCTTGCCGTTCGCGACGATGTGAATGCCGTCGGGCGCCGTGTTCATCCCGTGCGGACTATTGGGGACCGGCACGTATCTTGTGTACTTCGATCCCTTGCGGCCATCGACTACGGGGACGCCGCTGATCTCCTTGTAGTCGCCCTTTCTGACCGCCTCCTCGATCCGCTTGATGTTGAAGATGACGACCCAGTCGAGTTCGCTCGCGGTCATTTCCTCCAGCGTCACGCCCTTCTCGGAATTGTAACAGGTCGAGAAGGCGTACTTGCCCTGGTAGTCGGCGTCGCAATTGTCGAGATTGCCGTCCACGATCACTTGCCAGGCGACCTTCATCGTATCGCCGTCCACGGCCGAAAACACGGACCAGTACTTGGTCTTGTCGTCGAGGACCGTGCCGTCGTTGGGAATGGGCACCTCGTATTCGCCATTGCAGAAGAGGTAGCCCGTGCGCGGGTACTTCTGCGGCCGCATCCCGTGAACAGTGTATTGGTTGGGAATCTCGACGATCTTGTCGCATTTCATCACATCGGTGCGGATGCGCGCGAGGCGTGTGTTCGCCTTGTCGTTGATGAAGATGTAGCGGCCGTCGTAGGCGCCGTCGGTGAAGGACATGTGCGGGTGGTGGCAATCGCCGTTGAGCCACATGCCGCCGCGATCCTTTAGGCGCTCGCGCGTCTCGGCGGTCAGCCCTTCGGTCAGGATGCGCCGGCTCTGGTTTGTCTGTCCCCATCCCGTCGCGCCATCGCGGTTGAAGACCGGAACGCGGATGAGTTCGCGCATCGACGGCATGCCGATGATGCGAAGCTCGCCCGTCTGTCCGCTGGAGAAGAAGACGTAGTACTCGTCGAGCTGGCCAGGGCCGACCTCGATCTTCTGCATGGCGGCGCGGCCCGGCGTCTGCGCCTCGGCGGCCGTGGGCGTTGCGAGTCGACCGGCGCCGACGCCGGCTGCGGCGCCTGCGGCGGCGGCGGCCGCGGACGTGCCGAGCACCTGGCGACGATTGATCGGCTGGCCTTCGTTCTTCCGGTCTTCGGTCATTGCGACGCTCCCTTGTGGGTCTCCTGCGATCTTCATTGGCTCGGGCGCGACGTCGAGACGTCGCCGCGCATGGACGGCGAAGTCAGCGCGTCGCGTCGCTCGCGCTTGAGCCGCACCTGAATCATGTGCGGGCAGCGTTGATCGTCGTAGTAGAGTTCCTGGCAATGCATGCAGTAGATGCACTCGTTGACGTTGATGTGGCCTTCCGGGTGGATCGACTGGACCGGGCATTCCCGCGCGCAGCGCTGGCAGGGTGTGCCACATTCCGGCCAGCGCTTCAGCCATTCGAACATGCGGATGCGGCCGGGGATGGCCAGCGCCGCTCCCAGCGGGCAGAGATAGCGACAGAAAAATCGCTCGACGACGAGACCCGCAACCAGCAGCGCCGCTGCGTAGAGAACGAACGGCCAGCTTCGTGCGAACTTGAGCACGATCGCGGTCTTGAAAGGCTCGACCTCGGCGAAGGTTTCGGCGAGCGCCACCGAGTAGAGCGATAGTCCGAACAGGCCGAGAAAGATCATGTACTTGATCGGCCAAAGCCGTTCGTGAACGGTCCAGGGCACATTGAACTGCGGCACGTGCAACGCCTTGGCCGCGTCGTGCAGCAATTCCTGCAAGGCGCCGAACGGGCACAGCCAGCCGCAGAACGGCCCGCGGCCCCAGTAGAGCAGCGCCGCCGCGACGGCGGCCCAGAGAATGAAGACGAGCGGCGCCGCCAGAAAGAATTCCCAGTGGAAACCCGACACGAGCGCGTTCGTGAATGTCACGACGTTCACGACCGAAAGCTGCGCATTGGCGTACCAGCCGAGCCACACCAGCGTGAACAGCAGGTAGGATCGCCGCGTCCAGGCAAGCAGCGCCGGGCGGCGAACCAACGCATCCTGAAAAAAGAAAATGCCGGTCAGGACGACCAGGGCCGCAAACGTAATGGCGATCTTTGCAACATCGCCTTTCCAGATCGTCAGCCAGAGCGGTTCATCCTCGCCCGGCCGCGCCATCTGCGCCGGAGTGGCCGGCTCGGCCTGCGGTTTCGCTTCCTGACGCGCTGGAGCCGCCGCAACGAGGTACTTCTCCGGCAGGGAATACGAGACGTCGAAAGTTTGAAACGCCTTTTCGCGCGCGCCGGTCGCGCGTTGAACGAGAAGTTGCAGTCGCCATTGAGCGGCGATGTCCAGCGTGAAATCCGATGGCGTGACGAACAGATCGACATCGCTGAAATTTGGCGCGCCTTCGGCCGCGATCGAACCGAGCCGCGTGTGATTGCGATCGCGAAAGCGCGTGCTGGCGCCGTCCTGCAAGAGTTCGATGCGGTCGAAGATGCCGCCGCGAACGTAACCGGAGCCCTTGTACGAATAGACGCCCTCGCCGGCGATCAGCAAGGCCTGCTGCCCCGGCGCGAGTTGCGTGCGCAACCGCTGGTAGCCTGCGTCTCCCAGAAGGCTGCGGCCCAGGGTCGGAACCGAAACCGGCGCGACGTAGAGGTCGATGAACAGGTCGTTCGCGTCGCCCGGCTCGGGGTTCGCCGCGGCTGCGGCGTCGCCGCTGCGCGCAAAGACCTCGTTCACGTCTCCTATCGTCAGCCGAAGACGGCGGATCGATCCGTCGCCGAGCAGGTCGCCCCAGCTCCGTCGCTCGCTGCGTTGCATGTCGACGTTGCGGGACGTGTGGGCGATCCCGGGGCCGGTTTCGCCTCGCCCCCCGAGCCGTCCGCTGCGGATCAGGCGTGTCGCCGAGCGTACGACGCTGTCGGCCATCACCAGCACCGTGACGGTCGCGCCGCTCACGATGTCGACCTGCGGCGGCTTCGTCGCGCCCGTCGCGATCGGCTTCATGTCGACGCCGATCAGCTTGTTCATCGCGTCAACGATCCGCTGCTGCGGAATGCCGATGAGAACGATGGGCTCCTTGTGATCCACGAGCTTGACGCCGCGGATGACGCCTGCGGAATCGATGCCGACGATCAGATGTATGGGCTTGCCGGAATAGCCGGTCGCATTCGTGAAATCGGAATTGAGATAGACGTAGCCTTTAAGCTGCTCTCCGGCATAAACCGGCGCGAGCGGCGGATCGCCTTGCTGGTCGCCGAACTTCGTCGCATCCGGAAAGAAATCGGTCGGCTGAACCTTGGCGATATAGGAGGACAGCGATGCGCTCTGCGCGAGGGCGACGGACGAGCGCACAATCGCGCATACCGCAGCCAAGAGGCAAAGCACGAGCCAGAGATATCGGCGAAAGTCGGTCATCTGTCGTTCCTGCACACGACAGAAGAACGATAACCGTCGACGGGGGACATGGTTCCGCGCCGCTCGCAAAAAAAAAATCAACGAAGGATGCGGGAGCGCGACCGGGGAAGTTTGACCAGCTCTGCATGAAGCTGTCAACATTCGCTGCGTCGAGACACGAGCTTCGCCATGGCAACCCAGTCCGAACCGCCAGGACCGATCCGCTCCCTTCACGCGTTGTTCGCGGTCGCACATGCGATGGAAGAAGCAGCCGCGCGTCAGTACGAATTCTTTGCGCAGCAGATGCGCGGTCAGGCGCGTGAGGCGCTGGCGCAAACCTTCGAACGCGTCGCGGCCGAAGAACGAACGCATGTTGCAAACGTGGATGCATGGTCGCGCTCGAAAGTCGGCGAAGCCCCTCGTCAGGCGTTGCTGCCCTGGTCGCCGCCACCGACGTTCGATGACGCCGATGCAGCCGAAATGAATTCAGCCCGACTGACGCCGTACGGCGCGCTCGCGACGGCGGTCGGCAACGAGGAGCGCGCTTTCGCTTTCTGGACTTACGTCGCCGCGCACGCGGAGACGGATGAAATCCGTTCGGCGGCGGAGACGATGGCGCGCGCCGAACTTGAGCACGCCGCCTTGTTTCGGCGCGAACGCCGCGCCGCGTTCCACGCGGAGAGGCGAGGCTCGGCGGACTCGCCCGCGATGGTCGAACTAGGTCTGGACGCCGCCGAAGCTCGGTTGGCGACAGCGATCGAAAACGTTGCGCGGGAGCATGGCGAAGTCGACTCTGCGCAACTTCGTCGCATCCTCGTCGAAACCGAAACGATGGCGCGGGAGGTCGATCGGGGCGCGACGATCCGCATAGCGTCCGATTCCGGGGCGCTGGAAATTGCCGAGGCGCTGGTCGACGGCTATCTCGACGGGGCCGCGACGTGCGATACCGACAAATCTCTCATACGCGCG
>WBZM01003168.1_pt1 | contig 13048 bp, 14 predicted proteins | sample 5204271 | NCBI WGS metagenome assembly WBZM01 (sample SAMN12344346, study PRJNA552823) | activated sludge metagenome | biome: Activated sludge suspended growth; feature: Nitrification reactor; material: Wastewater; isolation source: activated sludge from nitrification reactor of wastewater...
GGTTGGGGTGGGGCGGCCGGCCTTCTGTGCGCGGCGGGCCTTGCGGTTGCCAGGAAGGGGCATGGCTGGGGCAGGGGCGACGGCGGTCTTCCAGTCGATGTCAAGATCCATCGTCATGAGGTCGGTGAAGCCAACGCGCTGGCCCATCGGGACGACGACCTCTTTGATGGGTTCGTGGGCGTCCATGCTCACGTTGGTGTCGACGGTGTAGATCTGGCCGCGCTTCGCAGGCTGCGGTTTCCCACCCCAGATGTCGTCAAGAATGGCCTTGGCGCGGGGCGGGTGCTGGCCTGCGACATGCTTGCCAAAGTGGTTCGCGGCGTCTTGGCGGGTGATGCGTGGGGTGGTCATGCCGCACCTCCGTTCAGATACCCGAAGAACACGAGCGCCCACCCAGCGGCCGCGCAGAGCCAGGGCGCATTGTCGTCCTCGGTGAGGAAGTTGTGGATGCAGCCGCCAAAGACGAGGCCTGACACGACCATGAAGATGGTTTCCACGGTCATTGCGCACCGCCTTCCGCGCGGCCCTTCGGCGCCGGCAAGACGACGTCGTAGAAGCCGGTCTCGTTGACAGTGAGGGTGTAGACGCCCGGCTCTTCGGGGAAGCGTATCGTGCCCTTCACCTCATCCGAGAGAACCTCTCCCGCCCTGCGAAGCGCACGCGCCCGGTTCTTGTCCTCGCTGCCTTTGACGAAGAACAGCTTGGGGCGGTCGTCGACATCGACCACATCGCCTCCGGCTCCACCAACCGCGCGCCCCTTGCCGATGACTGTGGCGTTCCCGCCATCGCCACCGCGACCGAAGCGTCCGCCTTTGCCGCCACGGCCAGCGATGGCGCCGGGCCCGTAGGCCTTTCCAGGCTGGCCGTCGGCGCCTGGGTAGGCGCCACCGGCGCCGCCCTCAACGACGTTCCCCGCCAGCAGATCTTTGATGAAGCGCATCATGCCGCACCGCCTTCCACCACCTTCTTTTCGCAACGCGGACAGATTCTCATGTCTGTTGGAGCATGGTCGCTCCAGCCAAGTCGCGGCGCTGTCCCGCAAAGCGCTTGTCCGAGATAATACGGATGCTCGACACCGCTTGGGTTTGGGACGAGGTGCACGCATGAACCCGCGTCTCGTTGATAGCCGTTTGCACAGCGGCCTGGCTTGGTTGCTCGAGTAAGATTGGGGCGGCGTGCCTGCTGCTCGATGGTCATCATGGGATGTTCCTCCTTTTCCCTTGACACGGAATTAGGTAAGAACACACACGATCCAAAACTTCCCGCACTGAAACGCCCAGAAACCACCCGCAATCAGCGAAAATGACGAGCACAACGCGAAACATTTTCCTGTAGAATCAACGCCACTACGCACCCACCGCTGCCCTCCGAAGGCAGAGGTCACAGGTTCGAATCCTGTCGGGTGCGCCATATCCACAGTGTCGGAACTTGAGGACGCGGCCCCTTCGGGGAGCGCGGACGTCCCGCTTGCCCGCTTGACAAGCGGGTCGGAAAATTGCCCAATCGGTCAAGAAATTGCGGGCCGCGCACCCGCAAGAAGTCCAAACGACCAAAGACAAACAGGGAGTAAGAGATGTTTCTTGAACCGACCCTTCGCCGGGCGGGCGTTTTCGCCCTTTCCGCACTCATGCTTGGAACGGCGCCGGTCGCGCTGTTCGCCGAGACGCCCGCCGATACGCTGGTGATCGCCGACGCCATCGACGACATCGTGTCGCTCGATCCGGGCGAGGCCTACGAATTCTCGGGCCTCGACGTCGTCAACAACGTCTACGACGGCCTGATCGAGCTTGATCCGACCAAGCCGGGCGAGCTGCAGCCGGGCCTTGCCGAAAGCTGGGATGTCTCGGACGACGGGATGACCTTCACCTTCAAGATGAAGTCCGGGATGACCTTTTCGTCCGGCAATCCCGTGCGCGCCGAGGATGCCGCCTTTTCGCTGCAGCGCGCGGTCAAGCTGAACAAGTCGCCTGCCTTCATCCTCAACCAGTTCGGCTGGACGGCCGAGAACGTCGACAGCATGGTCACGGCTGACGGCGACGTGCTGACGCTGAAGGTCGACAAGGCCTATGCGCCGACCTTCCTTTACAACTGCCTGACGGCGGGCGTGGCCTCGATCGTCGACAAGGAAACCGTCATGGCCAATGAGGCCAACGGCGATTTCGGCAACGAATGGCTGAAGCAGAACTCGGCCGGGACCGGGGCCTACATCCTCAAGTCCTACAAGCCGAACGAGGGCTACATCCTTGAGGCGCGGCCGGGCTACTGGCGCGGCGACGCCAAGATCAAGAACGTCTTCATGCGCCACATCCCCGAGGCGGCGACCCAGCGGCTGCAGCTGGAAAAGGGCGACATCGACATCGCCCGCGAACTGACGCCCGTCGACATCGAAGGCATGGCGGGCAACGGCGACGTCAAGATCCAGTCGGACGTGGGCGGGCAGGTCTTCTATCTGTCGTTCAACCAGAAGAACGAAAACTACAAGAACCAGAAGTTCCTGGAAGCGATGCGCTGGGCCATCGACTATCAGGGCATGGCCGACACGTTCCTCAAGGGCAACATGGTGGTCCACCAGGCCTTCCTGCCGAAGGGCTACCTCGGGGCGCTGGATGACATGCCCTTCAGCCTTGATATCGAGAAGGCCAAGGCGCTTCTGGCGGAATCGGGGGTGACCGATCCGAAGATCGTGCTTGACGTGCGCAACTCCTCCGACCGGATGGAGATGGCGCAGTCGATCCAGAACACTTTCGGCCAGGCGGGCATCACGGTCGAGCTGAACATCGGTGAAGGCGCCGAGCAGCTGAAACGCTACCGCGCGCGCCAGCATGACGGCACGCTGCAAAGCTGGGGGCCGGACTATCCCGACCCGCACACCAACGCCGGTTCCTTTGCCTGGAACCCCGACAATTCGGACGAGGCGCAGGTTGGCACGCTGGCCTGGCGCAACGCCTATGACCCGGGTGAACTGAACGCCAAGACCGAAGCTGCGGTGATGGAACGCGACGCCGACAAGCGCAAGGCGATGTACGAAGAGATCCAGCAGATCCACCGGACGACCTCGCCGTTCATCGTCATGTTCCAGATCGGCTACCAGTCGGGGATGCGCGCCAACGTCAACGGCTTCTACACCGGGGGCGCGATCGACTCGGCCGCCTACTGGATGGTGACGAAGTAAGATGCGTTGCGCCCCCGGTCCCGCGGCCGGGGGCGCACGCGCGATGGCATGAACACGGATCACCAACCCTCAGGTACGGCGGCGCGGCTGAAGGGCCTGGCCGGGGTGGCGCTGTCACTGGCGGCGACCGTGACCGGCCTGCTGCTCGTGACGTTCGTCATCGGGCGCGTGGTGCCGATCGACCCGGTGCTGGCCATCGTCGGCGAGCGCGCGACGCAGGCGCAGATCGACGCGGCGCGAACCGCGCTGGGGCTTGACCTGCCGCTCTGGCGGCAATTTCTCATCTATGCCGGCAACGCGCTTCAGGGCGACCTCGGCACCTCGATCCGCACCGGCGAGCCGGTGATCGAGGCGGTGGGGCGCCACTTCCCCGCAACGCTGGAACTGGCGACGCTGGCCACGATCCTTGGTGTGATCGCGGGGGTTCCGGCGGGCATTCTGGCCGCGACACGCCCTGGCAGCCTTTCGGACCACATCGTGCGGCTGGTGGGCCTGATGGGTTACTCGATGCCCGTGTTCTGGCTGGGTCTGGTGGGGCTGTTGCTGTTCTACGGCGTGCTTGACTGGGTGGGCGGGCCGGGGCGGCTCGATGCCGCCTACGAGATGCTTTACGACTTCGAGGTGACGCAGCACACCGGGATGATCCTGATCGACACGGTGCTGGCCGGCCGCTGGGACATGTTCGCGAACGCGCTGTCGCACATCATCCTGCCGGCGAGTCTTCTTGGTTATGTATCAATGGCTTACATCAGCAGGATGACACGCAGCTTCATGATGAGCGAACTGAGCCAGGAATACATCACCACCGCCCGCGTCAAGGGCATGCCCGAGTGGCGGGTGATCTGGGTCCATGCGCTGAAGAATGTGATGGTCCCGCTCATCACCGTGATCGCGCTCAGCTACGCCTACCTGCTGGAAGGATCGGTCCTGACCGAGACGATCTTCGCCTGGCCCGGCCTTGGCAGCTACATCACCGACGCGCTGATGGTGGCCGACATGCCGGCGGTGCTGGGCGGCACGGTGGTCGTCGGCGTTGTGTTCGTCGCGCTCAACATGCTGTCGGACATCGTGTACCGGCTGGTCGACCCGAGGGCACGCTAGATGGGGCGGACGACCGACTGGCTGCGCGACCCGAACCCCGCTTCGCGCGGGCAGGCCCGGCTGGGTCAGGCATGGCTGGGCTGGCTCAGGTTCCGGCGCAATCCGCTGGCGATGATCGGGCTTTGCATCGTGGCGCTCCTGCTGATGATGGCGGCCTTCGCGCCCTTGATCGCGCCGCACGATCCGATCACGCAAAGCCTTTCGAACCGGCTTCAGCCGCCCGGAACGCCCGGGCACTGGCTTGGCACCGACGATTTCGGCCGCGACATCTGGAGCAGGATCGTCTTCGGTTCGCGCATCACGCTTTACATCGTGACGCTGGTCGCGGTCACGGCGCCGGTCTTCGGGCTGCTGGTGGGCACGGTCGCGGGCTATTTCGGCGGCTGGACCGACCAGGTGCTGATGCGCATCACCGACATCTTCCTGGCCTTCCCGCGTCTGATCCTGGCGCTGGCGCTGGTCGCGGTTCTGGGGCCGGGGATCGAGAACGCGGTGCTGGCCATCGCGCTGACCGCCTGGCCACCCTATGCCCGCGTCGCGCGCGCCGAAACCCTGACGGTGCGGTCGTCGGACTATATCGCCGCCGTGCGGCTGCAGGGGGCGGGATCGGCCCGGGTGATCTGGGGCCACGTCATGCCGATGTGCCTGCCATCCGTCATCATCCGCGTGACGCTGGACATGGCGGGTGTCATCCTGACGGCGGCGGGCCTCGGCTTTCTTGGCCTTGGCGTGCAGCCGCCCTTGCCGGAATGGGGGCTGATGATCAGCGCGGGGCGCAAGTTCCTGTTCGAACAATGGTGGGTCGCGACCATGCCGGGGCTGGCGATCTTCATCGTCTCGCTGGGGTTCAACCTGCTGGGCGACGGGCTGCGCGACGTGCTCGATCCGCGGAGTGCGGGGAAATGACGCTGCTGTCGGTGAAGAACCTGCGCGTGACCTTCGACACCGAGGCGGGCCGGGTCGAGGCGGTGCGCGGCGTGTCCTTCGACCTCGGGCGCGAGCGGCTGGGCATCGTCGGCGAAAGCGGTTCCGGCAAGACGATGACGGGGCGCGCGGTCCTGCGCCTGATCCGGCCGCCGGGGCGGATCGAGGCGGATGCGATGACCTTCGACGGCATCGACCTGACGCGGGCATCCGAGCGCGAGATGCGCGCGCTGCGCGGTCCGCGCATCGCGATGGTGATGCAGGATCCCAAGTATTCGCTGAACCCGGTGATGAAGGTCGGCGCCCAGCTGACGGAAGGTCTGCGCCGCCGCGACCGGCTGGGCCGCGCCGAGGCCCACGCCAAGGCCGTTGCCGCGCTGGAATCCGTGCAGATCCGCGACCCCGAACGCGTGATGCAGGCCTATCCGCACGAACTGTCGGGCGGCATGGGCCAGCGGGTGATGATCGCCATGATGCTGATCCCGAACCCCGACCTGCTGATCGCGGACGAACCGACATCGGCCTTGGACGTGACGGTGCAGGCCGAGGTTCTGTCGATCCTCGATGCGCTGGTGCGCAACCGGGGCATGGGGCTGATCTTCATCAGCCACGACCTGCGGCTGGTGGCGCGGTTCTGCGACCGGGTGCTGGTGATGTACAAGGGCAGGGTGGTCGAGGAGATCGCCGCGCGCGACCTGATGCAGGCGAAGCACCCCTATACGCAGGGCCTTCTCGACTGCCTGCCGCGCATCGGGGGTACACGGGGGGCCTTGCCGGTACTCGACCGGCAGGCGGGATGGGCGGGCTGACATGGCGCTGATCGAAGTCGAAAACCTGTCGGTCATCTTCCGCGCCAAGGGCCACGAGGTCCGGGCGGTCGAGGACGTGAGTCTTTCGGTCGAGGCGCGCGACAGCTTCGGACTGGTGGGCGAAAGCGGATCGGGCAAGTCCACGATCCTGCGGGCGATCTGCGGGCTGGCGCCGGTCAGCCGTGGCGCGATCCGTATCGGCGGCGAGCCAGTGGCGACCCCGCGCGGGCGCGCCTTCTCGCGCCGGGTGCAGATGGTGTTCCAGGATCCCTACGCCAGCCTTCACCCCCGCCACACCATCGACCGGGTGGTTTCGGAACCGCTGGCCATTCACGGGCTGGGCGATGCCGACCGCAAGGTGATGCAGGCGCTGACGGATGTCGGGCTGCCCACCAGTTTCCGGTTCCGCTATCCCCACCAGCTTTCGGGCGGCCAGCGCCAGCGCGTCGCCATCGCCCGCGCGCTGATGCTGGAGCCCGAGATCCTGCTTCTGGACGAACCGACCAGTGCGCTTGATGCCAGCGTGCAGGCGGAAACGCTCAACCTGCTGTCGCGCCTGCGCGAAGAACGGGGGCTGACGTTCCTGATGGTCAGCCATGATCTGGCGGTGATCGACCACATGTGCGACCGGGTGCTGGTCATGCAGCATGGCCGCGCGGTCGAGGAACTGTCGCGCGACGATCTGGCCGGTGCGCGGATGCAGACCGCCTATGCCCGCAGCCTGTTCGAGGCAAGCGCCGACCGGATGCTCGACCGCTGAGGGTCAGTCGGCGCCAAGGTTGCCCGAGGCGATGGCAACGGTCTTCAGGATCGCGTGGCAATCTGCGCCGGGCTGAAGATCCAGTACCGCGGCCGACCTTCGCGTGACGCGGGCGAGGACCAGGTCCGACCCGCAGCGCAACTGAACAACCATGCCCGCACCATCGTCGGGCACCAGCCCGGTGACGGTGGCCGGCAGGATGTTCAGCGCCGAAAGACCCTCGGGCCGCCCGCGCGCCAGGATCACGTCCTGCGCCGGAATGCGCAGTCGAACGGCCGCACCCGGCGCGGCGGAAAGTCTCGGCAGCCACAGCGTTCCGCCCGAAACGGCAACCTCGCTCAGCCCGTCGGCATGGTGTGCGGCGATGCGCCCGCCGATCACCGCGCCGGCCTCGTGCCGGCCGACCATCGGTACGGCGGCGGGGTCCGACAGGACGTCCGCCGCCGGCCCGCTGCGCAGGACGCGACCCCCGCTCAGCACGACGATGTCCTGCGCCAGCCGCGCGACCTCGGCCACGGAATGGCTGACGTAAAGGATCGGCAGGTCGGTCCGGTCGCGCAGGCGTTCGACATAGGGCAGGATCTCGGCCTTGCGGGTGTCGTCCAGCGCGGCGAGCGGTTCGTCCATCAGCAGGATCCGCGGCGCCGACAGCAGGGCGCGGGCGATGGCGACGCGCTGCCGCTCGCCCCCGGACAGCACCTGCGGGCGGCGCGCCAGCAGCGGGGCAAGGTCGAAGGCCGACACGATGTCGTCGAAGCCCGGACCGCCCAGCCCGCGCGCGCGCCGAAGCGCATAGTCAAGGTTGCCCTGCACCGTCTTGTGCGGAAAAAGCCGCGTGTCCTGAAAGACATAGCCGACGCCGCGCCGTTCGGGCGGGGTGAAGCGCGCGCCGTCCTGCCAGACCTCGGACCCGAAGGCGACGCGGCCCCGCGCCTGGGGTTCGAGCCCCGCGATGACGCGCAAGAGCGTGCTTTTCCCCGAGGCCGAGGCCCCGAAGATCGCCGTCACGCCGCGCGGGGCAAAATCCTGCGCCAGTTCAAGCGAGAATTCCCCCAGCTTCAGGCGGATGTCGATCGAAAGCGCCACGGGTCAGCCCACATGCACCGGAAAGCGGCGGTTCGCGGTGTAGACGAACAGCAGCACGAGGAACGAGAACACCAGCAACACCGCCGACAGCACATGCGCCTCGGCGTAGCTGATCGTCTCGACATGTTCATAGATCGCGATCGAAATCACCTTGGTCTTGCCGGGAATGTTGCCGCCGACCATCAGCACCACGCCGAATTCGCCGATGGTATGGGCGAAGGTCAGGATGGTGGCTGTCAGGAAGCCGCGCTTGGCCATCGGAGCCCCGACCGACAGGAAGCGGTCGACAGGGCCCGCCCGCAAGGTGGCGGCGGCTTCCAGCGGCGCGCGCCCGGCGATCTCGAACGCCGCCTGCAGGGGTTGCACGGTGAAGGGCAGCGAATAGATCGCCGAGGCGATGACGAGGCCGAAGAAGGAAAAGGTCAGCGTCGTGCCGGTCGCCTGCAGCCAGAGCCCGCCCAGCGGCGATTTGGGGCTGAGCAGCACCAGAAGGTAGAATCCCAGCACCGTCGGCGGCAGCACAAGCGGAAGCGCCGTCACCGCCTCGGCAAGCGGCTTGATGCGGCTTCGGGTTCGGGCAAGCCACCACGCCAGCGGCGTGCCCAGAACCAGAAGAATGCCCGTCGTCAGCGCGGCAAGGCGCAGGGTCAACCACAGCGGGCCGAGGTCGGGCAGGGGAAGGGTCATTCCGTCGCGTAGCCGTAGGATTCGATGATCGCCTTCGCCTTATCGCCTTTCAGGAAATCGAGGAAGGCCGTCGCGGCTGCGTTGCCTTCGCCCTGCGTCAGCAGGACGGCATCCTGGCGGATCGGCGTGAACATCTCCTGCGGGACGTCCCAGCGCGATCCCTTCGTGTCGGCACCCGGCGCCGCGATGGCCGAAGTCGCCACGAACCCCACCTGCGCCGCCCCGCTTTCGACCATCGAGAAGGTCTGGCCGATGTTTTCGCCCATCACGATCCGGGGTTGCACGGCGTCCCAGATGCCCATCGCCTGCATCGCCTCGCGCGCGGCGATGCCGTAGGGTGCAAGGTCGGGGTTGGCGATGGCGACATGCAGCGTATCGGCGGATTCAAGCGCCGCCTTCGGATCGGTGCCGATCCTGCCTTCGTCGGCGCTGTAAAGCGAAAGGCCGCCGACAGCATAGGTGAAGCGCGACCCCGCAACGCCAAGGCCTTCGCTTTCCAGTCTCTCCGGGGTCTTCGCGTCGGCGGACAGCATTGCCGCGAAGGGCGCGCCGGCGCTGATCTGGGCGTAAAGCTTGCCGGTCGCGCCGGTCGTCACCGCGATGGTGTGTCCGGTCTCCCTGGTGAATTCGGCGCCGATGGCTTCGGCGGCCCCGGCGAAGTTCGCCGCGACGGCGATCACGGCCTCGTCGGCCCGTGCGGTCGCGGCAAGAAGGAAGGATGCGGCGACGATCGTTGCGCAGCGGCGGATGGTGCGAACAGGCATGGTCGGCTCCGTCTCGATATGTCCGACCGGGAATAACCATGCCTGTAAGGCAAAAGGCAAGCGCTATTTCTTTTCGGACATATCCCTCAGGCGGCGGCGGATTGCCGCGATGTCCTCGGCGCCGCTCTTCTCGACCAGGGCCGTCAGGTGGCGGTAGTGGTCAAGGATGGTACGACCGGCTTCCGTCAGTCGCGCGCCGCCGCCGCTGGTTCCGCCCCGGCTGCTTTCGACCACCGGGTCCTCGAAGGCGGCGTTCATCTCCTCGACCAGTCCCCAGGCGCGCTTGTAGCTCATGCCCATCCGCCGACCCGCAGCCGAGATCGAACCTTCACGGTCGATCAGTTCCAGAAGATCGGCCTTGCCCGGGCCAAGCATGAGCCGGTCACCGAAATGAAGCCGCAGGCGGAAGCGGAAGTCGTCCATCGCAACTGTCCCGTTTTGGGCGAAGTGTCGCCGGTCGGACCGTCCGGCACAAGGGGGCGTGAGGAGCACCTTCGCAAACCGTCTTCCCCGAAGCGCCGCGCGATGTCAGACTGCCGCCGGCCGAAAGACGGCTTCGGCTGCGAGGGAGAAGACGTGGCCAGGCAGGAACCGTCCAACCATATCGACCGCGTCGTCACGGCGCTGGCTGCAGGCGGCGCTGCGCGCTCGCCTCTGGTTGCGTCGTGGAGCCGGTCGGCCCGCCTGCACGGACTGTCACCCGAAATCCGGTCAAAGCCGGTGCGGCTGACCGAAACCGAACTTCATGCCGCCCGCGACCGGATGGAGGCGATGATCCGCACCGCCGCCCCCAGCCTCGACCGGCTGTTCCAGGCGGTGGGGGGTGTCGGCTGCTGCGTGATGCTGGCGGACAGCGAAGGGGTGCCGGTCGAACGGCGCGGCGCCATCGCCGACGACGTGACCTTCGAGGACTGGGGCCTGTGGACCGGTACGGTATGGTCCGAGGCGCAGGAAGGCACCAACGGCATCGGCACCTGCCTGGCCGAGGGGCGGCAGGTCACGATCCATCGCAACCAGCACTTCCTGGCCCGCAACACCGGCCTGAGCTGCATTACCGCCCCGATCCATGACGCCGAGGGGCGCATCGCGGGGGCGCTTGACGTGTCGTCGGCGCGCGCCGACCTGACCGAGGGATTCCTCGGGCTGATCGCGCTGTCGGTGACCGATGCCGCGCGGCGGATCGAGGCAGATCTGTTCCGGCTGGCCTTTCCCAGGGCGCGGCTGATGATGGTTCCGGGGCAGGATCGCGGCAACGGCGCGCTGCTGGCGGTCGATGCCGACGATCTGGTGATCGGGGCGACACACGCCGCGCGGCAGGCGCTTGGGCTGGCGGGCGACCTTGCCGCCCAGCCGCGCCCGGTGGCCGATCTGCTGGGGCAGGGCGCCGATGACGGGTTCGAAGCCGCCGAACGCGCCGTCGTGGCCCGGGCGCTGGCCCGCGCCGGCGGCAATGTCTCGGCCGCCGCAAGGGCGCTTGGGATCAGCCGGGCGACGCTGCACCGCAAGCTCGGCCCCAGGGCCGGCCTTCGGCCCGACCCGCTGGACGAGTGACGGCCCTTCGCAATTTCCGCCCCCTGACTGTCGCATGGTTGAGACAGGTTGCGCCTGCAACCTGTCCCGCCCCCGGTGACAGCTGCCCTGCGCTTGCCCCAGCCTTCCCCCATGCCGCGAGGAGGCGGCGACAAGGGAGAAAGTCATGAACAAGGTGGAATTTTTCCGCGTCTCGAAAGCGCCGTTCGCGGCGAAATACGACAACTTCATCGGCGGTCAGTGGGTTGCGCCGAAGTCCGGCCGCTACTTCGACAACATCTCGCCGGTGACCGGGCAGCCGATCGGCCAGATCGCCCGGTCGGACGCGGCGGATGTGGAAGCGGCGCTGGATGCCGCCCATGCCGCCAAGGGCGCCTGGGGGCGCACCAGCCCGGCCGAGCGCGCGCTGATCCTGAACCGCATCGCCGACCGGATGGAGGAAAATCTCGAACTGCTGGCAACGGCCGAAACCTGGGACAACGGCAAGCCGATCCGTGAAACCCGCGCCGCCGACCTGCCCCTGGCCATCGACCATTTCCGCTATTTCGCGGGCGTCCTGCGGTCGCAGGAAGGCACGCTGTCGGAGATCGACCACGATACGGTGGCCTATCACTTCCACGAACCCCTGGGCGTCGTCGGCCAGATCATCCCGTGGAACTTCCCGCTGCTGATGGCGTGCTGGAAGCTCGCCCCCGCGCTGGCCGCCGGCAACTGCGTGGTGCTGAAACCGGCCGAGCAGACGCCGGGGTCGATCATGGTCTGGGCCGGGCTGATCGGCGACCTGCTGCCCGCGGGCGTTCTCAACATCGTCAACGGCTTCGGGCTCGAGGCCGGCAAGCCGCTGGCGTCGTCGAACCGCATCGCCAAGATCGCCTTCACGGGGGAAACCTCGACCGGGCGGCTCATCATGCAATATGCCAGCCAGAACCTCATCCCGGTGACGCTGGAACTGGGCGGCAAGAGCCCGAACATCTTCTTCGAGGACGTGGCGCGCGAGGACGACGATTTCCTCGACAAGGCGATCGAGGGCTTCGTGATGTTCGCGCTGAACCAGGGCGAGGTCTGCACCTGCCCGTCGCGCGCGCTGATCCATGAACGGATCTATGACCGCTTCATGGAAAAGGCGCTGAAACGGGTCGAGGCCATCGTGCAGGGCGATCCGCTGGACCCCGCCACGATGATCGGGGCGCAGGCGTCGTCCGAACAGCTGGAAAAGATCCTGTCCTACATGGACATCGGCCGCCAGGAAGGCGCCGAGGTGCTGACCGGCGGGGGGCGGGCCGAGATGACCGGCGAACTGGCGGGCGGCTACTACGTCAAGCCGACGGTCTTCCGGGGCCACAACAGGATGCGGATATTCCAGGAGGAGATCTTCGGCCCGGTGGTTTCGGTGACCACCTTCAAGGACGCCGACGAGGCGCTGTCGATCGCCAACGACACGCTTTACGGCCTGGGCGCGGGCGTCTGGAGCCGTGATGCCAATACCTGCTACCGCTTCGGCCGCGCCATCCAGGCGGGCCGGGTCTGGACCAACTGCTACCATGCCTACCCGGCCCATGCGGCCTTCGGCGGATACAAGCAGTCGGGCATCGGGCGCGAGACGCACAAGATGATGCTTGATCACTACCAGCAGACCAAGAACATGCTGGTCAGCTACAGCCCGAAGAAGCTCGGCTTCTTCTGAAACGGACGCGGGGGGCTTCCGGCCCCCCGCACCCCCCGGGGATATTTTGACCACGGTGAAAGACATGGACAAGGTTTGCGCGACGCCGGCGGCGCTGGATCTGCTGGCCGAGATCGTGGCCGAGCACGGGCCGGTCCTGTTCCACCAGTCGGGCGGCTGCTGCGACGGGTCGTCGCCCATGTGCTATGCGCAGGGCGATTTCATCGTCGGTGACCACGACGTGAAGATGGGCGAGATCGGCGGCATGCCGTTCTACATCTCGCAAAGCCAGTTCGCGGCCTGGGCGCATACCGACCTGATCATCGACGTGGTGGCCGGGCGGGGCGGCATGTTCAGCCTTGATAACGGGCGCGAGCGGCGGTTCCTGACGCGGTCGGTCCTGTGCGGACGGCCGGGCTGACGGGTGACCTTCCTGCCACAAGGGGAAAATCCGTGCGGATTTCACCCCTTGAAGGATCGGAGGCGAGCGCACAAGTTGGGCGCAAGGCGGCAATGAGGATTTCCGACCCCGCCCCGCGCCCCTGAAGGAGG